>Ga0302326_10009759_pt1 | contig 20902 bp, 16 predicted proteins | sample Palsa_T0_3_FD_202264 | JGI IMG/M metagenome (GOLD analysis project Ga0302326, IMG submission 202264) | Peat permafrost microbial communities from Stordalen Mire near Abisko, Sweden - Palsa_T0_3 | ecosystem: Environmental > Terrestrial > Soil > Palsa > Peat permafrost | place: Sweden: Abisko...
ATCGTCAGCTACTCAGGCAGCGATACGACGCGCAACGTGACGCTCTCGCAGCAGTTGCAGCAGTACGAGGGCGAAGTGGAGAGCAGTGTCACGAATCCAAACGGCGATCCGCCGCTTCTCACCTCGGCTGCGGCTGCCGTTGCGCAGGCCTCTCTGCAGCACGTCGTCCTGACCTACGATCCGATCAACGGCAGGAAGTTTTACGTCAACGGCGTGTTCACCGGCGACGTCGATAAGCTCGGCGGCGGAACGCTCGCCTCCTGGGACAATACCTTCGCGCTCGTGCTCGGCTCCGAAGTCTCAGGCGACCATGCCTGGACGGGCGTCATTCGCATGCTCGCCATCCACGACCGCGCCTTGACGCTAGCGCAGGTGCAGCAGAACTTCGCCGCAAGCGTCGGTGAGAAGTACTACCTGCTGTTCGACGTATCGAGCCTCGTCAACATGCCGCAGAGCTACATCATGCTGACGGCGAGCGAGCTCGACAGCTACTCGTATCTGTTTACGCGGCCGACCTTCATCAGCCTCGATCCGACCCAGAAGCCGAGCAACATCCCGATTTCGGGCATCCGCATCGGCTTGAATGGCGCTGAGGCAGGCGTCGGGCAGGCCTACCTGCCGCTCAGTACGACCATCACGGCGGCGAATTACTCGCCCGCCTCAGGCGAGGTGCTATCGACCGTCGGCACGGCGATCGCCGAGGAGAACGGGCCCGCTTTGGATCAGATCTTCCTCACCTTCGAGAAGATCGGCACGAAGTCCTATGTAGAGTCCTCAGGGCCAGTGCCGGTACCTCCGGCTCCGGTCAATACGGGCCCGTACCCCGACTTGGGTGCACGCACCTATGACAAGCTCCTCTATACGTTGTCGAACATCACCGGCGTGCCGATCACGGACGTCAATGTCGCCTCGACCTTTGCCAACATCCAGCAGTCGCTGCCGTCTGTGCCCACGGTAGATGCGTTCAGCGCCTCGAACCAGCAGGCAGTAGCGCAGCTCGCGATCGTCTTCTGCAGCGAGATGGTCAACAACTCGACCTTGATTGCGCAGTTCTTCCCCGGCCTGGATGTGGCGCAGCCGGCGGGCACCTACTTCGCAACCCAGAGCAATGTGAATCTCGTGATCAATCCGCTGTTGAGCAAAGCGCAGATTGTTGACGGCCACGGCGTGCAAATTCCTTCGCAGCCGACTGTGGCTGCGGTGACGACGGAGTTGAACGCGCTGATCGCAGAATTGAGCGCCGGGCAGAACCAGGCCGGGCGCACCGCTGCCGTCACCACGGCTGCCTGTGCGGCCGTGCTCGGCAGCGCCGCAGTTGAGCTGCAGTGATGGGATCGTAGGAGACAAGCGCAATGATCATCCGCACCAAGCCCCCCCGCAAGCTCGCCCTCAATGAGCCCATCCGTCATGAGAATCACGGGCCGCCGCGCAGTCGCCGCGACTTCCTCGGCCGCGGCCTCATTACAGGCGCGGCCTACATCACGGCGCCGACATTCTTCAGCCTGTTCGCCAATCCGCGCCAGGCTGAGGCTGCGCTCGCCAACGACATCCAGACACTGGCGCAGGACTGCGGCATCGTCACGCAGGGCGCCGGCAAGATTCCGTTCATCGCCTTCGATCTTGCCGGAGGCGCGAATCTGAATGGCTCGGAGGCGCTGATCGGCGGACAGGGCGGTCAGCTTGATTTTCTCTCCGTTGCCGGTTACGCGAATCTTGGACTGCCGGGCGACATGGTGCCGAACTCCCCGAATCCGGCGAGCCCGACCAACAACTGGATCAACACTTCTTTGGGTCTTGCGTGGCACTCGGACGGCGGGATGCTGCGCGGCATTTTGTCGCGGACGGCGGTCGGCACGCGCGCGAGCGTCAATGGCGCCGTCATCCCCGCGCTATCTGAAAACGACACGATGAACAACCCCCACAGCCCGCTGTATGGCATCGCGACGACCGGTTCGAACGGGGCGCTTCTGACCCTCATCGGCTCGGAGCCGACCGTCTCCGGAGGCAATTCCGTGGCGCCGGCCGATATGATCAATCCGACGCTCCAGCCGACCGTGGTCGATCAGGCCAGCGATGTGACCGGGCTCGTCAATACCGGGCAGTTGGGCACGTTGTTTACGAACCCGGCCGATGCGGTCGAGGTTCTGGAGTCGATTGCGCGCATCAGCGGCGGCAACGATCCGAGCGCCTTCGGCGGCAAGCTTGCAGAAGTCAACATGCTTACCCGCGATTCGGCCATCAAGACGGCGCTGCGCTGCAACTACGTGAAATCGGCCGACCTCGTCGACACCTTCGGCAATCCGGAGACACTCAATCCCAATCTCGATAAGAACATCGTCGGCCCGAGCGGCATCTTTTCGCAGACCGAATATACCGCCAACTCCGACTATCAGAAGACCGGCGCCATCATGAAGATGGTGATCAACGGTTTTGCCGGAGCGGGCACCATCGAGATGAGTGGCTTCGACTACCACGGTCAGGGCCGCGCCACGGGCGAGGACCGCAACTTTCAGGCGGGCATATGCATCGGCGCCTGCCTTGAATACGCGGCGCGGGTTGGCATGCCGCTCATGCTCTATATATTCAGCGACGGCTCGCTGAACGCGAACGGCGTCGTCGACAATACCCCCGACGGTCGCGGCAAATTCATGTGGGCGAGCGACAACCAGACGACGGCGGCCTCGATCATCCTGGTCTACAACCCGAAGGGCCGGCCGGTGCTGCTGAATGGCACCTCGAGCCAGCAGATCGGTTTCTACGATCCGGATGGCTCGGTGGACACCACCGGTAGCCCCGCAGCAAACTCGGTGGAACAGCTGGTTGAGACGGTCATCCTGAATTACATGGCGCTGCACGGCACGCAGAGCCAGTTTGGGGGGCTGTTTCCAAATCAGGGCCTGGGTAACGCGGCAGCGCAGGATGCGATTACGGCCTTCGAGCCGATTGTGAACGGTAAGATCGCCTGAGCGCGCCTCCCCGCGGATTGCGCTAAGGTGCATCCTTCGCCGCTGTCGCGCCGTGCAGACGCCTGTTGAGCTTGATCGGCAAGCGGCGAAATGCGCTTGCCTCCTCGGATTCGTGCCGCGTTCATTGACTCTGTAAACTTCGCTGTGCGAGGGTTCGTCGTGCGCTGCGGCGGGCGTTCGGTCGTACGCAATTTTGCGGAGGATACTTTTTGGGCCGGCAACAGGCGGACCGTCGCGCGGCGCATTGCTCGCGCGCAGCATGGAAAGGGGTGCTCAGTGGCGCTCTTGCCACAGTCGTGCTCGCCGCCTCGGCTGCCACAGCCTATGCGCTTCTTGGCCACGAAGCGCCCGATTTCGCCTTGCACGCCGTCACCGGCAACAATGTGCGCTTCTCGGAACATCGCGGCGATGTGGTGGTCTTGAGCTTCTGGGGCAGTCGCTGCGGTCAGTGCCGCATGCAGCTCGCGGCCCTTGATCGCAGCTTCAAGACCTACCACTCCGCCGGTTTGCAGGTGTTCGGAGTCAATGTCGACGATGATCAAGCTGGTGCACTGGAATTCGCACACACGCAGGCGCTCGGCTTTCCGCTGCTGCTCGATCCGCAGAAGGCGGTCGCCCGCGCCTATCAGGTCGACAATCTGCCCATGACCGTCCTTATCGACCGCGGCGGCACGGTGCGCCAGGTGCATCGTGACTTCAGCGCGAAGTTTGAGGCGTCCTACCTGCAACAGCTTCGCGTGCTGCTTGATGAATGATCGGAGACTTATGCTTCACGTCGCGCATCCTCGAAGGTTCCTCGCGCCCCGGGCGGTAGCGCTGAGGCTCGTCGCACTCGCGCTCGGCATGCTCATCCTCGCGCCGTCCATGAGTGCACGGGCACAGTCGGCCGCCGTGCCGCCGGCGATCGCGGCGCCAGCGGGGAGTGCCGCACCCGGAGCCGCGGCCCCGAAGACTTCGGCGGCGAGCCCGGCACCGCAAGCTGCCCCTGCGAGTGCGCCTGCCCCTGCCGGCACGGCGGTGAGCGCCGGCGGCGCACCCGAATCCGCCACTGACACGCGCGGACTTGACCAGGACATTCAGGGACTCAAAAAGGATGTCGTCGATCTCAACCGGGATCTCTTCGTGCTCGAGGAGGAACTCTTGTTTCCCGCCAACACGCAGGTGGCGGTATTTATCTCAATGGACGTGGGCGACTTCTTCTTGCTCGATGCGGTGACCCTGAAGATCGATCAAAAAGAAGTTGCAAACTATCTGTACACCCCGCGCGAGGTCGAGGCGCTTGCCAAGGGCGGCGTGCAGCGTTTGTACCTGGGGAATCTCAAAGCCGGCCAACACGAGCTCGTGGCCTTCTTCAGCGGCCAGGGTCCGCACGAGCGCGACTATCGCCGCGGAGCGACGCTCAAGTTCGAGAAGGGGATTGGAGCCAAATATCTCGAGCTCAAGATCAACGACCGGCAGCGCCGCCAGCAGCCGGAGTTTGAAATCAAGGACTGGGAATAGGACTTGCCGCAAAGGCCGCCGATGCGCTTGCTCGTCCTCATGGCCGCCGTCGCGATGCTCGCGACCCAATCCGTCGAGGCCGCGCGGCCCAATCCGGAAAAGCTGCCCCCGACGCACATCCGCGATCTGCACTACGGCGATGTGCTCTTCTACGTCTACACCGATGATGATTTCGAGGCGATCACGCGGCTGAATGCTTATGAGCATTGGAACCTCTTGCCGCATCATGAGCCGGAAGCGCAGCTGCTCTTGGGCGGCCTGTATTTGTCGCTCGGCTTGCACAACGAGGCCGGCGCGCGCTTCGAGAAACTGCTCACCCCGGACATTCCCATCGGCGTGCGCAACCGCGCCTGGTTCTATCTTGCCCAGGTGTGGTACGCGCGCGGCTACCTCGAGCGCGCCGAACACGCGATTCGCGAAGTGCAAGGCACGCTGACCCCGGCACTGGATGCCGAAAAAGAGCACCTTCTCGCCAACATCCTTCTGCGCCAGGGCCGCTTCGATGACGCCATCCAGTTGCTGCGGGGCTGGAATGGACCGGCCGACTGGATGGCCTACGCACGCTTCAATCTCGGTGTTGCACTCATTCGCGCGGGGCGCCTGAGCGAGGCTGATCCGGTCTTGAGCGCCGTGGGCACGCTCACCTCAAATAAGGAGGAACTCCTGGCGCTCAAAGACCGCGCCAATCTTGCGCTCGGCTTTGCCTACGTGCAGGCCGACAAGCCGCAGCAGGCGCTGCCGGTTCTCGGACGCGTGCGCCTGAAGGGCCCATATTCGAACAAGGCGCTGCTCGGCACCGGCTGGGCGGATGCGGCGCTCGGTGATTATCGCCGCGCGTTAACCCCTTGGCTCGAGTTGCGAGACCGCAATCTTCTGGATTCCGCCGTGCAGGAGTCCTACCTTGCCGTGCCCTATGCCTTCGGCAAGCTCGCGGCCAACGCGCAGGCGGCCCAGTATTACGAAAGCGCGCTCGAATCCTTCGACGCCGAGGATGGACGGCTCGATCTGGCCATCACGCGTATCCGCGACGGCAAGATGCTCGATGCCATTCTCGACAAGGAACAGGGCAAGCACTACGGCTGGTTCTGGCAGCTTCAGAGCCTGCCCGAGGCACCGGAGTCGCGCTATCTGTATGCCGTGCTCGCGGGCCACGACTTTCAAGAGGGCCTGAAGAACTATCGCGATCTGGTCTACCTCGGACATACGCTCGAGCACTGGTCCGGAAGCATGGAAGCCTTAGGCGATATGATCGATACGCGCGGCCGCGCCTACGCCGAGCGTCTGCCGCGTGCCGATGCGCTCCTGGCATCGGGCGCCGCGGATGAGCTGCAGCGCCGGCGCGAGGAGCTCGCCGGGCGCCTCAACTCCGTGGCCGCCGAGGTCGACGTCGCCGCCCTAGGCTCGCCGGAAGAGCGTGAGCAGTGGGGCCAGATCCAGCGCATCGAGGGCCTCCTCGCGAGCGCCCCGCCGGGCAAGGAGACCGACGAGTATCGGGAGCGGCTGCGGCTCGTGAAGGGCGTTCTCTACTATCATCTGGATGAGGCTTTCAGAGCGCGCGTTTGGCAGCAGCGCCGCGCGATTAAGGATCTGGACCTGGCGCTCGTTGAAGCGCAGAACCGCTGGGTGCGCGTGCAGCATGCGCGCAAGAGCGTGCCCGCCAACACGGGCGAGTTTTCCGCGCGCATCGCAGCTTTGCAGGTGCGCATCGAGGCGCTGCAAGCGCGGCTCGTGAGCACGCAGCAGCGGCAGAATGGCTATCTCGCCGGGCTTGCGGTGGCGCAGCTGCAGGAGCAGAAGGAACGCCTGGCGGCGTACCGCGTACAGGCGCGCTTTGAGCTCGCCTCCATGTACGATCGCGCGCAGGACACGGAGCAGACGCACAAAGCGAACGATGCGCCGGCCGCTGCGCCCGCGCCTGCGACGGAGCCCAAACCGTGAGCGCGCGCGCCTACGCTTGGTGCGCGTTCGCGGCATGCCTCGCGCTTCCCATGCTGCAGGCGCTCGGCGCCGATCCCAAGAGCGCGCCCACCATTTCGGACTTGAACGCGCGCCCGGTCGATGTGCAGACGGGCGCGCAGCCGCAGGCGAGCGCAGCCAAAGCCATGGACAACTACCGGCGTTTTCTGGAGCTGCAGGAGACCGATCCGAAACTGCGCGCCGAAGCGCTGCGGCGCCTCGGGGATCTGAATCTCGAGGCGGGCGAGTTCGAGCGCATGGAGAAGGAGGTCACGCAGATCGATCTGCAGGGTGCCGAGGCGATCAAATTGTATTCGACGCTGCTCAAGGCCTATCCCAACTATCCGCGCAACGATGAGGTTCTGTACCAGCTCGCACGCGCCTATGAAACGACCGGCCAGAGCGAGCAGGCGCTCGCGACGCTCGATCGCATCGTCAAGACTTATCCGCAGAGCCGCCAGCTCGAAGAGGTGCAGTTTCGCCGCGGGGAGCTGCTGTTCTCGGCGAAACGCTATCCGGAGGCGCAGAAGGCCTATGAGGTGCCGATCGCGCGCGGCACGCAATCCGCATTCTACGAGCAGAGTCTCTACAAACACGGCTGGGCGCTCTTCAAACAGTCCATGAACGAGGACAGCCTCGCATCCTTCGCAACCCTGCTTGATGCGAAGCTCGGCACCCAGTCGGCGCGGCCGGTGAAGTTGGAGGATTTGAAGCGCGCCGACCGGGAACTCGTCGAGGACACGCTGCGGGTGATGAGCATCACGTTCTCGTATCTCGATGGCGCAGCCTCGCTCGATGCGTTCGCGAAGCAGCGCGGCGATCGCCCGTACTGGCATCTACTGTATTCGCGCCTCGGGGACTTGTACGTGGACAAACAGCGCTACCAGGACGGCGCGAACAGCTATCGCGCCTACGTCGCGCGCGATCCCAACAGTGAGTTCGCCCCGCTGCTCGCGATGCAGGAGATCGAGGCCTATCACAAGGGCGGCTTCAGCCAGCTGGTGCTCGACGGCAAGCACGACTTCGTGGAGCGCTACCACTTCGGTTCCCCGTTCTGGAAGGGGCGCGAGCACGCCCAGTATCCGCAGGTCGTGCAGGAGTTGAAGATAAATCTGCTCGACGTTGCCACGTATTTCCATGCAACCGCCCAGTCCTCGCACAAAGCCGAAGATTTCCTGGAGGCGGCACGCTGGTATCGCGACTATCTGACATCCTTCCCTGACGATCCGGACTCCGCCGCCACCAATTATCTCTTGGCCGAGACGCTCTTCGACAGCCACAGCTATGCCGATGCCGCCGCCGAATACGAGAGCACCGCCTACAACTACCCGAAGAACGCCAAATCCGCGACTGCGGGCTACGCCGCGCTCGTCGCCTATCAGAAGGAGCAGGAGCAATTGAGCGGCGCGGCGCAGAGCGCCTGGCACGCAAAAGCGACCGCCGCGGGCGTCAAATTTGCGCAGACCTTTCCCGAGCACCCCGATAGCGCCGGCGTGCTCACGCGGGCGGCGGAGGATGAGTTCGCGGCCAAGGATCTGCCGCGCGCGACCGAGCTTGCGCAGATGCTGCTCGCGCGGCAGCCGCCGGTCGATGCGGGCAAACAGCGGATCGCCTGGACGATCATTGCAGAGTCGCAGTTCAGCTCCGGAACCTACGATCAGGCGGAGGCCGCATTCCTGAAGGCGCGCGATCTCTCGGGCGCCGATGCGAAACAGAAGAACGAACTCACCGAACGCCTCGCGGCCGACGTCTACAAACAAGGCGAGGCAAAGCAGCAGGCGGGCAATGCCGCCGGGGCGGTCGATGACTATCTGCGTGTGGCCAAGGTCGCGCCGGACTCAAAAATCCGCGCCACCGCCGAATACGATGCCGCCGCGCAGCTCATCAATCTCAAACAGTGGGATCGGGCGATCAGCGTGCTCGAGGATTTTCGCCGCGATTTTCCCAAGAGCGAACTCTCCGCCGACGTGACGCGCAAGCTTGCCGTTGCTTATTCAGAGGGCAATCATCCCGGGGCGGCGGCGGCTGAATTTGAGCGCATCGCGGCGGATGCGCATGAGGATCCGAAAGTTCAGCGCGAGGCGCTCCTGTCCTCCGCGGATCTGTACGCCAAGGCCAATAATTCCCCCAAGGCCGTCGCGATGCTGGAGAAGTTCGTCGCATCGCATCCGACGCCGTTGAGCGATGCAGTGGAGGCGCGCCAGCGCCTCGCCGACTATGCAGGCCATGCAGGCGATGCCGCGCGCCAGGCATACTGGGAGCGCGAGATCGTGCAGGCAGATGCCCAGGCGGGTGCCGCGCGCACCGATCGCACGCGCTACCTAGCCGGCAAAGCGCAGATCCAACTGGCCGTGCCGGCGCGCGATGCCTTTCGCAACGTCAAATTGGTGCTGCCTTTGAAGAAGAGCCTGATCGCCAAGCGCAAGGCGCTCGATGCGGCGCTGACACTCTACAAACGGGCCCTCGACTACCAGGTGGCCGAAGTGACGACCGCGGCGACCTTCGAGATGGCGGAGCTGTACCGCACGCTCGCCAAGGACATCATGAGTTCGGAGCGCCCGAAGAAACTCTCCAAGGAGGAACTCGAGCAATACGACTCGCTGCTCGAGGAGCAGGTGTACCCGTTCGAGGAGCAGGCTATCAGCCTGCACGAGGCGAACGCCGCGCGCGCCAAAGACGGGCTCTACGACGAGTGGGTCAAGAAGAGCTACGCCGTGCTCGCTGAACTTAAGCCGGCGCGCTATGCCAAATCAGAGCTTTCGCAAGATGTGGTCACGAGTTTCAAGTAAGGCGCTGCGGCGCATAGCAGGCGTCGCGCTCGCGGCCGCCCTTGCGTGCGCCTGCGAGAGCGCGCCTGCCGCCAAGGAGCAGCCTGCGCCGCAGGGCGCGCCGGTCGCCGCGGCGGCGGCGCCGGCAGTCCCGGAGGTACCGCCGCGGGCACAGGCGGAATTTGACCACGCCGTAGGCCTCATGCGCGCCGGGAACGAGTCCGAAGCGGAAGCGCGGTTCCATGAGCTGGCGCTGGCATACCCCACGTTTGCAGGCCCCGACATCAACCTCGGTATCCTGTATCGCAAGGCCGGCCGCCTGGTGGAGTCCGAGCAGGCGCTCAAAGCCGCCACGGCCAGAAATGGCGCCAGCGCCCCCGCCTGGAATGAGCTCGGCGTCACTTTGCGGCTGCGCGGCGAGTTTCCCGAGGCTGCCACCGCCTATGAGCACGCTATTTCCGCCGACCCGAATTTCGCCCCCGCACACCGCAACCTGGGTGTCGTGTTGGACCTGTATCTTGGGGACCCTGCACGCGCGCTGACGGAGTTTGAACGCTACCAGGAGCTTTCCGGAGAAGAGAAGCCGGTCAGCGTCTGGATAGCCGAGCTCAGGCAACGTACGGGCCAGAAGAAGCCGGCGAGTCCACCCCCTCCGACGCCCTCTGGAGAGTCGTTATGACGAGTGCACCCCGCCTGCTTGCCGTCGGTCTCTTCGCCGCCCAGCTGGCCGGCGCAACGTTCGCGCAGGACAAACCACCGGCAGCACCCGCGCCGACGGGCAACGCGCAGGGCTCAGCACCGGATCTGGAACCGTCGGTGGACACCTCCGCAGCTTCAAGCGACGCCGCCTCTCCTGCCAAGAGCGCATCCCAGGCGGCGCCCGCGCCCGTTAAGGCTGCCACAAAGGGTGCCGCGGGGGCGGCCGACGGCAAGCCCAAGGGCAATGCCAAGGACCGTATCGAGCTTGATGCGACTCAGATTACCGGCAATCGCGAGCTGCCGAAGGTACTGTATATCGTTCCGTGGAAGCACTCGGACTTGAGCGATTTGGGCGGCCGGCCGGCCAATAGCCTCCTCGATGAGGTCCTCACGCCCGTTGATCGTGATGTTTTCCAGCGCGAGAACCGCTATTACGGGGCTCTGCAGCCTGATGAGCCGCGTCCGGGCGACCGCGCCCCGGGTGCGGCGCCTGCGGCGCCCGCGAGCCGCGCTACGGAGGCCCCGGCCGCGCGGGATGAGAAGTAGATCGCAGTTTTTTGCAGATGTGTCATTCAGCTTTGTTGGGCTTGATTGAGTGGGAGTGAAGCCGATGGATTTATGGAACCTCATTGTTCGGTTCTTTCAGGGCGGCGGCGATTTCATGTATCCGATCGCCATCGTGCTCGTATTTGGGCTCGCGATCGCGATCGAGCGCTACATCTATCTCACGCGCTCTGCGGTGCAGAACCGCAACCTGTGGAATGACGTGGTGCCGCTCTTGGCGAAGGGCGATTTCCGCCAGGTCGTGCAGATCACTTCGAAGTCGGACGCTGCGATTGCGCAGATCCTGAACTACGGATTGGCGCGCATTCAATCAGCGCGCCGCCGCGACGACATCGAGAAGGCGATGGAGGAAAGCCTCATGGAGGTTGTGCCGCGGCTCGAGAAGCGCACGCACTATCTTGCAACCTTCGCCAATCTTGCGACCCTGCTTGGGCTTCTCGGTACGGTGATGGGACTCATCCGCGCCTTCGCGGCGGTCGCAACGGTGAATCCGGCGGAGAAGGCGAATCTGCTCTCGGCGAGCATTTCGGTGGCGATGAACTGTACGGCATTCGGTCTAATGACCGCGGTGCCGATGCTGTTCATTCATGCGTGGCTGCAGACGAAGACCACCGAGATCATCGACAGTCTGGAGATGGCATCGGTCAAATTTCTGAACGCCATCACCGAGCGCAAAGCCGAGCCCGCCGCGGCCGCTTGAACGGCTGACCTGCCGCAAAGGCTTTCGCATGCGCCGCACTTACGACGCCAAAAAGCTCGCGCGCCACAAGCGCAAGCCGGCCGAGCTCCTGCTCGTGCCGATGATCGATATCTTTACGGTGCTCGTCACCTTCTTGCTCATGACCGCGGTCTTTTCGCGCACTGTCGTTCTGGAGCTCGACCTGCCGGCGCAGCAGACGGAATTCAAGGAGCCGCCGCCGGGGCTGCAGCTTGAGGTGTTGGTGCACAAAGATTCGCTGCAGGTCGCCGATCGCAACAGCGGGCCGCTCGCGACGCTGCCCAACACCGCCGCCGGCTACGACTATGAAGGCCTTACGACGTATCTGAAGCGCGTGAAAGCCAAGTTCCCCGAAAAGACGGACGCGAGTCTGCTCTTCGAGCCCGATGTTCCGTACGACATTCTGGTGCAGGTCATGGATCGGGTGCGGGTGTTTGAGACTCAGCAGGACTCGCGCACGGTGCAGGCCGAACTGTTTCCCGATATTTCAATCGGAGATGTGCCGCAATGAGCATGTCAAATCGTGCCCGGCGGATGGCCGAGCATCACCTGCGGCATCGCGCGGATGCCACGCTCAACCTGATTCCGTTCATCGACATTCTGACGGTGATGGTGGCGTTCCTGCTCGTGTATTCCACCGAAGTGGAGGTCATTCAGAACACCAAGGGCGTGGAGGTGCCGCAGTCGATCGCGCAGACCTCGCCGCGCCAATCGGTGGTGGTGATGATCACGAAGACGGATTTGTTCGTCCAGGGCGAGCGCATCACAAGCGTGGCCGAAATCCGCGCAAACCCCGCGCCGATCATTCCCGCGCTGCGCGACGCGCTGAAGCGGCCGATGCTCGTCGGCCGCGAGCTCTCCGCGCGCGACTTGGCTGCGCGAGAAATCACCATCATGGGCGACAAGGTGCTGCCCTATGACGTTCTGAAAAAGGTCATGGCCACTTGCACCGACGCCGACTACGGACGCATTTCCCTCGCCGTGCTGCAGAAGGAAAAGCCGTTCGTCGCCGGGCAGACGCCGGGCACCTAGTGCGGAATTCGCTGTGCTGCTAGCCCCTTATTACCGTCGTTTTGAACTGCCCTGGGAAGGCGATTCCGAGGCGACCGGGCGCTATCGCAGGATCCTGCAAATCGGACTTGCGCTGTTGCTGCTGCTCGGGATTCTGATTCCGCTCCTGCCCGCGCCGCCGCGGCCGGCGGGCGAAGATGCCATTCCGCAGCGACTGGCGCGCGTGATGATCGAGAACCAGGTGAAGCCGCCGCCGCCGCCACCACCACCACCGGTGCAGGAGCCACCGAAAATCGAACCGGTGAAGAAGATACCCGTGGTGCCGCCACCGGTGGACCGCACCCAGCAGGCGCGCGAGAAGGCCGAGAAGCAGTTGAAGCAAGTCAAAGACGAGCTTGCGGATCTGCGCGATATGATGCCCGACCCGACGCTTGGGGAGACGAAGAACCTCACCGGCACCGTAGGCGCGGATTCGCACGCGGAGCGCTCCCTCATCACCTCCAAAGTAGGCGCCGGCAGCGGCGGCATCACCTCGGCGAACTCGAGCCGCGGCTTCGGAACCGGCGCAGGCTCGCTCACCGGACATGAGACGACGGCGGTTTCCTCTGCAATTGCTCGCTCGGGACTTGATAACCGCCCGGCCACGCGCAGCGGCTCGAGCGGCAAGGCAGCGCGCTCGCGCGAGGAGATTGAGCTCGTCTTTGATCGCAACAAAGGCGCAATTTATTCGCTTTACAGTCGCGCGCTGCGCGAGCGGCCGGATCTGCAGGGCAAGCTCGTTCTGGAGTTCACCATTGCACCCTCGGGCGAGGTGACGATGTGCCGGCTGGTATCGAGCGAACTGGGCGATCCGGAGCTTGAGAGCAAGATTGTGCTGCGGGTAAAATTGTTCCGCTTCGAGGCGAAGGACGTCGAGCCCATCACCACGACGAAGCCCATCGACTTTTTCCCCGCGTAGGACAGTGCGGGCATTCGAATGTGAATCTCGATTCGGAAATTCAGTACTTCACGGAGCTTGCCTACATCGACAAGGCGCGGCTCCTGAATCTGTTTTTGCACGAGCTTGCAGAGGCTGCGCGCGCCACCTACGGGCCTTCGGCCGATCAAGTCCACGACGCTTTGCACCTGCGCTTCGCGAACGAGCTCGTGCACCGGCTCACCCGCTTGGTTGAACAACTGCTTGCGCAGGATGCCACCCGGCCTAGTGATGATGTCGTGCTGCGCATGTTGCTTGCGCCACGCATCGACAAGGTGGCCGAGCGCTGGGTGTACGACGCCTACGGACGCGCCATCCGGGGTTTCGAGAGCTACGATACGACCGTATTGATGAATTCATAAGGCCGCGGCGCACCCGCTTTTCTTGCGCCAGCGCCGCGCGCCGGTCTAAGTTTGCGGATGCTCGATGAGCCGCTGACGCAAGTCCTTATTCTGCTGGCGGCGTCGCTTTTAGTCGTCACCATCGCGCGGCGGCTGGGGCTGCCGACCATCCTCGGTTATCTCATCGTCGGGATGGGTCTGGGCCCGCACGCGATCGGCATCGTGTCCCAATCGCTGACGACCGACCGGCTCGCTGAGCTTGGCATCGTCTTTCTGCTCTTTACGCTCGGGCTGGAGTTTTCCTTTCCGCGCATGCTTGCCATGCGCGGCGAGGTCTTCGGTCTTGGCGCTGCGCAGGTGACGCTTACGGTCGCGGTGGTGGCCCTCATCGCCCACCTTCTCGGGGTGCCGTGGCTCATCGCCGTCGTCGTCGGCGGCGCCATCGCCATGAGCTCGACCGCGATCATCCTCCACGAGCTGACCGATCGCGCAGAGCTCAATCGGACTCACGGGCGACTCGCCTTCAGCATGCTCCTCTTTCAGGACTTGGCGTTTGTGCCGCTCCTTGCGCTGGCCTCGGCTCTTGCGCGTGGCAGCGCCGCCAACTTCTCGGTGCTGGGGACGGTGCTGTTCCTCTCTGGGGGCGCGCTCGCCGTCATGGTCGTACTGGCCGCGGGCCGCTGGCTGTTGCGGCCGCTTTTTCACGTGATCGCCCACTCGCGTCTGCGTGAACTCTTCACGCTCGCCGTGCTCTTTGTCGTGCTCGCCTCGGCGTGGACTTCCTATCTCGCCGGTTTGTCGCTGGCGCTCGGTGCCTTTCTCGCCGGGATGATGGTCGCCGAAACCGAATATCGCCATCAGATTGAGGTCGTCATCCGACCCTTCCGCGACATACTCCTCGGGCTCTTTTTTATCTCCGTCGGCATGTTGCTCGATGTGCGTCTGCTCATCGAAGAGTTCGCCACGATCTCCCTCATGTTGCTCGGACTCGTCGTGATCAAGGGCGCGCTCGCTGCGCTCGTGACGCGTGCCTTTGTCGGTTCGACATTCAAAGCGATCCGCACAGGAGTCGTGATCGCAATCGGCGGCGAGTTCGGCATCGCGCTTTTCACCATCACGCTGCGCGGCAGTTTGATTCCGCCGCAGTGGGGCGAACCGCTGCTGGTGGCCATCGTGCTTTCCATGGTGCTAAGCCCGCTCATCCTTAGCAACAACAAGCGCATCGCGCGTCTTCTGATGCGCGAGCGCGGGCCGCCGGCGACCGCGATCGAACGCGAGGCTGCGGCGACCGGGGAGATCGCCGCGCGTGATCACGTGATCCTCTGCGGCTTCGGCCGTGTCGGGCAAAACGTCGCGCGCGTGCTCGAATCACAGGGCTTCGAATTCATCGCACTCGATCTTGACCCGGCGCGCATCCGTGCGGCACGGCAGACCGGCGATCCGGTGATCTATGGCGATTCCGCGGACGAGGAAATGCTCGCACAGGCGGGACTGCATAATGCGAGCGCGGTGGTTGTGAGCTTCTCGGCGCCGGCGATCGCGATCGGGATAGTGCGCAGCATCCGGCGGCTGCGGCCGGATGTCCCCATCCTCGTGCGCACACCTGATGATGCGCGTTTGACGGAGCTGCGCGCGGCGGGCGCTACCGAGGTGGTGCCGGAAACCTTTGAAGCCAGTCTCATGCTCGTCTCCCAGGTGCTGATGCTGCTGCGCGTACCGGTATGGCGCGTAGTACGCACGGTCGGCGAGATCAGGAACACCCGTTACGCGGTGCTACGCAACATCGTCAGCCGCGACGGCGAGCATCCGATCGACGACACCAATGAATATGAAGAAGAGGTCAAGTCGGTGGTCCTACCGCCGCAGGCCTGGGCCATCGGCCGCACGATCGACGAGGCGCGTGCGCGCGGCGCGCAGGTGGCATTTACCGGCATCCGCAGACAGGGCATATTGGGACGCGAGCCGGACGGGAATGCCCGCCTGCGCGACGGTGACGTCGTCGTCATCTACGGACCTCCCGAGGCCCTCGAGCATGCCGAAGGCATCCTGCTCGCAGGCTAATTCACAATCGGCCATTGCCTGCTGTAGGCGCGCGCCGGCCCTTGAACGGTGATTCCATGCACAAGAGTCGATTATCCGGTTTCATCATTGACTGCCAAACGCCGGATCTTGAGGGCGCGGCGGAATTCTGGAGCGCGGCGCTTGGCTATGCGCTCAAGCCCCTGTCGACGAAGCCCGAGGAAGCAGGCTATCGCAGCTTCGACACCGGTCCTGACGGCTTGGATATTGAAGTGCAGCAGGTCAAACATGCCAGCCGCGTGCACCTTGATATTGAGACCGATGATGTGACAGCTGAAGTTGAGCGCCTGGTGAACCTGGGCGCGAAAAAAGTGGGCATGGTGCACAGTTGGTGCGTCATGGAGGCGCCGACCGGCCAACGCTTCTGCGTGGTGCGGCAACAGCGCCGCGCGGATTTTGCCGCACGGGCGAACACCTGGGACTAGGCTGCTGCAAAAGCCCTAAAAGCCGCTTAAAAAAGCGCAAAATATGGCAAAGTACTGTCAAGAACATGCTCTTGCCGCGCCGTTTTCAGCTGCCCATTCGCAGTGCAACAAGTTCTCGCGCAGTAGTTTGATCTGACATAAGTATCAGATACGCGCTTGCAGGGGCTGCGGGCGCGGCGCGAGAAAGGTTAAAGAAAGCTTAACTCACTACACTTTGCGACATCTTCGCCGAGGCGATCGCCCGGCAATTGTTGCCAAGTGTGCGTGCGTCACTGGTGACGCTCGGACCGGCAGCTTAGGCTGCATTTGCCTTAACCGCTCGAGGCGATGCGTGATGACCCGGTCGATTGATGTGGAAAAAATGAAAGGCAGAGATCGCGCCGGCGTATGCCTTGATGGCCCTGGTGGTCCGTGTGTGCGCAGGCGGTTGCGGGGCGCTGCACCCGGAATCGATCTGCTTTCGAAGCGCACCAAGGCACTTGCATGAACCCAACTGTGATGGTGACTGGCGGTGCCGGGTTCCTCGGTTCGCATCTGTGCGATCGGCTGACTGAGCAGGGGCGCGATGTCATTTGCGTCGATAATCTGTACACCGGCTCCAAACAGAACATACGCCACCTTCTGGCGTTGGATCACTTCGAGTTCCTACGCCATGACGTGACTTTTCCGCTCTATATCGAGACGCGGCAAATCTACAATCTCGCCTGCCCCGCCTCGCCGGTGCATTACCAGCGCAATCCCGTACAGACGACCAAGACCAATATTCACGGCGCCATCAACATGCTCGGCCTCGCCAAGCGCCTGGGCGCGCGCATCCTCCAGGCCTCGACCAGCGAGGTCTATGGGGATCCCTCCGTCCACCCGCAAACAGAGGAATACTGGGGCAATGTGAATCCCATCGGCGTGCGCGCCTGCTACGACGAGGGCAAGCGTTGCGCCGAGACGCTGTTCTTTGATTACCACCGCCAGCACAGCCTGGATATCAAAGTTATGCGCATTTTCAATACCTATGGTCCACGCATGCACCCGAATGACGGCCGCGTCGTCTCGAATTTCATCGTGCAGGCCTTGCGTGGCGAGGACATCACCGTCTTTGGCGATGGACAACAGAGCCGCAGCTTCTGCTACGTGGACGATTTGGTGCGCGCGCTGATGCTCATGATGGACACGCCCGCCGAGATAACCGGGCCTGTGAATGTTGGCAATCCGCACGAATTCACGATTCTGGAACTCGCAGAGTTGGTCCTGCGCAAAGTGGGCGGGCGCTCGAAGATCTGCTACAAGCCTCTGCCCGGCGATGATCCGCGGCAGCGTCAGCCTGACATCACGAAAGCCAAGAAATTGCTGCGCTGGCAACCCACCGTCAGCCTCGAAGATGGGCTTGGTCCGACCATCGCCTACTTTCGCCATCTGCTCGAACATCAGAAGTTATCGCGTCCGCGTATTCCCAAAGTCCAATCCGTCTAAATTCCTGCGGGCAGCCGCCGGCGTCGTGGGCGATCGCGTGAGCTTGAACTGACGCAGGAGGAGCGCGGGCGCATCTGCAGTGCGTCGCGGCCGGGTTGACACCCGAAAACGCGCGTAGCGCGCCGACGCAATGGTGTGCGCCACCGCAGCTAAAGGCGCGTCGCGGCCACGACCGGCTGCGGCAAGCAGCATCGGGCAGCGCGCGGATCGAGATGAGATCTGCAGGCTCTTACCGGGAGCTTCGACATTGCAGCGCCTGCCGTGCTCTGCGCGCGTTAGAATCGGCGGCTCAAGATGAACCGCAGCGAGATCCTTTTTCCGCCGCAGCACGCCGCGCTGCGCGAGGACGTACATGCCTTGGGGGCGCTGGTGGGCGACATCCTGCGCGAGCAGGGGGGCGCCGCGCTCCTTGATCTCGTGGAACAGGATCGCGTGTGCGCCATCCGTCGCCGGGACGGCGATCCCCAGGCGGGGATAGAGCTTGCGGCACGCGTGCAGGGCCGCCCCCCGGCGGCGGCGCGCGACCTGGTGCGCGCCTTTTCGGCCTGGTTTCAAGTCGTGAATCTTGCGGAAAAAGTGCATCGCATCCGCCGGCGACGACAGTACTTTCTGAAGGAGAGCGCGCGACCGCAGCCGGGCGGCGTCGAGGACGCGCTCGGTGCGCTCAAGGCGCGCGGCGCAAGCTTGGATGAGGCGCTCGCGCTCATCGGCAGCTTGCGCATTGAGCCCGTGTTCATGGCGCACCCGACCGAATCAACGCGGCGCACGATGCTGCGCAAACAGCAGCGCATCACGCAGCTCATGCTCGATCGACTCGATCCGACTTTGGCGCCAACCGAAGTGCGCAGCATCGCCGGCCGCTTACGCACGGAACTGACCGCGGCATGGCAGACAGAGGATCACCCGCGCGAGAAGCTCACCGTCTCCGATGAGCGCGAACACGTGCTCTTTTATCTGGTCGAGATCCTGTACCGCGTCGTGCCTGCGTTCTACGACGAGATCGGACAGGCGCTCGAAAAGCTCTATGGCGTGCCGGCGGACTCGCTCGAGCTGCCGACGATCCTGCACTTCGGCTCCTGGGTGGGCGGCGACATGGACGGCAACCCCGACGTGCACGCCAAGAGCATCCGCGAGACTCTGGCGCGGCAGCAGCAGATGATCGTGAACACCTACTTCGGGGAATGCCAGACGCTCGTGCAGCAGCTGTCGCAGAGCGCCAGCCGCATCAACGTGTCGGCAGCGCTCAGCGCGCGCATCGACGCCTATATGACGCTGCTGCCGAGCGCCCGCACCAGCGTTTCCTCGCGCCACGACCGCATGCCCTACCGCGTGTTTCTCGCGCAGATCGGCGAGCGTCTGCGCCATACCTACGCGGGACGTGCGAATGGCTATGAGAAGCCGCAGCAGTTTCGCGCCGACGTGCAGCTGATCGCCGACAGTTTGAATGCCAACAAGGGCGCGCACGCGGGACTGTTTTTCGTGCGCCGGCTTTTGCGGCGCATAGATACTTTCGGCTTTCACATCGCAACGCTTGATGTCCGCCAGCACACTGGCGTGCATCACCAGATGGTGGCACGCGGACTCGACGATCCTCACTGGCGGGCGCGGCCGCGCGAGGAGCGACGCCAGATCTTGGGTGCCGCCTTGGAGGGCGACGTAGGCCCGCGCGCGGAGCTTGACCCGTTCGGCAAGAGGAGCCTGTCGGTTTTTGACGCCGTCATGCAGGGGCGGCATCGCTACGGCGCTGATGCCGTCGGCTATTTCATCATCGGCGGCGCTGCCGGCGCAGATGACGTGCTCGCAGCACTGTTGCTCGCGCGCTGGGCGGAGGCCTATGACAAGCGTACTGGCGAGGTGGCGCTTGATTTCGCACCGATGTTTGAGTCCATGGAGTCGCTCGAGAGCTGCGGGGAGACGATGCGTGAGCTCTTGGATGATCCGCGCTATCGCCGCCATCTGGAGGCGCGCGGCCGCAAGCAGTGCGTGCTCATCGGCTATTCGGACACCAATAAGGAAGCCGGAGTGTGCGCATCGCGGGTTGCCCTGCACGATGCGCAGCGCAAGCTTGCGCAGGTGCTTGCCGCAGACCACGAAAGCCATGTGATCTTCCACGGCCGCGGCGGCAGCATCGCGCGCGGCGGCGGCCGCATCGACGCCTTGGTGAGGTCCGCGCCGGCCGAGGCCGTCAACGGCGTGCTGCGCCTGACCGAGCAGGGCGAGTTAGTCCAGCAAAGTTACGGGTTGCGACCCATCGCCATGCGTACCCTGGAGCGCGCCTTCAACGCGCTCTCGCTGTGCACATTTGCCGCGCGCAACGGCACTCTGGCGAGCGATGATCCGGAGCAGCTCAAGTGCGCCGCGACCATTGCCGCCGAGAGTCGCGTCGCGTATCGGCGCCTGGTGCACGGTGAGCCGGCGTTCTATGACTATTTTCGCTTCGTGACGCCCATTGACGTGATTGAACGGATGCAAATCGCCGCGCGTCCGGTGTATCGCGGCGGGGTTGAGGCGCTCGGCGCGCTGCGCGCGGTGCCATGGGTGTTCGCCTGGACGCAGGCGCGGCACATGCTGCCCGGCTGGTACGGTGCAGGCTCCGGCTTGCGTGCCGCCATCGAGCGCTTTGGGCTTGCGACTGTGCGTGCGGGCTACGCGAACTGGTTTTTTCTGCGCAATCTCATCGATGATATCGAGGCCATGCTGGCGCGCGCGGATCTGGAAATCGCTCACGCGTACAACGTTCTGGCCCCGACGCCGCTGCACCGCTTCTTCGCCGACATCCGCGCCGAGTTCGCTGCCACGCGCGAGCAGGTGCTCGCCGTGAAGGATTGCACGGCACTGCTCGACTCGGATCCGACGCTGCAGCGCGCGCTGCAACTGCGGAATCCGTACGTTGATCCGATGAATCTCATGCAGGTTGATCTCTTGCAGCGCTGGCGCTTAAGCGAGCGGGCGGACCGTGATCTTTTCGAGGCTCTCGTTGCGAGCATCAGCGGCATCGCACAAGGCCTGCAGAGCACGGGCTGATACTGATGGATCACGCCGTGAGCGTGCGCGCCGCGAAGGAGCATGAGGTGGCTCTGGTCCTCGGCTTCATCCGCGAACTGGCGGAATTTGAGCACTTGGCGCACGAGGTCGTGGCGACCGAAGAGAAGCTGCGGCAGGCACTCTTTGGTGCGCGGCCCGTTGCGGAAGTCGTGTTTGGCTGTGTCGATCACGAACCGGTAGGGTTCGCGCTCTATTTCTATTCGTTTTCCACGTTTCTGGGCCGTCCCGGGCTTTATCTCGAAGATCTGTTCGTCAGACCCGCCGAACGCGGTCACGGAGTGGGGCGGTGCCTTCTCGCCTGGCTTGCGCGCACCGCCCTCGAGCGCGGCTGTGGCCGGCTCGAATGGGCGGTGCTCGACTGGAATGCAGCCGCGATTGGCTTCTATC
>Ga0302326_10009760_pt1 | contig 20902 bp, 19 predicted proteins | sample Palsa_T0_3_FD_202264 | JGI IMG/M metagenome (GOLD analysis project Ga0302326, IMG submission 202264) | Peat permafrost microbial communities from Stordalen Mire near Abisko, Sweden - Palsa_T0_3 | ecosystem: Environmental > Terrestrial > Soil > Palsa > Peat permafrost | place: Sweden: Abisko...
ACGCCACGGCGTGAAGTTCATCGAGGTCGGCATCGAGCGCGAAGATCTTGTCCTGCCCGAAATCGGCGCCCTCCGGCACACCGAGTTCGAGGCGGTGCGCAAGATAGGCTTTTGCATCGTCCGTGGGCACGACTGAATCCTTCGGCCGGATTGCCCGCTGTCCCAAAGCAGCAAGGCGCGGATCGGCCGGAACGGGCAGGCTGTTTCCGTCCCACTCGGCGAAGACGTCGAGATCGTCGCGCGGAGCGATCTCGATCTTGGCGCGCAGACGATACATCGAAAGACGCTTGCGCAGGGCCTCACGCGCGGCGGCGGCACAATCGAGAAGCACATCCCCGTCGTCCCCGAAAAGAAGAAAATCGAACAGGATTTTGCCCTGCGGTGTGAGGAGCGCGGCATAAAGCGGCGCGTTTTCGCCCAGGCGCGCAATGTCGTTGGTGATCAGACCTTGCAGGAAGTCGCGCGCTTCCGGCCCCGTGACAGCAAGGACGGCGCGATCGTCGAGGCGGGCTGTGGTCATGGCGAGGAGGTAATCCTCCTGCTCGCGCTTGCCAAGCCTCGATTGCCAAGCCTTTGTTGCCAAGCGGGCGGCCGGGTCTTACTGCTCGCCTCGCGGAAACGAACATCCGAGTGCCTATGCGCGTGTTGCAGGTCATGGCCGGGGCGCCGATCGGCGGCATCGAGACATTTTTCTACGATGGCGTTCTCGCGCTGGCGGAGGCCGGCATCACGCAATTTGTCGTGGTACGGCCCAATATGCCGCTGCACCTGCCGCGCCTTGCGGCCGCGGGAATCCCGTACGCGACGGCCGGGTTCAGCAGTTGGTGGCCTTTGCCGACGGTTCTCACGATGCGCCGTGCGGCGGCGGAATTCCGGCCGGACATCATCCAATACTGGACCGGCCGAGCAGGCCAATATGCCGTGGCGAAAGGCGCGTTCCAGGTCGGCTGGTATGGCGGATACAGCAAGCGCAGATATTATCGCACCTGCACGGATTTTATCGGCATCACTGACGATCTGCTGCGGCACTTCCGGAGCGAAGGGATCGCACCGGAGCATATGACGCTCGTCCACAATTTCACCGGGCGGAGCGCCGCCGCGCCGCTGGCGCGCCAGGACTTCGCGACGCCCGAAGGTGCGCCGCTGCTGCTGGCGTTGGCGCGGCTCCACTGGATGAAAGGGCTCGATACCCTGCTCGACGCGGTTGCGAAATTGCCCACTGCCTATCTCTGGATCGCCGGCGAAGGACCCGATCGTCGAAAATTGGTCGCGCAGGCGGCGCGGCTTGGCATCGCGGATCGGGTACGGTTTCTCGGCTGGCGCGAAGACAAGGACGCGCTTCTCGCGACAGCGGACATTTGCGTGGTCCCGTCGCGTCAGGAATCGTTCGGCGCGGTTCTCATCGAGGCCTGGGCGGCCGGCAAGCCGCTGGTCGCCGCTGCGGCGGAAGGTCCGCGCGTCTATGTCGAGGACGAAAAGAACGGTGTACTGGTACCCTTCAACGACGCCGGGGCGCTCGCGGGCGCCATCGGCCGCGTGATCGCAGACGAGGAGCTTCGAGCGCGCATCGTCGAAGGTGGGCGAAAATCCTATGAAGCGCGTTTCACCAAAGAGGCGTATGTACGCGATATGCTCGCCTTCTATGAACGCATCTTGAAAGGCCGCAAGTGAGCGAGAAATTCGACCTTCTGATCGTCAATGGCGTCTGCGCCACGCCGTCCGGCATCGCAGCCGCAAATGTGGGCGTGAAGTACGGGCGTATCGCGGCCATCGGGTCGCTGTCGGGTGCGAGTGCGGCGGAGACCTTCGATGCCAAAGGGCTCCATGTGTTGCCGGGCGTGATCGACACGCAAGTTCACTTCCGCGAGCCCGGCAACGAGCACAAGGAAGATCTGGAAAGCGGCAGCCGCGCGGCGGTGCTGGGTGGCGTGACGGCGGTATTCGAGATGCCGAACACAAGCCCGCCGACCACCACGCGGCTCGCAATGGAAGACAAATTCGCGCGCGCGAAGAACCGCATGCATTGCGATTACGCGTTCTATGTCGGCGCCACACCCCAGAATGTCGGCGCGCTCGCCGAGCTCGAACGGATGCCCGGGGTGGCAGGCGTGAAAGCGTTTCTCGGTTCCTCGACGGGCACGTTGTTGTTGAGTGAGGAAGACGCGATTTTCGCCGCACTCAAAGGTGGCCGGCGGCGCATGGCCGTTCATTCGGAGGACGAGGCGCGCCTCAAGGAGCGCAGGCATCTCGCGTTATCGGGCGACCCGCGCAGCCATCCGGTGTGGCGCGACGTGGAGACCGCACGGCTGTCGACGGAGCGCGTGTTGGGCCTGGCACGCAAGGCGGGACGGCGCCTGCATGTCCTGCATGTGACGACGGCTGAAGAGTTGCCGCTGCTGGCGGCAGCCCGCGACCTCGCGACGGTCGAGACCACGCCGCAGCATCTGACGCTTGCAGCCCCCGAATGCTACGAGCGGCTCGGCACCTATGCGCAGATGAATCCGCCCATCCGCGAGGCGTCGCATCGCGACGCGCTGTGGCAGGCCGTGCGCGAAGGATTGATCGATGTGATCGGTTCGGATCACGCGCCCCATACGCGCGAGGAGAAAGACAAAGTCTATCCGAACACGCCTTCGGGCATGCCGGGTGTGCAGACGCTCGCCACAATCCTGCTCGATCATGTGAACGCAGGCCGGATGTCGCTCGAACGGTTCGTCGACCTGACCAGCGCCGGTGCCGCGCGAATATTCGGAATCGCGGGTAAAGGCCGCATCGCGCGGGGATATGACGCGGATTTCACTCTTGTCGACCTGAAGAAGAAGCGACGCATCGAGAACAGCTGGATCGCGTCGAAATGCGGCTGGACACCTTTCGATGGAATGGAAACCACCGGCTGGCCCGTTGCGACGATCATCCGTGGACGGACAATCATGCGCGATCACTCGCTCGTGCTGGGCGGGCAGGGCGAGAAAATTCGCTTCGTCGAAACTATTCGGGGCGAATGACTGGATGCGGTGGCAATTTTAACGCTGTGGGCGCAGGGATTTCGCGGGGGACGCGGAGGATTTCTTTGCGCGCTTCGCGCGCTTTACTTCTCCCTGCGTCCTCTGCGCATCCTCCGCGACCTCTGCGTTAAAAAAGCCACTGTGGCTTCAGTATCAGGAGAAACAAATGAGCTTCTTTTCCGATCGCCTGGATGACCTTGTGAAGGAGCGCGGCGAACTGCCCCCAGTCGTCCGTACTTTGCAGCTTGGATCGCTGGACGAATGGTCGGAAGGTCGCGCGTTCAAACGCTGGGTGCCGAGCGAAGACGTGCTGAATGCCGACGGCTCGATGTTCGGCGGCTATATTGCCGCGCTTGCCGACCAGATGCTTGCCTTTGCGGCGATGACGATCGTGCCCGAGGGCAGTGCATTCCGTACGATCAATCTCAATGTGCAGTTCTTCAAGATCGGCAGCGCGCATCCCCTCCTGATCGAGGCGCGTGTCACATCGGCATCGAAGGCTCTGATCGCAGTCGAAGCGGACTTCGAGCGCGAAGACGGCGTGCTGATCGCGCGCGCCGCCGCACAGCAGATGGTCGTGCCGTTCAGTGCAACGTGAACTCGGCGCCCACGCTTTTCATCTCGGCGGCCGAAATCAGCCCGCGCGCTGCCACGCGCACCGAATGCAGCTTGCCTTCGATATTGTCTTCCCAGAAACGGAGGAATTTGTTGAGCACCGGGAATTTCGGCGCGAGGTCGAGTTCCTGCCAAAGGAAGCTCTGTAACACCTTGGGATGGTCAGGCATGTGATAGAGAATCTCGGCCGTAGTCAGCCGATAACCGCGCAACTGCATGTCGATCTTGTACATGACGCTCACTCGCTCTTGTTGTCCTCTGCGTACTGCCCTTCCCGATCGTCCTCCCGGAATCTTAAGAAAAAGCTTGTGCAAATGTTCTGCGGCTGTCGAGTGGGGAGGCCCGGAAAACGGACGCACGGCACTCTCGGCTTGACGGGAGCGCTCGAATTTTGTGCTTTGTGTCCCGCCGAAGACACATCCAACCCTGCCGCCGCCCAATTGGCAGCAATCCTCACCCGGAAGTGCCAACATGAAAAACCGCTTCAAGGCCATCCTGATCACCAAGGACGGCACGACGCAGAACGCCAAAGAAACCGAACTCGGCCTCGACGATCTGATGGAAGGCGATGTCACCGTCGCCGTTTCGCACTCGACGGTGAATTACAAGGACGGTCTTGCCATCACAGGTCGTTCGCCGGTCGTGCGTAAATTCCCGATGATCCCCGGAATCGATCTGGCAGGCATTGTTGAGACCTCGTCGCACGCGATCTTCAAATCCGGCGACAAGGTTCTGCTCAACGGCTTCGGCCTCAGCGAAACGCATTTTGGCGGGTATTCGGAAATTGCGCGCGTGAAAGGCGATTGGCTTGTGCCGCTGCCGAAAGCGTTTTCCGCCGCCGACGCGATGGCGATCGGGACGGCCGGCTATACGTCGATGCTGTGCGTGCTCGCGTTGGAAGATGCAGGCGTGACGCCGGCAAAAGGACCCGTGGTCGTGACGGGCGCGGCGGGTGGGGTTGGTTCCGTCGCAGTCGCGCTTCTGGCGAAGCTCGGCTATCGCGTCATCGCGTCGACGGGCCGTCCGGAAGAAGAGGGCTATCTGAAACAGTTGGGTGCGGCGGAACTCATTCCGCGTAGCGAACTGGGCGGCGATCCGCGTCCGCTTTCCAAGGAACGCTGGGCGGGGGCTGTCGACAGCGTCGGCTCGAAAACGCTCGCCAATGTGATAGCAGCGACCCAGTATGGCGGGGCGGTGGCGGCTTGCGGACTGGCACAGGGGCTCGACCTGCCGACCAGCGTGGCACCCTTCATCCTGCGAGGCATCTCGCTTCACGGCATCGAATCCGTCTATATGCCGATGCCCCGCCGCCTTCAGGCCTGGGAGCGGCTTGCCCGGGACCTCGACGTGAAGAAACTTGCCTCCATGACTGAGACCATCAAGCTGGCGGACGTGACCAAAGCGGCCGGGGACATATTGGCAGACCATGTGCGCGGCCGGCTGGTCGTCGAGATTGCGGCGTGAACTCGGCCATGCCTTTTTACATATTCTGACAGTATGGAATATCTGCTCCTCATCGCCTCGGGCGTGATCATCGGTTTCATGGTGGCCGCCCCCATCGGTCCGGTGAACCTCATATGCATCCGCCGCACATTGTCGTTTGGTCCGGTGAACGGGATCGTCGCAGGGTTCGGAGCGGCGCTGGGCGACGGTATCTTTGCCGCCGTGACGGCGTTCGGAATGACGGCAGTGTCGGAGCTGATCAAGGGGCATTCGACGTTGCTGCAAATATTCGGCGGCGTGCTGCTGATGTTCTTCGGCATCAACACTTATATTTCCGATCCCCTGCATGGGCGTGGAGTCGAAAAGGCGGCGGCGCGACCGGTGAGCGGCGGGTCGCTCGTGCGCACCTTCGCATCGACCTTTGCGCTGACCGTCACCAATCCTGTCACGCTATTCGCATTCGCGGCGCTGTTCGCGGGGCTGACCGGCATCGCCGGATCCGCGGCGACCTTCGTCAACGCGGGCTTGCTCGTTTGCGGTGTCGTAGGCGGCTCGATGCTATGGTGGTTCACTCTGACCACGGTCGTCGGCTTCCTGCATGCGCGCATCGACGCCCGCGTGATGCGCATCATCAATCACGGCTCGGGAATCGCCGTCGCCTTCTTCGGCATCGGCGTGCTTCTGAGGCTCCTGGTCGCGCAGTTTGTTTGAAGACGCGCTCGACCCGCTCCAAACAAGGCTGTGAGCGGATTCCGCGCGTTTTGGTGCCTGCGTTGACTCGCGCGCCTTCCCCCTTATGATGCACTGCAACGATCCTGCCCGCCGCGAGGCGCGCGCGCTCGGCTATCAAACGATCCCTCGCGGGAGAGACCCGTCCAGAACGGGCGCCGAAGGAGCAACCACCCCGGAAACTCTCAGGCACAAAGGACCGCGTGGGGAGATGAACTTCTGGAAAGCAGGACGTCCGCAGCGGCCGTCCTCACCGAAGGGGTAAGCCGGTTTCCGGCGAAATCTCTCAGGTCCCATGACAGAGGGGTGCGTGTACCGGTCCGCCGGCATTCGCGAGCCTCAACCTCTTGTCCGGACCAACATGGCCGATACTCCCAAAGAATCGCTTCGTCGCACGCCGCTTTACGCCCTCCATCTGGAGCTTGGCGGCAAGATGGTGCCATTCGCCGGCTACGAGATGCCGGTGCAATATCCCGCTGGCGTTCTCAAGGAACATCTGCACACGCGTGCGAGCGCTGGGCTGTTCGATGTCTCGCATATGGGGCAGGCGTTTCTGTCCGGCGACGATCCCGCCCGTGCGCTGGAGCGCGTGACCCCCGCCGATGTCGCGGGACTCAAGGAAGGCATGCAGCGTTATGCGCTGCTCCTCAGCGACGCCGGCACGATCAAGGACGATTTCATGGTGGCGCGCCTGGCTGGCGAGGCCGCGCTCTACCTTGTCGTCAATGCGGCGTGCAAGGAAGGCGACTTCGAGTACATCGCAGCCAAGCTGAAAGGCATTGCTGTTCTTGCGCCCCAACCGGACCGCGCGCTGCTCGCGTTGCAGGGACCAGCTGCGGAAGCCGTTCTCGCGCGCCATGCGCCCGAGACCGCAAAGCTCACATTCATGAAAATCGGCCGTTTCACGGTGGCCGGCGCGCCCGCGATCGTCAGCCGCTCGGGTTACACGGGCGAAGACGGATTCGAAATTTCCATCGCAGCGAAAGACGCCGATCGTGTTGCCCGCGTTCTACTCTCGGAGCCGGAAGTCCTTCCCATCGGTTTGGGCGCGCGGGATTCGCTGCGTCTCGAAGCGGGGCTTTGTCTTTACGGCCACGACATGGATGAGACCACCGACCCGATCACGGCCAATCTCGCCTGGTCCATCGGCAAGCGCCGCAAGATGGACAAGGATTTTCCGGCTGCCGACATGATCATGGGCAAGCTGCTGGATGGTTCGTCGCAGAAGCGCGTCGGCATCCGCCCCGACGGCAAGGCACCCGCGCGCGACGGCACGGAGATCGCCGACAAGACGGGCCGCGTCATCGGGAAGATCACCAGCGGCGGCTTTGGGCCCAGCCTCAATGCGCCGGTCGCGATGGGCTATGTCGACACGCCTTTCGTGGGCGACGGCAACGAAATCATGTTGATGGTGCGGGGCAAAGCGATGCCGGCACATGTCGCGCCCATGCCTTTCGTGCCGCATGGCTACAAGCGCAATTCTTGAATTCCAACTCACGGAGCACCAGATGAGCGAAACGCGATTTACCGACCAGCACGAATGGGTCCGCATCGACGGCGATGAGGCGACCGTCGGCATCACCAAATATGCCGCCGAACAATTGGGCGACGTGGTGTTCGTCGAACTGCCGGAAAAAGGCCGCAAGGTCGGCACGGGCGGCGAAGCGGCCGTCGTCGAAAGCGTGAAGGCCGCAAGTGAAGTCTATGCGCCGGTCGCGGGCGAGATCACGGGATCGAACGATGCGCTCGCCGCCGATCCTGCCAAGGTCAACGCCGATCCCGAAGGCGAGGGCTGGTTCTTCAAGCTGAAAATCGCCGACAAGGGCGAGTTGGGCAAGCTGATGAGCGAAGCCCAATATGCGGAATTCGTGAAAGGGCTTTGATCGCATGCGTTATCATCCGCTGACTCCAGACGATCGCGCCGCGATGCTCGGCAAGATCGGCGCGCGCGATATCGATGCGCTGTTCCGCGATGTGCCGAAGGAAGCCGTCGTCGGGCGCAGCGCGTTCGATCTTCCCGATCATCAGGGCGAACTCGAAGTCGAACGGGCGTTATCGCGCATTGCGGCGAAAAATGTGTCGGCCGGCAGCGTGCCGTTCTTTTGCGGCGCGGGCGCCTATCGACATCATGTTCCGGCGGCGGTCGATCATCTGATCCAGCGTTCGGAATTTCTTACGTCTTACACGCCCTATCAGCCCGAGATCGCGCAGGGTACGCTGCAATATCTGTTCGAATTCCAGACGCAGGTAGCGCTCCTCACCGGCATGGAGGTGGCGAATGCGTCGCTCTATGACGGCTCGACGGGCACGGCCGAAGCGGTGCAGATGGCGCAGCGCCTCACCCGGCGGCCCAAGGCCATTCTCTCCGGCAGGCTTCATCCGCATTACGCCGAAACCGTCGAGACGGTTGCGTCACTGTCGGGACACGTCGTGCGTTTGCCGACCCTGCCGGAGCTTGTCGAAGACCTGGCCGCGCAGATCGACAACGAGACCGCCTGTGTCGTTGTGCAGAATCCCGACGTGTTAGGGCTTGTGCGCGATCTGCGACCCATCGCGGAAGCGGCGCATGCGAAAGGTGCGTTGCTGATTGCCGTGGTCACGGAAGCCGTGTCGCTGGGCCTGCTCGAATCGCCGGGCGCCATGGGTGCCGACATCGTGGCTGCAGAGGGCCAGTCCATCGGCAACGGTCTCAATTTCGGCGGGCCCTATGTCGGCCTCTTCGCTACGCGGGAGAAGTTCCTGCGCCAGATGCCCGGGCGCCTCTGTGGCGAGACGACCGATGCGGACGGCAAGCGCGGCTTCGTGCTGACGCTGTCGACCCGCGAACAGCATATTCGCCGCGAAAAGGCGACGAGCAACATCTGCACGAACTCCGGGCTCTGCTGCCTCGCGTTCACGATCCATCTGTCGCTGCTGGGCGAAGAAGGGTTCACGCGGCTGGCACGCGCCAATCATGCGCGCGCCGTCGCTCTTGCAGACAAACTTGCGCGCGTGCACGGCGTATCCGTCGTCACGCCGGCGTTCTTCAACGAGTTCACCTTGAAGCTGCCGAAGCCTGCGGCCGAAGTTGTCGATGCACTGGCGGCGAAGGGAATTCTCGGCGGCGTGCCTGCCTCGCGTCTGCTGCCGCATCAGAGCGATGTGCGCAACCTTCTGGTCGTGGCCGCCACCGAAACCGTAACCGACGAAGATTGCGACGCTTACGTCAAGGCGCTCGCGGAGATCGTGCGATGATGAACAATCAGGGACGCCCCAGCAGTGCGGGCGGGACCGAGCCGCATAAGCTTCAGACCATCTCGGGCGATCGCGGGCTAGACCACGAAGAGGGATTGATCTTCGAGCTCGGGCGGCCGGGCATGACGGGTGTCGATATTCCCGAAGTCCAATTGTCCGAGACGCGCCTTGCTGGCGTGCGGCGCCGCAGTCCGATCGGACTTCCTGGCCTTTCGGAGCCCGAAGTGATCCGCCACTATGTGCGGCTGTCGCGCATGAACTATGCGATCGATGCAGGCATCTATCCGCTCGGCTCCTGCACGATGAAGCACAATCCGCGTCTCAACGAGAAAATGGCGCGACTGCCGGGCTTCGGCGACGTCCATCCGCTCCAGCCGCAGCAGACGGTGCAGGGCGCTCTCGAGCTGATATCGCAATTGATGCGCTGGCTCACGACCCTGACCGGCATGCCGGCTGTTGCGATGAGCCCGAAGGCGGGTGCGCATGGCGAATTGTGCGGGTTGCTCACGATCCGCGCGGCCCTTGAAGCCCGTGGCGAAAAACGTCCGCGCGTTCTCGTACCATCTTCGGCGCATGGCACCAATCCCGCGACGGCCGCGTTCGCAGGTTTCACGGTCGACGAAGTTCCCGCGAAAGACGACGGCCATGTCGATGCCGACGCACTCGAAGCGAAGCTCGGCCCCGATGTCGCCGCGATCATGCTCACCAATCCCAACACCTGCGGCTTGTTCGAGCGGCGCATTCGCGAGATCGCGGACGCGGTGCACAAGGTTGGGGCTTATTTCTATTGCGACGGCGCGAATTTCAACGCGATTGCCGGACGCGTGCGTCCCGGCGATCTCGGCGTCGATGCGATGCATATCAACCTGCACAAGACATTCTCGACTCCGCATGGCGGTGGCGGGCCCGGGGCAGGTCCCGTCGTGCTCTCCGCAGCACTTGCGCCTTTCGCGCCCTTGCCGCTGCTGGTGCACGACGCGAAAGGATTTCGTTTCGTCGAGGATCGCGCAGCCGCCCCCGAAGGCGCGAAACCATTCGGACGCCTCTGCGCGTTCCATGGCCAGATGGGGATGTTCGTGCGCGCACTCGCCTACATGCTGAGCCATGGCGCCGACGGCGTGCGGCAGGCGTCCGAAGACGCGGTACTCTCCGCGAATTACATTCTCGCATCGTTGAGCGATGTGATGAGTGCGCCGTTCGGTGGACCTTGCATGCACGAAGCTTTGTTCGACGATTCATTCCTCGAAGGCACGGGTGTCACCACGCTCGATTTCGCCAAGGCGATGATCGACGAAGGCTTCCATCCGATGACGATGTATTTTCCGCTGGTCGTCCACGGCGCGATGCTGATCGAACCCACGGAATCCGAATCGAAGGAGAGCCTGGACCAGTTTATCCATGTGCTGCGCGAGATGGCCAAGGAAGCCAAAGCCGGCAAACGCGAGCGCTTCGAAGGCGCCCCGCATCTGGCGCCGCGCCGCAGGCTCGACGAGACAGCCGCGGCCCGCAAGCCGATCCTGCGCTGGAAATCCAAGGATTTGCCGCAAGCTGCGGAATAGCGCCGCGGCGCGCGAGACAAAAAGAAACCCCGTCCGCTGCGTGAGCGGACGGGGCAGTTATTTTCCCAGGGGAGAAATCAGGAGCAGGTCTTCACATGGAGACCTGTTGGAGCAGTGGTGGCCGCGTCGCCGCAGGCCTGATCGAGTTGCTTTTGGGTCAGTCCCTTGGCGCGGCTGAGGTCGGTTCCCTTGAAACTGGTGATCGTGAGCTGAGCGCCTGCGAAATCGGCACCGTCGAGCTTGGCATGCGCGAGATTGGCCCCTGACAGGTCCGTGCCGCGGAACGAGGCGCCCCGGAAATCGGCATAGGACATGCACATCAGGAACAGTTTCGCGTGGGAGAAATCGGCGCCTTCGAGATTGCCGTATTTGACGCACTGGTTGGAAAGGTCCGCGCCCGCGAGATTGCAGTGCGGGCAGTCGTGGTGGCCGGCCTTGATGCTCGCAACAGCGCTGGGGTCGGCGGCCATCGAAAGGGCGTTCGCGGCGCTTACGGCGATCAGGCTGAAGGCGAGGGCAAGCAGGGTTTTCACAGGTTTGTCCCGGTTCGATACACGCCTGCCTATCGTCGCAAGCAGCGTGCCGATTTCCGCAAGAACCGGGTCGAGCGCTTCGGAAATGGCGGGCACAAGTGTCTCGCAACCATTCAAGCGAGACCCGCCATGCCCTTCCGATTCCTCGGACTATCCGCAGAACCTTTCGCGCCGCTGATGGCGCTGTGCGACGCCGAACTTGAAGCGCGAGGCATGCGCCGAATGGTCGCCGACGAGAAGCCCGGATTCCCCTGCCGCGTCAGCCTCGAAGACGCCGAGCCCGGCGAACGCCTCTTGCTGCTTCCATTCGAGCACCAGCCCGCCCATTCGCCCTATCGCGCCGCAGGCCCCATCTTCGTTCGGGAGAAGGCGCGCGCGCCTTATGATCGTTCGGGGGATCTTCCGCCGGTACTCCTCGGGCGTATGTTGTCGGTTCGCGCCTACGACCGCGATGGGCTGATGGTCGATGCCGACGTGGTCGATGGGGCTGCCGTCGATCCGCTGCTGACGCGCCTGTTCGACCGTGCGGATACGGACTACGTCCATATCCATTTCGCGCGCCGCGGCTGTTACGCCTGCCGGGTCGAGCGCCCTCGCGCGATGGATTGACGATTGTCCCTGCGCTAGGCTCTGCGGAGCCGCAGCACAGGAGCCGTATCATGATGTTGGATTGGGCCGCGTATCGCGACCAGATCGGTGCATCGATCAAGGAAATGTCGGAGACCAATCCGGACATCGTGAAGGCCTATGCGGCCTTGCACCACGCCAATTCCAATTCGAAACATCTCGACGCCAAGACGCGCGAACTGATTGCGCTGGGCGTCGCCGTCTCGCTGCGCTGCGACGGCTGCATCAACGCCCACACCGATGCCGCGATCAAGGCAGGCGCGTCGAAGGAAGAAATCGTCGACGCGCTGGGAGTCGCGATCATGGTCAATGCGGGCGCGGCGCTGGTTTATTCGGCGCGCACGCTCGACGCCTACGAATCCAAGATTCCGTGACGCCATGATCCTGCTGCAAGGACGAAACCGGGACCTGGGCGACGGCTTCGTGGTGCGCCGGATGCTGCCTTCCGTCGAACGGCGGGCCGTCGGCCCATTCGTGTTCTTCGATTATTTCGGTCCTGCGCGTTTTGCGCCGGGCAAGGGCATCGATGTGCGCCCGCATCCGCATATCGGGCTCGCAACCGTGACCTATCTGTTTGAAGGCTCGCAGGTGCATCGCGACAATATCGGTTCGGTGCAGACGATCGCGCCGGGCGACGTGAACTGGATGGTGGCGGGCAGCGGCATCGTCCATTCCGAACGCACGGGCCCGGACGTGCGCGCCGCGGGTCACACGCTGCACGGCATCCAGACATGGGTTGGGCTTCCGCAAGCCGACGAGGAAACGACGCCCCGCTTCGAACATTATGCAATGGCGGAACTGCCGGTGCAGGACGAAGGCGGTGTGCATCTGCGCGTGGTGGCGGGCCATGCCTTCGGGCTCGCTTCGCCAGTCAAGGTGTTCTCCGGCACGCTCTACGCCGATGCGCAGTTCGCGCCGCAGACCACGCTCCGTCTGACGGACGAGCATGCGGAACGGGGCGTGCTGGTGATCGATGGCACGCTCGACGCGAATGGCATGACATTGGAAAAAGGCGCGATGGCGGTGTTCGATACGGGCGAAGACGTTGTGCTGTCTGCGCCGCAGAAAGCGCATGTAATGCTGTTCGGCGGTGCGCCATTGGACGGCCATCGCCATCTGGACTGGAATTTCGTTTCCAGCTCGATGGAGCGCATCGAGCAGGCGCGGAACGACTGGCAGGCGCAGCGCTTCGCCAAAATTCCCGGCGAAACGGAATTCATCCCGCTGCCGACACGGTGATAATTCCCAAATATTGAGCGGTCACAGAATCCGGTCCATCACATGGAAGTGCAGCAGCGTCCAATAAAGGCCGCCCGCGAGCGCCATGGCCGCCGGCAAGGTGAGGATCCACGCCGAGGCGATGCTCCAGATCGTGCCCCATTGCAGGCCAGATTTGTTGGCGGCCATCGTGCCGGCGACGCCGCTCGACAACACATGCGTCGTGGAAACGGGCAGGCCGTATAGTTCGGCGCCACCGATGGTGATAGCTGCGACGATCTCCGCGGCCGCGCCTTGCGCATATGTCAGGTGCGTCTTGCCGATACGCTCGCCCACCGTCACCACGATGCGCTTCCAGCCGACCATGGTGCCAAGACCGAGCGCGATGGCGACCGCGATCTTCACCCAATCGGGAATGTAGCGCGTGCCCTTTTGCAGGTTGGTTTGATAGGCCTTGAGGGTCGCAGCTTCCGGCGCCGAGAACTTCGCGCCTTCAGCGGGCAACAGCCGCACCGCGTCGGCAGCCATGTACATTTCGTTTCGCACGCTGGGCGTTGCCGCGGCAGGAACGTGGCCGACCGAGCCGTAACTCTTGACCTGGTTGGCGATGTCGCCGGAGACGAGCGCAAGCGCCGCGAACACATCGGGCTTGTTGAGATCGCGCGTGCGCAGACCCGCGCCAACGCGCTTGCGCGCCGCGTCGAGCGTCACGGCAGGCGCGTTCCCTGCGTGACTCTTTAACACGGTTTGCGCGGCGGTGGTGGAAGCGATGAACGCCGGCGTCGCATTTTCCGGCATCGCGCGGTTGAGCGCATAAGCGGTGGGCGCCACGCCGATCAGGATCAGCATGATCAGACCCATGCCCTTCTGCCCGTCATTGCCGCCATGCGCGAAAGACACGCTGGTGCAGGTGAGGATCAGGATGCCGCGAATCCACCAGGGTGGGGGCAGGCGATCTTTGGGTTCCTCATAAAGCTTTTTGGAGCGCACGAGGAATTTCATCGCCCAGAGCAGAAGCATCGCGCCGACGAATCCGACAAAGGGGCTGAACAACAGCGCTTCGCCGACATTGGTCGCCTGCGACCAGTCCACGCCAGCCGTCTGCTGGCTCGCAGGCGCCATCAGCTGGTTGGCAAGGCCCACGCCCATGATCGAGCCGATGAGAGCATGCGAGGAACTGTTGGGGATGCCGAGCGCCCAGGTGCCGAGATTCCACACGATGGCGGCGATCAGGAGCGCGAAGATCATCGCATAGCCCGCCGTGCTGCCGACCTGCAGGATCAAGTCGACGGGCAGAAGTGTGATGATGCCGTAGGCGACAGCGCCGGTAGAGGTGAGCACACCCAGGAAGTTGAACACGCCCGACCACACCACGGCGACCGTCGGCGCCATGCTGTTGGTATAAATGACGGTCGCGACCGCATTGGCCGTGTCGTGGAAGCCGTTCACGAACTCGAATCCCAGCGCGATCAGGAGTGCTAAGCCCAGCAGGCCGAACGCACCCAGCGCCAGGGTTTCATGGACATGCTGGAGGTCGTTGAGAAAGCCGTAGGCCGCATAGCCTATGCCGCCAATCAGCAGCAGCAGGAAAACGATCACTGTCGCCGGATGCGTCTTCCCGTCGAATCTCGGCTTGTGAGCAGCCCGCGCAGTTATGTCGGGCGCGACGGCGACATCGGCCATAAAAACTCCCCCTGGGGTACTGGCCGGCAACCTAGAGGGAGTTTTCGAAGTATTGATGACAGCGGCAGGCTTTTCAGCTGCAGCCGCTCGTGCTGCCGCAGGTGTTGCACTTCATGCAGGTGCCGTTGCGGACGAGGGTGAAGTTGCCGCAATTGCCGCACGCGTCGCCTTCATAGCCTTTCATCCGGGCTTCGGCCGCCCGCTTTGCGTAAGCCTCGCGGCGCTGGCCGGATTTTTCGGCTGCCGTCTGGGCAACCTGCGTGAAACGATTGCCCAGCGCGGTCATCACGTCGCCCACCGGATTGCCGGCATTGGCTTGCGCCGCTTCCAGCACGCTTGCGCGTATCAGGCTCAGCGTATCTTCGACCGGCACATCTTCTGTTCCCAGGAACTCCGCAACCACATCTTCGTGGACATGCGCCGGCATGTGATCGTGGTCATGTTCCGCCAGCATCTTGGGCTGCGCGCCGCCGCGCACGACGGCGAGCGACTTGAACTGGCCGCGCACGAAACCGGAGGAAGTTACGCGCGAGATCGTTTGCGCAAATTCCTTGGCCGCGGTTTCAGGCCGATCGCTGCCGGCATCTCCGCCATGACCCAGATCTTCGTCCTTCGCGGGCGTGACATGGGCAAGATCCGTGCGGCCGAGATAGGACACCGCCAGCTCGCGGAAGATGTAGTCGAGCACGCTGGTCGCGTTCTTGATTGAATCGTTGCCGATCACGAGACCGGCCGGCTCGAAGCGCGTGAAGGTGAATGCCTCCACGAATTCCTCCAGCGGTACGCCATATTGCAGGCCGATCGAAATCGCGATGGCAAAATTGTTCATCAGGCTGCGGAAGGCGGCGCCTTCCTTGTGCATGTCGATGAAGATTTCGCCCGCGCGCCCGTCTTCATACTCGCCCGTGCGCAGATAGACCTTGTGCCCGCCGACCACGGCCTTCTGCGTATAGCCCTTGCGGCGCTGCGGCAGGCGCTCGCGCTCGCGGCTCACCACGCGCTCGATTACCTTTTCGACGATGCGTTCGGTGATGACGGTCGTGCGCGCGGCTTGCGGCGCGGCCAGCACTTCTTCCAGCTCGTCCACCTCGTCGTCCAGCGCGAATATCTGGCTAGAGAGGGGTTGCGACAGCTTGGAGCCGTCGCGGTAGAGCGCGTTCGCCTTCAATCCCAGTTTCCAGGACAGGATGTAGGACTCGCCGCAATCCTTCACGCTGGCATTGTTCGGCATGTTGATGGTCTTGGAGATCGCGCCCGAAATGAAAGGCTGCACCGCGGCCATCATGCGGATATGGCTTTCGACCGACAGTGCGCGCTTGCCGATGCGGCCGCACGGATTGGCGCAATCGAAGACCGGCAGATGCTCGTCTTTCAGATGCGGCGCGCCCTCCAGGGTCATCGCGCCGCAGACATGGAGATTGGCCGTTTCCACTTCGGCTTTGGAGAATCCGAGCGTCTTCAGCAGGTCGAATTCGGGCGAGTCAAACGTGGCGGCGTCGAGCTTCAGGGTCTTGGCGCAGAACGCTTCGCCCAGGGTCCATTTGTTGAACACGAAGCGGATGTCGAAGGCCGATTCGAGTGCGGCTTCCACCGCATTGATCTGCGCTTCGCCGAAGCCCCGCGCGCGAAGCGCGTCATGGGTGACACCGGATTCGAGGCTCTCCAGAGTGCCATGCCCGACCGCATAGGCGACGATGTCGTCGATCTGCGCCTGGTCGTAGCCGAGCCCGCCCAGCGCTTCGGGCACGCAGCGGTTGATGATCTTGAAGTAGCCGCCGCCTGCGAGCTTTTTGAACTTCACGAGCGCAAAGTCCGGCTCGACGCCTGTCGTGTCGCAATCCATCACAAGGCCGATCGTGCCGGTGGGCGCGATGACGGTCGCCTGCGCATTGCGAAAGCCGAATGCTTCGCCCAGCGCGAGCGCATCGTCCCAGGCGCGCTTGGCGGCATCCGCGAGCGCGTGATCCGACAACGCCGGCAGATCGAGCGGGACGGGCAGGGTGGCGAGGCCTTCATAGCCCTTGGTTTCGCCATGGGCCGCGCGGCGATGGTTGCGCACCACGCGCAGCATCGCATCCTTGTTGGCGCCGTATTCGGCAAACGGTCCGAGCTCGCCGGCCATTTCGGCCGAGGCCGCGTAGGACACGCCCGTCATCACGGCCGAGATGGCGCCCGAGATCGCGCGCGCCTCGCGGCTGTCATAGGAAATGCCGGCCGCCATCAACAATCCGCCGATATTGGCGAAGCCCAGGCCCAAGGTGCGGTAGTCGTAGGAAAGTTGCGCAATCTCTTTCGACGGAAACTGCGCCATCAGCACGGAGATTTCGAGCACGATCGTCCATAGCCGAACGGCATGTTCGAACGCGGCCACATCGAACGCCTTCTTACCGTCCACATCCTTGCGGAACGCCATGAGGTTGAGCGACGCGAGATTGCAGGCCGTGTCGTCCAGGAACATGTATTCCGAGCACGGGTTGGAGGCGCGGATCGGCCCGCCGGCCGGGCAGGTGTGCCAGTCGTTGACGGTGGTGTGGAACTGGATGCCGGGATCGGCGCAGGCCCAGGCCGCGAACGAAATCTTGTCCCACAGTTCCGTCGCCTTCAGCGTCTTGGCGGTCGTGCCGTTGCGATAGCTCAGCGTCCAGTCCGAATCGTCCAGCACGGCGCGCAGGAATTCGTCGGTCACCCGCACGGAGTTGTTCGAGTTCTGTCCGGAAACCGAGAGATAGGCTTCCGAATCCCAATCGGTGTCGTAGGTGGGGAAATTGAAGTCGATTTCCTTGTAGCCCTGCTTCGCAAACGAGATGACCCGCTCGATGTAATTGTCGGGAATCATCGACTTGCGGGCGGCTTTCACCTCGCGGCGCAGCGCCGGGTTCTTCTTCGGGTCGAAGCAATCGTCGCCCGACCCTTCGCAATTGATGCAGGCCTTCATGACGGCCTTGAGGTGGCGTTCGGCGAGCTTGGAGCCGGCGACGAGCGCCGCGACCTTCTGCTCTTCGATCACCTTCCAGTCGATGAAGTTCTCGATATCGGGATGGTCGACATCGACGATCACCATCTTGGCCGCGCGCCGCGTGGTGCCGCCGGATTTGATCGCGCCGGCTGCCCGGTCGCCGATCTTGAGAAAGCTCATCAGGCCGGAAGACTTGCCGCCGCCGGAGAGTTTCTCGTTCTCGCCGCGCAGGCTGGAGAAATTCGTGCCTGTCCCCGAACCATATTTGAACAGACGCGCTTCCCGCGTCCACAAATCCATGATGCCGCCTTCGTTTACAAGGTCATCCTTCACACTTTGGATGAAGCAGGCATGCGGCTGCGGGTGCTCGTAAGACGAAGCCGATTTCACCAAACGCCCGGAGACATGGTCGACATAGTAATGGCCCTGGCTCGGGCCATCGATGCCATAGGCCCAGTGCAGGCCCGTGTTGAACCATTGCGGCGAGTTGGGCGCCGCCTTTTGGGTCGCGAGCATGCTGCACATCTCGTCGAAGAACGCGCGGGCATCCGTCTCGCTGTCGAAATAGCCGCCCTTCCAACCCCAATAGGTCCAGGTGCCGGCCATGCGGTCGAAGACCTGCTTGGCGGAATGTTCGCCGGTGCGCTCTGCCCCATCGGCTTCATGCCGCCACAGGAATGAGGGCACATCTTTCTCGGCAACGGCGGTGAGTTTTGCGGGTACGCCGGCTTTGCGGAAATATTTCTGGGCCAGCACGTCGCACGCGACCTGGCTCCAGTCGGAGGGGACTTCCATATCGGCCTGCCGGAACACGATCGAACCGTCGGGATTTCGGATCTCGCTGGACGCACTGCGAAACGCGATGCCTTCGTAAGGCGAACGACCTTCGACCGTGAATTGACGCCGTATACGCATGCTGGCCCCCAAGCCTGAATTGCTTCGCAAATGCCCTCTTGGCACCGTTTTGGGGACAGTTTTCCGTCCGCCGGGGTCCCGATTTGTCGGAAAGGACCACCGGCGGCTAGGCTTGGTAGCGTCCGCCAGATTTGGTGCCGCGATGAGCGACAGGTGCCAAGTATGGGCACGCAGGAGAGAGGCGTGCAAGCGGTAAGTGGTTAACCAAAGATTACCCACCACATATTGTAGCTTAAGGCTTGCCCAAAAAGCCGCGAGTCAAGCGGGGTTTGGGAATCGCGCAAATATTTTTTTCATCTTGATGACGGTGGACGAATTGTGGATATCGCCGCCGAGCCATGGCTGGCGCAAATTTGTCCCTTGCCTTGCCCACCGGTGCGCCACTCGGCTGCGTGGCGCAGACGCGATGAGGCACCTATAGTCGGGCTCGAATCCCACGTCAGGCCTCACGTAGATGATGTCCTTGTTGCGAATGATGTTTATCTGGTGGCGCGGCGCCACGCCGGGCACTTTGCTGACGACGTGGTTCTCCGGCCAGGCGGTCGGCACGGACAAATTCGGCAACCGCTATTACCAGAACAAGGCGGGCGTTCGCCGCTGGGTCATCTACAACGGGACCGTCGAAGCCTCGCGTGTGCCGCCGGAATGGCATGGCTGGCTGCATCACACTTTCAAGGAACCGCCGACGGTCGTGCCGATGAAGCCGAAATCCTGGGGGCTCGAACACCAGCCCAATTTGACGGGCACGGACGGCGCCTATCATCCGGAGGGAAGCCTGGCCGCAAAGGGCGAGCGGCCGCCCGCGACGGGCGATTACCAGGCCTGGAAACCGGAATAGGCCAGAATAGGAAAGCCCATGCAGAACAACACGGTCGAAACGCTGATCGGCGCCATCGTTGTGGCAGTCGCGGCTGGTTTTCTGTTCTTCGCCTACACGACGACAGGCACCGGCAGCATCGGCGGCTACGATGTGAAAGCGCGGTTCTCGAGCGCCGATGGGATCGTCACCGGCACGGATGTGCGCCTGCACGGGATCAAGATCGGTTCGGTCTCGAGCCTGACACTCGATCCGAAAACCTATGCGGCGATCATTCATCTGAACATCCGCAACGACGTTCCCGTGCCGGACGATTCGTCGGTGAAAATCACCTCGTCGGGGATTCTGGGGAACTCGTATCTCGCGATCCAGCCAGGCGGCAGCGACAAGATGCTGGCGGCAGGCAGCGAGATCACCAATACGCAGGGGTCGGTCGATTTCATGAGCCTCATCGCGCGCGCGATCTACGGCAATTCGTCGGGCAGCAAATGACGATGCGGCGGTTTTCCTTTGTGGCGGCGGGCTTTGCCGCTTTGACGTTGCCGGCTCTCGCCCAGACCGACAGCGTGACGCTCGACATGCCGGGTTCGACTCATGTGCTGTCGGTCGCCGATGCGATTCCGAGCAAGGATGGCGTCAAGCGTGAAGTTGTACTCAAGGGGCTCGACAAGATCACGGGGCGGGCCGTCAACATCTACGCACCCATCGGTGTGCCGGTGAAATACGCGACGCTGACAATCACCGCGCGCTATTGCTACTCGACACCCCAGATCGAGACTCCCGAAACCACCGCCTTCATCCAGATTGTCGACGACCGCCCAGATCAGCCTGAACGAAAAGCATTTTCCGGCTGGATGCTCGCCTCGAGCCCATCGCTCAACGGCATGCAGCACCCGATCTACGACGTCTGGGTAATCAGCTGCATCACCAACCAGCCTGGCCAGATCGCGCCCGCCGTGGCGTCGACGGCGCCCGTCAAGGTCGCCTCGCCCGACGCGGGCGCCAAGGACCAACTGCCGACCCTGCCCGAAGGCTCGGGCCAATAGGCTTTTCGCGCGATCGCGTCTTCCAGCCGATTCAGATAGTCGTCGCGCGGGATTTCTATGGCGCCGAAGCGCGCGAGATGCGCCGTCAGGAATTGCGCATCCAGCAGCGCGAAGCCGCCTTTGATCATCCGCGCCACGAGATGCACCAGCGCCACCTTGCTCGCGTCGCGTTCGCGCGAAAACATGCTTTCGCCGAAGAACGCCGCCCCCAGGCGCACGCCATAGAGCCCGCCCACCAGCTTGCCGTTCCGCCGACATTCGACGCTGTGCGCGTGGCCCTTGCGGTGCAGGGCCGTATAGACCTCCGCGATCTCGCTGTTGATCCAGGATTCGTCGCGGCCTTCCACGGGCGCGGCGCAGGCGCGGATGACGTCGGCGAACGCCGTGTCGACGGCGACTTCGAACCGGTCGCTTCGCACGGTGCGGGCGAGGCGATGCGGCACATGAAAACCATCCAGCGGAACGATCCCGCGGCTTTCGGGCGAAACCCAGAACAGCAGCGGGTCGTCGCGCCGTTCCGCC
>Ga0302326_10009761_pt1 | contig 20902 bp, 18 predicted proteins | sample Palsa_T0_3_FD_202264 | JGI IMG/M metagenome (GOLD analysis project Ga0302326, IMG submission 202264) | Peat permafrost microbial communities from Stordalen Mire near Abisko, Sweden - Palsa_T0_3 | ecosystem: Environmental > Terrestrial > Soil > Palsa > Peat permafrost | place: Sweden: Abisko...
ATTGACTGCCATCTTCGTAATTCCTCCGTTTAGGTAAGCTATGCAGTTGAAGTGCTGTGGAGCGAGGCGACTGAGGTTATTAGCACTCCTCGCATCCGATTGCTAATATAGCAGCGTTTTCCCTCCTAATCAAGCCCAATTTCGACACCTTGAGTGTTTTCCACTCATATTTAATATTCACTCAAGCCTATTATTATCAGTAGTTTAAGTGGTGCAAGATAAATGATGCACTTGGCCGTTGCCCTGCTCCCCTCCTCAGTTTAAGCTTCGACTTTCAGCTCGCTTTGGCCTGGAGAACCAGTTTTCTCGATGCTGTACATTCAATTTATCGTTTTTACTGCTGGCACCCTGCTCGCCTTCTTCTGGATGGTGGTGATTCTCGGCCACCGCCGCCAGCGCAACTTCGAACGCATCCTCTTCTTTCTCTGCCTCGCGCTGTTCTTTTTTTACGGTGCCTCGCTCCTCGAATTCAATGCGCAGGCCTATTTCGCCGCCCCGCCGGCCGATCTCGAACTTTTTGCCTGGTTTTTTCTCTGCGTGGGCTTGACCCTCATCCCCGCGCTCCTGTTGCATCTCCAGATCGAATACGCCGCCATCCGCAACATCTTCCATCGCCGCGCCGCCAAACTCTCCTGGCTCGTCGCCGCCTATGCTCCGCTGTTGTATTTCGTGCCGCATCTAGTCCCGCTTCTTCGTCGGTCCACTGCCTCCTTCGATTTCCTCACCCCGGCAAATGAACTCGGCCTGGCCTACAAAATCTGGCTCGTAGCCTCCCTTGTAGCCGCCGCCGCATGGCAGTGGTTCTTCGCCGCTTCCGCACCAGACCAGCAGCAAAAGCGCTTTCACCGCTCCCTCGTCTACGCCTTACCCATCGCCGTCATCGGCATCGGAGCCATTCAACTGGCCGCCGATTTCAATGCCGACTTTCACTTCGGGGTCAGCATCTTCCTCGCTGCGGTGCCGCTCGTTCCGCTGGGCGCGCTGGTGCGCAACGTTCAACGCTTCAATTTTCTGCAGATTGGCCGGCAGCGCAATCTGATCTACGCCGTATTTGGCACGTTCCTGGCGCTTCTGTACCTCGCACTTGTGCGCCGGGTGAGCCTGTGGCTCGCGAAGGGCATTCCGCCTGAAAGCACCGCCGCCATCTTGCTCTTCCTGCCGGTAGCCTTCTTTGAACCGTTGCAGCGCCTCTTGCGCGCCACCCTGCGCCAGGCCGCCGTCAGCGAAATGGACCGCACGCAGCGCCTGATGGTCCCCATCCAGGAAATCGCGCGTCTCGGAGACCTGGCCAAATTGCAAGCCTTCTCCGAACCGTGGATGCGCGAGCAGCTCCAGTTGGCCGAAGTACACCTCGTCCTATATCAGAACGATGAAAACCTTCCGCCGAACACTGCGACGGCCAGCGAAAGCCTCGCCAACTTTGAGCACTTTCCCATCCAGCACGCTGGCCGGTCTATCGGCGAACTGCGCGTCCGTTCTCACGGAGCGATGCTCTCCGGCGAAACGCTGGCCGGGCTCGAATATTTGTCCGAACAATTGCCCGGCGCGCTGGATTTGTGTCGTTTGATCGATGAAAAATTGCGCCTCGAGCGAGAATTAGCGGAACGCGAGCGTCTCGCCGCCCTGGGCCAAATGGCCGCCAGCATCTCGCACAACCTGAAAAACCCGCTAGGCTCCATCAAAACCATCCTGCAGGTGCAAATGGAAAACGGCGAAGTGCCGGCCTCCGTCCGCGCCGAAACCAACATGGTCCTGCAAGAAATCAATCGCCTCTCGGCCACCCTCAGCCAACTCCTGCAGTTCAGCCGCCCCACGTTCCTCGGAGAGCCAGGCGCCACCGGGTGCGATGCACTGCAAGTCGTGGACGAAGTGCTCCGCGTACTGCATCACGAAGCACTGCGCCGGGGCATCACAGTGCGCGTTTCGGCGCCCATGTTGCCTTTCCGGGTAGCCGCCGTCAGCGATACCGTCCACGACATCGTCTCGAACCTGGCCCTAAACGCCCTTGAAGCCACGCCCGCTGGTGGTTCGCTGGATGTCAGACTAGACACCGTTCCTGGGTTCTGCAAAATCATCGTAGAAGACGACGGTCCGGGAATTCCCCAAGTTCTCCAATCCAGAGTCCTGCAGCCCTTTTTCACTACCAAAACGCAAGGTACTGGTCTCGGGCTAACGATCGTGGACCGCCGCGTCGCCGAGGCTGGCGGCGCTCTGGAAATTCGCAGCCCCAGCAAAAACGATCACGGCACCCGTTGCGTGGTAACCCTGCCCCACCCGCCGTAACAAGTTGTTGTAGCGGCCGCCTTCTGCCTGCCCCGGTGAAACCGGGGAGGCCGGCGCTTTTTGAGGCCTAACAACGAAAAACGAGGGAACAAATGAAAACCATTCTAATCATCGACGACGAACCCGCCGCCCGTTACGGCCTCCGCCGCGCGCTAGAATCGCGTTACCGCGTCGTCGAGGCCGACTCCGCGGTAACCGCTCGCGAACTCTGCACGCGCGAAGAACCTGACCTCCTGCTCCTCGACGTAGTCATGCCAGACGAAGACGGCCTCTCTTTTCTGAAATGGCTACGCGAACAGGGGCGCGAAGTTCCCGTCTTGATGATCTCCGCCTTGGATACCGCCAAAACCGCCGTGGAAGCCCTGCAGCTAGGCGCCTCCGACTACCTTGTAAAAGGCTTCGAACTCGAAGAGCTCCGCCAGCGCGTGGCCAATCTGTTAAAGCTCTCGGCGCTCGAAAAAGAAAACGACGTCCTAAAACGCCGCCTCATCACCGAAGGCCAGTTCGGCCAAATGATCGGCAACGCCGCGGTGATGCGTCGCGCCTTCGAAATGGCCGATCGCGTAGCCGCCGCCGATTCCACGGTCCTGATCCTCGGCGAAAGCGGCACCGGCAAGGATTTACTCGCGCAAGAAATTCACGCGCGTTCCCCACGCGCCGCCAAGCCCTACGTCGCCGTAAACTGCGCCGCACTCCCGGAGACGCTCATCGAATCCGAACTCTTCGGCTACGAACGCGGCGCCTTCACCGGCGCCATACAGCAGAAAAAGGGCCGCTTCGAACAAGCCCACGGCGGCACCATTTTCCTCGACGAAATCGGCGACATGAACCCCGTCACGCAAGCCAAAGTTCTGCGCGTGCTCGAAAATCGCACCATCGAACGCCTCGGCGGCTCGCAATCTTTCCCCGTGGACGCGCGCGTCATCAGCGCCACCCATCGCGACCTCCCCGCAGAAATTCGCGCCGGAAAATTCCGCGAAGACCTTTTTTATCGCCTGCGCGTAATTACCATCGATTTGCCGCCTCTCCGCGCTCACAAAGAAGACATCCCGCTGCTTGCGGAAGCGTTTTTACAAATGCACAGAGCGAAACTACGTCGTGCCAGTTCGAGCAACGCCACCGCTGCCTCCAGCACGTCCCGCCTCACGCGCGAAGCCCTCGCAGCCCTCGAGCGCTATGATTGGCCCGGCAACGTACGCGAATTGAAAAACGTTCTCGAACGCGCTCTAGTGCTCGCACGTGGCGACACTCTCGACGTCGCTGATCTCCCGCTAGAGGTCGTGAGCGGCCGGAGTCTCACCCGTCGTCAGCTCGCGGATGCCGCGCCCAACGGAGTCGATCTAACCGAAAAGGATTTTCGCGAAGCCAAACGCAAGTTCGAGGTCGCCTACTTGACCAAACAGCTCAGCGATCACCATTGGAACGTCTCCCGCACCGCCGCCACCATCGGCCTGCATCGCCAGAGTCTCCAGGAAAAGCTCCGCGAACTAGCCATCCGTCGCCCCGGTCGTGAAGCACTCGAAGACGACCCAACGGCCCAATGAAACCCCGGAGCACAGCGAAGTGACGAACCCCGAAGTAAAGAGTTTTGCACAATGAACAACGAGCAATCTTCACCCAGCCTCGCCGGTTACGTCATGGCCGGCGGCGGCAGCACGCGCTTCGGGCAAGACAAAGCCCGGGCACTCTTCGCCGGTCGCCCCATGTTGTCACGCATGGCCGATCTCGTCTCCGGCGTAACCGGCACGGCCGCCGTCGTTGTCGCGCCCCCGGCGCGTTACCAAGATCTCGCCGTCGCCGCGCTCGACGATCTCTGGCCCGGCGAAGGCCCGCTAGGCGGCATCATCACCGCGCTCCAGCACACGCGCAACCTCCCCGGCATTCCGGCTTGGAATTTAATCGTAAGTTGCGACATGCCCTTCCTCACGCACGACTGGCTAACCTATCTAGCGCAACGCGCCACCGCCAGCCCTGCCGATGTCGTTGTCCCCCAATCAACGCACGGCCTCGAGCCACTTTGCGCCGCCTGGCGCACCACCGCAGCGGCCGCTCTCGAGCCCGCCTTCTCCCGCGGCGTCCGCAGAGTCACCCAAGCCATCGCACTCCTCCGCGCGGAAGTCCTTGACGAGCCGCATTGGAAACGATTTGATAGCGCAGGGCGCCTTTTTTGGAACATGAACACTGCCGAAGATTACGCCGATGCCCAACGCATAATCGAGTCTCCATGATGGAGTCAGAATCTACGTGAGCGACCCCAACACTCAGCCACCCAACCAGTGGGTCCCGCTGCCGCCGGACGATCTCCCTATTGCACCCTTGGACGCGCCCGCGGCCCCCGGTTCCAGCAGCGGCGCCACGCAAAACGCCTCCTCCAACGAAACCTTCTTCGAATTTCGCGATATAAACAAAGGCTTCGATGATCGCATGGTCCTCCACGACGTCAGCTTCGTTGTCAAGCGCGGCCAGACCTGCGTCATCATGGGCCGCAGCGGCGTGGGCAAATCCGTCACCTTGAAAATTCTTATGGGCTTCCTCAAGCCCGATAGCGGCCAGGTCTTCATCGACGGCGAAGACGTCACCAACTACAGCGAAGCGCAATTTGAAAAAGTCCGCCTCAAAGTCACCATGGTCTTCCAGTCCGGCGCGCTCTTCGACTCTCTCACCGTTCGCGAAAATATCGCCTTCCCCCTCGAGCAATCCAACATGAATCCCGACGACATCGATGCCTACGTCGAAAAATACGCCCGCACGCTCGAAGTCGATCACGTCCTGGATAAATTGCCCGGCGAACTCTCCACCGGCCTGCGTCGCGCCGTCGCCATCGCCCGCGCCCTCGCGCAAAATCCCGAAGCCATTCTTTACGACGAACCCACCACCATGGTCGATCCCATCATGGCCGACCACACTGGCAACCTCATCCTGCGCCTCAAAGAATCCTTCCGCCGCACCTCTATCGTCGTCACGCACGACACTCACCTTGCCAAAAAACTTGCCGACACCATCGTCTTCCTGCAAGAAGGCAAAGCCACGGTCTTCGATTCCTGGGGCGCCTTCGAAAATTCCAAAGACCCCTTCCTCCACAATTTCCGTATGCAGGATGAACTTATCCCCGCCCTGGACGTGACCCTTTGACCGCGCCGGCGCTGCCACCCTCAGAAGCAAACGCCAACGCCACGCCCGACCCGATCAAACAGCTCCGCAAAGAAATGGGCTTTTGGGACGTCCTGCTCTTCAACATCGCCGCGGTCCTCGGCCCCCGTTGGATCGCCGCCGCCGCCCACAACGGCACCTCCTCCATCAGCCTCTGGATCCTCTCCGCGGTAGTTTTTTTCGTCCCCACGGCGTTTGTGATCACCGAACTCTCCACGCGCTTCCCGCACGAAGGCGGTCTCTACATCTGGTCCAAGGAAGCCTTTGGTGATTTTCACGGTTTCGTGGCCGGCTGGACCTACTGGATCTATTCCATCTTTTATTTCCCGGGATTGCTAATGGCCAGCGCTTCCATGGGCGCGTACATCGGCGGCAGCAAGTGGGGCCACCTCGCGCAGAATCGTCCATTTCTGTTAGGCGGTTCGCTATTGCTGTTGCTGGTCGCCGTAGGCATGAACATAGTCGGCCTGAACATCGGCAAGTGGCTGCAAAACGCCGGCGGCGTGATGACTTACATCCCGCTGCTGCTCCTCGTCGGCACCGGCGTAGCCGTCTGGCTGCGCTTCGGCAGCGTCACGCATTTCACCTGGGGCAACATCCTGCCCAACTGGAATTGGGACACCGTAAATTTCTGGCCGCAAATCCTCTTCGCCTTCGCCGGCCTCGAACTGGTCTCCGCCATGAGCGACGAAATCCGCGACGCTCGCCGCACCATCTCCCGCGCCATCTGGAGCTCCGGCGTTTTAATCGCCATCATCTACATCCTCGGCACATTCGCCGTCCTATTCATCATGCAGGACGCAAAGGTCGATCCCAGCTCAGGCGTTTATCAAGCGCTAGCGGTTGGCTCGGAAGTATTGAAAATCGGCCTGCTCGGCATGATCGCCGCATTCCTGGTCACCTTCGGCAACGCCGGCGGCATCGGCACCACGGTCGCAGGCATCGCCCGTGTCCCCTTCATCGTGGGCATCGACCGCTATCTTCCCAAAGCCTTCGGAAAGGTGCATCCCACCTGGCACACGCCGTACATCTCCATCCTGGTGCAAGGCGGTCTCTCGCTGGCGCTACTTCTGGCCAGCAACATCAACGAAACCACCAGCGGCGCCTACCAAATCCTGGTCGACGCCGCCACTATCCTCTACTTCATCCCATTTCTCTACATGTATGCCGCCGTGATCAAACTAGCAGGCCGCCCCGATCGCGCCGCCGACCCGCGCTCCGTCCTAATCCCCGGCGGCAAATTCGGCGTCTGGCTAGCCGGTGGCACCGGCTTCATCGTCACCGTGGGCGGCATCGCCCTCTCTTTCGTTCCCCCAGGCAGCAGCTCGAATAAATTCCTCTTCACCGTAAAATTAGTAAGCGGCACAGTAATTTCCGTAGGCCTGGGCCTAATCCTCTATTACCGCGGCGCCCGCGCCAAAGCCCGCGAATCCGCTTGACCAAGTTTAAGACAGCTACGCGCGCGGGTCGCCTGATCGCTCTTCGCGAGGGCCGAAGTTCAATCCGCGTTGGTCGGTATTTGACTCGCCACTCATCACTCGCCACTCGCCACTTCTTCCATCAATAAAAATTCGCATTCTCACGCTAACTTCCTAAGCAATAATCACCACCCCTGCTCAACCAACTTCGCAACCGTCAATCCCGCCTTCGCTTCCGCCACCGCGCTCGCCTTTTCCCGCGCCGCCAGATGCTGTTCAATATACTTCCCCAAAATATCCGCCTCCAAATTCACCGCATCCCCAATTTTTCTCATGCTCAAATTCGTATTTGCATACGTATACGGAATAATCGCGATCTTCGCCACACGCTGGCCCCACTTCGCCACCGTCAAACTGATCCCGTCTATCGTGATCGACCCTTGCGGCACCACATACCGCGCAAACTCCTCCGGCACCTCCACACCCAGCCACCAACTATCCCCCTCGCGTTCCAGTTTCGTCACCCGCCCGGTCGTATCCACATGCCCTTGCACGATGTGCCCGCCGAATTCCTTGCCCGCCGTAAGCGCCGCCTCCAGATTCACCTGCGCGCCCGGTTTCAAAACGCGCGGCTCCGCCCCGAACGACGTCTTGCGAATCGTCTCCGCACTCAAATCCGCACCAAAACTCCTCTTGCTAACCGAAACCACCGTCAGGCAGCACCCATTCACCGCCACGCTTTGTGATACGGAAACCGTAGGCGCCAGTGTCGGGGCATGAATGCTGATCCGCCCCCCGGCGTTATTCCCCTCGGGCCGAATCTCCAGCATCTCGATCGTCCCCAAATGCTCAATAATTCCCGTAAACATTCTTGCAATATCCTTCCACCAGAAAATCCGGTCCAATCGTCCGCACGCTGGTATTATGCAGCGCGCCATGCTTCTTCGCGCCATCCGCGCTGGCGAATGGCACCGTACCGCCGCCCGCAATCCTCGGCGCATAAAATAGCGCCAGTTTATGCACCACGCCCGCCGCCAGCGCCGCGCCATTCAGCCGCGGCCCAGCCTCGAGCAGCACGCTCAACACCTCGCGCCGACCCAGTTCCTCCAGCACTTCCTGCAGGTCGATGCCCGCATCGCTTCCCAGCTCCACGCCTCCCTCCGGCTTTCGTACCCGCACCAGCTTTACCCCGGCTTCCGCCAGCTTCCGCGCGCGCGGTGCCCTCAGCGGCGTCCGCGTAAAAATCAGCAAATCCTCGTCCACCGTCCGTACGATGCGCGACTCTTCAGCCAGCTTCAGTTCGCTGTCTAGAATCACGCGCAGTAATCGCCGTCGTCGTGGCAACCCGCTGCGGTCCGTCAGCAAAGGATTGTCCGCCAGTATCGTGCCAATCCCCGTCAGCAGCGCGTCCGAAGCATGCCGCATGCGGTGTACCTCCGCCCGCGACTCTTCCGAAGTAATCCACGTAACGCTCGATTTGCCCGACCCCCCACTAATCGCTCCGCCACCAGCCGTCGCGTCGTGCAAAGCCGCATGCCCATGCGCTTTCCCGCCGCTCCTCGCCTCCGCCGCCGGCAACGCCAACTGCCCATCCAGCGTCAACGCCGATTTCAGCGTCACAAACGGCTGCCCCGTTGTAATCCAGCAAGCAAACGCCTCATTCATCTTCCGCGCTTCATCCTCCAGCAACCCCGTCTGCACCTGAACGCCCGCCGCCCGTAGCTTCTCAAACCCGCGCCCCGCCACCGCCGGGTTCGGATCCTGCATCGCCGCCACCACCTTGCTCACACCCGCCGCAATAATCGCCTCGCTGCACGGTCCCGTCCGCCCCGTGTGACTGCAAGGCTCCAGCGTCACATACAACGTAGCCCCGCGAGCCTTTTCGCCCGTCGCACGCAGCGCCAGCACCTCCGCGTGCGCCCGCCCATCGTATTCGTGAAATCCCTGCCCGATAATTTCGCCATTCTGCACAATCACGCAGCCCACCAGCGGATTCGGACTCGCCAGGCCCGTAGCCTTGCGCGCCAAATCCAGCGCATGCTGCATGAAGCGAGTGTCGTGCGCGTCCACAGTCTTAACAGTCCTCAGGAATTTACAGGATCAATCGAAGAGGGAATTAGCGTACGTCTCAGCGTCAAACGGCACCATATCGTTGATCTGCTCCCCGGTGCCCACAAACCGAATCGGCAATTTCAATTCGCGGGCAATCGCTACCACGATCCCGCCTTTGGCCGTGCCGTCCAGCTTGGTAAGAATAATTCCGGTCACGCCCACCACACTGGTAAACTCCCGCGCCTGCGCCAAGCCGTTCTGCCCGGTCGTCGCATCCATCACCAGCAGCACCTCGTGCGGCGCCCCCGGAATCACCTTGGCCGCCGTGCGCTTCATCTTCTCCAGCTCCGCCATCAGGTTAGACTTCGTGTGCAGCCGCCCTGCCGTATCCACAATCACTATGTCCGCGTTGCGCGCCTTCGCCGCCGCCACGGCGTCGAACACCACCGCCGCGGGATCAGCCCCAAATTTCTGCTTAATAATCTCGATCCCGTTGCGCTTGGCCCAAATCTCCAGTTGTTCAATCGCCGCCGCCCGAAACGTGTCCGCAGCACACAGCACCACGCTCCGCCCCTCCTGCTTCAGCCGGTTCGCCAGCTTGCCAATACTGGTAGTCTTTCCCGCCCCGTTCACCCCCACGATGAAGATCACGCGCGTGCCTTCGCTCGCGGCTGCCTCGCTACCAGCTCCGGCGGTATTTGCCGAGCCATTGCTTGGCCTGATCCCGGTTGCTGCGGCAATCGCGGACATGCTGCCGCCGGACCCGCCGTTCCTCGCCGTCGCGCCTGCGTTCGTCGCCGCATCCAAAATCCGCACAATGTGCGACTTAATCTCCCGCTTCAGCTGCGAGGCATCCGCAAGCGCGCTCCGATCCAGCTTCTCCTTCACCGATGCCAAAATTTCCTTCGTGCTGGCCACCCCCAAATCCGCCGAAAGCAAAGCCGTCTCCAGCTGCTTCAGCAGCGCAGGGTCAATCTTCCGCTGCCCCTGAAAAATGGTATCGACCGTCTCCGACAGCGCCGCCTTCGTCTTGGTAATCGACGCTTTAAGCTTATTAAGCAGCGAAGGCTCGACAACTTCCGGTTTGCCAAATAAGGAAATCATGTAGTTTCGGTTCGTATAACGCGCTAAACGCGAAGCAAAAGTGTACCAGACTGCGCCGCCCCCGGCAGGATGCGGCTACGCCTTAGCCGAATCCTGCCGCCGCTCCAGCGTGGGCAATAACACCGTCAGCACCCCCAAAGCCGGCAAATACGAACAAACCTTGTACACAAAAAGGATGCTGGTCGCGTCCGCCAACCGCCCCAGCACCGCCGCCCCAATCCCCCCCATGCCAAACGCAAAACCAAAAAACAATCCCGAAATCATCCCTACGCGCCCAGGAATCAGGTCCTGTCCATACACCAGAATCGCCGAAAATGCCGACGCAATCACAAACCCAATAATCACGCTAAGTACCGCCGTCCAGAACAGGTTCGCGTAAGGCAGCAGCAAGGTAAACGGCAACACCCCCAGAATCGAGCACCAAATCACCACCTTACGCCCCACACGATCTCCCACCGGTCCGCCAACGAAGGTGCCCGCCGCAACCGCGCCAAAGAAGATAAACAAATACAGCTCCGAACTGCGCACGGAAAGTCCAAACTTCGCGATGAGGTAAAAAGTGTAGTAGCTGGAGAAACTCGCCAGATAAAAGTATTTCGAGAAAATCAGCGCCACCAACACCGCCAGCGCAATCCCGATCTTCTTCCGCGGCAGCTGCAGCGTTGTGTCCGCAGCCTGCGCAGGCCGGCTCTGCAAATGCCCCTTATACCAGTGCCCCACCTGCACCAGCACAAATATCCCCAGCAGCGCCGCCAGCGAAAACCACGCCGCGCCAATCTGTCCGCGCGGCAGAATAATCAGCGTCGCCAGCAATGGCCCAATCGCCGACCCCGTGTTGCCGCCCAGCTGGAAGAACGATTGCGCCATCCCATGCTGCCCGCCCGAAGCCAGCCGCGCCACGCGCGATGACTCCGGGTGAAACACCGCCGACCCCACGCCAATCAGCGCCGCCGCCAGCACCAGCAAGCCAAACGTCGGCGCCACTGCCAGCAGCAGCAACCCCAGCAAGGTAAAACCCATTCCCATCGGCAAGGAATAAGGCTTCGGTTTGCGGTCGGTAAAGTACCCGATAAGCGGCTGCAGTAGCGAAGCGGTGATTTGATACGTCAGCGTAATCAGCCCAATGCGCGTGAAATCCAGCCCAAAGGAAGTCTTCAGAATCGGATACATCGACGGCACCAGCGACTGCACCATATCGTTCAGCAGGTGACAGAAGCTCACCGCCGTCAACACCCGAAACAACGTCCCTTCGTCAATCCTCTTGGGCGCAGCGATCTCCGCCGCAGCCAGTGTCTGCGTACTCATAAGCCGATGCTCACAACTCTTATTTTAAAGTGAGTCGCAGCCAAGACCGCATAAATATTGCCAACCAGTCCACATTGGAAATGTTTTGGGTGCGTTCGAGCGGCCCTTTAGTAACACTGGCATTCCTGCTTGTGCACTCTCACGCGTGCGTTCTCAACTGTGCAAGGAAAAACTACACGTGCACTTCAACAGCAGAAAGCCGCAGCTTGCCAGCGTTAATGGTAGATTCCAGCGCATTCACAATCACCACATCAAACTTCGTCCCGCCCAGCGCCTTAATCTTGTTAAGCGCAAAATCCAGGTCCATAGCCGACTGATAAGGCCGGTTGGTCGTCATCGCATCCAGCGTGTCCGCCACGCCGATGATGCGCGCCATCAGCGGAATCTGCGGGCCCTGCAAACCATAGGGGTACCCGCGCCCGTCCATGTGCTCGTGGTGCAGTTCGATGCCCGGCAGCATTTCCTTCAACTGCGAAACCGGCCGCATGATGTTGGCGCCCTTCACCGTATGCTGCTTCATCAAATCAAACTCTTCCGGCGTCAGCGCGCCCGGCTTCTTGAGCACGCGATCTTCCACGCCGATTTTTCCTACGTCGTGCAGCAGTGCCGAAATCTTCAGCCGATCCAGTTCCGGCGCCGGCAAGCCCAGCTCTTGTCCAATGAGCGTGGAATATTTCGCCACCCGTCCAGAGTGACCGCGCGTATACGGATCCTTTTCGTCGATCGCCGCCGCAAGCATGCGAATCGACCCTAAGAACAGCTCGCGATTTTCTTCCGCCGCTTCCTTCAGGCGCTCGATGTACTCTTCGATGTCCCCCGCCATCTTGTTGAAATTTTCCGCCAGCTCGCTGATTTCCGCCGCGCCGCGCACCTGCGTGCGCTGGTGAAACTCGCCGCGGCTGATGGCCCGCGTGGAAGCCGCCAGCCGGAGAATCGGCCGGCTGATCCCCACGGCAAAAAAGTATCCGAACAGGATGGCCACCAGTACCACCACACTGACAAACGCCAGCGCCTGGCGATTCAAATCCGTCACGCCGGAGTCCGCGCGCGCCTGCTCCAGGCTGCGCTGCGCAATCACCGCCCAATTCACCTCCGGAAAGGTGCTGTACGTCCCAATCATTTCGATGGGATGCTTCTTGCCCGCTTCCGTGAAGCGCACCGTCTCCGTGTTGCGCAATTCGCGCGGCAAGGCCATCACCTGCTCAACCAGCTTGGAATTGGCGCTGGCGTCCGCGCCCGGCACGTAGTTCTTGGTATTCGGGTGCGCCACAATGTGGCCGTAATGGTCCACCACAAATACGTCGCGCCCACGCACGCTGGCGTCCTGCAAGCGCCGCAAAATCGGATCGAGCGAAACCACCGCCGCCAGCATGCCGGCGAAATTGTCGTTAATGTCCTTGAGCGGCACGGCGATCACGAATGCCGGCCGATTGTCCGGCGCCAGCGCCAGCGGGTCGCTGCGAAACTTGGTCATTTGCGTCTGCTGCGATTGCAGGCAGGTGACAAACGCACTCTGCAGCGCCTTGGCCACGAACGGATCCTGCTCCGCGCGGAAGTTGCCCTGCGAGGCGCTGGTGCCTTTGCCGGATTTGCCCACCGCCGTCAGATAAATAAACGTGTTGCGATTGCTGTCCACGAAATTTTCCAGCAGTCGCGTGACTTTGGGTTGCTCGATAGGATCGTCGACGTGGTCAATCAGCCCGGTTAACGCCAGGATTTGCCGTTCGCTCACCAGTTGTTGCGTCAGGTTGGACTCGAAAAATTGGATTTCCTGCGCCAGCGAGCGAGTCAGATCCGTTTGCTCCACGCGCTCCGTATCCACCAGCTTATCCTGGCTCAACTCCAGCACCTGCCGGTGGTACAAGCCGATAGGCAACACGCTGACCAGCAGCAATGCACCCAACACCAGCCACAAAATACGTAGCCGGCCGCTGCGCAGGCGTTGCCAAACGGATATAGGGCTAGGGGATGTCACGACTCCCTATTTTAGGCAATTGCCGCCACTCCGCGGCACCCGCGAAGGGCAGGCGTCGCCGATGTCTAAATGGCCCTTTGGTACCAGCGGGTATGAATCATCGTTGGCTGGGTTTGGCCTCGAACTCCGCCGGACCAGGGTCATCGAACTTCCATGCCATACTGTGTTTCCACCGTGGGGCGAATTTCTTCGATTCCATTCGTCGCAAAATCTTGCCGCTCGGTACCTCCAACCCGTACCCCAAGACCCCACACATGATTCCGCCCATGGACGAGCTACAGATCACTTGGGCCATAACGACCATACGAGACGAATTACCGATCCAGTCCAGCCCAACCATTCCAAAAAAGTCCCGATCCGCCGTGACGCCAGCACAATTGTCGATGGGGTCTTTTGCCAAGCAAGGCGGGAAGCTGCGAACCAGGTCCTCTTCTATTTCGCCGCTAATATAGCCGGGTTCGAGGTTCGCCTCCCCAAGGAGATGAACAGCCAGATGATCGTCCCCATTTGCATTCTGGTTGCCGTTAATGAATAAGGCCTTTGAATCAGGGGGACCAACCTAGCTCCGATTCCGCGGAGCCTACTGGTAGCACTCGCCGACGAGTTTGCCGTCAGTTTTTACCGGTATCCTGGCGATCTCAGTATCTGGATAGTCCGCGGTTGGTTTGTCGTAGCTGATCTCGACCACGCTCTTTGCATTCGGGGACGGAATTCTTAGGAACCGACAGGCGCTGAAAGGGGAAGTGTCACATCCAAGGGAAATGAGATGCCCTTCTTGGACCAAATCGGCTTGTTCGCTACCGGATCGCCCGTGGAAACTGATGCGGCGCACATCATCAAAATCACCACGCTGAAATTGAGCGTAACGAGCTTCGCCAACATAGTCGCCTACCTTAAAAAGTTGCAGAGTAACATAGCACAAAGGTTCAGAAGGATTCAGGTTTTTGGGGTCGGTCCATGATTTCACGGATGGCTTCGCGCGCGGGCAAATTGCGGTGCAGGATGGCGTCGACTTGTTCGGTGATGGGCAGGTCGATGTGGTGCTGGCGCGCCAAGGCGAGCAGCGGCGCGGCTGAATTGACCCCTTCAGCGACCATGCGCATGCCGGATAGAACTTCAGGCAGAGTGCGGCCTTGGCCGAGCTGCACGCCGACGAGGCGATTGCGACTTGGCGCGCCTTTGCACGTCAGCACGAGGTCTCCGAGGCCGGCGAGACCTGCGAGCGTTTCGGGCTTTGCGCCGAGCGCCACGGCCAGCCGCGTCATCTCCGCCAGGCCGCGCGTGATCAGCGCGGCTTGCGCGTTAGAGCCGAGTCCCAAACCCTCGCAGGCGCCGGCGGCAATGGCGATGACATTTTTCATGGCGCCGGCCAACTCGACGCCCAGCACGTCGTCGTTGGTGTACAGGCGAAAGCCGGGCGCGGCGAACTCCTCCTGTATCCGCGCAGCGAGCGGCGTTTCGCCGTCGACTTTTGGCGAAGCGACAACCACCGCCGTCGGTTCGCCTAACGCCGCTTCAAGCGCAAACGACGGTCCCGACAATACGGCGATCTCCGCCAGAAAATTCGTGGCGAGCGTCTGCTCCAGCACTTCGCTCATGCGCAGATGGGTTAGCGGCTCAAGTCCTTTGGTAGCGCTAGCGACCGGCACGGAAGCGCGCAAGTGCGGCAGCGCTTGGGTGAAGACGGCGCGCACGTGCGCGGACGGGACAGCGCTGACCACAATCTCCGCGCCTTCGAGCGCCGACCGGAGGCTGTCCGTGGGTTGAACGCTGGACGGCAGTTTGCAACCCGGCAGGTAAGTCTTGTTCTCCCGGTCCTTCTGCAACGCTGCGGCCAGCGCGGCGTCCCGCACCCAGAGCGTGATTTCATGTTTACGCGGGCTGCGCGACAAAATAATCGCCAGCGCCGTACCCCAACTGCCCGCCCCCAGAATGGCGATTTTGCTCATGAGCTTGGCGCGATGACGCTACGCGGCGTCTTTCGTCTTGTCTGCACTGCGACGAAAAGAAAACTTGGCTTCCGTGCCCTCGATCAGGCGCTGCATGTTGGCGTCATGCTTGTAAATCACCAGTCCGGACATGGCCAGCGAACCAAAGGTCACCACCAGCGGCGGCGCATGGTGCGGCGCCCACAGAAAATACATCAGCAAGGGAATGGCCGCGGCAGCGGCCAGCGAACCCAGCGACACATACCGCCAGAACATCACCACCAGAATAAAAACCGCCAGCGCCGAGAGCATCGCGAAAGGAGACAGCGCCAGGAAAACACCCGCTGCCGTGGCCACGCCTTTGCCGCCTTTGCAGTGCAGCCACAGTGGAAAACAATGCCCCAGCAGCGCGCTGATGCCCGCAATCATCAGCCACGTCGCGGCGTCATCGGTCAGGCGCGCGGCTAGCAGCACCGCGGCGTAACCCTTTGCGGCATCCAGCAGCAGCGTTAGAATTCCCGCGACCGGCCCGGCAACGCGCGAAACATTCGTCGCGCCAATATTGCCGCTGCCCGCCTTGCGCACATCTTTCCCGCCAAACACATGCGCCAGCAGCAACCCGAACGGTATCGATCCGAGCAGATACGCGACCACAGGAATGCCCAGGTGAAACAGCGTAGCGCGGTCCATGTTCAGGAGCGCTTCAAGGGCGCCGGTGAAGGAAGCGCACCGCCAGCTCCGCCCACCTGTCCGCCCACGTGTTTGGCGACGTGGCTGCCGTGCGGCGACTGCGCGCCATTGTAGAGGAAGTGGATGCGCACCATATCCAGCGCCGCTTGCGAAGCCTGGATGCGAATCATTTCGCGATCGCCGGGAAAATGCACGAGGCGTTCCTTGACGCCCGCCGCCGTAGAAATCGCGATATGCACCGTGCCTACAGGCTTTTCATCGCTGCCGCCGCCGGGACCGGCAATGCCGGTAATGCCCACGCCAATAAGGCTGCCGGCGCGATGGCGAATGCCGTCAGCCAGCGCCGTGGCCACCTCCGCGCTGACCGCGCCTTTCGCCTGAAGCAGCGATGCCGGCACGTCGGCCCACGCTGTCTTCAATTCGTTGCTGTAGCACACCACGCCCCCGAGAAAATACGCCGAGCTGCCTGCGATGCTGGTAAGCCGCTGCGCGAAAAGTCCGCCCGTGCAACTTTCCGCCGCGGAGATGGTGGCATTATTGAGCAGCAAGAGTTGCGCGACCACTTCGTCAAGCGTCGACCCGTCACGGGAAAAGATGCGGTCCGTCAACGCAATGTCGAAGCCCTGCACGATTTCATCGAGAATTCTGTTGGCATGCCCAAAATCATCGCTCCATATCCGCAGATGCACCTGCACTTCGCCAGGCGCGGCAAGTACGGTGGTGTTCACGTCCGGATACCGTTTGTAAATGGGCGCGATGCGCTGCTCCACGTGCGATTCGCCAAGTCCCGTGACGCGCAGTTCGCGATGAATAACACGCACGCCGGATACGCGGCGCGCCAGCTTCGGCAACACATGCTCAAGGAACATGGGCTTCATCTCGCGCGGCGGACCGGGCAGCAGCGCCACCATGTGGCCGCGATCCTCGATCCACAAACCGGGCGCGGTGCCCCGCGGATTGTCCAGCGCCTCAGCGCCTTCCGGGACCATCGCCTGGCGCGCATTGATCTCCGGCATTTCGCGCTTGAAGCTGCGGAAACGCCCTTCGATGGCTTGCAGGATAGCCGGATCGCGCACCAGCTTCCGGCCCAGCAGTTCGGCCACGGTCTCGCGCGTCATGTCGTCTTCGGTAGGGCCAAGGCCACCGCAGGCGATGACCAACTCCACGCGGTTGCGCGACTCGCGAAACGCGGCCAGCAAGTCCTCGCGATTGTCTCCCACGACGGACTTGCGCACCACTTCCACGCCCAATTTGTTCAGTTCTTCCGTAAGAAAAAGCGAATTGGTGTCCAGGCGGTCTGGCGTGAGCAGTTCGGACCCAACAGCGATAATTTCGGCTTTCATCTAAATGAGTATACCCGCGACAGGGTTTGCTAACACCGCCGCGCATCGCCAGGAGCGGCCGCCGTCTGCGGCGGGCGCCTTGCGAGCCGCCAGGCGACTGCGAATCACAATCACCCGATCAGCGGCAGGCCTCGGACTTCCCAATCCAGGGTGAAGAGGGAACCCGTGCTGGCAAGAATGGCGCGTCCCGAAGGTTGTAGCGCCAGGCCCACGAGTCCGGAGCCGCTTAACGCGATATCCGCATGCCCGCTCGGCGAGATGCGCACCAATCCGCGTCGGCCGCCGTACGATGCCGCCACGTAAAGATACCCTTCGCGATCAAACGCCAGCCCCTGCGGCCGGCCCAAGCCGCGATAAAACACCAGCACCTCGCCGCCTTGCGTGATGCGGTAAACGCAGTCGTAGCTCGAGGTGGTCGGCCCGGTCACGTACAAGTCGCCGGTGGGATGAAACGCCAGGTGATACGCCGCCACCGAAGGCTCAAGCGTGGCAAAAACAAAAATCTCGCGCGATGGGCTAATCTTGAAAATCGTGCCGCTGCGGTCCCCCACGTACAGATTGCCGGCTTTGTCGAACGCGATACCAGTCGCCACGCCCATGCCTTCGATCCACTCCTCGGCGCGGCCGTCTGGCGACACGCGGTGAATCGTGCCGTCGTTGCGCGACGAGACGTACAAATCGCCGCCCGGACCGATGGCCAGCCCGCTCGGATTGATCACCGAAGTCACAAACGGTTTCACGGAATAGTTCGCCGTGATTTTATACAGCGATACCGGCACGCGTTGCCCGCGCGCACCGGAAAACGTCACGTAGATGTTCCCCTCGCCGTCCACCGCGGGATTGCACACAGGATGCAGATTGTCTGCGATTTGCAGCCCGATGGAGACGGGATGCGGCGCGCTCTCATGGTCCGCGGTCGCCACCTGCACCATGCCGCCCGTGGCGCCCTCCGGCACGCGCGCAATCAGCCGCGACTCGCTGGCCAGCGACAGGTTGGCTTCCGTTTCGCCAAAGCGCACGATGGGCCGCGTGCCGTTGCGCGGCGCAAAGCCCGCGCCATAAATCGCGATCTCGCCCCCGGGAATGGCCGCGGAGGGAGAAACGCGCTCAATGCGCGGGATGCCGTTCTTCGCCGAGGATTCGCCTGGCCCGAATTTCATAGCACATGGAAGTGTAGCGCGAGACGCAGCACAATTGCAGCGTAGATGCCTGCCAGCCAATCGTCCGCCATAATCCCCCACCCCCCAGGCAGCCTTTCCAGCCGCCGTATCGGCCACGGCTTCCATATGTCGAATAAACGGAATAGCAAAAAGGCTGCGACGAAGACCAGCCATTGTTCGCTGATCTCAATATCCCCCCAGGCGGTGTGCACCGGAATGGACGAGCTGACGCTCAACGCAGGCGCACCCAGAACGATCGTAAGCATCTGCCCTGAAACTTCGTCGATCACAACAAACTGCGGATCCTTCTTGCCGGTGTAGGCGGCGACTCCCGAACTGCTCCACACGCCGATAACGGCGAGTACCAGGCAACAGCCGGCGGGCACAAACTCGTATCCTGCGCTGTAGCGGTCATGCTCAAAGAAGTCCGTCAAAAGTTTCCAGCCTACCGTGGTCTGGATAATGAAGGTTAGTATCACTCCCGCGAGCGAGCCCCAAGTCCCAGGAGCTTTGGGCAAATACCCAGCACCAAACCATGTGGCCAGCAGAAACGAAATGTGCGGCTTGTTACGCCAGGGCGCGGCGGGACTAGCGGCCTCAGTGTCCGGCGTCATTCGGCTCATCGAGGTCGAGGATGATCGTTTTGCGCGGCGCTTCCATCTCCTCGATATCGTCTTCGTTGAAGATGGGATCGGAGACCACGTATTTTTCCGCGGCCCAATTGCCAAGGTCGCGGTCGCGGCAGCGTTCGCTGCAGAAAGGGAAGTCGCGGTCCTTGTCGGAATCCGTCGCGGTTTTACAAATCGGGCATTTGTGCAGCATGGCGCGAACCCTGTATCCCGGGATTTTACAGCGTGAATCGGCAGTGTACATCAACTTGCTGCAAGCTACGCCAGAACGCGCAAGGCCGCCCCAGTCGCAATGCGGTGCAACTGCTCCGGCGGAGCCGTTGTAGCGCCGCCCTTCAGGGCGGCATCTTGCATCTCGCCGCACAACGGCCGCCGCCGCGGAATAATCTCCACCACGCGCCCAATCAAATCGTAAGCATCCGTCTTGGTAATTTCCACCCGCGCCACATCGCCGGCCGCCGCCACATTGCCGTTCGCCAGTTCAATATCCGTCAGGTACACCTTGCCGTCGATGTCCGGCGCCATGCCTTCGAGCCGCGCTTCCCACACCAGCGGATTATCCTTCGACGGCCCTTCCACCAGCGCCCTCGCCCGCTGTCCGCGAAAACGTTTCAGCCGCTCGCGCGAAATTTTCTTCTGGATAGCCATCAACTCATTGCGGCGCCCGCTGATTGTCTCGGCGTCAACTTTCTCATCCAGCGCAAAACTTCCCGCGTTGTCCACGTCCGAATACTCAAACACGCCCATCCAATCCAGCTGCGCCGCCTTCACGAAATCGCATAGCTCCGCAAAATCGGCGTCCGTCTCCCCGGGAAAGCCCGCAATAAACGAAGTGCGCAGCGAGATACCCGGAATCGTGGTGCGCATGCGTTCCAGTAATTTCAAGAACGAGTTGCCGTTGCCGCCGCGCTTCATGCGCGCCAGCACGTTGCGGCTGGCATGCTGCAGCGGCATGTCCATGTATTTCGCCAGGCGCGGATAAGCCGCCAGCGTGTCGAGCATTTTCTGCGTCACGCGATTCGGATAAGCGTACAAAAAACGCACCCACAGCAAATCGTCGCCCTCCGTGCCACGCGCATCTGCAGCGGTCTCCCCGCCAATCTGCGCCAACTTCTCCAGCAGCAGCGCCAAACCATCACGCAATCCCAAATCTTCGCCGTACGAAGTCGTATCCTGACCGATCAGCGTAATCTCGCGCGCTCCGCCCGCCACCAGGTTCTCCGCCTCGCGCAACACGGATTCAAACCGCCGGCTGCGAAACTTCCCGCGCAACTGCGGAATAATGCAGAAGGAACACGGATGATCGCAGCCCTCGGCAATTTTTATATAAGCGGCATGCTTCGGCGTGGTGATCATGCGCGGCGTCAAATCGTGATACAGAAACGCCGGCGGCGTCGCGGGCAACACGCGCATGGCGCCCTCCACCGCTTCCATGATGCGTTCCACTTCGCCGGTGCCCACCACGGCATCCACTTCCGGCACCTGCTCCAGAATTTGCGCGCGATAGCGCTCCACCAGGCACCCGGCCACGATCAATTTCCGCGCCGCGCCAAATTTCTTGTGCTCCGCCATCTCCAGAATCGCATCCACCGATTCCTTCTGCGCGGACTCGATAAAGCTGCAAGTGTTCACCACGAGAATTTCGGCTTCGTCCGCGCGCGGCGTCAGCTCATACCCCTCGCGCGACAAAATGCCCATCATTACCTCGCTGTCCACGAGGTTCTTCGGGCAGCCCAGGCTCACGAATCCGACTTTGGTCTTGATTGCGTTCATAGGCGGCAAAATCGCCCTTGCGACAACATTTCATTATAACACGCCGCCGGAGCGCTCTAACGCAGCGGCTCACGCAACGGGAGGGATCCACA
>Ga0302326_10009762_pt1 | contig 20900 bp, 17 predicted proteins | sample Palsa_T0_3_FD_202264 | JGI IMG/M metagenome (GOLD analysis project Ga0302326, IMG submission 202264) | Peat permafrost microbial communities from Stordalen Mire near Abisko, Sweden - Palsa_T0_3 | ecosystem: Environmental > Terrestrial > Soil > Palsa > Peat permafrost | place: Sweden: Abisko...
TTCTGCTTCTGTTCTAAACCGCCGCGGCTACCAGCAATTGGCCCATGCGCCTGAATTGTTCATAACGGCGCTGCAAAAGGGCCGGAACGGAAAGTTCGGAGAGCTCCTCCAGGGTGCGGAACAACACGGGATCAAGCAGTTGCGCCGCAGCTTCATGATCCATATGAGCGCCACCTTCCGGCTCCGCTACGACTTCATCGATGATGCCCATCTCGGACAGATCGCCGGCCGTTATGCGCAGCGCACTGGCGGCTTGCTCGGCCTTGGTGGAGTCGCGCCACAGGATCGATGCGCATCCCTCCGGCGAAATCACCGAGTAAACCGAATTTTCCAGCATATTGACCTTGTCCCCCACGGCGATCGCCAGGGCTCCGCCGGAGCCGCCTTCGCCGGTGATGGTCACCACGATGGGCACCGGCAGCCGCGACATCTCCCGCAGGTTGTGCGCGATGGCTTCGGCCTGCCCCCGCTCCTCGGCGTCGATGCCCGGATAGGCCCCCGGCGTATCCACGAAGGTGAAGATGGGCCGGTTGAATTTCGCCGCAAGCTGCATCAGCCGCAAGGCCTTGCGATAGCCTTCCGGTTTGGCCTGCCCGAAATTACGCGCCACACGCTGCTTGGTGTCGCGACCTTTCTGGTGACCGAGCACCAGCACCGGGCGCCCGTGAAAGCGCGCGAATCCTCCCACGATCGCAGGATCGTCGCCAAACGTGCGATCGCCATGGAGCTCAATGAAATCGGTAAACAGCAGGCGAACGAAGTCCAGGGTATACGGCCTTTGGAAATGGCGCGCCAACTGCGTGCGCTGCCAGGCGCCGAGGTGGGAGTAAAACTGCCGCCGCAGTTCCGACACCTGCTCTCGCAGGCGTTCCACTTCCGCATCCTCCCGCTCCTTGGAGGAAAGCTTGCGCAGGTCCTCGACCTCGCGCTCCAAACGCTCGATTTCGTCTTTTCGCCGGCGGTTATTCATGTTCTTCGCTGCTCAGCGTATCACTTCCACGGCGTCGGCGCCGCACATCTGGCGCACCGCATCCAGCAGTTTTTGATCCAGGCGCACGCGCTGGTTGGATTTCAGCGTCGCCACGCTGCCGTCCGGATCCACCAGGTCGAAAGCAATGGGGCATCCCCCAGGCGATCTAGCGAACAATTCCTTCAGTTGATCGAGGGTAAACTCATCCATGCCCCCCAGATCCACGCGCACGCGCACCAGCGCGCTCTCCGCCGAGGAAACCTGATCCAGCGGCTGCGCCTTTTGCAGGGCCAGCCGCGTCCCAGCCTCCTCCACGTTGATGCGCCCCCGCAGCAGGAGGGGCACGCCCGATTTCAGCACGGTTTCCAGGCGGCCGAACGCTTCGGGGAAAACCAGCACCTCCAGCCCGCCGGACATGTCCTGCAGGCTCACGATGGCCCAGCGATCTCCTTTTTTCGATCGCATCGGCCGCAGAGACATGACAATCCCCGCGACGGCCACTTCTTCCCCGTTTTGCCGGCCCTCCAGAGCCCCCAAATCCAGCACGCCCAGTTCCTTGAGCCGCGCGGCATGCTTGGCCAGGGGATGCCCGGAAATGTAGAAGCCCAACGTGGAGAGCTCGGAAGCCAGCAGTTCATGCTCGGGCCACTCCTCGACGTCTGGAAGCGGCGGATCGCGCGGTTCCTGCTCCGCGGAGCCTCCCGCAAAAAGACCGTGCTGGCCGGAGGTCTGCGCGCGTTGCAGTTTTTGCGCGTGCTCCATGGCCCGGTCGATCATTTCATAGAGTTGCGCCCGGCGCGCCCCCAGGGAGTCCATGGCCCCCGCCTTGATGAGGCTTTCGATCACCCTGCGATTCAGCAGCCGCGTATCCACGGCGTCGCAAAACTGAAAGAGCGAAGTGAAACCACTGAGCTTTTCCCGCGCCTCCAGGATGCCGCGCACGGTATTCTCCCCCACGTTTTTGATCGCGCGCATCCCAAAACGAATCTGCTCGCCCACGGGCGTGAAGTCCAGCTCGCTGGTATTGATATCCGGCGGCAGAACCGTGATGCCCATTCCGCGCGCCTCGTGAATGTACTTGACCACCCGCTCGGTGTTGCCGGTTTCCGAAGTCAGCAGCGCGGCCATGAATTCCACTGGGTAATGCGTCTTCAGCCAAGCCGTCTGGTATGCCAGCAAGGCATACGCGCAGGAGTGCGACTTATTGAAGCCGTAGCCGGCAAACTCCGTGATCAGGTCGAAGATGCGCTCGGCCTTCTTCTCCGGAATCTTGTTCGCCGCGCACCCGGTATTGAATTTTTCCCGCTGCGCGGCCATCTCCTCGCGGTTCTTCTTGCCCATGGCGCGGCGGAGGATGTCGGCCTGGCCCAGTGAAAACCCTGCCAGGCGATTGGCGATCTGCATCACCTGCTCCTGGTAGAGGATGACGCCATAGGTCTCCTGCAGGATCTCCTGCAATTCGGGAAGGTCGTACTTCACTTTCTTCTTTCCGTGCTTGCGGGCGATGAAATCGTCCACCATGCCGCCCTGAATGGGCCCCGGACGATACAGCGCGTTCAGCGCCGTCAGGTCTTCCAGCCGCGTCGGCTGGTAGCGCCGCAGAATGTCGCGCATGCCGTGCGATTCAAACTGGAAGATGGCCGTAGTATCCCCGCGGGCGAACAGCTCGTAGCTCGGCACATCGTCCAGCGGCAGCGTGTCCAGATTGAGCTGCACGCCGCGGTTGGCCAGCACCAGCTTCACCGTGTCGGAAAGCACGGTCAGCGTCGTCAGGCCGAGAAAATCCATCTTGAGCAGGCCCAGCCGTTCCAGGCCCTTCATGTCGTACTGCGTGGTGATTTCATCGCGGTTGGTCTTGTAGAGCGGAAGGATGTCGGTGAGCGGCTGCGGCGAGATAACCACCCCGGCGGCGTGCGTGGAGGCGTGCCGCGCCATGCCCTCCAGCCGCTTGGCCACCTCCAGCAGGTCCTTGAAGCGCTCGTCGGACTCGATGGCCGCGCGAAGCTGCGCCGATTGCTTCCATGCTTCGTCCAGGGTGATATTGAGTTGGTTGGGAATCAGTTTCGCCAGGCGATCCACGTCTCCGTACGGCAGGTCCATGGCCCGGCCCACGTCCTTGAGCGCCGCTTTCGCCGCCATGGTTCCGAAGGTGATGATCTGCGCGACGTTGGTGCGCCCATATTTCCCGGTTACGTATTCGATCACCTCGCCGCGCCGCCGCATGCAAAAATCGATGTCGATATCCGGCATGGACACCCGCTCGGGATTGAGGAACCGTTCAAACAGCAGATCGTATTCCAGGGGGTCCACGTCGGTGATGCGCAGCGCGTAGCTGGCCAGACTGCCGGCCGCCGACCCGCGCCCCGGCCCCACGGGAATCCCCTGCGCCCGCGCATAGCGGATGAAATCCCACACAATGAGAAAATAGCCCGCGAAGCGCATCTGCTCGATCAGGTGGATCTCTTCGGTAAGCCGGCGCTCATAGTCCGCCAGGGGGCGCCGCAAACGGCCTTGCTTGGCGAGCGCCTCCAGAAAGGGCACGCGCTCCGCGAAACCTTCGCGCACCACGCGCTCAAAATAGCTGTCCAGCGTGAGGCCGTCCGGCACCTGGAACTCCGGGAACGGATTTTTTACCCGCGTGATCCGCAGGTTGCAGCGTTCGGCGATGGCCAGCGTGCGGGAGAGAGCCTCGGGAAGTTCGCCAAAGACCTGGTCCATCTCCTGGGCGGTCTTGAAATAAAATTGATCGGTCTGAAAGCGCATGCGCTGCGAATCGGACATGGTCTTGCCGGTCTGAATGCACAGCAATACTTCCTGTGCGCGCGAGTCGGCCTGCGTCAAGTAATGGCAGTCGTTGGTGGCCACCAGGGGAATTCCGCTTTCGCGCGAGAGGCGCACCAGATCGCGGTTGACCGGCTGATCGATCTCCAGCCCCTGGTCCTGCACTTCGAGGAAGAAATTGCCCTTGCCGAAAATATCCTGCAGGCGGTGGGCAACGTCGCGCGCTTCGCCATAACGCTGGTGCACCAGCGGCTCGGCCACGGCGCCGCTCAGGCACGCCGACAGGGCGATCAGGCCCTTGCTGTGTTTGGAGAGAAGATCGTAGTCGATGCGCGGCTTGTAGTAGAAGCCTTCGAGGAACCCCGCCGATACCAGCCGGATAAGGTTGGCATACCCTTCTTCGTTCTCACACAACAGCACCAGATGGTTGCTGCCGCGTTGCCCGGGCTCGCCTGGTCCGCGATTCCCGCCGTTGGCATCCGGCCCGCCTGCGTCCCCGCCGCGCTCGTGACGGCTGCCCCGCGCGACATACACTTCGCACCCGATAATCGGCTTCACGCCCCGCGTGGTGGCTTCGTGATAGAAACGTTCGGCGGCAAACAGGTTTCCGTGGTCGGTGACCGCGACCGCCGGCATTCCGCGCCGGGCTGCCTCGCTCACCAGTTCGCCGATGTCGCAGGCGCCGTCGAGAAGGCTGTAATCGGTATGAACGTGCAGATGGGCAAAGCGCGGGGTCGGCATGCCCGCCAATTGTAGTCCGCGTGCAACGAATTTTCCAGAACGACGCAGCGAGGCGCGCCCGCCCTTGTGAATAACTTAGCGGCGCTTGGCGCGCGCAGATGTCTTTTTCGATGGCGGCGCGGGCTTGGCCGCGCTTTGCCGTGACGCCTTTTTTGCTTGTTCCGCGGCAGCCCCAGGGGCGCGACTCTCCTCCAGGCGCTGCCGGACGTCCTGCGAGGTCTTAGGGTGCGCGGGGTCTGCCGCCAGCACCTCAGGCGCTTCTCCGCCTTTCCCCGCCGGGCCCTTTTTCAACTTCTCGTTGGGTTTCTTTTTTTCCTCTTTGATCTTAGGTGGTTCTTTGATGCCCGCAAGCTTGCGCAATATCTTGACGCGGTCCTCGGGAGTGCGGCCCTTCCCGGCCAGTTGCTGCAGAAAAAACTCCTCGATGACCTTGTCAAACTTCGGTCCGCGCGGGAACCCCAGCGCTTCCAGCTCCAACTCCGCTCCCGGCAATGCCTGGCGCAACGGCTTCCACTTGTTCAGGTAGTTCCTGATCTTGCCCAGCGCCTTTGCGTTGGACACTTCGGCCATAAGGAAAACCAGCAGGTCCGGAGAGGTATTCGACAAAAACGTGAAGGCATCGCCGGGAGCCGCTGTTTTTCTTCCCGTAAGGGCCTTGGCCAGCTTTTTGGCTTCGTCTTCCACGTGCAATACGGCATCCACCTCGCGCGCGCCGTATTCCAGGTGATGCAGCGCGGCGGATCGCTCGCGCGCCTGCAAGCGGCCCAGCGTGGCCCAGGTGACTGGCGCCAGCAGGCGGGGCCGCAGCCCGGCGGCCATCAGGTCGTCGCGCGCGCGTAGGATGCGGGACATGGCTTCATAGTCGGGATGGCGCCGCACAAGCTGCGGATGAATCGCGCCAATCAGCGCCCGCGCTTCCCAGGCCTTGAGAATGGCCGCGGGCTTGTCTTCCCGCGCAACCTGGCGCAGCTCCTGGCCGGCATCCGCGCCGCCAATGGCTTCGTGCAATTTGCGCTCGTAAGCCAGCGCAAACCATTCCTCGGTGCGCGATTCCAGCTTATATCCCATGCGCGCGGCATAACGGATCACGCGCAGCATGCGCACCGGCTGGTTGGTGAAGGTGTGGATCGACAACGCGCGCACTTCGCCTTTCTCCAGGTCGGAAAGGCCGTTGGTGGGATCGAGCAGCAGCCCGCGCGAAGCCGGGTTGAGCGAGATGGCGACGGCGTTGATGGAAAAGTCCCTGCGCCGCAGGTCTTCCATGATCGTGGACCAGCGAATTTCGGGCTTCGTTCCCGGCCGCGCATACACATCCTCGCGCGCCGCGGAAATGCTGCCATCCACGTTTCCGGAAAAGATCAGCTCGATCTGGCGCAATCTTTCATCCTCGGACACAACTTTTGCGCCGCCCTTCTCCAGCTCGCGAGCCAGCCGCGCGGGGTTCCCTTCCACGGTAAAGTCCAGATCGCGGACAAACATTCCGGAGATCAAGTCGCGGACGGCCCCTCCGGTGAGATAAATATTGGTGCCGGTCTCCACACAAAGCTCCTGCAGGCGCACGATGGCCGCGCGTTGCTCGGCGGAAAGCCGGCTTTCCAGCATGTACATGTAATCGGGCATTTTAGTTTCCGTCTCCAGCAGTGCTGTTTGCTAGTGTTCCCTTGGAGTCCCGCGCCTCTCTCGAACTCCTTCAGGATAAATCCGCGTATGTCCCCGCAGCCGCCACTCCGTTCCTCAGGCTCGCGGGTGGTGCGTCTTATAAATCTGCTTCAGGCGTTCCTCGATCACGTGCGTGTAGATCTGCGTCGTGGAGATATCCGCGTGCCCCAGCATCAACTGCACCGAGCGCAGGTCCGCGCCGCGTTCCAGCAAATGCGTCGCAAAACTATGCCGCAACTTATGCGGAGACAGATTCATGCGGAGCCCGGCGCGCCGTCCATGCGCCGCGAGGATTCGCCAGATCGCAATGCGGCTGAGCCCCCGGCCCCACCGGTTGACCAGCAGTTGGTGCGCCGGCTGTCCCGCCGCCCGCCGCGAACCCACCATCCCCGGCCGCGACGTCTCCAGGTACTGTTGCACCGCCGCCAGGGCTTTCCTCCCCACCGGCACCAGCCGCTCCTTATCACCCTTTCCGATGCAGCGCAAGCAGCCCATGCGCATGTCCAGGTCGGATACGCGAAGATTCACCAGCTCCGACACGCGCATGCCCGTGGAATATAGCAATTCGATGATGGCCCGGTCGCGCACACCCTGGGGAGTCGTCAAATCCGGCTGCGCCAGCAGGCGGTCCACATCTTCCATGCGCAGGTAGGAAGGAAGCGACTTGCGCACTTTGGGAGACTCCAGATTGAGCGTAGGGTCCTCGGAAACGACCCCCTCCACCAAGGCAAAGCGGAACAGATTCCTTACGGAAACCAGATGGCGCGACACCGTGCGGCTGTCCAGCCTCTGGCGATAGAGCCCGCCGAGAAAATCGACGATGGTGTCCCGGCCGACGTCGCCGAGTTTCTTTTTGCGCTCCGCCAGGAAAGCTTGAAATTTTCGCAAATCCCGCGTGTAGGCCTCGATGGTATTGGCCGATAGCCCCTTTTCCACTTTGATGTGGTTGATGAAAGCCGCGATTAAGGTATCCAGTGTCATGGCGCGCGTCTACTCGAACATGCCCGCTGCGGCGGGTTCGGCCTCGCGATGCAAGGCGATGCCGTAAATCTCGCTGATCTCGTGGCAGCGCAGGATCCAGGCCAGACCCAGATAGGAACCGGCAGCCCCCAGGATCAAAAGCACAAAAATTCCCAGGCGCGGCAGAAACGCGCCGTAGCCCGCAAAATGCGACACGCGCAGCCCGATCCAGCATCCCGCGCCCATCAATCCCGCGCAGGCGGCAATCCGCGCGATGGAGAACAGGATCTCCATGGTTCCCAGGCTTCCATAGCGCACCCGGAAAATGACAAAAAGCGAAAAGAAATTGAAATAGGCCGCCAGCACCGTGGCCAGCGCCGGCCCGCCGTTGCGAAACGCTTGAAAGAAAACCAGCAGAAACAGAACATTCAACGCAATGGCCAGGGCCACGGTGGCCGCGGCGATGCGCACCGGCGTGTGCGTGTCGTGCGCCGAATAGAATGCCGGCACGATGAGTTTGATGGCCGCGAAGGCCGGCAATCCAAAGGCATAATAGAAAAGCGCGCGACTCGTCAGCCGCGTGGACTCCGATACGAATTGCCCATGCTCAAACAGGACGCGAATGATGGGCTCCCGCAAGACCACCAGGCCGACCGCCGCCGGAATGGTGATGAAGCAGACAATGCGCAGGGAAAATGCCAGCGTGGCCTTCAGGCCTTCGTAGTCGTCTGCCGCGGCCAGGTGCGACATCAGCGGGAGGATGGCGGTCGCGATGGCGATCACGTACCCGCCCAGCACCAGCTCCATGACCCGCTCCGCGACGTACAATGCTGTAGGACTCCCCGACGGCATGCGTCCCGCCGTAGCGAACATGGTGCCAATGAAGAAATTGATCTGCGCCACTCCGATACCGAAAAAACCCGGCGCCGTCAACCCCGCGACACTCCGCACTCCCTGGTGCCGGAACGACATGCCAAAATCGAAATGCATCCCTCGCTGCACCAGAAAGGGGAGGAGCACCAGAAATTGCAGCACCCCGCCGATGAGCACGCCCACCGCCAGCGAGATTGCCGGGTTGGCGAAATGCCTCCACACCGCTCCGATGGAGGAGCAGATGATGGCCACGTTCAGCAAAACCGGGGTCGCCGCCGGCGGCCCGAAGATATGGAAGCAGTTGAGGATGGCCATCGCCAGAGCGGCCAGGCCGATAAAAAAGATATACGGGAACATGATGCGGCTCAGATATGCGGAAGTCTGAAGCTCCGGCTGTCCCGAACCGAAAAAAGTAAACAGGCGCATGACCTGCGTGGAAAACAGCATTCCGAGCATGCTGATCGCCGCCAGGCCTGCCGCCAGGGTCCAAAACAGGCGGTTGGCAAACTCCCAAATCTCTTCTTGTGAATGATTTGCCTGGTACCCGGCGAACACCGGTATGAACGACGCGGTCATGGAACCTTCACCTACCAGGCGCCGCAACAGGCTGGGGATGCGGTAAGCCAGGACGAAGGCGTCGGCAAGCGGCGACGTCCCCAGAAGCAAAGTAATCCGCTGGTCGCGAACATAACCCAGAATGCGGCTGACCACGGTGATAAGAGAGATGACGGAGGCGGACTTGAGGATCTCTTTCTTTTGGCTCAATAGGCGGCGCTCCCTCGCCTAAGCCGCTGATAAATGGACACTTGACAGTAATACGCCGCGTAACATATCATAGGATCTTCCGATTGGCAATAGCGCACCCGCTTTCACTTCTGTGAAAAATCGCGCCACAGCCTCTACCCACAAAAAAGTCGTCGTGGAATCGCTGGACCGCACCACAATTCAGGGGTACCTGGATCCCTCGCGGCTGCGCCTGACCGAACCCCTCGACCTGCTTACCACCGAAGGCGAGCATCAACAGTTGTTGCTGAAGGACCTCCGCGCCATCTACTTCGTGCGGGACTTTTCCGGGGACCATGAACCCGAAAGGAAGGCTTTTCTTAGCCGCCCCAAACTCGATGGCCTCTGGGTGCGGCTGCGCTTCCACGACAATGAATTCCTGGAAGGCATCTTGACCAACGATCTTCTTGCGCTGATCGATTCAGGCGTGCATATCACGCCGCCGGATTTGTACGCGTCCACTGTGCGCATCTTCGTTCCTCGCGGCGCCCTTGCGGAAATGACGGTGCTAGGCGTTGTCGGCGCCGCACGGCGCAAACCGGCCCCGCCCTCGGCTCCGCAACCGAAACTATTCTCCGAATAATCTTCTGGCAAATCGCGCATTCCGAATGCTTCCCCGCTCTTCCCGGTGCCCCGCGACGCGCCACTGGTGTACAGTGATTGCCTGTCGGCCGTACTCCACCTGCAGATAAAACCGCGGCCCCGGGAGCAACGGAAATGAAACTTGGCGAAATTGCGAAGCGTTTGGCTTGTCAACTGGAGGGAGAGCCCGGCATTGAGATTCACGGCGTTGCCGGCATCACGCAGGCCGTGGCCGGACAGTTAACCTTCGTCTCCAACCCGCGCTATCGCCAATCTACGCGAAACACGCGGGCCTCCGCCGTGATTCTCGCCGGCGACGCGGTCATCGAACGCGACCCCGGCCTTCCACCGCTCGCCGCGTTGCGCTCCGCCAACCCCTATCTCGATTTTGCCCGCGCCATGGAGATTTTTTTTCAGCCGCCGCAATATGCTCCGGGTATCCACCCCACGGCGGTGATCGCTCCCTCGGCCAAGATCGGGGACCGCGCGCACGTTGGTCCCTATTGCTTCGTCGACGAAGGAGTAACCATCGGAAAGGACGCCGTCCTGCATAGTTTTGTGACCGTCTATCGCAATGCCAAGATTGGCGACTCCTTCTTCGCCCACGCCCACGCCGTGGTCCGCGAGGGCTGCCGCATAGGCAACCGCGTCCTGCTGCAGAATGGCGTCATCGTGGGCGGCGACGGATTCGGCTTTGCCAAACAGGCCGACGGCCGCTGGCACAAGATGCTGCAAACCGGCATCACCGTGCTGGGCGACGACGTCGAAATCCAGGCCAACTCTTGCGTCGACCGCGCCACCATCGGCCATACGCAGATCCATCGCGGCGCCAAACTCGACGATCTCGTATTGGTCGGCCACGGCGCCACGGTCGGCGAAGACACCCTGCTCTGCGGACAGGTGGGCCTGGCGGGCACCACGGAGATCGGCAACGGCTGCATTTTGGGAGGGCAAGTCGGCTGCTCGGGGCATTTCAAGGTCGGCAACGGCGCCATGCTCACTCCGCAGAGCGGCGTGCCCAGCGACATTCCCGCCGGCGAAGTCTACTCCGGCTCTCCCGCCGTCGAACATCGCCAGTGGATGAAAAACTCCGCGGCTCTTAACCTCTTGCCCGAGCTGATCAAGACCGTGCGCAAGCTGCAGAAAGAAATGGAATCAGTGAGCCGTGCCGGCAGTCCGCAAATCTAGCCCCTGCAAACCTAAACGAGGGGCCGCTGATCGGCCGGCAGCGCCGCGGCGATGGCCTCGCGCACGCGCGCGGCCAATTGTCCGCGCTCTCCCAGCGCGTATCCGGCGGGATCAATTGGCGCACAAAACTTCACCACCAGTTCTCCCGGTTTGATCCGCAGCGATTTCTTCGGCAGAATTCGCTGCGCTCCGGCGCAAGCCACCGGCACCACCGGGACGCCCGCCTTGATCGCCAGAGCGAAGCCGCCACGCTTGAAGGGCAGCAAACGCCCGTCGGCGCTGCGCGTTCCCTCCGGATAGATCAGAAAGGAGCGCCCACGCCTCATGTAGCTGGCCGCCGTTTCCAAACTCACGACCGCCTCCTCGCGGTCGGCGCGATCCACCGGAACAAACTCTCCCAGAAGGAATGCCTTCCCCATGATGGGAATCTTGAATAGCGATTTCTTGGCCAGCAGAGCCACCCTTCGCGGAATCGCGCCCATGATCATCGGGGGATCCACGTTACTGGTATGGTTGGCCGCGAACAGGCAAGCCCCTGCCGGTATGTTCTCCAGGCCTTCGACGCGCGTGCGTATTCCCACTCCCCGAGCGATCAGCAGCACGCCGCCCAGCCCCACGCGATACAGTGCATCGCCGGAGCGCGTCAAAACCGCATACAGCATCATCGGCGGTCCGGCCAGAAGAATGAAGAGCGCCAGGTAAACAGCGGCGATAACGCTGCGGATCATTCTGGCAGAGTACCGCTCGCCGCGGGGATGGGCCCAGTCGTAGCGCCTTGCAATAGGCCATTCAGTATGCGCGCTTGTCGCTCCGTGGGATGCGCCAACTGTTCGACGACATACGTCGGCGTGCCCGCGCGCGTCCGCCCGTGCTCCACCAGTTGCAACCCGGCGCGCCCCAGCAGGTCGGCGAAGGGAATTTCTTTCGTTCCGGCAACATAATCGTCAAAAAAGCCGGTAAGGTCGACCTGCGTCCCGCCGTTGGCTGCGCCAATCACCTCTTCGGCCGCCTCGCGGATGCCCGCGCTTTCCGGATAAAACCGTCCGGCATGCGCGTATTTCTCGTTGAGCCGCCGCAAGACGTCATCGAGACTGGCGCGATTGTCGGTGGCGTCGCGAATGGTGATGTCCAGCGCCACTCCCAGCAATTGCCCCTTGTTGTAGTAGGAGATGCTGAAATCCGGCTCATTGTATAGCGGATACTTTTCAAACCATGCATTGAGGCTGGACTCTTCCACGCTTTGCCACGCGCGCGCCGGGCGCGATTCCAATTCCGTGATCTGTGTGGACATATCCTCCAGATACTGCGTCGTGTCCCACAGACCCGAACGCACCAGCGTATACGTCGCATAGGTGTCCGTTACGCCCTCGGCGAACCACAGCGACCTGGTCCACATTTCGCGCGTGCGGTCCACGGGTTCCAGCGATTGCGGCCGGATGCGTTTCACGTTCCACAAATGAAAAAATTCGTGCGCGGTCACATCCGGCAACTCATCGGAGTTCTGCACGGCAATGGCCGTCGAGTTGGAGTGCTCCATCCCCCCGCCGCCGAATCCGCGTCCCACGTGATAAAGGAATGTGTATTCTGGAAAAGGAGCTTCGCCCATCAGGCGCGTCTCGTAGTTCACGATGCGTGAAACCATGTCCGTCATGCGCGCGTGGTCCTGCGCATCGCCGTGGATCACCACGCGGATGGGGCGTCCCCCGGCCTGAAAGCGGAGCGTATCGAACTTCCCGATCTCCACCGGCGCATCCACCAGGTCGTCATAGTTCCGCGCCGTATAGCCGCCTTGCTCCCCGCCCTGGCTGGCCGCGCTCTGCGGCAACTCCACGGCGATGTTCCATCCGGAAGGAACATCCGAGAAATGCACCAGCGTGCCCTCGCTCCGCCGATTCGGGACATAACAAAGCACCATGGCCAGATTCAGGAAAGCGTGCTGGGCGTTGAGTTCCGTGCCAAACGGCCCAGCTTCATCCCAATAGGCCGCGTATTCCAGGCGAATCTCCGATGGGGCTCCCTGCGCTCCCTGTAAATCGACGCGCCAGGTCTCCTTGTCCACGCGCGTCACATGCGGCGAATTCGCCGCCGATCCGCTGGCATGAAAGTCGGTGACGTGATGCGCGAAGTCGCGAATCTGATACAGCGCATCCCACGCCGACATCTGCACGATCACACTCTCTTTCACATTTGGGATCATCATGGTCACGTGGAAGACGTGCTGCGCCGGCTGCGCCAGCGAAACCTCGTAGCGAATGGTGGCCCGCGCTTGCGGCGCCGCAACAAAAAGCCCTGCCAGCAAAATGCCGGCAAGCGCAACAGGGCCCATCCCCCTGCGCGTGCGACGGCCCCTCATCGCTCTTCCTGCTGCGTCACCGGATTCGGCGTCAGCGCCCCTAGAAGCTTTTCGCACAACCCATCGAAGCTGCCATTCGACAGCACCAGCACCACGCTACCCTCGCGCAACTCCCCCCTCAGGTATTCGGCAATCTCCGCGGAAGTTTGCAGGGCCTTTGCCGGGCGCCCCTGCGCGGCGATCCGCGCCACGACGCGCTCCGGCGAAAGCCGCTCGGCATCGGAAAGCAGGTGCGCCCGGTTGACCGGACCCACCACCGCGCCATCCGCCGTGGCCAGCGCGTCCGCCAAACCCTGCTCGAAAATCCGCCGCCGCATGGTGTTCGACCGCGGCTCAAAGGCCACCCACAGCTTGCTTCCCGGCCAGCGGCTGCGCGCCGCTTCGATGGTGGCGCGAATGGCCGTGGGATGGTGCGCGAAATCGTCCACCACGGTGACTCCGCCCGCGGTCCCGCGCACGGTCATGCGCCGGGTAACGCCGCGAAATGTTTCCAGCGCCTGCTCAATCGCTTCGGCGGAGATGCCCCGCCCGTGGGCTATGGCCACCGCGGCCAGCGCGTTGAGCACGTTGTGGCGCCCCGCCAGCGCCATGCGCGCCCGCGCGTGTTCCTTTCCGCCGCGCACCACGCGGAAGTGTGTCATCCCTTCGCTGAATTCGATATCGCCGGCCACCCAATCGTTTTCCGCGCTCAGCCCATACGTTTCCACCGGGCAAAAAGCTTTTGCCACCACGCCGCGCACCGTGGCGCTCTCGCCCCAGCAGACGATTCGTCCCCGCCGCGGCACCAGACTCACCAGCGTCCTGAATTGTGTTTCGATGGCCGCCAGGTCCGCGTAAATGTCCGCGTGATCGAATTCCAGCGAAGTGATGATCACGTCGTCGGGGCGATAGTGCAGAAACTTGGGAGCCTTGTCGTAAAACGAGGAGTCGTACTCGTCGCCTTCCAGAATGAACTCTTTCCCTCCGCCCAGGCCGTAGCTCTTCCCGAAATTCTCCGCCACTCCTCCGATCAGGAAATTCGGTTTGCGCCCGGCCACTTCGAAAATCCACGACAGCATGGACGTGGTGGTGGTTTTCCCGTGCGTGCCGGTGACCACCAGCGAATCGTGCCCCGGCAGGAAAGTCTCCTGCAAAACCTCCGGGAGCGAGCGATAGGCGATCTTGTGATCCAGCACATATTCCAGCTCGATATTCCCGCGCGAAATGGCGTTCCCCACCACCACCAGGTCCGGAGCGGGCGTCAAATTCTCCTCGCGAAAACCTTCTTTCCAGCGGATGCCCAGTCCTTTGAGCAAATTCGACGCCGGCGGATAGACTCCCGTGTCCGACCCGGTGACCTGGTATCCGCGCTCCGCCAGCATTCCCGCCAGCGGCGCCATGGCCGACCCGCCAATCCCGATCAAGTAGATGGATTCGAGCATATTTTCCTAGCGGACCGCCCGTTCCAGGATGTGCAGCTTCCCTGCTCCCTCGGCTCGCAACATCGCGCGCACACCCAGCGGCACCGTCAGCATCGGCCGCGTGGTGTGTCCTACCGGAGCGCCAAAAACGGTCGGCACCCCGAGAGGTTTCAATAGTCTGCGGCAGACCTCGCCCACGGTCACCACGCTGCCCGTAGGGGGATCGCACTTGGGGAAATCGCCCAGCACGATTCCGCGCACGCCGCGGAATTTTCCCGCCTGCGCCAGGTGCAGCAGCATGCGGTCCAGCTCATACGGTTTGATGCCCACGTCTTCCAGCAGCAGAATTTTCCCGCGCGTGTCCAACTCCCACGGCGTGCCCAGCGTCGTTTCCAGTAAAGTGATGCACCCGCCCGCGAGCACCCCCGTCGCCGTGCCGCGCACCAGCGTCTCGCCCTCCAGGGATAACTTCCATTCCGCGCGCTCCCCGCTTACGGCATTCGCGAAGGAATCGCGATCATAACCGCCGGGCTCATCCGCCCCGCGATCGAATCCCGCGCCCACCATGGGCCCGTAAAGGGATGTCCAGCGCATGCGTTCCCAGAGAAAACAGTGCAGTACGGTAATATCGCTGTATCCGATCACCAGTTTGGGGCGCGTCGTCCGCGGAAGCTGCAAGCGATCCAGCAGTGCCGAGGTTCCATATCCGCCGCGTGCGCAGATCAGCGCGTCCGCTTTCCTGTCTCGCAGCGCCTCTTCCAGCTCCGCCACGCGCTGCTCCTGCGTTCCGGCGAAGTAACCCCGCGGCTTCATTTTGCGCCGCCCCGCGCTCACGCGGTATCCCCGCCGCAGCAACTCCGCGGTGCCCCGCCGCAAGGAAGCGTTATTGCCCGGACTTGCCGGTGAGATTACACGCACGCTGCCATGCCGCGCCAGCGCGGGTGGCTTGATCGGATTCTCCATTCGCTTGGAATGCCCAGGAAAGTTTATACACGGCCCGCGAGGATACAGCCAGAGCCGCAAGCGAATCCGCGCGGATCGAGTAAACAGGCTCTCCGGCGGCGTTTCCGCCGGACTACAACTGGAACTTCGTGAGTTTCGCGAAATGCCGGGCCCGCGCGTCGATCTCCCTGCGTTTCACCTTTCGCAGGCGCTCCAGGCCAAAACGCTCCACGGTGAAGCTGCCCATCACCGAACCGTACACCATGGCGCGCCGCAGGACCGCGTCGCTCATCGTCTTTGCGCCGGAGAGATAGCCCATGAATCCGCCGGCAAAGCTGTCGCCCGCGCCGGTCGGATCGTGCACCTCTTCCAGCGGAAAGCCGGGAACCATGAAGATGCCCTTGCTGTCCACCATCATGGCGCCGTGCTCCCCGCGCTTGATGATCAGCGTGCGCGGCCCTAGGGAGAAGATGTGCCGCGCCGCGCGCAGCAGGTTGTGTTCGTTCGAGAGCATCCGCGTTTCCGCGTCGTTGATCATCAGCACCTGCGTCCGCCGCAAAATCTTGCGCAGTTCCGCGGGCGCGCTCTCGATCCAGTAGTTCATGGTGTCCAATCCGACCAGCAGCGGGCGTCCCTTCATCTGATCCAGCACGGAAAACTGCAGGTTCGGATGGATATTGGCCAGGAACACGTGCTGCGACTCGCGAAAATGTGGCGGCAGCTTGGGATTGAAGTTCGCGAACACATTCAGTTCGGTGGCCAGGGTGACGCGTTCATTGGGGTCCTGCCCATAACGCCCGGCCCAGAAAAACGTCTTGCCCGGGGCGTGCTCCAGGCCGCTGATATCGATGTGCCGCCCCTGAAACACGCTTTCATCCTGCTTGGTGAAATCCTCCCCCACCACGCCCACCAGATTCACGTGCGTGAAAAAGCTCGCGGCCACGGAAAAATACGTCGCCGCGCCGCCCAGCGTGCGGTCCCGCTTGCCAAAGGGCGTTTCCAGCGCATCGAAAGCCACCGAACCGACTACCAGTAGTGACATAGAGTCTTTCGTCCCCTAAATGTATTTGCCCACAATTGCCGCCAGGCGCCGCCGCGCCGCCGCGGGAATTTTCTTGCGATCCGTAAGGATGGCATTGGCCAGAGCCGCGCCGCAATGGCAGGAGCGCTCCTCCGGCATCTGCCGCACCGCCGCCCGCAGCACGTTTTGCGCGTTCTCCGTGTTGCGGCTCAGATTGGCGATGATCTCCGCGACGGTCACCGAACTGTGTTGCGGATGCCAGCAATCGTAGTCCGTGATCATGGCCACCGTGGCGTAGCAGAGCTCCGCCTCGCGCGCCAGCTTGGCTTCCGTCACGTTGGTCATGCCCACGATTTCAAAGCGAAGTTGCCGGTGCACATGCGCCTCCGCCAGCGTCGAAAACTGCGGCCCTTCGATGCACACGTAGGTGCCACCGCTGTGGGCTTTCACTCCCGCCTTGCCGCAAGCCTCCCCCAGCACCCCGCGCATCTGCGCGCAGGTGGGCTGATCGAATCCCACGTGGCCGACGATGCCGCCTCCGAAAAATGTGGCCACGCGCCGGTAGGTGCGATCGAAAAACTGGTCGGGGATCAGAAACTCCAGGGGGTGCAACTCCTCCTGCAGCGAGCCCACGGCGCTCACCGAAATCACGCGCTCGACGCCCAGCAGTTTCAGGCCGTAAATATTGGCGCGGTAATTGATCTCCGAGGGCAACAGAAGATGGCCGCGGGCGTGCCGCGCAAGAAAAGCCACGCGGCGTCCTTCCAATGTGCCCACGACGTAGGCGTCGGAGGGATCTCCGAAGGGTGTCTTCAGGCGAACCTCCCGCGCGCCTTCCAGACCGGGGATATGGTAAAGCCCGCTGCCGCCGATGATGCCGATCTCCGCCCGCGGTTTCCTTTCGCCTTTTGTTGGGGTCGTCTTCTTTGCCTTGGCCATGTTGAGAATCTCTCTCCGGGTTCTTAGCCGCTAAAACAAAACGTTCAATCTATCACAACGGGCTCGGCGGCGATCTGTTCCTTGCCGGCATCTTCCCGGAGCCGCGCCGCGGGAATCGCCACGTCGTGCCCGAAAAGCGCGAGCCAGCCGCGGCGCGCGATCTCCCCCAGCCACTTTTTCTTGTTCTCCAGCGTGGTCAGCGGATAGGAATCGAATCCCATGATCCAGGCCGGCGGCAGATGCGCGGTCGTGGGCACCAGATCCGCCAGGAACATGGCGGTTTGGCCGCCTCCGCTGAGGCGCACGCACATCATGTCGCGATTGTGGCCGGGCGCGCGAATCAACTCCACTCCTGGAGCAATCTCGCAATCCCCGTCCAGCAGCCACCATTGATCGCTTGCCGCCATGGGCTCGAAGTTCTCCGGGAAATAGCTCGCGCGATCCCGCTCCGTGGGGGTGCGCGCATGCTCCAGCTCTCCGCGCTGCACGGCGTACCGCGCGCGCGGAAATGTGGGGACCAGTTTTCCGTCCACCACCTGCGTATTCCAGCCGCAATGATCGAAATGCAAGTGCGTGTTGATCACCAGATCGATCTGTTCCGGCTGTATGCCACGCGCCGCCAACTGCTCAGGCAGTCGCGCGCCTTCAAATGCGTAGATGGCCTTGCGCTTGGCGTCCCATTTGTCTCCCGCGCCCGTTTCCACCAGGATCAGCTTTCCTCCCGTGCGGATCAGCAAGGAATTCATGGCCAGCACGATGCGATTGCGCTCGTCCGCCGGAGCCACGCGCTCCCACAAGGGGCGAGGAATCACTCCGAACATGGCGCCGCCATCCAGGCGAAAGCGGCCATCGTTCAAAATATGAAATTCCAGGTCGCCGAGTTTCATCTCCTCCGCCTCATCTCTACCCTTCGCGGCCTGCGCGTTCCGCGGACAGCAGTTGCCGCACCGCCTCGTACGGGTTCTTCTTGCGGTCGGCCACTTCCCGCGCCAGCAGCTCCAGCCCGCGCTCCCCGCCTGTCTCTTCCACGGCCCGCTGCAGAAGTTTTTGCTCCAGCAAGGACAGCAGTCGCCGCTTCCACTGTGCCAGGATTCGCTCGCGCTGTTCGCCGCTGGACTGCAGATGCGCGCGAAACTTTTCAATCGCACCCGCCAGGGCCGCAATTCCCTCTCCTGTCGTAGCCGTGGTGCGCACCACCGCTGGCTGCCACGTTCCTGCGGAAAGGTGCGCGGTTTCCTGCAGCTGCAGCTCCACCTGATCCGCTCCTTCGCGATCCCCTTTGTTCACCACAAAAATGTCCGCGGCCTCCAGCAATCCGGCCTTCATGTTCTGTACGTCGTCGCCCAGGCCCGGCACCACCAGCACCAGCGTGCAATCCGCCAGGCGCGCGATGTCGATTTCGTCCTGTCCCACGCCCACCGTCTCGATCAGCACGATCTGTCTCCCGGCGGCGTCCAGAACCAGGGCGGCATCGGCGGTTGCCTGCGCCAGCCCTCCCATCAGCCCGCGTGTGGCCATCGAGCGAATGAAAACTCCCGCGTCCGCTGCGTGCCCTTGCATGCGGATGCGGTCGCCCAGGATCGCGCCTCCCGTAAAAGGGCTTGTGGGATCCACCGCCAGAATCCCGACCGTTTGGTCTTTGCTCCGGTAGTGCGCCGCCAGACGATCCACCAGCGTGCTCTTCCCCGTTCCCGCCGCCCCGGTGACGCCGATCAGAAAAGCCCGTCCCGTCGACGGAAACAACAGCGCCAGCAGGCCCTCCGCCCGCCCGTCGCCGTTTTCAATCGCGGAGATGGCCCGCGAGACCGCGCGTGTATCGCCGGCGTGAATCCGCGCGGCCCAATTGTGCAATGCATCGGCCATTTCATCCTTGCGGGAGGCTAGTGCTTGCCGAGTAGCTGTCGCGCGATGATCAGCCGCTGAATTTCGCTGGTGCCTTCGCCGATCGTGCAAAGCTTCACGTCGCGATAAAACTTCTCCGCCGGATAGTCCTTGATAAAGCCATATCCGCCGAAGACCTGCACGGCTTCGTTAGCCACGCGCACGGCCACTTCGCTGGCATACAGTTTGGCCATGCTCGATTCGCGGGTAAACCGCACGCCATCGTGGCCCGCCGCCGCGCGGTCGGCCAGCCATGCCGCCTGATACACCAGCATGCGCGCCGCCGCGATGCCCGTGGCCATGTCCGCCAGTTTGAATTGAATGGCCTGGAATTCCGCGATGGGCTTGCCAAACTGTTTGCGTTCCTTGGCGTATTTCGTGGCCGCGTCGCACGCGCCCTGCGCCATTCCCAGCGCCAGCGCGGCAATGGAAATGCGCCCGCCGTCGAGAACTTGCAGACTGTTGGCGAAGCCATGACCTTCCTCGCCCAGCAAATTTTCGGCGGGCACGCGGCAGTCGCTGAAGACCACTTCGGAGGTGTCGCTGGCGCGCATGCCCAGTTTGTTTTCTTTTTTTCCGGGGCGGAATCCCGGCGTTTCTTTCTCCACGATGAACGCGGAGATTCCGTGCGGGCGTTTCTCCCGATCCGTGACCGCCATGGCCACGCATACATCGGCGTAATGCCCGTTGGTCGTGAAAGTTTTCGCGCCATTGATCACCCAGGCGTTTTCCGCCCGTGTAGCCGTGGTGCGCGTGCCTCCCGCGTCGGATCCGGCCTCCGGCTCGGTGAGCGACCAGCATCCCAGTTTTTTCCCCTGCGCCAGCGGAATGACGTATTTTTGCCGCTGCTCTTCCGTGCCGAACTTGAAAATATGGTTGGTGCACAGCGAGTTGTGGGCCGCCACGATGATTCCCACCGAACCATCCACGCGCGAGAGTTCCTCGATGGCGATGACGTATTCGATGTACCCCAGGCCGGCGCCTCCGTATTGTTCCGGAAAAATAACTCCGAGCAGGCCCATTTCCGCAAGCTTGGGAATCACGGCGGAAGGAAACTGCGAGGCCTCGTCCCACTCCATCACGTGGGGAGCAATTTCGGCCTGGGCAAATTCGCGGACGCTGTGGCGGAGCTGCTGCTGTTCGTCGGTCAGGGAAAAATCCACGCGGGCCTCAGCCGGAGCACTGTCTCCGGAGCATCCGAATTTATATCACAGGCCGCGAGTCCCGACCAAAAACAGAGCGCTCAGCCGCCGCAGCCGAAATGATATTCTATTGCCGGCGGAACCGAAAAAATCTCGGCCAGATTCCGCGCGCGGAGGCTGGGAATGAAATGGACTGCGGTGGGCGCGGTTTTGGCGCTCCTGATTCTGGTGCTCGCCTTTTACGACGTCCGCGCGAATCGCCCGGCCACCTTCCGCGGCGAGATCATGGACAGCCGTTGCGCGCAGATGGGGTCCCACGAAGCCGTGATGAAGATGCAAGGTTTTCAAACCCCTTTGCAATGCGCGCTTTTCTGCGCCCACTATCTGCAGAATCCCAGCGCATGGGTGCTCTATGACGCGAACCATAAAACCGTCTATCAGTTGAACGACCAGGAGAATGTCCAGCCGTATGCCGCGGAAAAAGTGGCCATCACCGGAACCTACGACGCCGCGAGCAAGACCATCCTCGTCACCGCAATCACCGCAACGCCTTGAGGCATTAGCCCCCCGATCACCGGATCGGCGCTAGCTGGACAAAACTTCGCCAAAGGCTCCCAAGGCGCGCTCAATGCCAGCGCGATCCACGTCGCAATGCGTCAGCATGCGAATGGTAAATTTTCCCGTG
>Ga0302326_10009763_pt1 | contig 20900 bp, 11 predicted proteins | sample Palsa_T0_3_FD_202264 | JGI IMG/M metagenome (GOLD analysis project Ga0302326, IMG submission 202264) | Peat permafrost microbial communities from Stordalen Mire near Abisko, Sweden - Palsa_T0_3 | ecosystem: Environmental > Terrestrial > Soil > Palsa > Peat permafrost | place: Sweden: Abisko...
AACATCATCTAGCCTCTCCTTGGGGCGAAGTGCTCACCGAAGGATTATACATCGCTGGAGTTCGAAGAGTGTGCGCCCGGGCATCCCCGCGTTGCGGCTCAGACGCCAAGCCTTGGGCGCCCATCCATCGCGGTTTCGTTTTATACTGTTTTCGGCCGTTTCCAAGCGCGATTAGCGCCAGTGCTCGGGTGCGGAGCCCACGGCGGCGGGAGGCAAGTGATAAGCCAAATAGCGAAACGATTCGTTTTCGTGGCGGCAGCCGGGCTGTGTCTCTTCGGTCTGGCCATGAGCGTTCCGCCGGGGTTGCTCGCCCAGGATGCAACCGGGCAAGCAGCCGCCTACCGCGCGGTTCTTGATCAGTACTGCGTCGGATGCCACAATGATCGCCTGAAGACCGGCGGCTTGAGCCTAGAAGCGCTGGACCTCACGCAAGCGCCCCCACATTCCGAAATATTCGAAAAGGTGATCCGCAAGGTGCACGCTGGAATGATGCCTCCGCCCGGTCTGCCGCGTCCGGACCAAGCCACCGCGGATGGATTGGTCGCGTGGCTGCGTACCACCTTGGATCAAGCCGCGGCGTTGCATCCGTATCCTGGTAGACCGCTATTGCAACGCCTCAACCGGGCCGAGTACGCCAATGCGATTCGCGACCTCCTGAATGTCCAGGTGGACGTTTCCTCTCTTCTGCCGCCCGACAATTCCGGTTACGGATTCGACAACGTCACCGACGTGCTGGGTGTTTCGCCCTTACTGCTGGAAAGCTACCTCAATGCGGCGCTGAAGATCACGGCGCTGGCGGTCGGCGATCCGAAGGCGGTTCCCATCGGCGAGGTTTACCACGTCCGGCAAGACGCGTCGCAGGATCAGCATATCGAAGGATTGCCGCTCGGCACCATTGGAGGCCTGGCGATTCAAACCACGCTGCCCGCCGACGGCGAGTATCGGATCGAGCCCAAGCTGTTTCGCACTAACCTCGGCACCATGCGCGGCCTGGAGAACCAGCAGCATCTGGAAGTGGCGGTGGACGGAGTTCGCGTACACCTGGCCGAATTCGGAGGCAACGACGAAGTCTCCGCATCCAGCGCCAATCCCACCACTACCGGCAACGCCGTGGACGCGCGGCTGAAGGTCGAGGCGCCGCTCAAGGCCGGCCCTCACACCATCACGGTCGCGTTCCTCGAGCGCAGCCACGTTCAGAACACCTGGCGGCTGCAGCGGTTCGCGAGGAGCTCGGTGGATACCATCGATTTCGGCGGTTATCCGCATCTGGACACCGTCACGCTGACTGGCCCCATGAACATTACCGGAGTCAGCGAGACGCCCAGCCGCCGGCGGATCTTCGTATGCCGCCCGGCTGCGTCGCGCGACGAAGCGGCTTGCGCCAAAACCATTCTCGCTACGCTGGTGCGCCGGGCCTATCGCGGTCAGGCCACCGACGCCGATATCGAGCGGCTGGTCTCGTTCTATCAGGCTGGCCGAAACGAGGGCGGAAGCTTCGACCAAGGCGTGGCTTTCGGACTGCGGCGCATGCTAGCCAGCCCGAAATTCACCTTCCGGGTGGAGCGCGATCCGGAGGGGCCGGCAGGCATGGTTTATAACGTCAGCGATCTGGAGCTGGCGTCGCGGCTGTCGTTCTTTTTGTGGAGCAGCATTCCGGACGATCAACTCCTGGACGTGGCGCAACAGGGTAAACTGCGCAGCCCGCCGGTGCTCGAGCAACAGGTCCGCCGCATGCTGGCCGATCCCAAGGCCAGTTCGTCGCTGGTCAGCGACTTTGTCGGCCAGTGGATGTATCTGCGAAATCTGAATACCCAACAACCCAATTCCACGGTGTTTCCTGACTTCGACGACAATCTGAGGCGCTCCTTCCAGCGTGAAACGGAACTGCTGTTTGAAAACATCATGCACGAAGACCGCAGCGTGCTCGAGTTCTTGACGGCGGATTATACCTTCGTCGACGAGCGGCTGGCGAAGCATTATCACATACCCGGCATCTACGGCGATGCGTTCCGGCGCGTTCCCGTCACTGATGAAGCGCGCCGCGGAATTCTGGGCCAGGGAAGTTTCTTGCTGGTCACATCGAACGCCGACCGGACTTCGCCCGTGAAGCGCGGAAAATGGATCCTTGAAAATGTTCTCGGCACGCCGCCCCCGCCGCCGCCTCCCAATGTTCCCGCGCTGCCGGAGAGGAACGGAGCCGCGCCGCTCACCATGCGCGAGCAGATGGAAGAACATCGCAAGAATGATCCATGCGCCGGCTGCCACCGTATGATGGACCCGATCGGCCTGGCGCTGGACAATTTCGATGCGGTGGGCGCGTGGCGTTCGCGCGAGGCCGGCAATATCCAGCAGAAGGGTCCCGTGATCGATGCCAGCGGCGAGTTGCTGGACGGAACCAAGGTGAATGGTCCGGTCGAGTTGCGGCGGGCCCTGTTGCGCCATCCGGAAGATTTTGTGCAGACCTTCACCGAAAAATTGATGATCTACGCTCTCGGCCGGGGCCTGAGCGCCCAGGACATGCCCGCCGTCCGGGCCATTGTACGCGGGTCCGCCGGCCGCAATTACTCCTTCTCGTCGATTGTATTCGGGATCGTCAACAGCACGCCGTTTCAGATGCGCATGAAGCCCGCCGCGGTGGAGGTATCGACCGCCCAGACCGAGCCGCGACCGTAAGGGAGTGGACCGTAAGGGAGTGGGTAGACTTGGCCGATTGTAAGGGATATAGTTTGTTGTAAATAAGGAGATCACGATGTTCATCCCGAAGCGGTCCTTGCCGAGGCGCACTTTTCTAAAGGGCCTGGGAGTCAGCATGGCGCTGCCGATGTTTGACGCCATGATCCCGGCGCAAACGGCAACGCCTGAGGCCATTCGCAGGTTTGGCGCGGTCTTCGTGCCCCTGGGCGCGCGCATGGACCACTGGACTCCGTCCAAGACCGGCAGCGGGTTTGAGTTCACCGACCTGCTGAAGCCGGCCGAAGCGCATCGTGATTCGCTGGTTGTGGTTTCCAACCTGTTTCGTCCCCCGCATGGAGCGCACTCCGGCAGCTCCACCTGGCTGACGGGCGCCAACATCAAGGAGACCGAAGCGGAAGATGTTCGCGCCGGCATTTCGCTCGACCAGGTGATCGCGGAAAAAATCGGCGGCGACACGCAGTTCCGCTCCCTCGAAGTGGCCATTGAAGACGTAGCCGGCTACATCGGCGCGTGCGACGTTGGCTACAGCTGCACCTATATCAACACCATCTCGTGGAAGACGCCCACCACCCCGCTGCCCATGGAAGTGAATCCGCGCGTACTGTTCGAGCGGCTCTTCGGCGGAAGCGGTACGCCGCAGGAACGGCTGGCGCGCCGGCGGCAAAATGCAAGCATTCTCGATTCCATCCGTGACGACGCCAAGGATCTGGAACGCGGGCTCGGCCCGCGGGACCAGTCGCGCTTGAGCGAGTATCTGGACGACGTGCGGGAAATCGAGCAGCGCATCCAGAAAGCCGAGAAACAAAATGCGGCCAGTGTCGAGGAACCGAATCAGCCGGTTGGGATCCCGCAGTCCTACGAGGAACATCTGACGCTGATGTACGACATGCTGAAGATCGCCTTGCAAACCGACATGACGCGGGTGTTCACGTTCATGCTGGCGCGCGAGGTCAGCCAGAAGAACTTCCCCGAGCTGGGTCTTATGGATCCATGGCACCACATGTCTCACCACCGCATGCAGCCCGAGATGATCGCCGGGCTCATCACCATCCAGACCTATCAGATGAAAATGTTCTCGCGCTTCCTCGACAAGCTGAAGCAGACACCGGACGGCGACGGAAGTTTGCTCGATCATAGCGTCATCCTGTTCGGCAGCGGAATGAGCGAAAGCGACAATCACGATCCAAAGAACCTTCCACTGCTGGTGGCAGGCAAGGGCGTGAATCTGGTGCAAGGCAACCGGCACCTGATGCACACTCCCACCCAGCCGCTCGCTAACGCCTGGCTCACGCTCGGCAATAAATTCGGCGTCGAGATGGACACCTTCGCCGCCAGTACCGGCCGTATCGATCTCTAAGGAGCACAGGATGACGGGTACCAAGAAGGCCCATCTCAGCCTGGCTGTTGCCCTGGCGCTCTGCCTGGTGGGCGGTGCCATGGCATCGGATACCGAGGTGGTGGAAGCCGTGAAGCAGGGCGACAGCGCGGCTTTGCAAAGGCTCATCAAGGCCCGCGCCGACGTGAACGCGCCGGAAGCGGACGGAACCACTGCGCTGCACTGGGCGGTGCGCAGCGGCGACCTGGCAACGGTCCGTCTGCTGCTGGACGCCCATGCGAATCCCATGGCCGCGAACCGCTATGGCGTTCAGCCGCTGTCGCTCGCCGCCACCGCTGGGGACCCCGCCATCGTCGAGGCGCTGCTCAAAGCGGGCGCCGATCCGAACACGGCCAATGCGGACGGCGAGACCGCGCTGATGACAGCCTCGCGCAGCGGCAGCCTGGCTGCCGTAAAAATCCTGCTGGCTCACGGAGCGGACGTGAATGCCAAGGAGAAGTGGCTGCAGGAAACCGCCTTGATGTGGGCCGCGGCCGAAAACCATGCCGGCGTGGTGGAGGCCCTGATTGCCGGGGGAGCCAATCGCGACCAGAAATCGTGGGTAACCGATACGCCTATACTCGGGTTCCCCGAAAGCGGGGGACCCAACATGCCGTTCCCCAGGGGCGGCTGGACAGCGGCCATGTATGCGGCCAGGCAAAACGCGACGGCGGCTCTCGCGGTATTGGCCGATAAGGGCGCGAATCTGAACTTGCAGGACCCGCAGGGCGCCACCGCGATGCATCTGGCGATCATCAATCTGCATTACGACGCCGCCGCCCTGCTGCTGGACAAAGGCGCGGATCCGAACATCGCCGACGAAACCGGCATGACCGCGTTGTACGCAGTGGCGAACATGGACACCCTCGGCTGGATTCAAGGCCGGCCCGCGCCGGCGCTCGAGTCCAATGCCGAATATGATGCTTCCGGACTGGTGAACAAGCTGATCGACCATGGCGCAAATCCGAATCTGCGCCTGCAGCGCGCGATTCTCAAGCGGCATCATGATTTTCAGCAGGAGCGAATCCTGACCGAAGGCGCCACTCCGCTGATGCGCGCGGCGCGTTACGGCGATGCCCGGCTGGTGCGAGTCCTGCTGGCCCGTGGCGCGGATCCAGCCTTAACCACCAAGGACGGCACCAACGCGTTAATGTTCGCCGCTGGAGTCAACCTGGCCGCGGTTCGCGGCGAAGATCCCAGCCTGCTGCATCCCTCCGAAGACGGCTCGATCGAGATCATCAAAATGCTGCTGGATCGCGGGATCGATATCAATGCAGCCAACGATCAGGGACTCACGGCGCTGCATGGCGCGGTCCAGCGCGGTCAAGGCACTGGAAACGGAACCGGGGAGAAAATTATCGCGCTGCTGGTCGAACGCGGCGCCAAGCTGGACGTCAAGGACAAAAGGGGCCGAACGCCGCTCGAGATGGCGCGTGCCGGCGAAGGTCAAATCCTGAACCGCGTGGAAGACAGCGGCCCAGCGGCCCGCTTGCTGGCGCGTTTATCGGGCGACACTCAAACCGTGGCCTATGGAGCGCAGCCGGCAGAGCCGAAACCCGCCCAGGCCCTCCAGCAAAACAACTTGAACCTTTGGGATGGCGTCTATTCGACTGCTCAAGCGGACCGCGGCAAAGCCAGCTATAAGGTGTTCTGCCAAGCCTGCCACGGAGAAAATCTCGCCGGTGGCTTAGATCCGTCCGCACGGGCTCCGGCGCTGGTCGGCGACCGCCTCTTGAGCCGCAAGGATCTCAATAATCTGTTTACCTACATCCGGGATTGGATGCCGGCCGACGATCGTGGGACGCTCCAGGCGCCCACCGTGGTCGATATTGTCGCTTACCTCCTCCAGCGCAACGCTTACCCCGCCGGCAGCGGAGAGCTCCAGGCCAACGCGGAGTCGCTCAAACAGATGCTTCTCGTAAAGAAGCCGCAATAATTCCGAACGGGCTCATCGGCCCGTCTTCAATCGATCCTGATATTCCGGATACGCAGTCTCGGCGCCGCCCAACACCGCCTCCGGCGGCACGTGCAACTTGTCCGCCACCTCGTGCATAAAGGGGTTCGCCCAAGGCAGGTAGTTCGGAACGAAGTACGGATCGTCGCGCACTATTTCTTCTCCGGGGAAGCATTTGAAGAAGATGGCCCCGGCTTGGCCCGCAGGCGTCACGTCGTACTGCGCGGTTGGGATCCGGACGGCCGCGATGAAGTCGGCCGATTTGGTGAAGGTCTCGGTGAGATACAAAGGATCGTGGACCATCCAGGTAACCGTCAGGACGTTGCCGTTCCGCGTATAGAAGGTTGTCACCGTCGCCTGATCGCTGGATGGCACGCCGTTGCGCCGGATCCAGGCCCACTTGATGTGCGTCGTAGTGGTCACCAGCGTGTTGCCCTTCCAGGCGCCGGTGGTGAAGCCAGCCCAGGTGTGCGGCGCGTACTCGGGCGGGTGCGGACGGCCGTCCATGTAGATGATCCGGTCCGCGCGCCGGAATGTGCCTCCCACGTGATATGCAACCAGGTCGAGATTGTCATCCAGCTCTTCGGTGATCCGCAGCTCGGCCGGTCCCCAAAAGGAATACGTCGCCGGATGCGGCATGCATTGATGCTCGGGCACCTCCAGCAGCGAACCTTGATAGCTGAGCGCCCGTGCGCGGGCTTCCTCGTTCAGCGGAATCCCGAGATAATCCACCAACGGGGGACCGTCCGCCCGCTCGGTGGAATCCTCTTCGAACCCAAAGAGCGCCGCGATGCCCGGCCCGATAACCGTCCCGATTGCCGGCTGGTCCCAAAAGCCTACGATGTCGCTTTGTGCGGCCGCAGGGGTCGAGAGCATGCCCCCGGCCAGTGCAAGAATGCCGGCGATCGTTTGAAGCCTGCCAGATGCGCTCATCGCGGCTACAGCCCAGGCCCGTAGGTCTTGCTGAAGCCGTTGCGCGCGTTGGTCACCGTAAACGTGCCATCTTGCCGAGCGGTCAGTTTGATCCAATAGGCCTTGCCGTTATGGACCGGCGGAGACGGCGCACCCGGCCCCGGCGGCGGGGCGGCCATCGGAGCAATGGGCATGCTGGACGGCTGCTCGTCAATCCCATTGGCGATGAACATTCCAGGCGCCGTGTACTCCTGCCCGCTCAACAGCGAAAAGTGAAGCTGCCAGAGATCTTCGAAACCAGGGGACGAATACACCGTCTTCATCACTTCCGGCTCGCCGCCTTTGCGAGTGCCGTTGTTCATGATGGCAACCCGGGGATGCACGGCGTCTACCAGCACTTCCGAATTGGAGCTGGCTTGTCCGTGATGCAACCCCAACAGCACATCCACGACGCCGATGCGGTTGTTGGGGCACATCAACGCAAATTCCTTGTTCTTGGTCAAGTCCCCCAAATGAAGCGTGCGAAATCGTCCGAACTTAACATACACCCCCACCGATTGCGGATCTTCGGCATTGCTGTCGGCGGGCTTGAAATTGGCGCAATAAGGATTCGGCTTGCCGGCGCCGGGTAACGGCGTCTGGATCGTCTCACCGGCGGAAGTCACCACGCGCACATCCAGGCCGGCCATGGAAATCTTGTCACCGGCTTTCGCCACCGTGTGCTTCGCCTTGGCATACAGCTGCGGATAGACGTTTTGCAGGAACGTATCGGCCAGTTCGCCCGGCTGGGCATTCGGGCCGTGATCGATAAACTCCTTGATCGGAACCTTGGAGGCCAGCTCGGCTAAGCCGCCGAAATGATCGCCGTGCCAGTGCGTCGTAATCAGGTGATCGATCTGCTGGAGTCCGGCGTCCTGGATCGCCTCCACGATGCGCCCCGCATCGCGAGCGGCCGCGGCGCCTGCGTTGCCGGTATCGATGAGCAGCGATTCGTGGGACGGCGCAACAAACAGCGTGGCATTGCCGCCTTCCACATCGATGACATAAACCTCCAGCGTATTTGAGGCCGGCGCCTGCGCTATCGCAAGGGCCGGCGACAACACGGCCATGGCAACCACCCACAAAAGAACCGTCGCTCGCTGCATCCCAGCCTCCTTGGGAGTTTCATCCCGAACCATATTACACCTGCCTCTTGTGCGTACACATTGTGGCGTTGGCGGCAATCGTCTCAGCCAAACGTTACTATCAAGAGAAAAGAGAGGTGTCGAATGAAGGTTCACAAGCATCTTTTACCGCTCACCCTGTTTGCTGTCCTCTGCTGTGTCGCAATACCGGCCATAGCAGCCGACGCGGCGGAACGCATTCTCTACAATGCAAGGATTTTCACCGGGGAGCCAGATCGTCCTTACGCCGAAGCGGTGGCCATCCGAGGCGACAAAATTGTTGCGGTCGGGAACCGGGACGAAGTGGCGAAGGCGGCCGGCAAGCAGGCGGAATCCGTTGACCTGCAGGGCAAATGGTTGCTTCCGGGCTTCATCGATAGCCATAGCCACTCCCTCTCGGGAGGGGTTTCGCTTATCTCGGCGGATGTGAGTGACAAAGTTGAGACCATGGATGAGCTGGTCCGATTCGCCGCCGAGGCCAAGAAAAGCGGTAAGGGGATGCGGGGCGACACTCTGTCGATCACCGGAGTTCCCTTGATTTTCTGGTCCAAGATTGACGAACTCAACAGCCGATTCAGTGCTGGAACCTTTGCGGACCAACCGGTCTTCCTGGCCGGGATGGACTATCACACCGGCTGGGCGAATCGCGCGTTACTTCGCCGGGCGGAGATCAGCAAGGATTTCTTAAACCGCCTCCCGGAAGCGGACCGTAAATACTACGGAGCCAACTCGAATGTCGAGCCGAATGGTTTCGTGGTGGACGCCGGATTGAGAAAGGTGCAGGAACATCTGCCGGAGCCCACCAACGATCAACTGCTCGAAGCGGGCCACGCCGCATTGCAGTACAACCACAGCTTGGGGATCACGTCGTGGTTGGATCCGATTGTGGATGAATCCAGCTTGGCAACCTACCGCAAACTCGCTGAACGCGGGGAACTGACGGCGCACGTTGCCGGTTTCGTCCAGGTCTACGCTCGCAAGCCCACGGAGGAATTAGCGAATGTGCAGAGGCTGCGGCAGCAATTCAAAGGCGTCGCCAATTTGACGGTCCCCGGCGTTAAGATTTTTGCCGACGGCGTTGTGGAATTTCCCTCGCAGACCGCGACGCTGTCGAAACCGTATCGCAACTCGGGAAAGAACGGCGAGTTGCTGTTCGATCCGGCGCTTTTCGCGCAGCTAGCGATTGCGGCGGACAAGCAGGGTCTCATCGTGCATGTGCATGCGATCGGCGATCAAGCGGTGAAGGAGGCGCTGAACGGCATTGCAGCGGCGCGCAAGGCGAACGGCAACAGCGGCCTGCCGCACACCATCACGCACGTTCAATTTGCGGATCCGGAGGACTTCCCGCGTTTTCACCAGCTCGGCGTTATCGCGGCATTGCAGCTTCTCTGGGCCAGCGCGGGTCCGGACTCGATCGAGATTGTCAAACCCTACGTTGATCCCGACATCTACCGGTGGCAGTATCCAGCCAGGTCCCTCCTGGATAACGGAGCAATCATCTCGGGGGCGAGCGATTGGCCGGTTTCGACCGCCAACGTGTTCCTGGCGATCTATCAGGCAGAAACGCGTGGGGGCCCGGAGGGTGTCCTGGATGCTTCACAAAGGATGCCTCGCGAAGCGATGCTTTACGCCTACACCAGGAACTCGGCCCGCGCCATGAATCTGCAGAACACCATCGGTTCGATCGCGGCAGGCAAGCAGGCGGATTTGGTGCTTGTGGATCGGGACGTCCTCACCGTTCCCGCCGAAGAGTTGAAAGATACCAAGATCCTGTGGACCATGGTAGGCGGCAAAACGGTTTACCACGCGGAATGAAGGCGAAAAACCGCTGGCCGGACCGGCTCTAGCCCGGCGAAAATCGATTGTTGACATGCGGGCCGACTTGCGGCATCCTTACTCAAACGTTCTGTTATCTCTGTAAGGCTGGTTAAACCCCCATCCAAGTGGCTGGTGAATGAAAAGGAGTCTGTCGTCATGAGACCACTAAACTTCTGTGCGTATCTTGTTTGCTTGCCGCTGACAATTGGCTTGGTAATGCCATTAGCGGCTCAAACGGCCACCGGCACGATCACCGGCCGCATCACCGACGCTTCTGGATTAATCGTGGCCGGGGCCAGCGTGGAACTAACCAGCACCGAGCGCGGAATCGTCACCACCACTCGCAGCAACGATGCCGGGATCTATCTGTTTCCCACCGTTCAGCCGGGCGACTATCGCATCGCTGTGGAAAGGGAAGGATTCAAGAAGGAGGAAGTGCCCAAGCTCGCCGTCAATGTGGGCGATCACATCGAGGAGAACTTCCGGCTCGAGGTCGGCTCGGTGAAAGAGGCCGTAAGCGTGGAAGCCGAAGCGGGTTTGGTCGATACGCTTTCATCCACCGTCAGCTCGGTTGTCACTGGGGCCCCGATTCAAGATCTGCCACTGAACGGCCGCGACACCCTGCAACTAGCCTTGACGCAGCCTGGAGTCATGCCGGCGCCCGGAGCTCCGTTCGGCGCGTCGGCGGGTGTTCCGTCAGGCGAGTTCACGATCGCGGGCGGGCGGGACAATGCCATCACTTATCTTCTGGATGGAGGAAACAATACATCGGTCACATACGGAGCGCCGGTGGTGGATCCCAATCCGGACACGGTGGGCGAGTTCCGCATCATCGAAAACAACTACTCGGCGGAATATGGCCGCAGCAACGGGGGGGTGGTGAGCGTGGTAACCAAGTCGGGCACCAACCAGGTGCATGGAACCGCGTACGATTATTTGCGAAACACGGATTTCAACGCCAACAACTTCTTCAACCAGGACACGCCCGGAAGCTATCAGCCAAGGCCCATCTTGAGACGCAATCAGTTTGGCGCAACCTTGGGCGGCCCCATCACCCTGCCAAAACTGGTCAATGGAAAAGACCGATTCTTCTTTTTCTTCGGTTACCAGGGGCAGCGGCAGAATAGTGTTTTGGTGGGACCGCAGGTGACTACTTATACGCCGGCGGAGCTAGCCGGCAATTTCTCTCACGCGGTGAACGGCGGACCCGATCCCAATGTAGTGAGCTTTCTCCAGTCGCATCCTTATTACCAGAGCAATCCGCAACTCGCGGCGCAGGGCATCATCAACCCGTCCAGTATCGACAAGGTGGCGCAAGCCTACATATCGAACAACCTGATTCCTACCAGTCCGACCGGCACTCTGACGCCGAATGGATCCGCCCTCGACAATCGGGACGAGTTTCTCGTGAAAACCGACTATAACATCACAGCGAACGACCGGTTGAGTATAACCTTGGTTCGATTCCACAACCCGCAGGACTATCCGTTCGTGCTGGCCGCCGCTCCGAACGTTCCGGGTTATCCAGGCTTGGACAAATTCGATAACTATTTCGGGACCATTGCATACACCAAGGTGATTACGCCGAGCGTCGTCAATGAGCTCCACTTTACCGCCCAGCGGGACAACAATAGCCTGAACTATCCCGCGGTGAATTTGCCCAAGCCTGCCGCCTTGGGAGTCGACGTGACCCCCGACCTTGCAACCGGGCCACCGCAAATCCTGTTCGATGCGAGCAATCTGCTGCTCGGATTCAACATCAACGGCCCTGCCGATTACGCGGACACGACCTACAGTTATTCGGATACATTGAGCTGGATTCGAGGCCGGCACACGTTTAAAGCGGGAGCCTCCCTCAGCTTCGTTGAGAACAACGCCTTCTTCGCCTATGCGGCTAATGGCGTCTTTTTATTTGACGGCCCATTCGGCATCGGTTCCGGCACCGACCTGGCTGACTTTCTGTTCGGGCTTCCGGATTTCTTTTACCAGTTTCCGAGAGCCTTCAGCTCGGTTCGCAGCCATCAAATCGGCACGTTCTTCCAGGATGAATGGAAGGTCGCTCCAAATCTCACTTTGACGCTCGGCCTCAGGTACGAATACTCCTCCCCGAAGAGCGACCCGCGGGACAGGAACTACATGATCATTCCGGGGGATCAATCGGTGAAATATCCGAACTCTCCACTCGGGCTGGTGTATCCGGGCGATCCCGGCGCCCCTTCCACGGGTGTAAACTTCGCCGACCGCAATGATTTCGCGCCCCGCGTCGGGATCGCGTGGGATCCCTTCGGCAAGGGAAAGACCAGCATCCGGGCTGGCTTCGGCGTTTTCTACGACGTTATCCTGGCGCAGGACAACCAGTATCAGAACGGCACCCCTCCGTTTTACTCGGCCGCTTCCTTCCCGCTTTCCGCCCCGACAAACGGAGGAGCGCCCACCCTGCTCGAAAACCCCTACGGATCCGCGGGCGTAACGAATCCGTTTCCTTCCAAGCCGATCACGAAGGACATAAATTTCGCGACGGCGGGATTCCTGCCGTTCGGGGCGTCTAGCGTGTTTATCGATCCTCATATGCGCACGCCGTACACCTATCAATACAATTTCAGCGTCCAGCAAAGCGTCGGCAACGGCATGGCGGTGGAACTGGGTTACGTTGGGAGTTCTTCCCACAAACTAACGGCAGTGGAAGATAGAGATCCCTTTATCCTGGGTACGACCACGCGCATTTTGAACACCGAGCCAGGATTGCAGATTCCCGACGCCTATTCGTCGATGTTCACATTCGGCAACTTTGCCAACGCCAACTACAACGGCATGGTGGCCAGCATAACCAAGCGCACGGGAGACCTACGCGGCATCGGCTCGGTCTTCTTTACAGCCTCGTATACTTGGGCGCACAACCTCGATGACGCCGACGGATTTGCTCGAAACAGCGAGATGGTGTCCTATTACGGCAAGCGCCTCTCCTATGCTTCGGCCGACTCCGACGTTCGCAACCGATTCGTTCTCAGCGGCGGCTGGGACCTGCCCTTCGCGAAACTCTGGCCCAGCGGCCCTAAACGCCTGACCGGTGGTTGGAGCTTGTACCCGATTGTGAGCGCTCAATCCGGCTTGCCCGTCAACGTCAATGCAGGTCTGGTGCAGGATTATGTGACACCGGGCCCTTCCGGCGACGGCGATCAGGGACTGGTGCGGCCGGACTGGTCCGGCGGCAACGGCGCGACTTTGGATCCTCACCAGGAGCAGACCTTCACCGTGAACGGGACGCCCATCACCGGGCACTTCTTTTTCAACCCTAGCGGATTAACCATTCCGGCCTGCTACTCCAGTTCAGCGCCTCCAGGGACGCCAGGAGGATGTCCCGCGCCGACTTATGGCACGCTGGGGAGAAACGCATTCCGGGGACCCGACCGCGTCAACTTTGATCTGGCGCTCGAGAAACGCACGAACCTGCTCGGCGAACGAGTACACTTGGATTTTCGCGCGGAATTCTTCAATGTCCTGAACCACACCGAATGGCAGTCGCCGCTCGCGACAACGCCGATCTCGTCGCCGCTGCTGGGCCAGGTCACATCTACCTACGATCCGCGAATCGGCCAACTCGCGCTAAAGCTTGTCTATTGAGGAACTCGCGCAAAACGGAGTGCGGCGCGGGCAAGTTTTGGCGGTGCGCGCCGCACCCTTTGCGCTACTAGGAAATCGCCGCCACGAGGAAATGCCAGGAGAATCGGAATGACGAATGCGAGACGATGTAGTGGAGTTGCCGCCCTGCTGGTATCCATAATCGCGACAGCCGGCGCCCAGCCGAAGCCCGCGGACGGCGAGTGGCAGAGCTACGGCGGGGACAAGGGCTTCACCAGATATTCTCCCCTGGCTCAGATCAATCGCGACAACGTCAAACGTCTGCAGGTAGTCTGGCATCGGCCGGCGGTTGACCCTCTGATCATGGACAAGTTCCCCGACTTGAGTCCTTCAAACTACTTCCGCGGGACGCCGGTCTTCATCAACGGCGTGCTCTACGCGCCGAATGGCGTGGGGCTGGTCGAGGCGTTCGACGCCGCCACCGGTCAGACCCTCTGGGTGCAGCAACCGGTCGAGCCGACTTTAAAGGAAGCAGCCGGGCAAAGCACCCGAGGCGTCGCTTACTGGCGCAAGGACGCTGACGAGCGTCTCATTTCTATTCGCCGCGATTATTTGTACGCCCTCGATGCCAAGACCGGCAAACCCTGTCGCGACTTCGGCGAGAACGGCCGAGTCTGGCTGAACCGGCACACTCCCGACGAGGCCGGCTACTTCGGCTACCCTGGGCCGTTTGTCGTCAATGATGTGATTGTGGTGGGTGGCAACGGCGGCGGCAAATCCGGTGAAGGTTACGGAGACGACGGATTCGAAGCCAGAGCGAAACCCGAAGACATCCGCGGTTACGACATCCACACTGGCCAGCTTCTGTGGACATTCCACGTTTTACCGCACAAGGGCGAGCCTGGGTACGAGACTTGGGGCAAGGGCTCGGCCGAGTACGTCGGCAATATGGCCGCCTGGGCCTCCATGACGGCTGACGAGCAGCTCGGCTACGTGTACGTGCCGCTGAGCGCCCCGACGGTTTCTTACTATGGCGGTCACCGTCCTGGCCAGAACCTGTATTCCGATTCGCTGGTAGTCCTGAGCGCCAAGACCGGCAAATTGGCGTGGTACTTCCAGATGGTCCATCACGATCTTTGGGACTACGATTCCGCCACCCCTCCCGTCCTGGGCGAAATCAACGTGGACGGCAAGCGCATCAAAGCGGTGATCGCGTCCAATAAGACCGGGTTCCTGTATGTGTTCGATCGCGCCACCGGTAAGCCGGTGTGGCCCATTGAGGAGCGGCCTGTCCCGCAATCCAACACGCCGGGCGAGGAGACTTGGCCAACCCAACCCTTCCCTACCAAGCCGCCGGCCTTCGATCGTCAGGGATTCACCGCGGATGACCTCATCGATTTCACGCCCGAGTTGCATGCGAAGGCTGTCGAGATTGCCAGCCACTACATCCTGGGGCCGCTCTTCACGCCTCCATCGTTGATGACCACTGGCGCGGACGGGAAGAAAGGCACGCTGGCATTGCCGAGCGCATGGGGTTCAGGCAACTGGAATACCGGCGCCTTCGACCCCGAGACAGGCATGTATTACGCGGTTTCCATGACGCAGGCGACTGCTTACGGTTTGGCAAAGGCGACCGATCCAAAGGCAACCGTGGCTTACTGGATCCCGTTTGGAGCCGCCCCACGGCAGGCTGAAAGCAATCGGCCACGGCGGACACTGCTGCCAGGCGAGGTGGAGGACTACGATTACGATGAGTCGGGCGGATTCAGGGTCGATGGACTTCCGCTGATGAAGCCTCCTTACGGTCGAATCACCGCGCTCGATCTTAACAAAGGCACAAAGGTGTGGATGGTCCCCAACGGCGACGGCCCCCGCAATCATCCGCTGCTGAAAGATCTCAATCTGCCGCCGCTCGGCAATATCGGCCGGCCGGTGGCGCTGCTCACCAAGACGCTTCTGTTCTTGGGCGACGCCAGCAACGCGCTGTATGGGCATGCGGGCATTGCCGGGCCCGCGAAGTTCCGCGCATACGATAAGGCAACCGGGCAAGTGATCTGGCAAACGGACCTGCCCGTGGGCGCCACTGGTGGTCCGATGACTTACATGGCAGCGGGTAAGCAAATCATTGTCGTGCCCGTTGGAGGAAAAGGCTACGGCGGGGGTTGGATCGCCCTCGGGCTTCCCGCCGAGCAGTCCGGCGTGTACTCCGAGCCACAGGCAAAGAACGGCCAGATTGTTTACCACCAGATGTGCAGTAGCTGCCACGGGGATGACTTGGCGGGCGGCGAGCATGCTCCCGCTCTGAAGGGCGACACGTTCTGGCAGGAGTGGGACCAGCAGAAGGCTCGATTGCTGTATCGGCGTATCATCAGCACCATGCCTTTGGAGGACCCCGGCAGTCTCCGCGAGAACGACGTGATCGACATCGTGGCGTATCTTCTGAAAGAGAACGGTCTGCCTTCGGGAAGCAAAGCTATCGAAAACGCCAACCAGCTGAACAACATCACGTTGGAGCGGCCGAAATAGCGCGCGAGGAGCGCGGGCCGCGCCGTCGTCCGGGGTTGCGCCGTGCCGTACGGATATTAGATATACTCGGTCACGATGAAACTGTCCCTGGCATTCCTTCTGGTTTTGACCGGCATTGCGTCTCGGTTGCTCGCGGGCGATGCGGAAGCGCCTGGAGCGGGGAAAATGCTCCATGCGAACGCCCAGATTCACATTGTCGCGAACCTCGAAAAATCAATCGAATTTTATCGCGGCGCGCTGGGCTTGGAACTGGACGCCGGGCCGGCGCCGCTCTCCGGCTCGGCCCTTTTGGCGCAAGCCATGGCGCAAGCCCCGGGAGTCCGGGCGCGATCGGCGTCCTTTATCATTCCAGGCTCGGAGATGAAGTTCGTCTTGATCGAATTCTCCGGCATCGAGAGAAAAACCGTGGAACAGCATCTCTATGACCCCGGAGTGGTCCGGTTTTCCATCCAGGTGCGCGACATGGACAAGGCTTTTGCGAGAGTGAAGCCGTATGGGATTACGGTGCGAACCAGCGGCGGCGGCCCGGTGTTCACGCAGCTTCCCCGCAACCAGACGCGCGCGGTCATGATGCAGGATCCGGACGGCTTCGTGTTCGAATTCGTTCAGCCCGACCCGCTTCCCCAGTCGGACGTGCCCCTCACCAGCAACATCTATAACGCGCGAGCATCCTTAGTGGTGGAGGATCTCGCGAAAGCGCTCCCGTTTTACCGGGGTGTCTTCGGATTCAAGGCGCGCGAGCCCGGCGTGGTGAGCGATGCCGTGGTGGCTCTCGAGGGAACTCCGGGAGCCGTTGTCCGCAGCAGCATTACGAATCCGCCCGGAGCGACGAATTTCTGGGTGCTTTGGGAGTTCACCAAGATCGAACGAAAGACGCTTGAAACCAGGGTGCAGGATCCGGGTTCGCCGGTTTTGTCGATTCTGGTGGAAAATGTGTCCGCCCTTGTGAAAGCGCTCAAGGCCGCCGGCGGCCGGGTGGAATCGGCAGGCGGAGAACCCCTGGCTTTAAGCCCGGCGTCCCGTGGCGTGCTGGTGCGCAGTCCCGACGGCCTTCTGATCGAGCTCGTCGAAAAGAATTTGTAGATCGATCTCAGCGCTCGCCGTTGCCCGATGCGGTCACGTTGTTCTTGACCTTCGCATCCAGGTGAACGGTTGCCTCGATCGACATGCCCGGGCGCAGCCTGTTCAAGTCGCGCTGGTTGGGGTTGAAGCTGATGCGCACGGGTAGGCGCTGCACAACTTTTACATAATTGCCGGTCGCGTCCTCGGGAGGAAAAAGACTGGTCCGATCTCCCGTCGCCGCGGGCATGTACTGGACTTGCCCCTCGAACGATTCGCTTAGCGAATCCACCTCAATGGTGGCGCGCTGGCCGACGTGCATCTTGCGGAGCTGCGTCTCCTTGAAGTCGGCGGTTGCCCATATGTTTTCGGTTTGAACGATCACCACGAGCTGCTGGCCCACCGAAATTCTTCCTCCGACCTCGGCGCCGCGCTGGGTGGCGATCCCATCCACTGGCGCGAAAATGTGGCAGTAGCTCAGATTGAGAAGCGCCGCGTCCAACTGCGCTTTGGCGGCCGCCGCATTCGCTGCGCTCGATTTGTTGTTGGCCTGCCTGATGGCCACCTGCCGGGGCGCATTCTGCGTGTCCTCTTGAAGTTTGTTTTGCTGCTGCTGTAATTGCGCGCGCCGCTCCTCCACCACCTTCTGCGAGGATGCCGCGGCTGCCCGGCTGGCCTCTACCGCAGCCTCCTGCGAGCCGGCGTTGGCAACATATTGGTCGTAGTCCGACAGGGCGATCTCATGCTTGTCGACCAGTTCCTTGTAGCGCACCAGATCGGATTGGCTCTTCCGGTTGTTCGCTTCCGCCTGGCGCAGCTTGGCGACATTGCTGTCATAGTCATACTGGGCGCTTGCAACCGCTGCGTCCGCATTGAGCACGGTGGCCGAGTCGGTATCCACGGCGGTGTGGGTCGAGGTCTCGGTGATCGGCACATTGGGATTTTCGGCGGCGAGTTGCGCCAGGGCCTGTTGATACTGGGCGCGCGACTGCTCCACCTGCAGTTCGTAATCGCGCGGGTCCAGATCCACCAGCGGCATTCCGGCCTTCACCGGCTGATCGTTCTCAACGTATACGGCCTTCACCGTCCCAGCAACGCGGGAGGCGATCGGGTTGAGGTGTCCATCTATCTGTGCATCGTCGGTGGCCTCGTAGGTGCGCGAGTAGAGCCACCACGCGATCCCTGCCACCAGCACAACGATGCCCACGGCTATGCCGATGAGGATTCGCTTGCGCTTCGTCGCGGGGTCGAGCGGCTTCTTTTCAGCATCGTCCTTCTTGTCGTTATCTTGCTTGCCGTCGGGGTCTTGCTTGTCGTCTGGCTTGACGCTTTCTTGCTGCGCGCCGTCCTGTTTAACATCTGGCTTAACGCCGCCTTGCTTACCGTTTTGCGGTTGGTTCTGCTGGTCTTTCTGCGTGCCCGGCTGCTCAGGCTGCTGGCCATTTTGGTTCGTCGCCGGTTCCTGGTCTTGGACGGGCATGATCATTTTCCTTTCAACATGTTTGGAATGAATTGTTCGGCCTGCCCAAGCGCTTTGGCGAGGCTGATGCGCGAAAGATTCAGTGAGAAGAGAGTGCTGATGTAGTCCTGCTCCGCCGCCGCGACGGTCTCCTGCGATTGCACCACCTCGACGGAGTTGGTAACGCCGGACGCGAAGCGATCGACGGACTGCGTCAGGGTCTCGGCCGCGAGTTGGCGATTCTCTTGAGCTACCTTCATTTGCTCGGCGGCCACCTGCAGATCGACATAGGCCTGCCGTACGTCCAGATCCACGGCGCCCTTCAGATCGTCATACTGGGCTTGCAATTGAGTGAATGCCGCATCGGCCTGATCGACGTCGGCCCTGACGCGTCCGCTATCGAAGATGTGGATATTCAGGCCGGCCGAGACCTGGTACGCCGAGACGCCCTTGTTCGGATTGATGCCTTCCAGGCCAAAGTCGCCGTTGAGGCTAAGGGAAGGAAGGTACTCGGCCTTCGCCGCTCGCCGGGCCTCATCCGCGGCCTTCAACTGCAACCGCGCGGCCTTGAGATCGGGGCGTTCGTCGAGGGCAATCTTGATCCCTGCCTCGAGCGAGATGGCATCTGGAACTTGCACCGGCAGATCCTCGCTGAGGCTCAACTGTTGCCCGGCCGGAAGGCCAATCAACCGGGCGAGTTGCATGATCTCCTTCAACAAGTCGCCGCGCAGGGCGCTTAGTCTCTGCTGTTGCGTGCGCAGCTCCACCAGGCTTTTGTTGCTGTCTATGATGGTCTTGGTTCCCGCCTGATATTGGGCATCGGCCAGTTTATAGCTGGCCTCGGCCTGCTTTACCTGGGCCTCTTGCGACACCACGTTGGCCTTGTTCGCGATGACGCGAAGATACGTGCCGCCGACCGCCAGGACAATCAGCTCGCGGGCGCTGGACGTGCTCATCCGCGCTGCCTGGAGCGACGCTTCCGATTGGCGAATATTGTGAAGAGCGGTCAGGCTGAGGTCCTCGCTCACATTCCCCAGCGCAGTGTAGTAATGGAAAGGGCCAACGGTGGTTGGAACTGGAACGTGCCCGCCGAATGCGGAAGCCGAGAGGCCCAACGTCTGCAGGTCCACCTTGGCGCTGGTCTCGGTCAACGTTCCGTAAATGTTCGGCAGCATCTGGCTTAGCGCCGCCAGCCGCTGCGCGCGCGCCTGCCGTACCGAAACATTGGCGGTCACGCCCCCCAGGTTGAATTGAAGGCCGCGGTGTATGGCATCGGCGATGGTTAGGGTCAGCGATCCTTGGGGCGAGTTCGGATCCGGGATGCTTCCTTGAAAGCTGCCCGAGACCTGGATGGTGCTGTTGAGAGTGTTTACGCTGGAGGTGCTGCCTGCGCTGCCGGTTGTGGACTGCTGCGCTTCCACGCTTCCCGCGTTTTGCGGCAGTGGAACCTGTTGGGCCTTAGGGGTCGATGACGCCCCTTCCTGTGACAAGCCTGGCAGGCAGGCTAATCCAACGGTCAGCATCACGCGACTGACCGCGAGCAGGTGCTTTCTTGAGTTCAACATTTCAGCCCGCTTCCCCGACCGGCGCACCCTCACCGGGTCTGTTCTTGTTCAGCAGAAGGGCGCATAAGAAAGCGCCTAGCGCCAGCCAGGCAAGTAAGCGATAGATGTCCATATAGCCTTCGCCCGAGGCCTGCCTGTTGAGCTCACGGTAAATGGAGCCTCGGGCCAGCGCCGCCGCTCCCGGACCGCTGGCAACTGCACCATAGGCACGGGTAAGCGCGCTCAGATGATTGGCGTAAATCGGATTGGAAGGCTGCATGTAGTCCGCCAGCCGGGCCTCATGGAAGAGCGTTCGGTTGGTAACGATGGCTCCAGTGCCGGAGATGAAGATGCTGCCACCTATGTTGCGGACGAAATTGATGATGCCCGAGATCTGATTGCTAGCCTCCTTAGGGAGACCCACATAGGCGGCGTTGGTGATCGCGATGAAGCACAGCGGGAAGGGTACGAGCTGAATGACTCGCATCCACGAGGCGAAGCCAAAGCTCATGTTGAGAGTGAGGTGCGTCGAAGTGTAATAGAACGCCGCCACAAATAAGGCGAACCCGAGAGCAACAATATTCCTTGCGGGGAACCGGCCCGTAGCGATTCCTGTCAGCGGCATAATCACCAGGAGGGCTAGACCTCCGGCAGTGAGCGCTTCTCCGGCCAGGGTGGCCGTGTAGCCTAAAAGCGCCTGGGAAAACTGCGGCTGGAGCACGGTGGTGGCATTGATCAGGCCGCCCACCATAATCATCAGCAGGGCGCATACGGCGAAGTTCTTATGCTTGAAGAGTTTCAAATTGATGATCGGGCT
>Ga0302326_10009764_pt1 | contig 20897 bp, 18 predicted proteins | sample Palsa_T0_3_FD_202264 | JGI IMG/M metagenome (GOLD analysis project Ga0302326, IMG submission 202264) | Peat permafrost microbial communities from Stordalen Mire near Abisko, Sweden - Palsa_T0_3 | ecosystem: Environmental > Terrestrial > Soil > Palsa > Peat permafrost | place: Sweden: Abisko...
TGAGGAGCTCGGCCGAGACCAGGTAGAGCACGAAGCCGATCCCGACGACCGACAGCACGAGCCGGGCGAGGTGGATCCGCCGGTCGGCCGCCCGCCACGCCCACGGCGAGTTGAGCGCGGTCATGACCACCCAGTACCCGAGGCCCAAGATGGCGACCGGGATGCCGAACACGTACGACTGCGGGCTGGTCGTCACCTTCGTGCAGTCGACGACGCCGTTGCCGGCGCACTCCAGGATCTGGGCGCCGGCGAAGTGGGCGATGGTGAGGTAGGTGGACAGGCCCAAACCGGCCAGCGACAGCACCATCGAGAGGACGATCCGCCATCTCCGGACCGGTTCGACCGGCGGCCCTTCGGCGCGGGCCGCCCTGGTCAGGACTTGCACCGGCTCAGCTCAACTTCATCGCCTTGGCGGCGGCCGTGACGCCGCTGCTCGTGCAGACCGAGGCCGGCTGCTGGCCGTCGATGCTGCAGACCGAGGCGCTCAGGTAATTGGCGCTCGCGATGATGGCCTGGGTGATCGGGTTCTTCGGGTCGGTCAGGCCCGAGGCGATCTCACTGCGGGACAGGCTGGCCAGGATCGCCGGGCTGAAGATGAAGTCCTCCAGGATCTTGTTGCCGAAGTCGATGAAGGGGAAACCGCTCTCCCCCTCGCTCAAGGTGTCGGGGAAGTACGTGGAGCTGTCGTACTTCTCGACCAGGGCCGCCTCGGCGCGTGTCGGCTTCTGCAGCACGGTCCAGTTGCCCGACGCGTCGACCTGGTTGCTCAGGTACTCGTCGGGCTTGAACACGAAATAGGGGCTGGTGTACGTCGCCTTGGAGAAGGTGAAGGTCTGGGTGTTCGCGTAGACGTCGGTCGAGCTCGACTGCATGTCGCCCAGGTTGTGGAACGTCCCGAACCGTGACAGCGCCGTGATGATGGCCCACCGCCCCGCGGCGCAATAGGGGCAGTACTCGGCACCATAGAAGTACACGCCCGGCAGGCTGGTCCCGTTGGCGCTGGTGAAGGTGAGGGGCTTCTGGCCGGTGATGGAGATCGGTGGGTTGACCTCGGTCACCGGGGAGTTGATCCCGACGGCGTCGTACACCGAGGCCGGGACGCCGGTCACCTGGGCGGCGATGGTCGCCGGTGTCTGCACCCACGGGGGCCCGCTGGTCGCGTGGGTCCCTCCACCGGAGATCTTCACCACGACCAGGACGATCACGATGACCACGACCAGGGCCGCGGTGCCCCACGTCAACAGGGCGGTGGGTGAGCGCCGAGAGGGACGGCTGGGCGAGGGTCTGGCCCCGCCGGTCCGCTTGCCCCCGCCCGATCCACGGTTGGGCGGCCCTCCCGACCCGGCGCGGGGGGCGTTGCGCCGAGGACCGCCCGAGCCCTGACCCGGTCGCCCGCCGGTCTTTCCCGGTGGGTTCTTGGCCACCGATCGCGACATCTGCTTGCTGCGGTCCTTGTCGGTCTGGGTACGACCCGATCCGGAGGTGTTGGCCATCTTGGGGTGGTGTCCTCGGCTCGTTGGCGAGATCTGGCGCGCTCCCCCCACTCGGGGACCGTGGTGAAGCGGTCCAACCAGCGTAGACGAGCGGACCGAGTTCCCGGCGTCGCCGTGGCGGCCGCCCGGGGGCCCGAGGAGGCCCGAGCGGGCGCGGATCGGCGCAGCTAGCCTCGGTTGGTGAGCGCAGTCCTCGTGAGACCGGCCGCCACGGTGATGGTGCTGCGTGACGGCGAGGGGTCTCCCGAGGTCCTCATGCTGCGCCGCAGCCTGGCCTCGGAGTTCGTCAGCGGGGCGTATGTGTTCCCCGGCGGTGCCGTCGACCCGGCCGACGGCGAGGCCGAGATGCTCGGCCGTTGCACCGGCCGGACCGACGCCGAGGCGAGCGCCATCCTCGAGCTCGACTTCGGTGGGCTGGCCTACTGGGTGTCGGCCCTTCGGGAGTGCTTCGAGGAGGCCGGGGTCCTGATGGCCGCCCGGGCCGACGGCCGACCGCTCACCTTCGAAGACCCCGACGTCCAGGCCCGGTTCGTCGGCCATCGGCGCGCGCTCAACGGGGGGGAGCAGTCCTTCGACGAGATCTGCCGGACCGAGGAACTCACGCTGCCGGCCGACGCGCTGCACTATGTCGGCCACTGGATCACCCCGGAGGGCCCACCGCGCCGCTACGACACCCGGTTCTTCGCTGCGTTGGCTCCGTCTGGCCAGACCGCGGTGCACGACGAGGTCGAGACGATCGACCACATGTGGGTGACCCCGGCCGATGCCCTGGCCCAACACCACGCAGGCGAGATCAGGCTGATGTACCCGACCGTCTGGCACCTCCGGCTGTTGGCTCAGTGCGCCACGACGGCGGAGCTGGTGGCGTGGATGTCGAACCTGCACACCGTCTCGACCATCGAGCCCGAGTTGATCATCGACGACCAGGGCCGCCGGCAGGTGATCGTCGCGGTCGACCCCGAGGAGGGGGCCGACGCCGGCAAGAGACCTTGAGATGACCACCGCCCCCCGCCCGGTGCCCGACTCGAGCATCGGGCCGGACGTCGTGGCTGGGGAGCCGGTCGAGGTGGCCGATCGGGTGGTGCGGGTCACCGCGCCGAACCCGTCGATCATGACCGGGCCCGGGACCAACACCTACCTCGTCGGCCGCCGGGAGGTCGTGGTGATCGACCCCGGACCGGTCCTCGACGGCCACCTCGATGTGATCGAACGGGCGGTGGCCGACGCCGGTGGCACGATCCGCTGGATCGCGGTGACCCACCACCATCGCGATCACGCTCCGGGAGCGGTGCCCTTGGCCGAGCGCACCGGGGCCGAGCTCCTCGCCTTCGGGCACCCCGAGGGGGTCGACCCGGACCGCCCGGTCAAGGAGGGCTTCGTGCTGGCCGGTCCCGACTTCCGCCTGAGGGCGTTGCACACCCCCGGGCACGCCTCCGATCACCTGTGCTGGTTGCTCGAGGAGGCATCGCTCCTCTTTTCGGGTGACCATGTGATGCAGGGGTCGACCGTGGTGATCAGGCCGCCGGACGCCAACATGGCCGACTATCTCGCCAACCTGACCCGCCTGGCCCACCTCGATCCCCCCATCGCCACCATCGCACCGGGCCACGGCCGCCTGATCGGGGATCCCGCCGGTGTGATCGGCTCGATCGTGCGCCATCGGCTCCAACGAGAGGATCTGGTCGAAGCGGCCCTGCATGATCGCGGCCGGGCGACCATCGAGGACCTCCTGCCCCGCGTGTACGCCGATGTCTCCGAACCCTTGTTGGCCGTCGCCCGCTTCTCGCTCTGGGCCCACCTCCAGAAGTTGGCCGCCGACGGGAGGGCCCGCCTGGCCGACGCGGACGAGAGCGATCCGCTGCGCTCGGCGATCGCCAGCAGCTGGGAGGCCGTGTCGACCTAGGAGGGGATCAACCGGCGGTGGGCGCGGTGGGGCCCGGAGCGCCGGCCACCGCCTCGGCGACGCGGTCGAGCAGGCGGGCCGTGCACCCCGAGGTCTCGATGACCGGCGCGACCACCTCGGCGACGACCCGGGCCAGCTCGCCGAAGATCTCGGCCAGCTCCCCTTCGCCGAGCGCCACCGGCACGCCGGCGTCGCCGCCGAGGGCGATGTCGGGATGGATCGGCACGCTGCCGATCAGCGGGACGCCGATCTCCTGGGCCAACCGGGTGCCCCCTCCGGAGCCGAACAGCCGATACGAGGTGCCGTGCTCGCAGGTGAAGTCGCTCATGTTCTCGATGACGCCGGCCACCCGTAGGTAGCCGCGTCGGGCCATGTCGGCGGCCCGGGAGGCCACCTTCTGGGCCGCCACCGGGGGGGTGGTGACGATGAGGAGTTCGGTGCGGGGGAGCATCCGGGCCAACCCCATCTGGACGTCGCCGGTTCCCGGCGGGAGGTCGACCAGGAGGTAGTCGAGGCGGCCCCACTCGGCGTCCTCCAAGAATTGCTGCACCGCCCGATTGAGGACGAGGCCCCGCCACATGATCGCCCGATCCTCGTCGGCCAGAAATCCCATCGACAGGACCTTGAGCAGACCGTTCTCGATCGGCTGCTCGAGCGGGATCATCTTGCCCTTGCGGGCCTCGATGCCGCCCTCCATGCCGAGCAGCCTCGGAACCGAGAATCCCCAGATGTCCGCGTCGAGCACCCCGACGGTGAGCCCCCGACGGGCCAGCGCGACGGCCAGGTTGACGGTGACCGAGGACTTGCCGACCCCACCCTTGCCCGAGCCGACGGCCAGGATCCTGGTGGTTGCGTCGATACCGGTGTCGGGGGCGCTCTCGCGGGCCTTCCACCGGGCCCGGCTCATGACCGCCGAGCGGGCGTCGGCGTCCATCTCTCCCATCCTGACCTCGACCGAGGTCACCCCCGGGAGGCTGGCCAGACGGGTGGTGACGTCGCGCTCCAGCTGGCTCCGGAGGGGACAGCCGGCGATGGTCAGGGCCACCTCCACCTCGATCACCCCGGCGTCTCGGACCGTGACCCCGGTGACCATCCCCAGGTCGACGATGTTGTCGCCCAGCTCGGGGTCGATGACGGCGCGGAGCGCCTCACGCACGTCGTCGGCCGACGGCAGGCGGTCTTCGGCCCCAGATTCGCTGTCCACAAGGGGAATTGTAGGAGGAGCGGCCCGTCATGCTGCCGGACCCGGCCTGAGTAACATAGGGAGGCACGGATCGACAAGGAGGCCGCACGAGATGACGATCGCTACCTCGGTGAGCATCGGCAAGAAGCAGGACCCGGTGACGCTCAGTGATCTCGCCGCGTCCAAGGTCGCCCAGCTCCTGGCCCAGGAGGACGGCGAGGGCCTGGTGCTGCGGGTGGCCGTCCGACCCGGTGGGTGCTCTGGCTACAGCTACGAGATGTTCTTTGATACCGAGGTGGCCGAGGACGATGTCGTCCGCAGCTTTGGCGAGGTGTCGGTGGTCGTCGACCAGACCAGTGCCGAGCTGATGGTCGGCTCCACCCTCGACTACAGCGATGGTCTCAATGACGCCGGGTTCCACATCACCAACCCGAACGCCTCCCGGACCTGCGGCTGCGGGTCCTCCTTCAGCTGAACTCCTCCCCCGAGGGGGGTGAGCCACCCGCTCGCGGGCCGCTCGCCATCTCGCTGAACGGGGTCGATGTCGAGTTCGAAGACGACGGCAGTTCCCTGCTGGACGTCCTGCGCGACCGCTTCGCGTGCCGGTCGGTCAAGGACGGCTGCAGCCCCCAGGGTCAATGCGGCTGCTGCACCGTGTGGGTCGACGGCAGCCCCCGGGTGGCCTGTGTGACCCCGGCCCGACGGGTCGACGGCCGGTCGGTGACCACGGTCGAGGGACTCGACCCGGTGCTGCGCTCCCGTTGGGTCGACGCGTTCGTCGATGCCGGGGCCAGCCAGTGCGGCTTCTGCACGCCGGGGATCCTGATGCGCCTGGCCGCCCTGTCGGGGAAGTCGCTCAAGTCCGACGCCGACGCCGTCCGCACCGCGCTGTTGGCCCACCTGTGCCGCTGCACCGGCTGGCAGAGCATCGTCGAGGCGGCCGAGCACGTCCTCGGCCCCGAGTCCGAGATTCCAGCCACCCCACGCGACCCGTTGCTGGCCTCTTGGCGGGCCCAGGTGGAGGGCCCGGCGTTCCAGTCGTCCGGGGCGTCGGTGGTCCTCGGCAACGGGGGGTTCGCCAGCGACACCGCACCGCTCGGGGCGCTGGTGGCGATCTGCGACAGCGGAACGGTGTCGGTGGCCGGTGACCTCGGGCTGGCCCGCCGGGGGATGGCCAAGGTGCAGGGCCGGCGTAGCGGGGCCTCGTTGCGCCATCCGGTCGAGCTGCCCGACGGGGCGTGGGCGCTCACCCTGCAGACGACCTGGGTTGAGCCTGCGTACCTCGAACCCGACGCGAGCTGGTGCCGGCCCGGCGGCCGCCCGGCGTCACCGCTCGGAAACGGCGGCGCCTTCGGCGGGAAGCGGCGTTCGGCGGTCACCGAGGAGGCTCGCGCGCTGGCCGACACGCATGGGCGCCCCGTGCTCGCACTCTGGACTCGAGAAGAGGTGGCGCGGCGAGGCCCCAAGCGTCCGCCGGTCGCCATCGGGGTCCGGGCCGACGGGCGCGGTGTGATGCGAGTGGGGCGGCCGGTGGGGTCCGATCTCGGCGCCTACGACCAGGCGGTGGCCTGGGCCGCCCCGGGGCTGGACGTGGAGTGGTGGCCGGTGGTCGGGCCGCCGGTGGCGCCCGCGCTACGGGGGGCCGGTTGGGCGGAGGCCACGGTGGTGCTGGCCGCCGCCCGGGCCCGGGCGGACGGCTCGACCGGCCACGGGGTCCCGGTCGAGGTGACCGGGCGAAGCGGAGGCCGGGCGCGCGTGCGTATCGAAGCGGGCGAACGGGTCGACGTGGAGGTGTGGGCGGGGGAAGTTCTCGATGAGACCACGCTGCGTTCCTACTGCCTCGGCGCGGTGCACCAGGCCCTCGGTTGGGTGCGCAACGAGGGCGTGGCGGTGGACGCCGACGGACTGGTGCAAGATCTGACCGTGCGGTCCTTCGGCGTGTTGGCGGCTCGCGACGTGCCCGAGGTCACGGTGACGATCCATCCTTCCGACCTGCTCCCGGTGAACGGGTCCGACGCGGTGTTCGCCGCCACCGCAGCGGCGGCGTGGTTGGCCGATGATCTCGCGCCCCGCTGGCCCACCCGGAGGGGTGACCGGTGAGCCGACCCGTCGGTCCCTATTCGCCGTCCATCTCGGCCGGCGGGTGGGTGGTGACCTCCGGACAGGTGGGCGTGGTGACCGGCGAGCGAGGCCCCGAGCTGGTCCCCGGCGGGACCGCCGCCGAGCTGACCCAGGCGCTGGCCAACCTGGCCACGGTGCTGGCCGCGGCCGGGGCGCAGATGTCCGACGTGGTGACCGCGACCCTGTACCTCGTCGACATGGGGGACTACGCGCTGGCCAACCAGGTGTGGACCGCCGCGTTCGGCGATCACCGCCCGGCTCGCACGGCGGTCGCCGTGGCCGCCCTCCCGCTGGGGGCCCGGGCCGAGGTCGCCGCGTGGGCCTGGGTCGGCTCGAACGCCTAGCTCGGCTGGCGACTAGTTCAACAGGCGACCTAGCTCGGCCGGCGAGCTTGAACGGCGCGACCTAGAACTGCAGGACGACCTGGTCCGACGGGTCCTCGTCGTGCATCCGTTCGCCCCCCCGTTGCGCCGTCGGGCTCCAGGCGGCCTGGCCCAGGCGGTAGCCGACCGACCGCACGGTCTGGATCAGGTGCGCGTGCTCCTCACCCAGCTTGGCCCGCAGGCGCCGAACGTGGACGTCGACGGTGCGGGCGCCGCCGTAGTACTCGTAGCCCCAGACCCGGTTGAGCAGGGTCTCGCGGGTGAACACCTTGCCCGGGTGGGTGGCCAGGAAGCGGAGCAGCTGGTACTCCATGTAGGTCAGGTCGAGGGCCCGGCCGGCGATCCCGGCCTGATAGGTCTCGAGGTTGAGCACGAGGGGGCCGTGCTCGATGACCTCCTGGTCGACCGGCTGGCCGGTCCGCCAGAACAGGTGCTCGACCCGCGCGGCCAGCTCGCCGGGGTGCAGCGGGGCCACGCAGAAGTCGTCGAACAGGTCGTTGCGCAGCTTCAGCTCGGCGACCTCGTGGCGGGTCACGATGAGCAGCAGCGGGACGATCGGCTCCTCGCGCCGGCGAAGGTGCCGGCAGAGCGCGATCGCCTCGATCATGTTGTCGGTCGCGCAGACCACCGCGCCGGTCCAGCTGTCGTCGCCGGCCCGCTCGGCCGCCGCCGCCGCCCCGGCGCCGTCCACACAGACCAGGTCGTACCCGGCCTCCTGCAGCGGTCGGGCCCACTCCGAGGGCATCGGGTCGGGGAAGCACAGCAACGGCTCGTTGGTCCGGGCGACCTTCACCAGGCGGCGGGAGTTGTCCGTGGTGGACATCAGAGGACCGGGAGGTAGCGGTTGAGCTCAAATGGGGTGACCTCGTTGCGGTAGGCGGTCCACTCGGCCCGCTTGTTGCGCAGGAACCACTCGAAGACGTGATCGCCGAGGGTGTCCAACAGGAGCTTGGACCGCTCCATCTCGTCCACCGCGTCGTTGAGGCTGATCGGCAGCGAGCCGATGCTTTTGGCGGCCAGCTCGTCGGGCGAGAGGTCGAAGAGGTTGGCGTCGGCCTCCGGTGGAAGCTCGTAGCCCTCCTCGACGCCGCGAAGGCCGGCGGCCAGGATCACCGCGAAGGCGAGGTAGGGGTTGCAGGCCGAGTCGGGGGCCCGATACTCGACCCGGGTCGAGTCGGGCTTGCCACTCTTGACCACCGGCACCCGGACCAGCGCGCTGCGGTTGTTGCGGGCCCAGCTGATGTGGATGGGGGCCTCGTAGCCGAGGACCAACCGCTTGTAGGAGTTGACCCACTGGTTGGTGATCGCGGTGATCTCGCGAGCGTGGCGAAGTAGGCCGGCCATGAACTGCTTGGCCACCGGCGACAGCCCGTAGGGATCGCTCGGGTCGCTGAAGGCGTTCTTCTCGCCCTGCCACAACGACATGTGGGTGTGCATTCCCGATCCTTGGACCCCGGCTAAGGGCTTGGGCATGAAGCTCGCGTGGATGTCGTCCTTGCGGGCCATCTCCTTCACCACCAGCCGGACGGTCATGACCGTGTCGGCCATGGTGAGGGCGTCGGTGTAGCGCAGGTCGATCTCGTGTTGCCCCGGGGCATCCTCGTGCTGCGCGTGCTCGACCGGGATCCCCATCTCTTCGAGGGTCAGCACGGTCCGGCGACGCAGGTCGCTCGAGCGGTCGGCCCCCATGAGGTCGAAGTACGAACCCGAGTCGATGGGCCTCGGTGGGCGGGACGGATCGATATCGGTGTCGGCGAAGTAGAAGTACTCGACCTCGGGCGAGGCGAAGAAGGTGTAGCCGGCCGAGCGGGCACGTTCGAGGGTGCGGCGCAATGCGTGGCGCGGGCACCCCTCGAACGGCGTCAGGTCCAGGTTGAAGATGTCGCAGAAGACGCGGGCGACCGGCTCGTCGTGGCCGTGCCACGGAATGAGCTGGAACGTGTTCGCGTCGGGCCGCGCCAAGACGTCGGCCTCCTGGACCCGGCTGAAGCCGTCGATGGCCGAGCCGTCGAAGGTCATCCCCTCGATGAGCGCGTTCTCGAGCTCGGCCGGCGTGATGTTGAACGTCTTGGGTGTGCCCAAGACGTCGGTGAACCACAGCTGGACGAAGCGGATCCCCCGCTCCTCGACGGTGCGCAGTACGTAATCCCGCTGGTCTTGCACGCCGACCATTCTTCCAGCTCCGCGGGGTGCCTCATAATGGGCGCCGGTCGATGCAAACGGGCGGCCCACCTTGACCGGCGAGTTCACGTGCCGTTTACATGTGGGCAACAACCGCGAAATGCTGCGGGGCCAGACTCACGCGCCGAGGACCCGGCCAGAGGGTCGCGCCCGGATCGCGGCCACGTCGCGACCGTGTGGTCGGTACGGAGAAACGCCCCGGCGCCGCCGGGTCGGTCAGGAGGAAACGTGATCAAGCGAACCCCTGGTGACGTGCTCAAAGTGGTCAAGGACGAGGGGGTCGAGATCGTCGACGTCCGGTTCGCCGACCTGCCGGGCATGACCCAGCACTTCTCGGTGCCGGCGCACGAGCTGAGCGAGGATCGTTTCACCGAGGGCTTCGGGTTCGACGGGTCGTCGATCCGCGGGTTCCAAGAGATCCAAGAGTCCGACATGATCCTGCTGCCCGACCCGGACCTGGCCTATCTCGACCCGTTCCGTCAGCACAAGACGTTGAACATCCACTGCTTCGTGCACGACCCGGTGACCCTGGAGCCGTACTCACGTGACCCCCGCCACATCGCCCGGAAGGCCGAGGCCTACCTGCAGTCGACCGGCATCGCCGACACGGCGTACTTCGGTCCCGAGGCCGAGTTCTTCATCTTCGACCACGTCGAGTACGGCCAGGGGGTGAACTACGCCACCTACAAGATCGACTCGATCGAGGGCCACTGGAACACAACCGACAGCGAGTTCCCCAACCTGGGCTACAAGCTGCGCCCGCAGGAGGGGTATTTCCCCATCCCGCCGAGCGACAAGTTCCAGGACCTGCGGAGCGAGATGATCCTCGCCTTGGAGCGGCTCAACATCGAGATGGAGGTGCAACACCACGAGGTGGCCACGGCCGGCCAGGCCGAGATGGACATGCGCTTCGACACCCTGGCGCTTATGGCCGACAAGTTGGCCGTGTACAAGTACGTGGTAAAGAGCGTGGCCACGGCGGCCGGGTACACGGCCACCTTCATGCCAAAGCCCTTGTTCCAAGAGAACGGCTCGGGCATGCACTGCCACCAGTCACTGTGGAAGGACGGCAAGCCGCTCTTCTTCGGGGACGGCTATGGGGGGCTCTCCGACATCGGCCGCTGGTACGTCGGCGGCCTGTTGAAGCACGCGCGCTCGGTGCTCGGGTTCGCGGCGCCCACCACCAACTCCTATAAGCGGTTGGTGCCGGGCTATGAGGCGCCGGTCAACCTCGTCTACTCCCAGCGCAACCGCTCGGCGGCCTGCCGGATCCCGTTGTACTCGTCGAGCCCCAAGGCCAAGCGGATCGAGTTCCGGTGCCCCGACGCGTCGTGCAACCCGTATCTCGCCTTCTCGGCGATGCTGCTGGCCGGGCTGGACGGCGTCCAGAACAAGATCGAGCCGCCCGACCCGGTGGACAAGGACCTCTTCGACCTGCCCGCCTCCGAGCTGGCCACCATCGCCCACACGCCGGGTTCGCTCGAGGAGGCCTTGGAGGCCATCGAGGCCGACAACGACTTCCTCCGGGTGGGCGGGGTGTTCACCGACGACCTGATCGACACCTGGCTCGAATACAAGAAGTTCGAGGAGGCCGACGCGGTGCGCCTGCGCCCGCACCCCTACGAGTTCGCCCTCTACTACGACATCTGAGGGACCTCGGGGTCGGCGCGGCCCGAGGCCGGGTCCGCGCTAGGCGGCCGGGCCGAATCCGTCGACGAACCGCAGCGTCGTCGGCTCGGGCACGGAGCGGTAGAAGCACGTCGTTCGGGTCGCGCCGCGGGCGTCCTTGGTGTGGCAGACGCCGCCGCGCAGCGGACGCACCAGGTACAGCAGCGCGTTCTGCTCGCAGTTGACCCGGACCTCGACCACGTCCAGCTCATCGCCCGAGGTGGCGCCCTTGTGCCACAGCTCGTCGCGCGACGCCGACCAGAGCACCGCCTTGCCCGACGACAGGGTCTCGGCCAGGGCCAGGTCATTGGCGTACCCGACGAAGAGGACGTCCTTGGTGTCGGCGTGCTGGAGCACCACCGGGATCAGCCCCTGGGTGCTCTTGGCGACCCGATGGATCTTCTCGAAGTCGACCTCGAACGCGGTTCCTTCCTCAAGCGAATTCACCCGGGAATCTTCTCACCTCGCCGGTCGGGGTTCGGCCGGGCCCGCTCCCTGACCTCGTGGGCGTCGACCCATCGGGGCCGGCTGGGCCCGCCGGTAGGCTGAGGTCGTGCCTTCCCTCCGGTTGGCCATGGCCCAGCTCGACCTCGTGGTGGGGGACCTGGGCGCGAATGTCGCCCGGATCATCGAGGCGCTCGGCACGGCAGAGGCGGGCGGGGCCGACCTCTGCCTGTTCCCCGAGCTCGCCATCACCGGCTACCCACCCGAGGACCTGCTCATGAAGCCCCGCTTCGTGGCCGACAACCTGGCCGCGATGGACGAGGTGGCCGCGGCGACCTCGCGCTGCGTGGCCGTGGTCGGCTACGTCGAGGCCGTCGGTGAGCTGTGGAGCTCGGGGGACCGTACGCCCGATGGCGGCGGGACCAGGCCGCCGGCTCACCTGGCCAACGCCGCCGCGATCTGCGCCGGCGGCTCGATCGTGGGCACCTACCGCAAGCGGGACCTGCCCAACTACGGGGTGTTCGACGAGCAGCGCTGGTTCGTGCCCGGGTCCGGCCCCCACGTGCTCTACGAGATCGCGGGGGTGGCGGTCGGGATCTCGATCTGTGAGGACGTCTGGTCCCCCGACGGACCGGTCGTCGACCTCGGTCGGGGCGGAGCCGACCTGGTGGTCAACATCAACGCGTCGCCGTACTCGCACGGGCGCTTCTCGGAGCGCCTGGGCATGCTGCGCCAGCGGGTCGGCCAGGCCGGGTGCGCGCTCGCCTACTGCAACCTGGTCGGCGGCCAGGACGAGCTGGTCTTCGACGGGGCGAGCGTCGTCTTGGACCGGGACGGTTCCCTGCTGGCGTCGGCCCACCAGTTCACCGAGGAGGTGCTGGTGGTCGACGTCGCCCTCGGGCCGGCCAACGGGTCGCGGCTCCGCACGCTGTCGGCCGTCCCGGTCAGCGGCCCCGCCCCGGCCCGAGCCCCCCTGGCCGGGCCGACCATCGCCCCGCTCCTCTCACCGCCCGCCGAGATCTACGAGGCGTTGGTCCTGGGCACCCGCGACTATCTGTCGAAGAACGGGTTCACCGATGTCGTCGTCGGGCTCTCGGGCGGCATCGATTCGGCCTTGGTGGCCACGATCGCCACCGACGCGCTGGGTGCCGACCACGTGCACGCCCTGTCGATGCCGTCTCGGTACTCGAGCACCGGGTCGATCGACGATGCGCTGGATCTGGCCGGCCAGCTAGGCATCGACGTGCGGATCGTCCCGATCGACCCCGCCCACCGGGCCCTGGCCGACGTGCTGGCCCCGGTGCTGGGCGCCGCGCCGGTCGGGCTGACCGACGAGAACCTCCAGTCGCGCCTGCGGGGGCTGCTGTTGATGGCGGTCTCCAATGCCAACGGGTGGATCGTGCTCACCACCGGCAACAAGAGCGAGATCGCCACCGGTTACTTCACCCTGTACGGCGACGCCGTCGGTGGGTTCGCCGCGATCAAGGACATCGCGAAGACCCAGGTCTACGGGCTCTGTGAGTACCGGAACCGGCGGCCCGGGCCTCCGCCGCTCCGGCCGATCCCCCAATCGGTGCTGGAGAAGCCGCCCTCGGCCGAGCTGCGGCCTGACCAGCGAGACGACCAGAGCCTGCCCCCCTACGAGGTGCTCGACCCGGTGCTGGCCGCGTACGTCGAGCACGACCGGACCAAACCCGAGATGGTGGCCGACGGGTTCGACCCGATGGTGGTCGACGCGGTGGTCCGGCTGGTCGACACGGCCGAGTACAAGCGCCGCCAGCTGGCCCCCGGCGTCCGCATCACCGCCAAGGCGTTCGGCAAGGATCGCCGGGTGCCGATCACCAACCGCTACCGGACCGAGGACGTGCCGGTCCGGCCCCGCGGGGGCTGAGGGAGATGGCCGGGGACACCCCGGGGCCGGCCCCGCTCGACCTCCACCAGGCCGCGGTCCTGGTCGGCGCCTACAGCGCCATCGAACGACGGCTGTTCGAGCTGACCGGGACGCTGGCCGCCGAGGCCGACACCGTGCCGGAGATCGCGGTGTTCCTCGACTCGCTGAGCGGCGAGCACGCCTGGCACGCCGAGCTGTGGGCCGACCGGCTGCCGGTGGTGGCCGGGATCGACGCCCAGGCCCTGGTCGTGGTGCCGCCGGCGGCCCGAGAGGTGTTGGACGGCCTGGACCGCGGGGACCAGGTCGAAAAGATGGCCGGTCTCTTCCGGGTGGCCCTGCCCCGGCTCGTCGCCTCCTACGGCTACCACGAGGCGTACGCCTCGGCGGCCTCCGAGGCCCCCACCCGGCGGGCGCTGCGGCTGGTTCTCCGGGACGAGGCCGAGGCCCTGGTGGCCGGGGAAGCCCTGGTCCAGGGGCTTTTGGGCACGCCCGAGGCGGTCGCGGCGGCGGGCCAGCGCGTCATCGATCTCGAGTCGGAGCTGGTGAAGGCGGGGGTGTTTCTGGGCCTCGTGCCCTGGCCTGGTCGAAGGGGTTGACGGCGCCGGTAAACTATCAACACACGATCGTTGCGCCGGGACCGGCGCGGCGGAGCCGACCGAAGAAGTAGATCCCCCAGCCACGGCGCCGGAGGAGATGCGCAGAGGTCTGAGGAGGGTACAGCAGACCTTGGCAAAGGAACGCATCGAACGGGATGACGAAGACCTGGTCAGGCTATACCTGACCGACATCGGCCAATATCCCCTGCTCACGAAGGACGACGAGGTTCGCCTGGCCCAGGCCATCGAGGGAGGCCGGGACGCCGAGTGCGAACTGCGCAAGGCCCCCAAGGGCACGACCACCTCCAAGCGGCGTGAGCTGCGGCGGGCCGTGATCCACGGGGAGCAGGCCCAGCAGACCTTCGTCCAGTCCAATCTCCGCCTGGTGGTCTCGATCGCCAAGAAGTACCAGGCCTCCGGCCTGCCGCTCCTGGATCTGATCCAAGAGGGGAACCTTGGGCTCATGCACGCCGTCGAGAAGTTCGACTGGCGCAAGGGGTTCAAGTTCTCCACCTACGCCACCTGGTGGATCCGCCAGGCGATCACGAGGGGCATCGCCAACACGGGCCGGACCATCCGCCTCCCGGTCCATGCGGGGGACACCCTGGCCAGGGTCCAGAAAGCCCAGGCCCGCCTCGAGCTCAAGCTGGGTCGACCGGCCACGTTGGCCGAGCTCGGGATCGAGGTGGAGATGCCCGAGGACAAGCTCGTCGAGGCGCTCCGCTTCCGGGCCGAACCTCTGTCGCTCTCCGAGCCGCTCCGTGAGGACGGCGACGCCGAACTCGGCGACGTCGTCGAGGACCGCTCCGCAGAATCGCCCTTTGAGGTCGCCGCCGTCTCGTTGCTTCCCGAAGAGATCGGTCGGCTCCTCTCACCGCTCGACGAGCGGGAGCGGGAGATCCTCCGGTTGCGCTTCGGGCTCGACCGGGGCGAACCCCGCACCCTCGAGGAAGTCGGAGAGCACTTCAACCTCACTCGCGAGCGGATCCGTCAGATCGAGGCCCGGGCGATGTCCAAGCTGCGGCACCCGTCGTCGGACACCGGTGCCCGCGACCTGCTGACCGTCTGAGCCCGCCGATCGGCCTGGCGCTGCGGCCGGTAGCATCGCGAGCATGAAGAAGCTCGTCGTTCTGATCGCCCTGCTCGCCGTGGTGGGCGTGATCGCATCCCGCCGACTGCGCGAGACCTGACCGTCCCGACGCGCTGACTCGTCCTCCTAGGGGACGAGGACCGTGGTTCGCTCGGCGTGGCCCTCGGCGTTCCGACGACGGCCCCGCAGTCCGAACACCACCGCCGCGCCGGCAACGGCGAGGCTGGTCACCATCGGTGCCCTGGTCGCGGCCCGGTCCCGGAGGCGGACCGGTTTGGTGAACCGGCAGGTCTCCCATCCGCGCTCGCGGGCCAGCTTGGCCAGCGCTCGGTCTGCGTTCACCGCGACCGGCCGGCCGACCAGCTCGAGCATCGGCAGGTCGGTGGCCGAGTCCGAGTAGGCGGTCGACGCGGAGAGGTCGATGCCCACCGTCTCGGCCAGCTCGGCCATCGCTTCGGCCTTGTGCTGGCCGCCGGCAAAGAAGGCCAGGCGCCCGGTGTAGCAGCCGTCCTCGTCCAGCTCGGCCCGCGAGCAAATCGTGCCGTCGGCACCGAGCAGCTCGGCCATCGGGAGGACGATCTCCTCGGGCGAGGCGGAGACCAGGTAGACGCGTTGACCGGCCAGGTGGTGGCTCGCCATCAGCTCGAGCGCCTCGGCGTAGATGAGCGGTTCAATGGTCTGGAGCAACGTGTCGCGCACGATCTGGCAGACCCGGTCGCGGTCCCAGCCCTTGGTTAGGGCGAGCAGCGACTCGCGGATCTTGCCCATCCGCTCCTCGTCGGCACCCACCTGGACATAGAGGAGCTGGGAACCGATCGCATGCAGCACGGTCCGGCGCTTGATCAGGCCGTCGCGCCGGAAATGACCGCTGAACGCGGCGATCGAGGCCTTCGTGATCACCGTCTTGTCGAGGTCGAAGAACGCCGCGCTCTCCATGGCACCCATGCTACGGGGGCCAGGTCGCGAAACCCGCGCATATCCCCTGTGAACTGGGCAATCGTGACCATTCGGTGAAACCGGACCGGGCCGGTCTTCGCCCCCGAGTGGGTGGATTACACGCCTACGAGCTCGTTGCGGACCTCTGACTCGGCGTCCTGGGTCACGAGCACGAGCACCTCGTCGCCGTCCTGCAGCACGGTCTCGGTGCGGGGCACCACCAGTCGCCCGTCGCGGACGATGGCCACGATGGCTGCCTCTCGGGGAATGCCGAGGCTGCCGATCGCGTTGCCGACCGCCGGCGACTCCGGGGCCAGGGTGACCTCGACCAGGTGCGAGGAACCGCCCTCGAACTGCAAGAGCCGCACCAGCGAGCCCACCGAGACCGCCTCCTCGACGATCGCCGTGATCAGCTGGGGCGTCGACACCGAGATGTCGACGCCCCATCCCTCGTTGAAGAGCCACTGGTTCTTCGAGTTGTTCACCCGTGCGACCACTCGTGGCACGGCGAACTCCTGCTTCGCCAGAAGCGAGATCACCAGGTTGTCCTCGTCGTCGCCGGTGGCCGCCACGACGACGTCGACCGTGGCCAGTCCGGCCGCGTCGAGCGAGGCGACCTCGCAGGCGTCGGCCGCGATCCATGTCACGTCGAGCTCCTTGCGTCGTCGCTCGACGAGGTCGGGATCCTGTTCGAGCACCAGAACCTCGTGTCCGCTCGTGCTCAGGTCGCGGGCGATCGTGGTGCCGACGCTGCCCCCGCCACAGATGGCCACCTTCATGGTGAGCTCTTCACCTCGCGGCTTGCCGCCGCCTCGGCGGGGGCGCCCGAGAGCCGTCCGTTGAGCAGCTCGAGTGCGTCGCGTTCGGCGGCGACGTGGAGCACGTCACCCTCCTGACCGACGAGCTCGCGCACGTCGAGACGGGGGTTGCCGGCGCGGACCACCCCGACCAGCTTGAGACGACCGGGCTCCTCGATGTCGCTCAGCGCTCGCCCGGCCCATCCCTCGGGCAACCGGCGCTCGACCAGCACGAGCTTGGTCGTGGAATCCACCCACTCGGCCGAGGTGGTGTCGGGCACCAGGCTCCGGTGGACCTGGTCGATGGTCCAGGTCACCGTGGCCACCGTCGGAATGCCGAGGCGCTGGTAGATCTCGGCTCGCCGCGGGTCGTAGATCCGGGCGACCACCCGGGGGATGCCGTAGTTCTCCCGCGCGATGCGCACCGTGAGGATGTTGGTGTTGTCGCCGCTGGTGACCGCCGCCAGCGCGTCGGCGCTGACCGCGCCGGCGCTCTCGAGGTCGTCCCGGTCGAAGCCCGAGCCCACCAGTCGTTGACCCAAGAAGCTGTCGGGGAGGCGGCGGAACGCCCGCGGGTTCTTGTCCAAGACGGCCACCGAGTGGCCGTCGGACTGCAAGGTGAGGGCCAGACCGGAGCCGACCCGGCCGCAACCGACCACCACGACGTGCACCCGCACAGTGCTACACGGCTCCCCAGGGGTTGTAAAGAACCGTCCCGGTGCAGCGCCGGGCCAAGAAAACCTGGTCGGCGAGCCGACTGACTTACTCTGAAGCGGTGAGCGGCGGGACCCGAGGCGATCTGGAGACCGGATCGCCCCGGGCCGGTGGAAACGAGCCTCCGCCGAGCCCACCGGTCACCCACCGCCCGGCCACACCCCCGTTGGCACCGTTGGCCATGTCGTTCGACGCGGCCGCCCAGTTCCCCGAGACGTTGCGGTACCGGCTGAAGAACAAGCTGCTCGGTCCGCCGTTGGTCAGCGAGCAGCTGACCACCGAACGGCTCGGTCGCCCGACCGCACTCGGAGTCCTCGCCCCCGACTGCATCTCATCCTCGGCCTATGGCACCGAGGAGACCCTGACCCAGCTGGTCCCGGCGATCGGGCTGGCCGCGTTCGCACTGGTCGTGCCGATCATGATGGCGATTTTGGGCGTGCTGTTCTTCGTGACGCTCTCGTACCTCGAGGTCATCCAGCGCTACACGAAGGCCGGCGGCGCGTACGTGGTGGCGCGCGACAACTTTGGACCGACGATCGCCCAGATCGCCGCGGTGGCACTGTTGATCGACTACACGGTCACCGTGGCGGTGCAGACCGCCGCCGGCACCGACGCGCTGACCAGCGCGTTTCCGAGACTGGTGCCCTACACCGTCCCCATCTCGGTCGCCGTCGTCCTCATCCTCGTCTACGGCAACCTGCGCGGCATCCGTGAGGCCGGGAAGCTGTTCGCCGTTCCCACCTACTTCTTTGTGATCTCCCTGACCTTGGTGATCGTGGTCGGCTACGTGCGAGAGGCCCTCGGCAACCTGCACGCGCACGCGCTGCCGGCCACCCATCTCTTAGTCGACGGGCGCCTCGGCCATTCCGGTAGCGGCTGGATCATGGGGCTCGCCTTCATCACGCTGCTGCGGGCATTCGCCAACGGTGGCTCGTCGCTGACCGGGCTCGAGGCGATCTCCAACGGCGTGGCCAGCTTTCGCAAGCCCGAGAGCTACAACGCGCGCCACACCCTGGTCGCGATGAGCTCCATCCTGGCCTTCTTGTTGGTCGGAGTGACGCTTTTGGCCCGCTGGACGCATGCCATTCCGTATGCGGCCGGGTCGCCGACGGTCATCTCCCAAGAGGTCCGCTACGTGCTGGGCAGCAGTGGGGTGGCCAAGCTCCTCTTCTACGTCGTCCAGGCGGCGACGCTGCTCGTCCTCTACACCGGCGGGAACACCAGCTTCAACGGGTTCCCGTATCTGGCCAGCTTCGTGGCCGGCGACCAGTTCCTGCCCCGACAGCTCACCCGTCGGGGCCACCGGTTGGCCTTCTCCAACGGGATCCTGGTTCTCGCCGCGGTGGCGATCACGCTGCTCTTGGTCACCCAGGCGCGGGTCAGCGCGCTGGTGTCGCTGTATGCGATCGGGGTGTTCACCGGCTTCACCATGGCCGGCTCGGGGATGGTGAAACACCACCTGACCCGCCGAGAGGGGCACTGGAAACGGAGCCTGGCCATCAACGGCTTCGCGGCCTTCCTCTCGGCCACCGTCGTGCTGATCTTCGCCATCGCGAAGTTCAAGGAGGGCGCGTGGGTGGTGGTCGTGGTCGGCCCGATCCTGTTCCTCGGGCTCATCCGGCTGCACCGGCAGTACACCGCCGAGGACCAACTCCTCGAGCTCGGCGCCTCCCACGCCACCGAGGCACCGATCCTCAGCCGCCACGTGGTCGTGGTGCTGGTCGACCACTTCGACCTGGCCGTCGCCCGCGCCCTGCAGTACGCGCGGAGCCTGTCTCCCGACGATCTGCGGGCGGTCCACTTCGACATCGACTCCAAGGTGGCGCGGGAGCTCGAGCACGACTGGAGTCGCCTCGGGCTGTCCCGGTTGCCGCTCGACATCGTCGAGTGCCCGGACCGCCGGCTGATCCGGGCGGCGGTGGAGTTGGTTGCCGACGCGGTCGCGGACGGGGACACCGAATGCACGGTGTTGCTGCCTCGGCGCACCTTCCGTTCGGCCTGGCAGCGGCTGCTCCACGACCGCACCGCCGACGGGATCGCAGCGGGCCTGAGCTTCGTGCCCCATGTGAGCGCGACGATCGTCCCCTACAACGTGGGCGACATCGTCTCGGGCCGCATCCAGCGATTCCGCTCGGTGGCCCGGCGGATGGTCCGGGTGGCCGAGCCGCCGGTGACCCCGGTGGCGGCGGGCAGGCCCCGGGAGACCAAGTCGTTCCCGGTCGACCAGGCCCTGGCCCGGCGTTCGGGCGGGACGGTCCCGGTCGGCGCGGTGCAGTGGCGACACCGGGTGCGGGTGGCCGGCCGGGTCCGCTCGGTGCGGGTCCAGCCGCGGGGCGGGACCTCGAACCTCGAGTGCGTGCTCGTCGACGACAGCGGTGCGATCCTCCTGGTCTTTCAGGGCCGTCCGCGGATCCCGGGCCTGGAACCGGGGGCTCGGCTGGTCGCCTCGGGCATGGTGGGCTCCTGGGACCGCCGCTTGGCCCTGCTCAACCCCGACTACGAGCTGGTCGCGGGCGGCGAATCGACCACCGAGGGCCCTTCTGGGTCCTGAGTCGCCGGGGAGCTTCCTTGCCCTTTGGCCGTTCGAGTCGCTAACGTCGCCCCCGCCCAAGCTGGGTCGAGGCCGTGCTGAGCCGCACTCCGCCTCTGATCTGCGCGGTGGCCCGGGGTGCACCGATCCGATGCGCCGCGGGCGGCCACCTGGGTCTGTCCACGGACCATCCGTCCATCCAGCAGCAATATCGAGAGAGCATCAATAGAACAGCCATGGAAAGGGAACGAGTTCGCGTATGCCAGGCATGACCCAACTCGCCGCCGACGGTGGTTACCAGAACTTCCATCTCGGCAGCACCGACAAGGCGTGGCTAGTCGTGGCGCTCGTCGCCGGCCTGATCGGGATCCTCTCTGGCCTCGCGCTCATGCGGGGCGTGCTCAAGGCCGACCAGGGCACCCCCAAGATGAAGGAGATCGCCAAGGCGATCCAAGAGGGGGCCGAGGCGTTCTTGAAGCGCCAGTTCAAGGTGATCGTCATCATCGTGGTGCCGCTGGCCGTGCTGATCTTCTTCACCGCGACCAAGGTGACCCGGCCCGACGGCACCGTCGCGTTCAGCTTCGTCGACGCCGGGCTGCTCCGAGTGGTCTGCTTCCTGTTCGGGGCGGCGTTCTCGGGGTTGACCGGATTCATCGGCATGAGCGTGGCCGTCCGGGGCAACGTCCGAACCGCCGCCGCGGCGCGCGACGGCAAGCTCCCCCCGGCGCTCCGGGTGGCCTTCCGGTCCGGGGCGGTCACCGGCATGCTGTGCGTGGGTCTCGGGCTCTCCGGTGCCACCGCCATCGTGTTCATATTCCAGAACACCGCCACCGCTGTCCTCATCGGTTTCGCCTTCGGGGCCTCGCTGCTGGCCCTGTTCATGCGTGTCGGTGGTGGGATCTTCACCAAGGCGGCCGACGTCGGCGCCGACCTGGTGGGCAAGGTCGAGGCCGGGATCCCAGAGGAC
>Ga0302326_10009765_pt1 | contig 20896 bp, 18 predicted proteins | sample Palsa_T0_3_FD_202264 | JGI IMG/M metagenome (GOLD analysis project Ga0302326, IMG submission 202264) | Peat permafrost microbial communities from Stordalen Mire near Abisko, Sweden - Palsa_T0_3 | ecosystem: Environmental > Terrestrial > Soil > Palsa > Peat permafrost | place: Sweden: Abisko...
TCGCGATCATGAGTACACTCCTCGTCATCGTCTGCGCTCTGGCAATCGCCGTCATCGCGGGAATGGCGGTCGCGCCGCGGGCGGCCTGTCTGGCACTGCAACGCATGGACACGAAGCCTGAGCCCAGCCCTCCGACCCGGTAGAAGTTTCGGTTATCGCGGGCAGCTACGCGCCAAAACGAAACCTGTGCCAGCCGCCCAACACCGTCCCGCACCACGCTCAGTCCGGGTCAGCGCCACGACTTTCGGGCGGAGCCACCTCGCCAACCTGCGACGCGGCATTCTCGGCGGGCGGATAACGCCGCAGCAGAAGCATCATCAGCAGCATGGCGGGCAGCGCGGCGAACACCGCCAGCGCGTAAAACCGCGTCCAGCCAAGATCCGCGGCGAGAAAGCCCGACAACCCACCGACCGTACGCAGCGCGATCGCGGCCAACGAGGACAGCAGCGCGTACTGCGTGGCAGTGAACGCCACCGAGCACAGGCCCGACAGATACGTAATGAACGCCGCGTCTGCCATGCCCTCGGCAAACGCCTCGGTCATCACCGTGGCATACAGCACGTGGTGCTCGCCGGCGGAGCTGGCCAACAGCAGATACATCCCCATCGCCGCGGTCTGCACCCAGCCGGTCCACAGCAGCGCGCGCCCGACGCCCAGGCGCGCCACCAACCAGCCGCCCAGCGCGGTGCCAACGAACGTGGCAGCCAGCGAGAACGGCCCCGTCGCCACCGCGATCGCCGCGCGGTTGAACCCCAGCGACGTGTAGAACGGCGCGGTCATCACCCCGGCCATTGCCTCACCCAGCTTGAACAGTGCGACAAAGCCCAGGATCAGCCAGGCGCCGGGGCGCGTCAGAAACTCCACCAGCGGCTCGATCACGGCCGAGGTCAGCCGGGCGGCGAAGCGTGCCACCGCGCGCTGGGCAGCGGCGCGAGGTTCCGGTGCCAGCAGCGTCACGACGGGCCCGAACGCCATCAGCGCGGCCACCGCAAGCAGCGCGCCATGCCACCCGATGATGTCGGCGGACTTGATGGCGCCGGCGCCCGAGATCAGCAGCGCGGCACGATAGCCCCAGACATAGGCCGCCATGGCCGCGCCTTGGAGGCGGGGCGGGAAGATCTCGATGCGCCAGGCGTCGACCACGATGTCCTGGCTGGCCGACATAAACGCCACCAGCGCCGCCGCGGCGACCGCCGGGACCGGGGCGACCGCCGGGTTGGACAGCGCCAGCAGCACGGCGGCGCCCGCCAAAAGCGGCTGGATCGCCAGCAGCCAGCCGCGCCGCCGGCCGAAATGGCGCAGCGGGCCAGGCGGCGGCACATTGTCCAGCAGCGGCGCCCAGAGGAACTTCAACGAGTAAGACAGGCCGATATTCGCGGTCAGCCCGATCACCGCCAGCGACACGCCGCCCTCGGACAGCCACAGCCGGAAGGTGAAACCGGACAGCGGCAGCGGCAGGCCGGCGACGAACCCATAGGCCGCCATCAGCCATAACCGTCGGTCAGCGAGGATGCGGGTGGAAGCTGCTTCGGACATCGCACCGTGGTGCGCGGAGGCGCGGCGATTCGGCAAGTCCGGTAACACCGCTATCCGATCTGCGCCTGGGTATCGGCCGGGGCCTGCGGGGTTGTCTTCCGCCAGGAGCGTCGGTCCCATCGCGTCCGACCCTGATGCGGGAGCCGAATAACGCACCGGCCGGCCACCCGCCCCTTGACCTCGATCGTGTCGGGCGCGTACCTCGGCCGTGCGAGCCGCGCTACGGACCTGGGTCGGCGCACGCAACGCCGGCGCGCGCTCTGGCGGCCCCCTGCGAAGCGCCAAACAGGAGCCTATCGTGAAGGTAAGATTCGTTCCCGCAAACTGACGCACCTAAAGCAAACGATGCGCCCTTAGCTCAGATGGATAGAGCAACAGCCTTCTAAGCTGTGGGTCGGTGGTTCGAGTCCACCAGGGCGCGCCAAAATCAATGGGTTAGAGGCTCATTGGTTGGCGGTTGGCATAACGGTTTGCATAATGCTGATCGTCACCGCCGCTTAATCAATCCGAGGGCGACGACCTTTGAGTCCGCCTGCGGTGCCTTTTCCCATAACTCAATCGCAGTGAGTGCGACCTCGGTACGTCTCGGCAGGTAAACGTCCACAATCCTCTGGCAGTAATCTATCGACCAGCCAGTGACGGCGGCGATCTGCGGCACCGTGGCACCTGCCTCTGCCAGCCGGACGACAGCGGTTCGGCGCAGGTCGCGGCGCTGTTTGCCCTCGATACCCGCGGCGCTGCATTGGGCGTCCCACGTTCGGGCAAAGTTTCGATATGCCCACGGCAATCCGGTCGGGCTCGGCACTAGGAGGATGGATTCAACTTCTTGGACCTGACCGTCTGGCGCCTTCACGCGCCGAACGACAGGGGTTGCAATCCGGTCATGTACGAGCGGGGCAAGATCGGCGTGAAGCGGAACGGAGAGCAACTCGTTGGTCTTCTGCTGGCGTAATAAAATATACAGCCGTCCGTCGTGCTCGGTGATGCGGGCTGTGGTCATCTCAAGCACGTCGCCGGGGCGCTGCGCGGTGTAAACCAGTAGCATCAGCGCCAGCCGGAGGGATGGCGATGCGTCGGCGCAAAAAGCCGCACAATCGGCGTGGGACCAGACTTCCGTGCGCGGCTGAGTGGCAAGCATTTCGGGCCGCAGCGCCGGGTTGTCGCGGATCAGCCGCAGCTTGACCGCATAGCCCAGCAGAATCCGAAACAGTGCCAGGATTTGGTTGGCTTTCCTGGGCCGGTTGGCGAAGCCAGCCTTGATATCCTCGATCGCTTCCGGGCCGAACCTACGGAACGGCAGGTCGCCGTACCGCGCTCCCATCTCGTCCAGATACCCGCGGTAGAGCTTCTGCGTGCGTTGAGCGAGTTTGGTCTTGAACTCCGGGCGACCCAAGTAGCGTGTGATCAGATAGCCAACGGTGTTCGGATCTTCGGCCCCACGCTGTTCTTGCGCCTTGACTGCAGCTATTGCTGCGGCTCGGTCGTGGCCGACGAACGCTTTGGTCTTCCGATCGTAGAAGTATTCCAGTTGGGTGCCGTCCGCGCGCCGTTTCCTGACGACATTAAGCCCGCTTCCTCTCGGTCGCGCCATCGCTTCTGCCTTTCCACGGATTCGGTTCCGGCGCTTCAAAATCCACGCCCTGTCCGATGCCGGAGTCCTTATCGGCTGCAGCGTCCAATGCGAGGCGGTCCCACGTCAACCGGCCGCCCTTGCCGCCGCGCCGCCGCGCCTGCGGCCAATGACCTCCATCAATCTCATCATCGAACACGTCCGGACTGACGCCGACGTAGCGGGCGGCTTCCTCGCGAGATAGATAGCGAGGCCAAAAAGGGAGTGCCGTCAGTGGTGTCCGACGTTCAGACATCACCATTTCCTGCGCATGCCATCGGTGGCAGTTCCACACTCCCGATGGTCGGTGTACAGGTCTGATGGCTGGCATGAATCTCATGCCACCTGCCGTCGGGACTGATCGGTGGCGGTACAATGGCGCGTCTGTCACCCCCATCCACCCGCACCACAGTCGGCGCATCGTGGCACTCCCCGTCACCAGTAGGTAGGTGCGCGGCTCGGACGCACGGTGAGCGTCCGAAAACGCCAGGTCGACGTAGCCGAAGCCGGCCGCGACCCTCGTCGGCACTTTCGCGCCCATGATGTCGATCAGGTAGTGGCAGCGATCGAGGTAACGCAGGCCGGTCGCGACGGTAATGCGCCACCATCTCGCCGCGGACACGGAACTTGTTCGCATACTGGGCGACCTGGCCAAGATTCGTAGCACGGGAAATGGCCGAAGCTCGCAAAGAAGGCGTATCGTCGTACAATTATTGGCGTGCGAGCCGATGCGATGATCCGCAACGGCGGCGTGAAATCGAACGCGCGCCGAACTAATCCTGACGCTGGAGCGTGTCGGCGCAAGTCTCTTCCTCATTTGGGCTCGTCACCATCATGGCCAACGACACGCCCGCAGTGCAATTCCCGCCGACCGATTTTCCTCCCTTGCCCCTCGCGCGTCTGATCGACGGTCGTAGCGGCCTGCGTGTCGTCGGTGATGTGCAGAGCCACGCGGCGGAGCTGGCCCGCGCCGTGGAAGGCGCGCGTGCACGCGGGCTGGCGATCCTGTTGCTCGGCGACATCAATGACCGCGGACCCGACGTGGTCGGTGCCATGCGGCTGGCACTCGACCTGCTGCGGACCGGAGACGGCGAGATCATTCCTGGCAACCACGACTGGAAGTTGGCCCGCTGGACGCTGGGACGGCATATCGATCCCAAGAGCCAGGGATTCCCGGACACCGTCGCGCAGATCGGGGCAGATCCGGAAGGCCGCGCGATCGCCGACACCTATTCGGCGGCGATCGCGCACCGCCCACTCTGGATCGCCTGCGGGAAGCTGGTATTTGTCCATGCTGCGTTCGACCCAAGAATGCTAGCGCTGCGTCCGGTGCCGCTGCTGCAGGACACCAACAGAGTGCCCCATAAGCTGGGCTCCCTGGCGCTCTATGGCGAGACCGACGGTGACGAGGCCACGGACGGCCGTCCGATCCGGACCTACCGGTGGATCGACAGAATTCCAAAGGGTCTTGTAGTTCATGTCGGGCACGATCCGATGTCGCTGGTCGCCCCGGTGACCCGTCGCGGCGCTGCGGGCGGCTTGGTTCGCCATATGGATACCGGGGTCGATCGCGGCGGCGCACTGTCCTGGATCGACCTGCCGCACGAGGCATTCGATGATCCGTTGTATGCCGAGAAACTCCGGGTGCCCTAAATCTTACTGTCTCATAACGTTCTTGCCCGATTGACGCGGGATTGTCGGGCTGGAGATTCTCACTCGTGGAGGCGGGTTGTGGATCTCGAACTCGGGTTACGTGGCAGCGAACCACGGTTTGCGCGCTATGTGGAGGCGATCACGTCGGTACTTGGCCATGCCGACCGAGCCGCACCGTTCCGATCGTATTGTGCGGAACTGCTGCTGCTGGGCGATCGCAAAAGCATCGACCCAATGGCCCCGCGCGTCCAGCCCGGGCGGACGCAGGCCACCCACCAATCGCTGCATCACTTCGTGGCGGAGGCCCATCGGCCCGATGACGCGGTACATTCGGCGGTGCGTGCCCGTGTTCTGCCCGTCATCGAGCGGCGCGGCCCGATCCGGGCGGTGATCATCGATGACACCGGCATGCCGGAAAAAGGCAAATATTGGATCGGCGTGGCGCGGCAGTATTGCGGTCAACTCGGCAAACGGGACACCTGCCCAGGTGGCGGCGGCGTTTCGCAGCATTGTGTGGGCAGGCGCGAACTCTTGCTGCCACGGACATGCCGATGCCGTGGCGATGGTGACGCGGTGAACGCTGATGAGGACCTGCTCCGACTTTACTCGCGGTATGGCCTGCCGGGCTGCCCAACCGCCCAAGGCGGCCTTTGTCACGAGGCTTCGATTTAGACGGTTGCCCGTCTAAACCGCTCGTCAGCTACCAGGTCCTACCGGCAACTTCCTGGGTGGATCCTCCCTCCACTGGTGAAACGCGCCGTTGGGGCGCACTGGGAAATGGGGGCTAATGTTGTCGGAATTCTCCTGCCCGCACGCCGGGATAGGCTGGGCGATCTACCCCAACATTTTGCGATTGCGGCTGAAATCCTGTTCGTGAGAGCCTGCGGGTCGCGCCGCTGAGGCGGCGCGATGAGGACCAGGAACTGTGCAACTGCGCCAACCTGAGGTGCTGAATACCTCCCGCTTCGAATCGCATGTGCTCGGGGCGCACGGTCCGGTCTTGGTCGACGTCACGGCGGCATGGTGCGTACCATGCCAGTTGCTGGGTGCCTGCTTGCCCAAGCTGGCAAGCGAATGGCACGGCCGGCTGGCGGTCTATACGCTTGACGGCGACGCCAACGTGACCCTCTGCAAACGGTGGGTGATCGAATCGTACCCGCATGTTCTGCTGTTTCATGGCGGCGCGCTACGCGGTCGGGTTACCGGTTTCACCGGATATGCGTCGTTGCGAGGTGATATCGAGTCATTCCTGACCGAGGTGACCGGCGAAGCCCCGCCAACGTGTGCGGACGAGGAAGCATTTCGCGTCACAGCAGCGGCCGCCGAGAAATTCTATTGGGAGGCCACCATCCCGGCCGCTGAAGCCCTGGGGAGCGTGTTGGACCCGTACTGGGATGCGCACGAGACGGCGATGGCCGAATTGGACCGCCAATGCGCCGAGGGTGTGATCACGGCAGCCGATCGCGCATCGAGGGCGGCGACCGCGAACCGCCGATTGACCGATTTGGCAGCGCCTCAGCTTGCCGCGCAGCGCCAGGCAGTCGCGGTGGGACTGGCCGCCTACACTGAGGCCATGGCAGCAGGCACCTCGGCCTTCCTCCACGCGAACCTGTCGTAACGCTTCAATCGCCGCCCGTCGCCCTCAAGACCGCCCATTTGTGCGCCACATCGCTGAACGGCACGCCGCGAGTCACGTGATCGGCCGCGTTCGGCACTGGCGCTTCGTCTACGGACGCCGTGCCGGCATTTTGTTCGTCGAGCCACCTGCTCATCTCAGCCGCGCGCCGCGGCCTGCACACGGCCCGACGCAGCGCCGAGGCCGCCCGATCCAGGGTGCGGGCTGTACTCATTGCAGGTCCTGCTCCGCGGCATCGGCGATCAGGACGACATAGCGGCCGCCTGCCAGATCCTCCGCCTCATAGGTCAGTCGCAGCGTGCCGCCGGGCTCGGCTTCGATCGATGGCTTCAGGCGACGCGTCGAACTTGCGTCGGCCTCGTCCGCCACGAGAACGCCGGGGACGGCCTGATCCGCCGGAAAGTGGCAGACGACGACCTCGATGCGATGTTCGCCATCGAAAAGATCGGCCGACACGGTTACGGATGCGGCATCGGCATCGCGGCTTCCCTCGGCGCTTGCCGATGTCGCGGGGCCTGAACGCGTCACCGGGGACGGAACCGGGATGAAGCGCCACGCATCCATCGTTTGAGCCACAAGACTGGCAGCGGCATCCAGCAGGATTTCGCAAGGCTGCCGTCCACGCCCGAGCACGACGCCAAGCGCGCCGTACAGACGCGAGACGTGCTGCTCCGAAGCCAGCCTATCAAGACCGCGAAGCGGCGTGCGCCCGGTGAATGCCTGGCGACTGAGCCCCGCGACCTCACCCGCAAGGTCCGCGGGCACGACGGCGGGATGCGCGGCGACCTGGTCCAGCAGGTCGAGCATCGATGCCGCCTCAGCGGCCAGCGCTGGGGAGGCGGCGATCCGGCGCTGGATCAGCGCGCGCTGCTCGGCGTCGAGCGTCCCTGCGAAATAGCCCGCCCAGGCAGCTGGTTCAGGCTCGGCGCCCGCCTCCGCCTCCGCCTCCAGCGCTGCGGCCAGCCGCGCCCGTAGAACGCCGTCGCCCGGCCGCGCCTCGGTCCCGTCGGACAGCTTCAGGATGCGGTCCATGAGTTCGGCAAGTCGGTCTGACATGCTCATGCCCTCTTGCCTTCGCCCGCATTGACCAGCCACGCCTTCACATCCGGGTCGGCAGCCAGCAAGGCCAGCAGGCGACGCCGCACCCGCTCCTTGATGACGTAGATGGCGCGTCCCGACGCATCGCCCAAACCCCGCGCAATATCCCGGGGCTTCTCCAGTCCGCCCAAGACGAGCGAGACATAGGCCCGGTCTTCGTCGGTCAGTTCTGCGGCGGCGCGGCGCAGCGCCGCACCAGCCGCTCCAAGAAGCGCAGTGTCCTCCTTGCCAGCCAGCGCTCTGTAAGGGTCGGCCGTGTCCGCGACGGTGTACGCCGCCGGTTCGTCCTCAGCCGGTCCGGACGCGCCGGTCGTATCGGGATCCAGCGCCACCATGGTCGGGCGGCCGCCGATGTAGTTCGGCGGCACCGCGCGCCTGACGCGGTCCAGGGCGGCATCGACCTCGACCGCGGTGGCCTCCGGGTGTTGGCCCGACACGGCGGCCAGCAGGTGGCCCGTCTGCGGCGCCACCTCGTTCCAATAGACAGCCGAGAAAACCGCCTGATCGAGTTGCGCCAGCGCCTGAACGCCGGCCGGAAGGCGACGACGGCCCATCGCCCGACGCCGCTCGTCGATCAGGAGGTTGTCGACGACGCGACGCACATGGGCCGCGAAGCTGCCCGGGGGTGAATAGACCCGCAGACGCCGGCAATCCTCCTCCCACAGCGACAGCAGAACTGTGTTGTATGCGTCCTCGCGATCCGCCGCGTTGTCATGCAGCCGTACGACGGCCGCCCGGATCTCGCGATCGAAGAACCCCTGGAACGCCGACCAGCCGGCATTCGTGTCCCGCCCTGACAGCAGCCGCCAGATGCGCTGCTGCAGCAAATCGCGTACGACGAGGACGAGATACGTCTCCAGCGGTTCGCGGCCGCTCCAGCCGTCGCAGCAGCGGAACGATTCTGCCGCCAGGCTCGCCCAGACGTCACGGAACGCTGCGCGGGCAGGACGCTGGTCCGCCGACCCGGCACGTTGGCCGCTTAGCGCAAGGCAGGTGGTCCAGACGCAAGCCTGCATGCGCGGCTCAAGCGCACGAAACGCATTAGCGTCGCCGTCCAGCATCTTCGCGACAAGGTCGTGGTCGGACAGTGGCACCGAACCTGCTTCTCCGCGCCGTCCGGCCGATCTGGGCGCCTGGCGCCGCCGCTGCGCCCGGCCTCGCCCCGGCGGCCCCTGCCGCCAAACGTAGGCTGGCGCCCGCACCGGCACAACGATCCGCAAGCACGTCATCACCGGCCGGAGAGACCGCTGCGTATCCGGCATGATCCGTGCACGCAAAAAACATCGACGGCAGCGAACTCCTCCCGCAGTTCGCCGAGGATCCGGCAGAAGACAGGTGCCGGGAACTCGGCGTCCGGCAGGTCCCGAAACCCGGTCTCGTGCACGATCGGCCGCGGCGCGGTCGCCACGAACTCGCGCGCGATCTCGGGATGTGCTTCCAGCTTGGCACGGATCGCCCGCTTGATGAGTGCCACATGGGCGTCCGAGCCCAGATCGAACCACTCGCCATCGTAGCAGGTCGTCTTCAGCCGCGACTTCTTGCCCATTTGCTTGACGACGAAGCCGTACATCCGGCCGAGCTTGCGCCGCTCCTCGGGGTCGAGGAACAGCAGCGAGACGTAGAACCCCTCGATCGATCCGTACTCCGCACCGTCCAGAACGAAGGGCGTGCGTGCGAAATTCGACATCAGGCGGCCGATTTCCTCCGTCGCCTTGGAATAGACGTTGAACGGCACGGTCTCGGCGCAGCGCGATGCGGGTGTCATCGGAATTCTCCTGTCGATCCATTCAGCCTCGTCCGCAACACCAGACGGACACCAAGCTGGAATTTCGATCGGCCGATGTCGGCGCGGCGCGCATAGTCTGCCGCCCGACGCGTTCGAAAAAACCAGGTCACGTCCGTCTCCCGTTATGCCGCATCGGAAAATCTATGGGAGACTGATCATGAGCACTCTTCGCACTCTGGCCTTGAGCACCGTCGCCGTGGTTACTTTGGCTGCCGGGACGGCCTCGGCGGTCGCCGCCGACCTCAGCGTCGTCGATGTCGTTAAGGCGACGCAGTCCAGCATCGGCCGCGTCACCGCCGTGACGCCTTGGCTGTTCAAGGACGGCAAAGCGGGCCGCCACACCAAAGTCGGAACTGCCTTCCTGATCGACCAGAACGGCGACATGGTCACCAATTGCCACGTGGTGCACGAGGACGCGAGCGACGGCGAGCCCTCCGGTCCCACCATCGTCAGCGTGCAGTTCCCCGACCGCACCGACCTGTTCTTGCCCGCGACGGTGGCCGGCTGCGACACGCTGGGCGACATCGCGGTGCTGAAGGTCGCCGGGGTTGGACCGTGGCGCACGCCGCTGCATTTCGCCGCGCCAAAGGACGTCGCGGTCGGCGAGGACGTCATCACAATCGGCTTCGCCCAGGGCTTGCCGGGCGATCCCACGGTCGCGCGCGGCATCGTGAGCGCGCTGCATCGCAGTGTTCCCAACGGCGACTTCAGCGATCTCGTGCAGACCGACGCGGCGATCACCCAAGGCAACTCGGGCGGCCCCCTGCTCGACCTCCACGGCGATGTGGTCGGGGTCAATACCTACGGGACCGACTTCAACATGAGCTACGCCCGCAGCGCCGCCTCGGCATCGCGCTACGCCGAGGCCATCATCGCCAACGGCCGGGTGAATCGCGCGGCCCTCGGCATCAACGTCAAGACCATGGCGGTCGAGAGGGTCAGACTGCCACGGCCGGGCGTGCTGATCAGCGCCGTCGATCCGCATGGACCCGCCGGCGCGGTGGTCTCGCCGGACGAACTGGTCGCTTCGGTCGAATGGAGCAATGGCTTCACGTATGCCACAGCGGATGTGGGTGCGTGGAATGATGCCATGGCAATGATCCGGCCTGGTGAGAGGGTAACGCTGAACGTCTATCGACTGACCGACGCGGGTGTCGACATCGCCATGTCGCTGCGCGACGTGCCGGCGGATGCCGTCTTCTCGTCCAGGGTCGCCGTCGTGGCACCCGCCGCGGACCCGATGCGGGGCATCTTCGCGACGACGCTCCCGCAGTTTCCGGCGCACGCCATCCCGCGCCCGCTGGCTCCACTGCCCCCGGCGAGCAAGACATGATCTCAGCGAGGCGGCACCATCGTCATCGTGTCCCGGGCCGCTTCGGGACACGATGAGCCTTCATGCCTGACGCGCGAGGAACGTCGATCATGGTCTTGAAAATTATCGGATGGAGCATTCTGACGCTCGTCGTGTTCGGGGGCGCGTGGCAATCGCTCTCGGGGTGGCTCGGCGCTGGGCCGCTGCCGCCGATCCTCGCGGCCATCGCCGCCGTCCTGGTCTGCGGCGCGTCGGTATGGGCCTACCGGATGAGAGTGCCCGACATCGTGCTGCCGCCAACCGACCGGAGCGGCGTCTCGAAGCCGCTCGGGGTGATGTCCCTGATGCTGGGAGTGATCGCCGTCTTCGTCATTTGGACGGTGAGGGATTTTGCCTTCGATCCGCGCACGCTGCTGACCGTCGCCGGCGGCGGCGTCGGCGTCGGGCTGGCGTTCTGCGGCCTGGGTCTTGTGGTGAACCTCGAAGCCACCGAGGCCATCGCGATGCAGGATCTGGCGGCGGCCGAGGCGCGGCGCGTGCACGCCAGGCAGCAGCTTTCGCAAGGCGCCGTGGTCCAGGCGATCCAATCGTATGAGGCGGTGCTGGCGGTCGAGCGGCGCTACCGTCCGCCCTCCCACGCCCGCTTGGTCGAGGCGCTGACCGACCTGACCAATGCACTGCTCCACGCCAAGCGCTACCAGGCGGCGCACACGTACGCGACCGAAGCACGCCAGCGCCTGGACCTGGTTGCGGCCCGCATGCCCGGTGTCCTCACCTCGCTCGCCATCGCTCAGACCGAGCGGGTTCTCGGGCGGGCCTGCCTCGGATTGCGGGATCACGCTGGCGCCAAGACGCATTTCGAGGCGGCGGCGGTACTCCTGGATCAGATCATGCAGGCGGGACGAACCGACGGCTTCGACCGGCTCGTCTACGGGGAAGACGACGAGGATCTGCCGATCGTCGTCGATCTCAACCAGGCCATCGCCGCTGCCGATATGGCCGGGGAGGACGCCTGGGCGATCGATCAGCACGCCAGGCTGCTTGCGATGGAAACCCAGTGGGTCCGCTCGCGCCGTCTCGACTCTCAAATGCTCGCCAGCCTGCAACAGGATGCGGCACTCAAAAGCCTGGCCTACCGGTTCGTCGCTCCGGACAAGGCCGTCCGGGCGGCGCAGCGAATGTATGCGCTCGCCGCGGCAGATGGCGCGCCGCTCGCCAACGCCCACGACGAACTCGGGCTGGCCTGGTGCGATTGCGGTGCACTGGCGGTCGCCGCGTTTCATCTCGGTCGTAAGTTGACTCTCCTGCAGGACGACCAGGGCGCGGATACGCCCGGGTGCAGCTCCACGCTGTGCGACCTCGCTCGCATCGCCGCGCTGCGCGGCGACCACACCGACGCGGTGTCGCTCTTCGAACGCGCCCTGGTCTGCGCCCAACGCGACGGTGATTTGGCAGTCCTCGGCACGGTCAGCCTCGCTCTGGCCGAGGCGTTGCTCGCCGCGCCGGCTCTCGCCCCCGGTGCGGACGAACGCGTCCGATCCCTGCTGAAGGCTGCGCTGCGCGTGTCCGATGCCACCCTGATCCGGGCCGGAACCTATTCGGCGCTCGGCGAAATGCACGCGCGTCGGGGATTGCCCGATCTTGCGATCCTGCTCGGCAAGCGCGCCGTTAATCTGGTGCAGGCAGCGGCGGAGACAGCCCGGGGGAGTGCCCTGGAGGCAAGGTATTGGGCCCACGCGGCGCCGCTCGCGCGGCGACTCGCGACGCACCTCGTCGACGCCGGCCGGCTGGCCGAGGCGCAGCGCGTGCTCGATCTGCTCAAGGAGGACGAATTCGAGGACCGCATCAGCCGCAGCGGCGGCGGCCGCACCCTTTCCCTGGTGCAGCTCACAATCCGCGAAGTCACGTGGACCCGGCACGGCGATGCGATCGAGGCCGCCATCGCGACGTTGACATCCGAACGTTCGGCCCTTCTGGCGAAAGCCGACCGCACCGCCGCCGACACCGCGCGGCTCGACGCGCTCGCCGGCATGCTCGATGCCGCCAAGCAGCAACTCGACGACTGGCTTGACGAACTGGCGGACGTGCTGCTCGCCGAACGGCCGGCGGCGCAGGAGCAGGTGCGTGCGCTCAATCTCGATCTGCTGGAGACGCTGCGCGCGGATCTCAGCGACCTCGGCCCCGATGTCGCGCTGGTGCATTTCATCCTGGGCACGCGGCGCCTCGCCATCATCCTGACGCGACCGGACCTGCAGGTCAGCCGCGACGTGGCGGTGACCGATGTCGAGATGCACGGCCTGATCCACCGTTTTCGCCGCGCTTTGCGCACACCGGGCCGCGACACAACCGACGTCCTCCGCCTCGCGAACGCCCTGTACCGGCATCTCATCGCGCCGATCGCGGAGCACCTGACGGAGGTCGAGACGCTGATGGTCGTGCTCGACGGCGCGCTCCGCTACCTGCCGCTCGCGGCGCTGCACGACGGCACGGACTACCTGATCGCGCGGCACGCGTTGGCGATCCTGACGCCCGCCGCCACCACGCGCCTCAAGGATCGCCCGGTCGATTGGACGGTTGGCGGCCTTGGGGTCAGCCGCCACCTCGCCGCCCACGCCGCACTCCCGGCGATCGACGACGAGCTGCGCGCGATCATCCGTGAGCCGGACGAGACCGAAGGCATCTTCCCGGGCAAGCGTTACATGGATGATGCCTTCACCGCGGCCGCGCTGGCCGAGGCGCTGCAAAGCCACAAGGCGATCCACATCGCCAGCCATTTCGAATTCGCTGCCGCCAACACGGGTGAGTCCGCTTTGCTGCTGGGCGACGGCAGCGAACTGACGCTGCGCCAGATGCAGGCCGACCGCTACGTGTTCCGCAACATCGACCTCGTCGCCCTATCGGCCTGCGAGACCGCACTCGGCACCGAGGCCAATGAGCAGCAGGCGTTGCGCGGCTTGCGGCGGATGAACGGCGCGGAATTCGAAAGCCTGGGTGCGATGATCCAGCGGCGCGGCGCCAAGGCCGTGATCGCCACGCTCTGGGCGGTTGAGGACAACAGCACCGCGCTGCTGATGAGGCTGTTCTATGCGGCTCACCGCGACGGCAAGACCAAGGCCGCGGCGCTGCGCAGCGCCCAGGTCGCCGTGCTGCGCTCGACCGCCGAGCCGTCGTACGCAAATCCCTATTTCTGGGCGCCGTTCGTGCTGATGGGCAACTGGCTGTAAGTGCGGCGCGCTTCGACACGGACCGCCGTCGGCGTACCCACCGTGGACCGTCAGGCCGTCGCGGCCCTCCGCGTAGGCCGGAATGTAAGGCGGGATGAAGTTCAGGCGGTTGTCGTCGTTCAGGTACCAAAGGAATTCGCCGAGTGCGCCAGTCCGGCGCGTAGCAGCGTTGCATGACTTCGACTGTGGCGGCAGTGTTGCTGTGCCGGAACCAGAGGGGGACGCCGCGTGACGCAGACGCTCGACGCCGCGGAGGGCGCGATCGCGGTCCAGATCGGCGGTGACAACAACGTCGTCAATGTCCAGGCGGGCGCGGCGAAACTGACACTGCTGCGGCGGCACCTCGCCCAAGCGCCGTTGCGCTCGCCGCGCGAGCTCCTGCTGACCGAGCTGCGCGGCACCCGTCTCGTCGGGCGGACCAAGGAGCTGACGACCCTGCAAGCCTGGCTTGAGACGTCGTCGCCGATCGCGCTGCATTGCCTCACCGGCGTGGCCGGCAGCGGCAAAACGCGGCTCGCCATCGAGCTGTGCGAACGCGCCACAGGCTGGGACAGCGGCTTCGTGCTCCACGACGAACTGCAACGCTTCGCCAGCACGGTGGGGCTGCAGGGCTGGCGCTGGCAGAAACCAACGCTGATCGTTGTGGACAACGCCGCCGCCGCTAGTTCGGCGATGCGCCACTGGCTCGAGATCCTGTCCGAACGGGTCGCCAAGCCGGAAGACCCCAAGCTGCGCCTGCTGCTGCTGGAGCGGGACGCCGACCCCAACACGGGCTGGTGGGGCAAGCTGATCCAGCCAGGCAGCCTGGCGGGGCGAGGGCCGGATGCGCTGGCCGATCCGGCTGAACCGCAAACGCTACCGCCGTTCGACGCGGTGATCGAGCAACGCGCCCTGCTGCGCGAGGCCATGCGGGCCGCCGCTGCGCTCCAGGGCGGTCCAGTCGCCGCTAGCGTGCCCGACCCCGGTCAGGACCTGACGCTCGACGCGGCACTTGCCGGCGCCGCCGATGCGGAGCCGCTGTTCCTCATCATGGCCGCGATCGTCGCAGTGCAGGATGGGCTGCCAACCGCGCTCGAAAGCGGTCGGGCGGCGCTCGCCGGCCGCATCGCCGCTTCCGAGGCCTCGAGGCTGGCCGACCTCGGCCAGAGCCGGTCCTGGCCAGAAGGAGCCGCCGAGCACCTCGCCGCGGCCATCACGCTACAGGGCGGCTGTGACCGCGCCGCGGCTATGGCGCTGATCCAAGCCGAATGGGTGGCGGAATCCCTGCCACCCGGCGCACCCTCACCCAACATCGCCGCGATCCTGGCCGAAGCGCTCCCCCGCCAAGGCGGCGGCGTGGACGCATTGCGTCCCGACCTGGTCGGCGAGGCGTTCCTGCTGCTGGCGCTGCGCCGCGACGGCCGCGGACCGGACGAGCAGGCGGCGATCGTTGTTCGCGCCTGGAAACGCGCCCCGGCCACGACCGCCTCGACGGTCGTGCGCACGGCGCAGGATTTCGCCGATAGCGCCGCGCATCCCAGCCTGGCATGGCTGGCGGCGCTCGAGAGGGCGGTCACAACGCCGGGTGAGCAACTCGTGCTCGCATGGGCGCTGCCATACCACAGCCAGGCGCTCGCCGAGCCCGCGAGGCGGATCCTGGACCGGCTGATCGGGATGTTGATGGCCATGTCGCAGAAGGCGCCCGAACTGCGATCGGACATCGCTGCCTGGGCAACCCTCCTGGCCGATGCGTATGCCGACCTCGGCCAAACCCACGATGCGCTGCTCGCGCTGCAGCGCGCGGTCGAATGGTTTCGTGAGCTCGCCAAGACCGCGCCTGCCCTCCAAGTTCGGCTAGCGCGGGCACTGACGCAAATGTCCGACCTGCTCGCCAAATCGGGGCTGCCCTTCGAGGCGTACAAGGCGGCGTCTGAGGGAGTCCGGATTCTACATAGCATGCTCGTCGGCCAGCCTTCGCTCCGCGCGATCATGGCCGAGGCGCTGACCGACCTCGCTGCGCGCGGCATCGATCTCGGCGACTACAAGGCGGCCGTCACCGCAGCCGAAACGGCGGTCGGGCTGTGCCTTGACGAAGCCGTGGGCGTCACGCCGGAAAATCATGCGGCGGCGTTGAGCAACCTGGCCGCCGCCTACGACGGCGCGGACCGCTCGGCGGACGCGTTGCGGGTGGCAACCGACGCCGTCACGCTTCGCCGCAAGCAGAACGCGCGTAACCCCGATCTTTACGGGCCCGGCCTGGCCATCAGCCTGGTCAACCAGGCGGTCGCGACGATTAAGCTCGGGAGAGGCCAGGACGCGCTGCAGCCGGCTGGCGAAAGCGTCCGGATCTACCGGCGTCTGGCCAAGCTTCGCCCGGCGACATTCGATCGGCCTCTTGCCAGGGCACTGACGAATTTGTCCAACATGCAAGACGACGTGAGCGATCCGGCCGCCTTGGAAACCGCACAACAGGCGGTCGATCTGCTGCGGCCACTTGCGGCGTCCGACCCTGCCTCCAACCAAGCCGACTACGCGCTCGCGCTGCAGACGCTCGCGTTGCGGGCGCTCAGGGCCCGTGACGCCGACCGCGCACTCGCGGCGATCGCCGGCGCGGTCGCGATCTATCGGGCGCTACCTGCAAAGCTGCCGCCAGTGTTGCAAGAACGTTTCGGCGTATCGTTGCGCATCCAGTCCGACGCGCATGAGACGAACCGGCAAAAACCTGAGGCGGTTGCCGACAGCGCCGAAGCGCTGCGCGTCCATATGGCATTGCAAGCCACCGCGCCACAGATCTTCGCCCGACAGTGTGGGATCAGCCTCACGGGCTACCTCGAAAGCTGCAAGTGGGCAGGAATGACGCCCGACACTGCGTTGGTCGAAGCCGCCGCGGCCGCGCTCAGGGATATGAACATCGTCGTCGCAATCCCAGGGAAGGACCCGAAATGATCGAATTGCTCGCTAGCGCCGCCGTCTCCGTGGTCGCGCCCTACCTCGGCAAGGCTGCCGACGAGGCGGCCAAAACTCTCGGCAAGGGAGTGGCTGATGCCGGAATAGGTTTGCTGTCCTGGATGCGAACCAACCTATTCGGCCGGGCGAAAGAGGCGCTCGACGACGCCGAGAAATCGCCGCACAACGACAACCAGGCCGACCTGCGCAAACAGCTCACCAAACTGCTGAGCGAGCATCCCGAGATGGTCAAAGAGCTGCAGGACCTGCTGCCGAAAGACGCAATCGAGAGCGGCGGCATGGGTGTGAAGGCTGGCGCCGGCGCCAAGGTCGTCCAGGTGCGCGGCAACAACAATGCCAGCACTATAAGCTAGCGGAAAAATCTGACGCTTGGTACCCGCCGGCCGGTACCGCTCGCGGACTCGAACACAGCCTCGCATATCTCGAAGAGGTGCAAATCTTTCGGCTGTCATTGATCGAAAGTGAAGGTGATGAGATTAAAGACGATGCGGAGGAGGAGCAACTCCGCCTCAAGATCAAGCGGTGGGCCGGCGGGTCACCCATACCAGGACATTTCCGAACATTGGGCTATCTGCGTCTTCTTCGGAACCACTATGCACACGTCGGCGACGTGCCGCACCCGTCCTTCAAGAGCTACGTTGGGTCACACGGGAACTCACTCAACAAATTCTGGAATTGGCAGGCAAAAGGTTGTGGGTTCGGCAATTATGTTGCGACGGCGACCGTGCCGGTGGTCAGGGACCAATTCTATGGCAGCAAGGTTTGCAGTTCGTGCGTCTTCGTGTGTCCGGATCCAAACAGCAAAAATGAACGGCATCGATCCGATGGTCTGGCTCACCGACGTGCTCGAGCGAGTCGTCTCCGGACGAACCAAGAGCCACGATCTCCATACGTTGCTACCCTGGAACCCGGCGGCGAAAAACGCCAGCGACGCGACTGCCGCGCTCGCCGCGTAATGCGCCCGGTTCGTCAACTCAAATCCTACAGGTCGCAGCCTCACCGCTTACGTCGATTCGGCGCATCGTTTCGGTATTCAGGTCACGATCATTCGAGGATAGCGACATTGGCAATCGCCCCTCGCCATCACCAGACCCGCGCTGCGGGCATCTCCGCCTTCACCCGCTGCACGGTGCTGACACCCACGCCGAGGGTCTTGGCCACCTTCAGCATACCATCGCCCGCCGCCAGGCGCTTGCGGATCGCGCCCTCAACCTTTGTGCTCACCTTTGGCCGGCCAAGCCGCACCCCCTTGGCGCGCGCCCTGTCGAGCCCCACGTTGACCCGGCTGCGGATCATGTCGCGCTCGAACTCGCTGAAGGCCCCGAGGATGTGAAAGAACACGCGCCCGGCAGGCGTGGTCGTGTCGATCGCCTGCTGGTGCAGGAACAAGTCCACGTTGGCGGACTCCAGATCGTGCAAGGTGTCCATCAAGTTCCGCAGAGAGCGGCCCAGGCGATCCAGCGCCCACGCCATCACCACGTCCAAGCGTGCCCGTGACGCGTCTTTCAAGAGCGCATCCAGGCCCGGCCACCTATCGCGCCCCTTGGCGCCACAGATCCCGTTTTCCTCGTAGACGTTTGTGACCGTCCAGCCGCGTTGCGAGGCAACTGCCTCCAGGGCCAATCGCTGGTTCTCCGTGGTCTGCCCGTCCCGGCTGACACGTAGGTAGAGCGCGGCCCGCTTCGGCTTCCTGATCATGACGGCTGCCCCCATTGGTTGCGCTCGGGTGGTTGTATTGCATAGCGTTATACGACAATCAATTGTTTTCCGAATGGATATGTGGCTTAGTCCTACTGAGTCGAAAAAGCCGGGTGAATAGGCAGATTGAGCTTGGTACGACGCGATTGCGGTTTGGTAGCAGTGGAGATTCGAACCTTCCAGGAGGGGTTGGATGGATCTCCACGATGGGCCGGGGACGGAAGCGCGGTTCCGCGGCTACGCGGCAGACCTTGCATCGGTACTGGGCCATGCCGACCGGATCAGACCGTTCGAGGACTATTGTGTCGGGCTGCTGTGCGCCGAGGGTCGCAAGAGCGTCGAACCATTGGCGGCGGTGACGGCGCCCGAGCGAACTGCGGCGCAGCACCAGTCGCTGCTGCATCTTGTGGCGCAAGCACCCTGGTCTGATCAGGCGGTACTGACCCGTGTGCGTGAGCGGGTACTGCCATCTATCACCCGAGACGAGCCAGTCCAGGCCTGGATCATCGATGATACCGGCTTTCCGAAGAAGGGCAGTCACTCGGTTGGTGTAGCCCGGCAGTATTGCGGCCAGTTGGGCAAGCAGGACAACTGCCAGGTGGCGGTGAGTCTTTCGGTGGCCACGCATCAGGGCAGCTTGCCCGTGGCCTACCGATTGTATCTGCCAAAGGACTGGGCCGCGGACCCGGTTCGCCGGACTATCGCCGGTGTACCCGATGACATTCGATTTCAGACCAAGCCCGAGATCGCCGTGCAACAGATGCACCAGGCTCTAGCAGCCGGCGTGCCACCGGGCGTCGCATTGGCTGATCCGGCGTATGGCAATGACAGCAATTTCCGAGCTGGGATCACGGGACTTGGGCTGCCTTACGCGGTTGGTATCATGCCCAGCACGGCAGTTTGGCGACCCGGCGGGGCGCCATTGCCGCCGGCGCCGTATTCGGGCCGCGGCCGTCCGCCGTCGCGGACTGCGGATGTAGGTTTGTGGCCGAGCTGACACTCAAATAGCAGCGAAGCGGATGGGTCGCTTCAAGGCGCAGACACGCTCTTTTGGCGGTTCGGTACGACTGCACACGTCCCCAAAGCGGCCGTGAGGTGACCGCGCCAGCCGCGGTGGGACACAAGGCGAATCCAGACCAACCCGCCTCGATTCTTTTCGGAACGTCTGCTGCCGGCTCTAGATTGTTTTGTTGCCGGGCCCATTCAGCGCGAAATGCGCGCGGACATCCCGGCGTGGTCTGTCACCGGCTTGTCCACAGAGCCTTCCGAACCACCGGCTAGCGCACTCGCCGTCATACAGGCGACGAGGGCTTTTAGATGTTTGATCCCGGCGTCGAACGAAGAGGGGCCCCACGCGAAAACCCGATCGCCAATCACGCCGAGTGGCACGCTCAGTCCGCCGCGAATGGGTTCTCGTCCGAACTGTCGGTCGGAGCCGGGATGTGTGCTGGCCGGACCATGTCAATGAAAGCGCGCAGTGCGGCCGGAACCTGCCGGTGGCCTGGATAATACAGAAAGAGGCCCGCGAAGGTTGGAGACCAGTCCTCCAACACGCGGACGAGCTGTCCTGAGCGCAAGAACGGTTCGGCATGAGCTTCGATCGTATACGCGATCCCCAGGCCGTCGACCGCCGCGCGCACGGCCAAATCAGGGTTGTTGACCATCACCCGACCATCCACCGAGATTTTCCGCGACTTTCCGTTTCGCTCGAACGGCCAGTCGAATATGGCACCCTCGGCACTCCGACGGTACTGAACGCAACTGTGACGGGCGAGATCGTCGGGGGTACGCGGCCGGCTCCGCTGTGCGAAGTAGGACGACGCGCCAACCACGGCCGCTTTCATTGGTGCCATCACCCGGACTGCAATCATGTCGGCTGCCGCCCGGTCCTGCGGTCCGACGCCGGCGTCGAACCCTTTTGCGACGATATCGACCGGCGCTTCGCCTGTTTGGAGCTCAATGTGCACCTCCGGGTAGGTCGATAGGAAGCGCCCCCAAACCGGTGCAATCACGGCCGCTGCCGCCATGTGGCTTGCATAGATCCGCAGCCGCCCGACGGGCCGGCTTCGCTCGAGGTTCAGGTCCTCCAACGCGCCGGCGATCTGATCGATCGCCGGTCGCAGCCGGTCTAACAAGCGAAGGCCAGCGTCGGTCAGTGATACGCTGCGCGTGGTGCGACGCAGCAAGCGTACCCCGAGGCGCTCCTCGAGCTGCCGCATCGAGTGGCTGAGCGCCGAGGGTGTGACGCCGAGCCGCAATGCGGCAGCCCGGAAGCTGAGGTGATCGGCAATGGCGACGAAGCCGGTCAGATCGGCGAGGCTACCGCGCTGCATTCATGAATTTCCCTCAGCACCGAATGCAATAAATACAGGATTTTCGTTTGTGGCCATAGGCCACA
>Ga0302326_10009768_pt1 | contig 20892 bp, 15 predicted proteins | sample Palsa_T0_3_FD_202264 | JGI IMG/M metagenome (GOLD analysis project Ga0302326, IMG submission 202264) | Peat permafrost microbial communities from Stordalen Mire near Abisko, Sweden - Palsa_T0_3 | ecosystem: Environmental > Terrestrial > Soil > Palsa > Peat permafrost | place: Sweden: Abisko...
AATGGACAGCCGGCGGGCGGACGAACTTCGCCCCCTTCAGATTCACACCAACTACCTGGTCACCGCCGAAGGCTCAGTCTTGATTGAGGTCGGCAACACCCGGGTCTTGTGCGCGGCAACGGTGGAGGAAAGCGTGCCGGCCTTCCTGCGCAACACCAAGAAGGGCTGGGTAACGGCTGAATATTCCATGCTTCCGCGGGCCACCTCGACTCGCACGCCGCGCGAAGTCAACAAGGGAAAGCCATCTGGGCGAACGCATGAGATCCAGCGCCTGATTGGGCGATCGCTGCGCGCGGTGACGGACCTCGAGGCGTTAGGCGAACGCAGCATCGTCCTCGATTGTGACGTGATCCAGGCGGATGGAGGAACGCGAACGGCGGCAATCACGGGCGCCTGGGTGGCGCTGGCGATGGCGGTTGACACATTGGTGAAGTACAAAGCGATCCCCAAGAACCCGCTGCTCGATTCGGTGGCCGCGACCAGTGCCGGCCTGGTGGGTGGCGAGGCCGCGCTAGACCTCAACTACGAGGAGGACTCCCGAGCCGAAGTGGATATGAACGTGGTGATGACCGGGAAGGGCCGCTTCGTCGAGGTTCAGGCGACGGCGGAGCGCATGCCGTTCGACGATGGGCAATTGAGCCGGCTCCTGGCACTGGCGCGTCAGGGCATCGGGATTCTGGCGGAGGAACAGCGCAAGGCTCTAGCACGCGCGGGCCAAGTATGAAACGCGCGGGCCACGCATGAAACTACTGGTGGCGACCAGCAACGCGGGCAAGCTGGCGGAGTTGCTGCGGGCCTTCGCGGAGGAAGGCGCGGCCGCCCCTCCGGCCGAGATGGCCTTCGAGATGGCGTTCGAGATCGCTTCGCTCCCAGGCATCCGTGACATTCCACCGCCTGAGGAAACCGGCGCTACTTACGAGGAAAATGCGCGCCTGAAAGCGATCTACTATTCGCAATTCACCGGCGGCGCGGTGCTGGCGGAAGACTCGGGCCTCGAGGTGGCCGCGCTCGAGGGCGCGCCCGGAGTGCGGTCGGCGCGTTATGCGGGCGAGGGAGCGAGCGACGAAGAAAACAACGCTCTGCTGCTTCGAGCCATGACGGGAATCGAGGAGCGCGGCGCGCAATTCGTCTCCGTGGTAGCTGTGGCGCAGCGCGGCATCTTGCTTGCCGGTTCGCGCGGGACGGTCGCCGGGCAGATTCTCAACGCCCCGCGAGGCAAGCATGGCTTCGGATACGATCCGTTGTTCTTCTATCCTCCCTTCGGTCGCACCTTCGCGGAAGTGGACTCGGAGCGAAAGTTTCAAGTCAGTCACCGCGGCAACGCGCTCCGCAGCCTGGTGAGGGCCCTCCGCGCCACAAGAGCAGCCACTCCGGCGCCAAATCGCGGATAGTTTGCTGTATACTACGCGCAGCCGGAAGCTGAAAGTCAATTCCTGATCAAATGCGTGCCTTGACTGCGGCAACACTCGACGGCTTGCCCAGCTAAGGCGGAGGTGAGCTATGTTCCGAAATAAGGACATCATTGCCGTGAGCGCATACTGGACGCTGTTCTTAGGCGTCGCAAGTCTTTGGCAGGCAGATGCCCAGACACCCCGCCAACCGTTGGGCGTTTACGCCAAGATTGATATCGAGACGGCAGAAACGGGGTGTCCCGGTTATGCGGACGGCACTGCGGATTTGCATAGCTGCCTCAAGAAACTCTTCAAAGACCTGTTAAAGGATACGGCCATCCAAGGGCTAACAGTGGGAGAGCGATGGGACCACATCCAGCTCTCCTCTGCGGGCTGTTCACCGTCCCCTACCGCGGAGCTCTGTTACCACGCTGGCGACGATTGGGGATACCTGGACGATGCCTTCGCCGAAGCAAATGATGTTGGCAAGACCGTACAGCTGATCATCACTCCCGGCGTCGATACGCCGCTTTGGGTGTTGGCGCAAATCACTTCTTGCGACTCAATGTTTAACTCCCCAACATCCGCCACCGTAGGAGGACCTAATGCTAATTGCGGGAAGGTGACTTTTAATGGATTCCAGCAAGAAAAGCAACGAGCGGACGGCCCCGTGTTTCCGCTGCCCTGGAACTGCGTCTATATAGCTGCGTGGAACACGTTCCTCGAGGAACTCAATGACCGGTATAACACCCACTTCCTCGCCAACAACCCCGCATTTGTATCCATCGCCGTCGCGGGGCCGAATGGTGCATCAGACGAGATGATTCTGCCGACCAGCGCCTACGGCGCCGTCCAATACCCCTCGGGTATGCTGGCGGACCTGGCATGGATGTACCTGATTGAAAACTCTTTTCCGGGCGCGGGTAGCACTTACTGGAACTCGGATCAGGCGTTCGTTGACCAGTGGTCGCACAGGATTGACGACTATGAGACGATTTTTTCTGGCGTGACGCTGGTCCTCAGCCCGGACGCCGGCAACTACTTCCCTGAGATGCCCACCGTGGTCACGGATCCGGATCTGTTTGCTAAAGACTGCACGCCCCACAAGGGCGACGCCGAGTCTTGCGGGGCAAAAACGGACGTTCTTTCGTACTTCGTCAGCAAGGTTGGCCCCAATAGCAAGGCCACGCGGACTGGTGGAATGACAGCGTCCGTCCCCACTGCGCTTGGCGATCTTGGCCTTGCCGGCGTAAAGCTGCTCACCGACCCGCCGAAATCATGGAAGCAAACGCCCCTGCTTGGCGCAGCTGAATTCGATCATCCCGTCAGCGGCAAAAGCAGACAGAAGGAAGGATGCTTGCCGAGCTTTCCGTGCGACCCCAAAGTCACGACGGAGGAGGCGGCGTACAACGTGTTAACCACTTTTTTCAGCGGCACACCCGTCGCCGCCTATTACGGTGGACTGGCGGGACCAGGCAACGGGGTGTGTGGCAACGCGCTCATGCAATATCTGGAAGTTCCTTACGTAGACGTCCAATACGCCGAGACCGGTGCTGCGCCCAAGGTGCCGAGTCCGATCATCGGCGATACGACGATCCAGGATCTGCTCACCATGGCGAGCCAAGACCTGGCTGCCATGGCGGCCCAACCGCCCCCTACCTGTCCGATGTAGATAAGAGGCGCAGTTGAAATAGCGGGCCCTGGCAGCGTTTGTGGACGGGTAAAATGCGGGGCCAGCAATTCGGTGGTCGAGCTGTAGGCCCAACTGCGCGTTTGCGTGACCACGGTGCCGGAGACCGTTCGCGGCATCGACACTTGCGTCAGGTGTCCCAGCAGATCGTAAGTATAGTAGGTCTGGTGCGTCGGTTCCGTGCCTGGGTTGGGCCTGGGCTCGGTGACTTGGATGAGCTCGTTGAAGGCATACATGGTGTGAGTTTTCTGCTTGCCTGCCGGATCAGTGACGGTCGCTACGTTGCCCTGATACTGGTACGTGGTGGTGGAAGCGCCGTCCGGCGCGACTGTCGAGACGGTGCGTCCCAGGGCGTCGTATGGTTGAGCCTTTGGCCGATAATGGAAATACATGCATTCGCTTGTGCTTCATAACGGCGCGATACAGGCAGCTGGAGAATTGACGATCTCTCCCGGACAAGTGGGATTTCTGAACGGATGGGGCGTGTTCTCGACGATTCGCGTGAAGGATGGCGTATTGTTCGCCTTCGAACGTCATTACGCGCGTATGCAACGGGATGCGAGCAGGATGCGGGTGCCGTTTGGGGCGAGCGCTGATCGCCTGGAGCGCGATCTGCTGAAACTGGTGGAGGCCAATCAAGCCTTCAATGCCACGTTGCGAGTGGCGGTGGTCCGAAACCGGGGCGGCCAGTTTGAGGGCCCCGGGATGGAGCGTGGCGCCGACGTGATTGCGTTTACGGCGGATCTCACTCAGTGGGGCAGCGAGGTGAGCCTGATGTACGGCGCGCACGGGCGCGATTCGGCATCTCCGTTTGCCGGGACCAAGGTCACGTCGTGGTCTCAGAATCTGTGCTGGAACGAGGAAGCTCACGAGCGTGGATTCGACGAGGTGATTCTGCTCAATCAGGACGGGCAGGTGAGCGAGTGCACGTCGGCAAACATTTTTGCGGTGCGCGGGGCTGAAGTGTGGACGCCGACCTTGGCAGGCTCGGGGTGCCTTGCCGGAGTCACTCGGGCGGTGCTGCTCGAAGAGGTTCGCGTTCCCGGCTTGGACATCATCGAACGCGATTTCACGCCGCGCGAACTGGAGCAGGCCGATCAGGTCTTTATTACTTCCACGACGCGTGACCTGCTGGCGGTAGGCGCAGTCGAGGGGCGGAAGCTCCAGTGCAATCGGGCCGTGTTGGGGCGCCTTCTCGACGCTTTTCACCAGTATCAGAACTCCTACGTAGCGGCGCGGGATAACAAGAGAGAGGCTGTGCGATAAGTGAACATACCCGCTTTCACTTGTCCGGACTGCGGCGGCAACAATATCCGCCGCTCCCGGTATCTCAACTCTAAAGAACGCCTGGGGGCGTTGATTAATGTGTATCCGTTCCGGTGCCGTGATTGCGGTACGCGGTTTCGAGCAGATGTGCTGATGCTCAAGCGGTTGTTCTTTGCGAAATGCCCGCGATGTCTGCGTTTGGAGTTAACCACCTGGTCGCGCCATTCGTTTCAGACCACGTCATCGCAAAAAGTGCTGCTACTCCTGGGAGCGCAACGCTACCGCTGTTCGGCCTGCCGGTTCAACTTTGTCGCCTTTCGGCCGTGCCTGAAAAGTAGTAAGGGAAAGCGAAGGCGCGCCGAAGAGGTGTATGAAGAGGAATAGATCAGAGGCTACGAGCGGCGCGGACGAGCCCCCCGTTTAAGAAAGCGCTCCCTGACGGTCGCGCCTCGGCTAGAGGTTTTGGAGAGCGTTGAGAATTTTATTTGGTTAGCGAAACCATAGCTTTCAGGAACGCCGGATGACCCTTAGCCGAGGCGCGACCGTCAGGGAGCGCTTTCCCGCCGGACAGGAAGCTTGCGGCGCCAATGCCGTAATGGCGACCGGATCCGATCAAAACCACAGGAACTGCACCGCGAGCAACACCGCAATTCCCAGCACGCCGCTGATCAATTTCATAACGGTCCAGCTTTGAAGGGTCTCGGAAACCGTCATGCCCAAATACTCTTTTACAATCCAGAATCCAGCGTCGTTTACGTGCGAAAGAGCGGTGCCGCCGCAGCACACGGCCAACACGAGCATTTCAGGCCGGTAGCTGACGAACTGCTTCATCAGAGGGGCGAGAACTCCGGCCGTGGTGACAATGGCGACGGTAGCGGAGCCCGCCGCGGCGCGTAGCCCGACAGCCAGCAGAAAAGCGATCAGCAGAGGCGAGATGCCGGTGGAAGCAAGCAGCTGACCCGCGTACGGGGCCACTCCGCAATCGACGATGACCTGCTTGAACGCACCTCCGCCTCCGATGATGAGTAAGAGGGTCGCCACGGGCTTGAGGGAATCCGTTGCCAGGCGGGTCACGTCCGTGGAGCTCAAGCCGCGCCTGGTCCCCAAAAAATATCCCGCGGCAAGTACCGTGATCAAGAGGGCGGAAAACGGATGGCCGATGAAATCAACGGCAGCCTTTCCCGGCAAGTTCAGGAGATCGGCCAGTGTTGCGGCAAAGATCAGAATCACCGGCAAGGAGAGGAGCGACACGACCAGGCCAACCGAGGGCGCGCGAGAGGCAACCGGGTCGCTGCCGGCGGGCACGCCGGCCATCGCGGGAAGCGCGGGAGAAATCCGGCTACTGATCCACTTTCCGTACCAAATGCCGCTCACGACCATGAGCGGAATGGACAACGCCACGCCAAACAAGATGGTGCGCCCCATGTCCGCGCCCAACATCTGCGCAGCGACCGAGGGAGCGGGGTGAGGGGGAGCCAGAGAGTGGAGCAGGGTTAATGCCGCTGCCACCGGCAAGGCAAAAAACAAAAGAGGCTTCTTGGATTCTTTCGCCAGGTTCCAGGTCAATGGCGCAAGAATGACAAAGCCAACCTCGAAAAAGACGGGCAGCCCCACCAGAAATCCCGTCGCCAGCCCAGCCCAATTCGCGCGGTTCAATCCAAACTTATCGAGGAGCCAATCCGCCAGGACGCGCCCGCCGCCCGAGTATTCGGTGAAACGGCCGAGCATGGCCCCCAGAGCGACAACCACGGCAACAAAGCCAAGCGCGTCGCCCACTCCGATCTGAATCGATTTCAGAGTTTGCGGCCCCGACATGCCGGCGGCCAGTGCCAGCGCCATGCTGGAGATAAGCATCGCCAGAAAGGCGTGCATCTTTACCGCGAGAATCAGAACCAGCAGCAGGCCGACGGCAACTACCGTGGCAGTGACAAGATACGCGCCGTGGGTCAAGTGAGGTGAGTATATAACGGTTCAGCGCTACACTACATTCGCGCGCCGGCTGGGCTTCTTAAATTTCAAAGACAACGATTTCAGCCGTTCGCTCTCTCCGCCACTAGCATGGACTGAAGAATCTGTTCGGAGACGTCCTTGACGGCGCCGGGCGAGTGAGCCAGAAACAGCGTGTTGGTTTTGTCGCTTTCGCCAATAGACTTCAGCGTGTCGAAATACTGCGTGACCATCACTAACTGCATCACTTCTTTCGCCGACGCCCCCTCCACCACCTTCTGGAACTGTTCAATCGACACCTGCAGCCCTTCGATGATGGCCTTTCTCTGATTAGCGATCCCCTGCCCCTGGAGAGCCTTGCTTTCGGCTTCGGCCTCGGCTTTCTTGACTACCAGAATCTTCTCCGCCTCGCCCCTGGCGTTCGCGGCCACTTGTTCCCTCTGTGCCGCGTTGATGTCGTTCATGGCCGACTTCACCTTGGAGTCGGGAACAATATCGGTCACCAGCACATTCACGATTTCGTATCCGAACAACGCCATGTCCGCATCCAGCTCCTGCTTCACTGCCGCGGCGATACTCGATTGCGTGGCGAACACTTCGTCCAGCGTCATTCCCGGAACATGGCCCAGGATCACTTGTTCGACATACGATTTGATCTGCGCCACCGGATCGGACAGCTTATAGTAGGCATCGTAGACTTTCTCAGGACGAACGCGATTCTGCACCGAGATGGGAATCGTTACGAACACGTTGTCTTTGGTCTTTGTCTCCATGGTGAGAGTGATTTGATTCACTCGCAGACTCACGACACCCGCCACGGAATCGAAGGCCGGCACCTTCCAGTTCAATCCAGGCTCGGCCACGCGAAGGAACTTGCCGAATCGCGTAATCACCGCCACTTCGGCCGTCCGCACGGTGAAAAAGCTTGCCAGAATCAGGTAGAGCACAATCAAAGCGAGGATTCCCATCAGAATCCAAAGAAGTGCTTCCATTCGGCTTCCTCCGTTGCTTCTTCTTAAAGCAAGCCAATTATACAGGGCCGCGCGGCCAATTGAGTTGCCTGACGGATCGCTTGCTGGCGCTCCCTCATTTCCGGCAAACCTCCCTGCGATGGCCGACCTTTACGATCGTGATCGTCGAGCTGGCGTCTTCGATCAGGTACAGGATCCGGTAGTCGCCTTGGCGGATGCGATACTTTTCTTCGCCGGAGAGTTTCTCCGAGCCGCCTGGACGAGGAGTGGTGGCGAGGCCCCCAATCCTAGCGGCGAGGCGTTTACGGTCCTTCTTGGGCGTAGCTTCCAGCTCTTTGGCTGCCGAGGCCTTGATTAGAAGGCTACAGCTTGCCACGCCGCTTCATGTCCTTCAGCACTCCCTCAAGCGACAAAGCGGCCTCCTTCGCGCGGCGCTCAAAAGTGGCCAGATCTTCAGCGTCTTCGGCGAGCGTCCGCCGTACGGCCGCATTCACCAACTCGGAAAGACTGTGGTCGGTGTGGGCCGCCTTTACGCGAAGAGCTCTGTGCAAAGCCGGTTCGAAATAGACGGTGGCGCGCTTACCCTGTGCCATGACGCAATTATAACGTTGTGACGCTTTAACGTCTAGACTCTTATGTTGCCACCTGCGCTCGACTATTTCATTCCCGCCGCGTCGGTCGGATTTGCGGTGAGGCGCGCGTGGATAGCGCGTTCCTGCTTGGCCTTGTCTGGTTCGCCCAAGCGATCATAAACCCGAGCCAGGTGGTAGTGGGGCTGCGGCTGATCGGGCGCGAGCTGAATGGCTTTGTTCAACTCGGCCGCGGCCTCGGCGAACTGCCGTCTCTTGGCGAGCAACTGGCCCAGCTCGGAATGTGATTCCCACGCGGCGTCGTTCGAAGCGATGGAGGAGCGCAGCAGTTCCTCAATCTCCGCGGCGTCCGCGCCGCCGGCGCTCAATGCTTTGGCAAGCAGAAGCGAGGCCTCGGCGTTGGATGGATCGCGCTGATGCCAGGCCCGGTAAGCGGCGGTGATTTCCGGGAGGCGCGCGTTCAACTGCTCGAGCATCTTGCCAAGAAACTCATAAGGCTGAGGGACGCTGGGGTCAAGCGCCAGAGTTTTAAGGAAGGCATCGCCGGCTTCTTCGAAACGGCGCTGGCCGTAACGCGTGACACCCAGAGCGAGCGTGAGCTGCACGCTGGATGGGTGGAGCTTGAGAGATTGATCGATTGTTTCCGAGGCGGTGGAGAAGTCGCCGGCGTAGAGCAGAGCCTGAACGTAGTCAAAGCAGAAAGCTTCGTTGGCCGGTTCGGCGCGGCAGGCTTCCGCCAGGCGGGGTATGCCCTCGTCCTTATTACCGGCGGCAACTGCGGCACGGCCCAGTAGATTGCGGTTGGCGGGAGATGGATTCAAGGAGACCGCCTGGCGCGCGGCGGCCAGCGCGGCGGGAGGGTCGCCAGCGCTGAGGTAGAGGGCGGCAACACGCGCGAAGGCCTGACGATCCGCCGATGGATTCGCGGCGTAACGTTGCTCGAAAGCGGCGGCCTGCTTGAACTGCCCGGCCTCGGAGTAGAACATCGCCAACGCGTGTGCCACGGCGGCGTTCTCTCCTCGAAGCTTCGCGGCCTGGCCTGCGGCGGAAAGAGCCTCGTCTTTGTTGTGAAGCCGCCAATAGGTTTCGGCCAACGAAGTCCAGACAAAGGGATTGCCTGGCTCCAATTGCGAGGCGGCTTCCAGACCTTTGCGCGCCTCTTCGAGATGGTTCGCCTGGAGGTCCAGGAGGCCCTGGCGGAGGAGCTGAACAGCTTGAGCGGTGTTGGCGGCCTCATTGGCGGGCGGACTGGCAGCTTGGTTTCCCAGTGCATTGGCGGCTTGTGCGAAAACCAATAAGACGAATAAGCCAATCAACACTTGGAGCCTCGAAGCACGACGGTCTGTTCACTGCCAGCGTAACAACAGGAAGGGAACGGAGAGCGGTTGTCCTGGATAGCAGGATGGGACGGGCGATCGTCCGGGGCCCCACTAGCGCCAACTTGCGGAGGCCCGCCTCGGCTCCCTTACGGTCGCGGTTCAGTGCAAGCCACTGACAGCGCTGAACCGCGCGCGTCAGCAGGCGGACGGACGTTGTACGCCAACTTCCGCAACCTGGCACTAGGAAGCTAAACAGAAAGGCCCGGGATTTACTCCCGGGCCTTTCGTTAGTTTCGCTGAAGTGAGCCGGTTCAGAACTGCAGGCGCATCGAGAACTGAATGTGGCGCTCGCTGCCGGCCGTGGTGGATGTGATCTTGCCGAAGTTCGCGTCTCCCAGGTTGTTGTCCGGAAAACTGAACTGCGGCGTGTTGGCGATGTTGAAGACCTCTCCGCGGAACTGCAGCCTGAAGCGCTCGGAGATGGCGAAATCCTTGAAGAGCGAAAAGTCCGCGTTGCGAGTCGGGGGACCGAATGCATCCTGCAGCATGCCGCTGCCGTAGGTGCCCGAGGCAGGAGGCGCGAAGTTGGAGGTATTGAACCACTCGCTCGCCGTGCGGCCGCCGGAGGGAGCTGCGTAGGGATTGCCGCTAACGATCGGCGTGCACTCGCTGACCTCGACACCGTCGCAGCCGCTCGAAGTGACCGTGAAGGGCTGCCCGGTGTGGAAAGTCAAGACGGTGTTGGCGTGCCAGTTGCCGAGGAGAATTTGGGCGAACTTTGGCAGGTTCGAGCCGTAGGCCAAGCCCCGGCCGAATGGGATGTCATATGTGGCGGCGGCGGTGAAGTTGTGGCGAATATCCCAGGCTGCGCTGGCATAGGACGAAGACGTATTTTCGGGGTTCAGCAAGCCGTAACCGGGGGAGCCGCTCAAGGTGGTGCCGGTATCGGACAGAGCATGGCCATAGGTGTACGCGACGAGGAACTGCAAACCCTTCGTCAAGCGCTGCTCGAGCTTCATGGTCAGCGCGCTGTAGTTGCCGAAGCCGAAGGAAGCTGTGCCGGAAATGCTGCCGATGTCCGGGTACGGACGCAGCGCATTGCAGTTGAGGGCGGGATTCGGCGCCAAATAGAGCGGGCAGGTGTTGAAATCGGGCTGGAGCAACTGGTGCGAGGAGTGGTTGCCCTGATAGCCGACCTCGAGCGCCAGGGACGAGGTCAATTGCTGCTGCATGCTGAGGTTCCACTTCTGGACCATGGGATTGTCGAAGTCTCCTGCGACTTCGCGGAATTGCAGACTGGTCACAGGGTAAGTGGTGAAGACGGTCTGCGGGAAGCCGACAGTCAGGCCGCCGGTGGCCGCACCGTTGGCAAACAGCGGATTGGGCGCAAATTCGCTGACGCCGGCCGGATAGCCCAGCGCAGGACTTTCATTAAAGGGCGCTGATTCACCGCGGTTCGGATTACCGCCTTGCTGTTCTTCGCCGCCGTAGAAGATGCCATAAGCGCCGCGGATCACGGTCTTGGGGAATATGTTGTATGCAAAGCCGAGGCGTGGTCCGATGTCCGCTTTATCCCACGGAATCAAGTACTGGTTCACACAGCCACGGCACACCGACACGTTCGGGAAGAGTGCCGGATAAGTGACGCCGCCGAAGGTGTAATTCGAGTTGAAGTTGGGTGGCAATGCCGCGGTCTGGTTCGGACCAGACGGGATTTGAAGCGTCAGAGTGTTGTAATCGAAATTCGACTGGCGTGCGAACTGCTCACCGATCGGCGACCACAGCTCATAACGCACACCGGCGCTGATGGTGATTTTAGACGTCATTTTCCAGTCATCCTGAGCGTAAAAGGCATAGGCCTGTCTGGTAGAAGAGATGAAATTGGTAGTCGAGATCTGTCCGAAGTTGATGGCGCCTAAAAGGAACGATGCCATTTCGTCTCCGGTATCTGTGTTCAAAGCGCCCGACACGCCGGTGTCCGAAAGCGTGCTGGGGAAAGACGTCTGGTTGCGGCTGTAATCCAGCTCGCCGTGTGGGTAGGGAACCTGGAAGAACGGGAAATGGATGGGGCGGAATTCAGCGCCGAATTTCAGGGAGTGTGAGCCGCGCGTCAGGGAGACGTTTTGAATGAAGTCCCAAACGTTGCTGTACTCCTTGGTGGGCAGCCAGTCGTTCGCGCCGATCTGGCTATAAATGCCGAGACCAAACTGAGGCAAGCCCCCGTTGAGCGTGGTGGTCGGATCAAATCCGCCGATCCCTTCCGCCGAGTATTCGTCAGTGCTCGCATTGGCCGCGGTACGGGCCGTGACCAAACGGCTGAAGCCCACCCGGCTCTCGGAAATGAGTGTCGGGTTGAACACGTGCGTTAAGCTGATCATGGCATTGCGCCCCAGGTCCTGTTCCGAGTTGCCGTAAAAATTTCCGCCATCGAGCGCGCCCGGCAGCGGAGGCGTGCTGAGCTTCTCGGTGTTGCTCCAACTGATGCTCCCGAAGACACTGGTCTTGTCGCTGAAGCGATAGTCCACGCGCCCATCGCCCTGGTCGGTGGTCAGCGCTCCAGGAGTGACCGTGTAGTAGTCATTGGTGAAGTACGAGCCAGTCTGGTACGGCTGGTTAGTGGCCGGATACAAAGACATGATCTTCGCCGCAGCCTGATCCCATTCCGTCGCCGGAATCTGATTGTTGTTGTAGGGCGTCCGGGAATACACCGGGGTTGCTCCGGGAGCGCCGTTGAGGGAACCGGCCAGACAGCCGCTCAGGCAAGTGGTTGTGGTCGGATCGTAAATCTGCCCCTGGAGAGTTTGCACTGTTCCGTTGGCGCCGCTAATGGCCTTGCCGAGCAACTCGGAGAAGTTGCCCTTCACCATGTCAGGCGTCGGAATGGTGAAGAAGCCGCCATAACCGAGGTTCGAAATCACACCGCCGGAAGTGGCAATGCGTGTGCCCTGATAGTCGCCAAAGATGAACAGCTTATTCTTGATGATCGGCGCGCCGATCGCCGCGCCAAACTGGTTCTGCTTCAATTCGGGGCGGCCCACGCCGGCAAGATTATTCTCCCAGCGGTTGGCATCCAGATCGGTGTTCTGCAGGTCCTCAAAGAGCACGCCGTGAATCTGGTTGGTGCCGGACTTCAACTGGACGTCAACCACGCCGCCGGCAGCGCGGCCATATTCGGCGTTGTAGCCGTTGGTGCGAATCTGCATTTCGCCGATCGCCTCAACCGAGGGGCCGATGACAAAGGAAGTTTGGTTGATGAAATCGATGACGTTGACGTTGTTGTCGACGCCATTGAGCAGGAAGTTGTTCTCACCGGTGGAGCGGACCCCGTTGGCGGAGAAACCGCCGCCGTTGGAGTCGCGCGCGCCGGGCTCAGCCACCAGCACGCCGGGAGAAAGGCGGGCGAGATAACTGAACACGCGCTGGCCGCCGAGCGGGAGATCGGACATCGCCCCGCTGTTGAGATCAGCGCCTTGCTGCGCGCTCTCCGTTTGCAGCAAGGGGGCGGCGGCAGTTACTTCCAACGTTTGTGTGGTTTCACCAACCGTCAAGGCGATGTTGACGCCGATGCGGTCACCGGCCGTGACCAAGATGCCTTTTTGCTGAGCTTTCTTGAATCCCTGAACGGTCACGGTGATCGTGTAGGTTCCAGCGGGAAGCAGCGGGCGGACGTACTCACCCGTGGCGCCGGACGTGGCTTCGTAGGAAAGACCAGTCGCGTCTTCTACGATAGTGATTCTTGCGTTAGGCACCGCCGCGCCTTGAGGATCGGTGATGGTGCCGGTGATGGTCCCTAGATCGCGCTGTGCGAAAGCGACAGAGCTCGCTAACAGGACCAGAAGTAGGACAGGTACTAAACTACGCAAACGAGGCATAGACTCCCTTCCAGAAGCAGACTTTGCTAAAAACGCTATCACAAGAAAATGTCGCGGACAAGGATTTTCCTTCGTAGCTCGCGATTACCTGAGGGAATTACGAGTGCTTGACCGCGAGCGTAATCCGTTTAACAAAAACGTGCGCAAAACGCCATCGTTACAATGAGGGGCGTGAGGCGCTTGCTGATGATTGCGAGAGTGCTTGCGCCAATTCTCGCTTGCGCGTGGCTGCTCGCGCCTCCTCACAAGACAAGCGTATTCGCAGCCGGCCCGGAACCGTTTCAAGCGCATTTCATCGACCTTGCGGAGAAAATGGGCGTCACCGGACGCAACGTGTTTGGCGGTGTCACGCGCAAGGACTACATTCTCGAACAAACCGGCAACGGCGTCGCGATTTTCGATTACGACGGGGACGGGCGCGAGGACATTTTCATCACGAACGGAACGCGTTTCCCTCCTAACGCGGAAGGCCAAAGCGCGCACGCGCTGCTGTATCGCAACGAAGGGAACGGCCGGTTTCGAGAGATGTCGGAGCAGGCGGGCGTCGCCCTGAAGGGCTGGGGTCAGGGTGTGTGCGTCGGAGACTACGACAACGACGGCCATCCCGACATGCTGGTAACCTTCTACGGGCACAACGTCCTTCTGAGGAACCGCGGTGATGGGACGTTCGAAGACGTGACGGCAAAGGCCGGCTTGCCAGTGACCGGAACTCGCTTCGGCTCGGGTTGCACGTTCTTCGACTACGATCGCGACGGGTACCTCGACCTGTTCATTTCGAATTACGTGGACCTGGATCTCGACAAGACCCCCAAGCCCGGGCAAGGCGGATTCTGCGAATGGAAAGGGATACCCGTCTCGTGCGGGCCGCGCGGTCTGCCGCTGGCGCGAAATGTGCTTTACCACAACAACGGGGACGGCACATTTACGGATGTGTCCGAAAAGGCGGGCATCCTCAAGCCGGGCGGGCGATACGCGCTAAGCGCGGTAGCGGCGGACTTCAACAACGACGGATGGCCCGACCTGTATGTGGCCTGCGACATGACGCCCAGCCTGCTCTACCATAACCTGCACAATGGAACATTCGAGGAGCGCGGGGCCGAAGCCGGAGTCGCGTACAACTTTGACGGAGCCTTGCAGGCGGGCATGGGAGTGGCGGTTGGCGACTATGATGGCGACGGCCGGCTGGATATTGCCAAAACCAACTTCTCCGGCGATTTGACGTCGCTGTTTCACAACGACGACGGCAAGTTCTTTACGGACCTTTCGCGCGAAGCGGGACTGGGGGTGCATCAACTGCTGGGCTGGGGCATCGCCTTCGTGGACGTGGACGACGACGGGTGGCCCGATCTGGTGATCGCCAACGGGCACGTCTATCCGGAGGTGGAAGGCAAGAATCTGGGTGACACGTATTTGCAGCCGACACTGCTTTACCGGAACCAAGGTCGGGGCAAATTTGTCGAGGTGACAGCGCAGGCGGGCCCGGCATTTCAGGTTGGGCGGCCGGCAAGAGGACTGGCGGTGGGCGACCTGGATGGCAGCGGGCGCCCGGAGATCGTGATCGTCAATATGAACGGCGTGCCCAGCGTGCTGAAGAACACGGAGCCGCGGGGCCACTACGTGAACGTGAGGCTGGAGGCTACCGAATCAAATCGCAGCGCGATCGGGGCGCGCGTCACGGTGACAGCGGCAGGGCGCCGGCGAACGAATGAGGTTTTGGGCGCCAGCAGCTTTTACTCGCAGAACTCCTCGACTCTGCACTTCGGGCTCGGCGAGGTGACGAAAGTCGACAACATAGAGGTACGCTGGCCAACAGGGCGCATGCAGGTGACGCCGGGCCTGGATGCCGATCATACCGTTCGCATTCGAGAGCCGCGTGGCAAGCCAGGCGAAGGCGGGACGTGGGCAGTGACCAAGCCGTGAGTAGTGCCCCCTGATCGAAGCATGTTCGAAGCATGTCCGAAGCATGATTGATGCATGACGGAGCGCAACACAGATTCCGCGAGCACGCGCCGGCACTTTCTGAAGACAGCGGCAGCCGTTCCGTTAGCTGCCGCGACGGCTGCGATTGGGCTGCCGGAACCTGTCGCGATGCAGCCGGGAGCCGGCGATGCGGCGGCCGGGAAAAGAAGCCCCGGCAGTCATGCCGGGGCTGCGCACGAACCTCCTTACGAGGCCCTGAGGCAATTCATCCTGCCCGGCCAGGACGAATTTGCCGTCGAGCAGACCGCAGTCGAGATTGAGCGCCGATTGGACTTGGCGCTTTCAAACGGCCAGGCGCTGCCGGCGGCTGAAAACGCGGCGGGCCAGTCTCCCATGCCTAAGCAGTTTCGCGCCTTGGCGCCCGATGTGGAGGCGGCGGAATTTGACGCAGCCGACACGGACTGGGCGGAAGGGTGGAAGAAGTGGATGGCCTCGCTCGGCAAAGTGCGGCGGTGGCAGTTCTCGGCGCTGCCTGATTCAGTCGTGCGATTTGAAGTGAGCGGCGAGGCGGACGGACGCGTCTATCATCGGGTTGGCCGTTGGCGCCAGGTCTGGGTGGAAGGTAAGCTCGTCGAGTTCCGTCCTCTGGAAGAACACAAGGCGACGGCGAGCCAACCCTGGTTCCGCGACGTAACCACGGCGGCATTCGTGCGCTGCGAATCTTTTTCTGCGCAGCTGGCGAAAGGCATTCCTTACTGGCGGTCGACACTCGACCCGGCGACGGGAATCGACGTATATGGCAACAATGGCATCGCGGTCGGAGATATTGACAACGACGGCATGGATGAAGTGTACGTCTGTCAACCGGGAGGGCTGCCGAACCGGCTGTATAAGTTTCGTGAAGACGCCACGTTCGAGGACATCACCCACGCTTGGAACGCCGGTTTGCTCGATGACACCTCGTGCGCGTTGTTTCTCGATCTGCGAAACACGGGGGCACAGGACTTGGTTGTGCTGCGCGACTCGGGGCCGGTCCTGCTGTTGAATCGAGGCGATAAGTTCGAGCTGCGGACGGATGCGTTTGCGTTCGCCACTTCGCCCGCGGGCGCCTTCACCGGAATGGCGGCGGCCGATTATGACAAGGACGGCAAGCTCGATCTATACCTGTGCACCTACGTGTATTTCCAGACTGAGGCGCAGTACACGTACCCATCGCCCTATCACGACGCGCAAAACGGACCGCCGAATTTCCTGTTTCACAACCGCCTCAACCAAGATGGCAGCGGGCAATTTGCGGACGTGACGGCGGAGACCGGCATGGCCGAAAACAACAACCGCTTCAGCTTTGCGCCGGCCTGGTGCGACTACAACGACGACGGCTGGCCCGATCTGTTCGTAGCGAACGATTTTGGAAGAAAGAACCTCTACCGGAATCGCAATGGACGGTTTCAGGATGTGGCCGCGGAAGCGGGAGTCGAGGATCTGGGCCCTGGCATGAGCGCGAGCTGGTTCGATTACGACGGCGACGGGCGCGCGGACCTTTACGTGGCCAACATGTGGAGTGCCTCCGGCCAAAGAGTTGTCGAGGATCCGCGCTTCGCGCCGGCGCGAGAGTGGAAGGAAGCCTACCGGCGGTTCACCAAGGGCAACTCGCTGTTTCGCAATCGGGGCGACGGCATATTTGAAGAGACCACGCAGAAGGAACACGCCTGGTTTGCGCGTTGGGCATGGTCCTCTGGCGGGCACGATGTGGATAACGACGGAAGGCCTGAGCTGGTGATCACGTGCGGGATGCTGACTAACGCGTCGCGGACCGACCTGATGAGCTTCTTCTGGCGCCAGGTAGTCTCGCGCGCGCCGGTGAAGAAAATGCCGTCGACCGCCTACGAAGGCGGCTGGAACGCGATCAATCAATTTGCGCGAGAGGAGTATAGCTGGGAGGGGAACCAACCCAATGTGCTCCACGCCCGAAGAAGCGGGCGATTCTACGATTTCTCGGGCGTGAGCGGCCTGGACTTCGCCGAGGATGGACGCGCGTTTGCCGTTGTGGATTTCGATGGCGACGGGCGGCCCGACATTCTGCTGAAGAACCGGCTGGGCCCGCAGGTGCGCGTGCTGCAGAATGCGTGCGCCGGCAATCGGCGGTCGGTTGGGTTGAAGCTGATCGGGACCAAGTCGAATCGAGATGCGATTGGAGCGCGCGTGGAAGTGGACGGGCAGGTGAAATGGGTGGCGGCCGGCTCGGGCTATCTGTCGCAGCACAGCAAAACACTGCTGTTTGGACTGGGCGAGGCCGAGGAAGCCACACGCGTTCGTATCCTTTGGCCTTCGGGAGCGGTTCAGGATTTGAAGCGCCTGAAGGCAGGCCACGTGTACTGGGTGACCGAAGGCGAACCTGCTCTGGTCTCGCTCGCGATGCGAGTGCCGCGAACGCTCGCTTCCCTCCCGGTGGTTTGCGACAACACTCTGGCACTGCGCGACACTGTGTTCCTCGACCCCCTGCCGCTGCCGGAGAAGATGGGCGGTCCGGCGCTTCTGATGATCACCGCCGGCGAGAAACCCGCGCAGCTGGAAGGCGCAAAAGTCGAGACCGTCGATGTGGGAGCTGGGGAGGCTAGGGAGAGTGACCGGCGGCGCACCTGGGCCATATTCCGGCGCTACCTGTTTGACTGGCGAGCGGAACTGGTAACGCCTTTCTGCCTATTGTTGGATAAGGACGGCCGTGCCATTAAGGTCTACGGGCAGGTTCCCGACACAAGGCAAGTTTCGCAAGACTTGTGCCGGCTCGCCAGGGATTGCCCGGCCGGTGCGAGCGCGCCGGCGGCCCAAGCGCACGGTCTTTTCGACGGTTACTCGATCAAGCAGCCGCATCGCGATTTCTTCAAACACGGCGCGGCGTATTTGTGGTCGGGCTATCCCGAGCAGGCGCTGCCCTATCTAGAGAAGGTGCTGGAACGAACGCCGGACAATCCACGGGTACTGCTGCTGGTGGGGCAGATTCATGCGCGGGCGAATCGCGCCGAACCGGCGAAAGTGGCCCTCGAGCGGGCGCTCGAAATCAATCCGAATCTGGCCGAGGCCTATGCCGAGCTGGGTGGATTAAGCGAGGGCAACAAAGATTTCCGAGGCGCTCTCAGCCTCTATGAAAAGGCGCTCGAGCTCAAACCGGACCTGGTGTTTACGCTGCTGGATGCGGCAAGAATCGCGGAAACGCTCGGAGACAACGCGCGGAGTGAGCGGTACATTCGGAAGGCGCTCGAAGCGGATCCACAGTCAGCCGACGCGGAAAACGCCATGGGACTGATGCTTGCCAAGCGCGACGATTTCGAGCGGGCGCGCTCCCACTTTCAGCGGGCGATCGCGCTGCGGCATGATGATGCCGGAGCGATCAACAACCTCGGTGTGTTGTATATGAAGGTGGGCCGGGTTGACGACGCGGTGGCCGCATTTCGATACGGCATTCAAGAGGCGCCCGAAGATGAAACACTATATTTGAACCTGGCGCGCATTTATGCGCAGCGCGGGGAGTTGGACAAAGCTCGGGTTACGATGCAGGCGCTGGTCGAGCGAAAGCCGGGAAGCGAGGTCGCAAAGAAGGCGCTGCGCGAGTTGGATGCACGATAGGAGCGCACAGGCCACACGTTGGCCGGTGTGCGCGTTGGCCCTAGAAGCGCAGCCCGAAGGGCGAAAGATAGTAGCCCACGGCGCAAGCCATGGGAACACGTCGGGCCGGACGCCTAGCCCGGGAACGGGGCGTAAGGTGGGGCAGGCGACCTTGTCGCCTGCCGGGAGGCCGGAGGAAAGCGGGAGGCTTCAGATGTATTTCATCGTATTGCTGCTGTTGATGGGTCAACAGAAACCACCAGTCCAGCCACCCCAATCGGCTGCGGGAACGCAAGAAGAGGTGCTGATCGAAGAAATTGCGCGATCAGGGCGAACGCTCGAGGCCGGAGACAGCGCCTCGTCGCGGGTCGCGGCGCAAGCGCAAGTGCCCGCCGGGGCGCCGCCGCTGCTGAGTTTCCGCTACTACGAAGGCAAGCAACACTATCGTTTCGGCGACGTTGACTTGATGCTGGACGATGCCGGCCATTGACGAATGCAAAAGGAAGCCGGACCGGTGAAGATGCCAGGCGCAAGAAAGTTTTGGCTCGGCATTGTCATGCTGGCAACGCTGGCCAGCGGAATGGCGCCGGGGGTGTCGGCGGCAAGCCCGGTCGATAACCAGGCACTCATCGACGGATTGACAGCTTACCGGGATGGGCACTACTCGCTCGCGCTGAAGAGACTCAAAGAGGCGTCCGACGCCGATCCGGCCAACCGCAGAGCCCGTGTCTACCTCGCACTTACTCAAGCGGCGACAGGCGACTGCGGGGCAGCGCTCGGTGAACTAAACCGGGCCGCAAGCCAACCGGAGGATGGAACGCTTGCGCGGCTGGCCGGGCTCGCCGCCTCAAAATGCGAGGTGAACGCAGGCAAAACGGCGGCAGCGCTTGCGCTGCTTGAGAACCTCGAGAAACGCTACCCGAAGGATGCCGACATCTTGTATGCGATCGCGAAGCTGCACATGAAAGCGTTCAACGACGCCACGCTCACGATGTTCCAGCGCGCGCCGGCATCCTATCGCGTCCACGAGCTATCCGCCGAAATCTTCGAGGTGGAGAACCGTTACCCGGAGGCGGTGGGAGAGTACCGGAAAGCCATCGCGCAGAATCCCCAGGCGCCTGACCTGCACTTCCGGCTGGGACGGGCGTTACTGCTGGCGTCTCACGACGCGGCGGCGTTGGACGCGGCGAAGGCGGAGTTTGAAGCCGAGCTGCGGCTGAATCCGGAAGACGCGGCTTGCGAGTTTCAACTCGCGCAGATTGCCCAGGCGCAGAATCGGGCGGACGACGCCCGGCAACATTTCTCCCGAGCGCTCGAGCTATCGCCCGATTTTGCGGATGCGCTGGTGGCACTGGGCAAGATCGAATCGAAAATGAAGCAATTCAGCCAGGCAATCGGCCACCTGGAGCGCGCGACGGCACTGCAGCCTGCCAATGAGAACGCGCACTACGCCCTGATGCTGGCCTACCGGGACGCCGGCGAGACAGCCAAGGCGAAAGCAGAGAAGGCGACGCTTGATAAGCTGCAGCGGCCGGCGGAGGGCGAGTTCACCGAGTTCTTGAAGAAGTTGGGCGAAAAGCCGCCGGAACCGTGAGAATCGAGCGGCTTTTGAGGAGCTCGGGGACGTGGCGCGGGCACTCGTGCTTGCCGCGCCGAGACTCGTCTCGGCGCTCCGCCTGTTCGCTGGCAGCAACTCTGGCCGCATTGCTGGTAGGGTACCTGCTGTTGGCAGGGGCTCCGCCCTATTCACCGGATTTCCACAATATCGCCGCCAGCGCGGGACTTAAGGATGTGTTCCCCAACGGCGGCAGCCAAACCAAGCAATGGGTGGTGGAGAACACGGGAAGCGGCGTGGCGTTCATCGATTACGACAACGACGGGCTCCCGGATATCTTTGTCGTCTCGGGCGATGGCGGCACCAACCGGATGTATCACAACGAGGGCAATGGGAAATTCCGGGATGTTACCGACGAGCTCGGGTTGCGAAGCTCCGGTTGGGGGCAAGGCGTTTGTGCAGGCGACTTTGACAACGACGGATATACCGATTTATTTGTCACTTACTGGGGTCAGAACCACTTATACCGGAATGTGGGAGGTAAGCGCTTCGAGGATGTCACGGAGCGGGCGCATCTTACTCAAGACCGCGTGCGTTACAATACCGGGTGCGCGTTTGTCGATATCGACAACGACGGGAAGCTCGATCTGTTTGTCGCCAATTACCTCAAATTCGATCCCGCGTCGACGCCGAAGCCGGGAGCAAATCCGGAATGTTTCTATCGCGGGCTGCCGGTTGCCTGCGGGCCAAGGGGGCTGCCCTTTGACA
>Ga0302326_10009769_pt1 | contig 20889 bp, 19 predicted proteins | sample Palsa_T0_3_FD_202264 | JGI IMG/M metagenome (GOLD analysis project Ga0302326, IMG submission 202264) | Peat permafrost microbial communities from Stordalen Mire near Abisko, Sweden - Palsa_T0_3 | ecosystem: Environmental > Terrestrial > Soil > Palsa > Peat permafrost | place: Sweden: Abisko...
CACTCGTCGCCACCGGCCTCACACGCGAAGTCGTGCCGGGTCGTCGAACCGTCGGCCGCCGACAGGCGCGCCGAGTACGCGCCCGTCTCGAGCGGCGGCAAGGGCAGGTCGATTGGCTCGGCGTCGTGCGGGCGGGCCGCCTCCAGCCGGAGCGGTGCGCGCTGTCCGTCGATGCGCGTGATCTCGAGCCGGACCGTGGACGAGGCCGCGGCTCCGATGTCGGGCGGCAGACGCGCACGCAGCGTCGAAGGCAGCCCCGCGGTGCAACCGCCCACCACGTCGAGCTGCGCCGGCTCGAAACGCGGATCGCGCATCAGCCACCCGAGAAGGCCGCTCCAGAGGGCGCCATGGCCGCGGCCCGCCGTGCGGGAGCCCAGGTCGGAGAACTGCAGCTCCCACGTCCCGTCGACGCCAAGCGCGATCGTGCGGCCGTCGCCCTCGTCGCCGATCGCGAGGACGGGCATCTTGGCGCCCGACCGCGTACGGCGCGACGGGTGCGACCAGAGCGCCACGCCGCCGCGCCGCACGTCGCCGAGGACGTTGGCGCCGGGCATCTCGGGCAGCTCGTCGCCGACCGCAGCGCGCAGCGGCGCGAGGAGCGGCGCTGCGTGGCCCGCCGGCGTCCAATCCGGGACGAACGGCGACGTGTCGGCGCTCGGCGCGTCGCTCGAATCGCCGAGCTGGACGGGCAGCACGTCGGCCAGCGGCGTCCCTGCATACCCCCCCGCAACGAAGGACTTTTGCCCGCCGACCATGACGAGCCCTCCGCCGCCGAGGACGTAGCGCCGCAGATCGTCGAGGTACTTCTCGAGCCCGTACGGCTGCGCGTCGAAGTCCTGAAGCACGACCGCGTCGAAGCTCGGGAGCCGATCGCGAAAGAGCTCGTCGACCGGAAAGGGGATGAGCGCGAGGTCGTTCGTGGAGGCGTGAACGTCGTTGGTGGGCGTGCGCAGGATGAAGAAGGCCACGACGTCGACCGACGCGTCGCTCTTGAGCCACTGGCGGAGTGCGCGCACGTCGTTCGTAGGACGCCCGGCGACATGCAGGACGCGCACGCGCTCGCGCGCGACCTCGAACGTGACGAGCCGTCGATCGTTTGCGGGGACCGCGTCGCCTTGCTGAGGCGCGATGGCAATCTCGACGATCCGCGAGCCTGCGCGCTCGAGCGTGATCGTCAGGTCGAGAGTGCCCTTGCCGTCCTCGAGGTGGGCGATGCCCGACGCCAGGAGCGCGGGCGGGCCGTCGTCGCGGAGCTCGCGGGCGGTCACCGTGAGCTCGTCGCATGCGAGTCCTCCGGCGCAACCGACGTCGACGCGCAGGGGGAGAGGGACGTGGGCGACCGCGGCACCCGCAGCGCTCACGCGCCGGATGCTGGCGTCGGGGGGCGCGCTCCGGGTCGTGGCGACCGTGTCGATGGGGACGTGGAGCGACGCGCCCATGGCGTGGAGCGCGGCTGCGGACACGTCCTCCGGAGGATCGTCGAGGCGCCCGTCACTGACGACGATCACGGCGGCCGGGTGCTCCTCGGCCGACGCCGCGATCGCTCGTAACGCCGCGCCGAGGTCGCTGTGAGCGGCGCGCGCCGAGGCGTCGTCATGCGAGCCATGCTCGGGCAAGGGGGCCGGCGCGCCCTCGCCGAATCCGAGTACGACGAAGCGTGCGCCATCGGGTTCCGCGCCGCGCTTTGCGAGCCGGGCGATGATGGCGTCGCGCGTCTCGCTGCGCGGGCGGCCGTCGTCGCCCGGCAGGGCCATCGATCGGGAGGTGTCGGCGAGGACCACCACGCGCGCCCCGACGGCGGTCTCGCGTGCCGCCACGCGCGCCGGGCGGAGCACCGCGGCGAGAAGCGCGGCGACCGCGAGCAACCCCGTGACGGCGACGCCGACGGCCCCGCGCCCTTCGCGCCGCACTTCCGCGACCAGCAGCGCCAGGCTGGCGACCGCGAGCGCCACGGCGACGGCGACGCCCCAGGAGGGCAGATCCGCGCTCGTCCCGAGGTGCGTCGAGAGCATGTCAGGGGCTCGCCGCGGCGCGACGCCTCATCAAGAACTGGGCGTGGACCTGATCGTCCTTGTAGTTGGAGCAGAGCACGTACATCGCGATGTTCACCGCGAGGCGGATGGCGTGCTCGCGCTGCGTGTCGCCCCCGGGCACGACGGGCTGCTCCCACATGCCCGACGCGCCGCGAGCGAGCGCGCCGCCGAGGTCGTTGTCGCTGAAGATGACTTGCGCCAATCCACCGCGGACGATGGCCTCGAGGCCTTGAGGTCCCTCGACGCGTCCCTCGGCGCGGTGCAGCAGGTAGAACGTGCGGAAGATCACGTGGTCGGCACCGAGCGTGATCGGCGCTCCGTCGGGCAGCACCCGCGCGATTTCGCGCCGCGCCGCCCGGCCGAAGGGGCTCGGCTCCCCGTGCGGCCCCGCGCCCGCGTCGTCGGCGAGCAGCACCCCGCCGAGCGCGAAGAAGCGGCGCAGGCCCGCGATCTCCTCGACCGAGAGCGGAGCCAGGTCGGCGTCGCCGCTCCAGTAGAGGAAGGGCGCGCCGATCACCGCGGGGTCGTCGGCTCGCACGACGCTGGGGTGGAGACGCGCCGGGGCGCTCGTGCGCTGTTCGAGCTCCCACGCCCACCGTCCGGGCGCGGTCGCGTGCGCCGGACCCGTCTGCGATCCCGTGATCAAGACTCGGGGATCGAATGCGCCGGCGTCGCCGAATGCCCGCGCCGAGCGCGGCGCGAGCCCGCAACTGTGATCGCGAACAGGGCGACGAGGCGGGCGATGGGCGGACGCACAAGAGGTTCCTAGTCCAGATCGTCGACACGCCACATGCCGCCGTCGCGCTTAAGCTTGACCTGGTGCCCGCCGGGCACGGCGACCACGGCCGCCTCGCCCGTGACCTGCACGGGGAGCGTACCCGGGTCGCTCAAGCCATCGACCAAGCTCCTCATCCGGTCCTCCATCGACGCGCGCGTGCCGGGCGACAGCACCCGCATCAGCCCCGCGTAGCTGCGCCGGGCGAGGACTCGACGGAGTTGCTGCAGCGCTTCTTCGGGGGTGCGCCCCCCGCCCGGGAGCGCGCCGGCAGTGCTGACTCCGTAGCGGCCCGCCCGCATGTCGAGGGCCGCTTCTTCGCCGTCCGCGTAGCGAAGGCGTGCGGTCGCTTCGACCCGCGTGTTCGCGCTGGCGATCGCCACCCCTTGCTCGGCGAGCTCGGCCCGCTCGTCGGCCACGACGGTCGCCACCTCGCCCGGGCTCCGATCGCGTCGCGACGCGGTCGTCATCATCGCATAGAGCGCCGCAGCGTCGCCGCGCTGCGCCGCCGCCGCGTAGGCCAGCGCCGCCGCGCGGGCGTCCGGCGTCGGCGATGCGCAGCCGGGAAGGGCAGTGGCGACGAGGAGCAGCCTGACGACGCCCCCCCACGGTCCCGTCACTCCGACACCTCGGCCTTGGCGATCTCCACGTCGAGGTCGTACTCGTCGCGCCAAAGCGACGCCTTCGCCCGCACGGTCCACTCTTCGAGCTCGCGATCGCCCTCGCCGCCGAGAAAGAGCGTGACGCGGGCGGCACCGATGTTCGTGGCGGCACGGACGCTCTCGATCTTTTGCTTGTGCTCGCGATCGAGGGCGTCGGCGATGCGGAGGATGCCCGCGAGGCCCCGCACCTTGCCGCGCGCTTCTTTGCCCAGGTCGCGATACCCGGGGTGATTGGGATCGGGTGGGCCCTTGCGGTGGTAGCGCGCGATGTTCGATACGATCGCGCGCTCCTCGGGGGTGACGCCCATGATGTCGGCGTGCTGGATCAAGTACTGGCTGTGTTTGTGGTGCCCGCTGTAGTGCACGTAGTCGCCCACGTCGTGCAGCATGGCCGCCACGCGGAGCAGGAGGCGATCACGCTCACCGAAGGCGTGTACCTGCTGCAGATCGTCGAAGAGCTGCGTGGCGAAGCGGCACACGTGGCGTGCGTGCTTTTCGTCGAAGTGATAGTGGCGTCCGAGCCGCGCGCAGGCTTCGAGGATGCGCTCGGCTTCCTCGGCGGCGTCCCAGACGTGGAAGAATTTGTCGACGAGCTCCTCGAGCACACCGGCGGCGAGACCCACACCCGGCCCGTGGATCGTGCTCGCCTTGAGCACGGCCGCGAGCCGCAGGAAGATCGCGGCCGCGGGCACGATGGTGTCGGCGCGGTCGGGGCGCAGCTGGTACTCGTCGCGCCGCTCGCTGTTGGACATCGAGCACAGTTTCTTGAACAGCGTCTTGGCCGCCGCGACGTCGATCCCGCGCGCCGCTCCCTTGGCCGGACACATGTCGCAGAGGGTGTCGACGTTGCCTCCGGTGCCGACCAGCATCTCGACGGCACCGATCTGCGGGAGCGCCTCGCCGAGGGCGCGATCGATGGCTTCTTCGATGAGACGCTCGCGCGCCCGGTCGACCGTCTTGGCCCCCTTCAGGTAGCCCTCGAGCATCCGGACGGTGCCGAGCGGCAGCGACATCGTGAACGCCGTCTCTCCGCGCTCGAGCACCGTGAGCTCGGTCGATCCGCCGCCCACGTCGACCAGCAGGGCGCGCTTGTCGCCGAGGGGGATGCGGCGCGTGACCGCCAGCGTGATGAGGCGTGCCTCTTCGATGCCCTCGACCACCTCGAGCTCGATCCCCGCCTCGCGCCGCGCGCGCTCGACGAGCGTGCCCCCGTTCTTGGCCTCGCGCACCGCGCTGGTCGCGATGGCCCGGTAGGCATCCACCTTCCAGCGGTCGATCTCCTGGCGGAACTCGCGGAGCGCGTTGCACGCCTGCCCCACCGACGCTGGCGCCAGGCGCCCCGAGAGGAATACCTCGGCGCCCAGGCGGACCGGCGAGCGCAGCGTTGCGAGATCTTTCCAGGGACCCTCGGCTTTGAGCTGCGAAAGCCGCCCTTTGCCCGCCTGCGAGGGGGCCGCAGCCTCGATGACGCGCAGGCGAAGGGCGTTGGAGCCGACGTCGATCGCCGCGAACCGAGGCATGAAACAGAAACTAGCGGGAGCATGTCCCATCGGCTAGCGTCTGCGGGCGGTGTTCGGGTACGGCGCTCGGTTCCGTCAGTGGTTTACCCTGCTCGCGATCGGGTGCGCCGTGCTCGTGTCGGCGGGCTGCGGCGGCGGTCCGCCCAAGGCGCCCACGATCCTGCGCCCGCTCGACCAGCCTCACGCGGTGGCGGTGATGGCGCGCGTGTTCCGCGAGTTCGGCCTCGACCCGGTGCGCAACCGTCTCATTCACTTTGGCCAGAAGGACGGTCAGCTCAATCTCGACGTGGCCTCCAAGCAGCGGCGCTTCGGGATCGCGTACATCAGCTGGCAAGACGCCGACCAGCTGGGCGACGAGCTGCCGCGACGCCACGACCCCAACGCCATCTTGGTCGTTCGTGGCGCGGGCGAGGACGACGACGTCCGCGCTGCGCTCCTCTTCGCCGCGGACTACATGCAAGACGACTTGTCCGGCGAGGAGCACACGTCCACCGCGATCGCCGCCGAACAGAAGCTCGAGCTTGCTACGCGCGACGTGCTGCGCCGCGCCGAGCACGAGAGCTGGCCGTGACCACCGTCGACGACGTCCGCGGTGCCGCGCGCCTCATCGTCACCGGCGCCGCGACCACCGCGCTGGGCCTGGCCATCGCGGCCACCGCCCCGATCTTCGCGACCGCCCCGATCGATCGCATCCAGCATCAGCAAACCGCCGGAGGCTTCGTGGTCCTCCTCGGCTGGGTCGTCCTTGCCTGGGGCATCCACAGGTTCGGCCGCACTTAGAGCCAACACTCAGTCGCTTCGGAGCACCACGATGCCCGTGTCGGGGGCGAGCTTCGGGGTGCGTTGGGCGGCGAAGCCGAAGGCGCGGTCGGTGATCATGGCCGTGCCCTGGTAGGGGCCGCTGGCTGTCCTTGCGACCAGGTCTTCTTTGGCGAGCGCTTGCTCGTCGATGGCGGGGGTGAGCGGCGCCGAGTAGACGCCCGTTCGGTCGAACAGTGCGGCGTAGTAGACGGGGAGCTTGCCCTCGCTGCCGGCGGCCTTCGCCTGATCGAGCAGCAAGGTCTTGAGGGCCTCTTGCAGGTGGCGGGCGAAGTACCGATAGGACCATCCGGTGACGAGGAGCGCGCCCGTCGAGTGATCCGCACGTTTGACCGGCGCGCCGGCGATCCAGTCCTCGTCCGGGCCGGTCTTCGTCTGGGCGTTCGGGAATGAGCCCGTCGTCGTCACGAACCCGTCGGTGCCCCTGGCGAGCGCGGGGAAGAGGGCAAAGAGGTTTTGCCCGGCCATGACGTCTTCTTCCAGGTCGTTGCGGATCGCGATCCCGTTCGAATCCGCGAGCGCGAAGAACGTCGACTTGGCGATGTTCAAGTCGGACACCTGACGCCGGATGCGAAAGAGCGCGCTGCGGACGCCTGCGACGTCCTGCTTCGGGTCGGCGCCGTCCGCGACGAGGGGCGCCAGCTTGGCGGCGCCCAGGGGCAAACCGCGCTCCACCTCGCCGATGTCCTTGTCCACGAGCGCGGCCAGATCGGCCGCGTCTTTGGTGGCGTGGGCGGCGCTCTCCTTGCCATCGTCTTTGCAAGCCAGCGCTGTCGCGGCCGCGCAAGCGAGCAGCGCCAGCGCCACCCGCGGCCCAAGCGCCACCCCGAGGGACTGCGCACGACCCCATATCCACGCCCTGAGCATCGCGAACCGGATACTACGACGGCTGCCGCAGCGAGAGAGCTTTTGATACTTTGCGCCTCGCTCGCTTGGATCCAGAAGCGCCCTTGCCGACCACGGGCCCCTTCGAAGGGCTCACCACGGGCCCCTCGCCGGCGCGCCAGCGCCTCGGGCGATTCGAGCTTTGCGCCAAGCTGGCCGATGGCGGAATGGCCACGGTCAACGTCGCGATCGTGCGCGAGGGGGCCGACGCCGGCCGCGTGCTTGCCGTGAAGATGATCCGCGAGGAGTTCGCGAGGAACGCCGAGTTCGCCGCGATGTTCCTCGACGAGGCGCGGATCGTGGCGGGCCTGCGGCACCCCAACGTCCTACGCTACGACGAATTGGGCCAGGACGCCGGACACGCGTTCATCGCGATGGAGCTCCTCTACGGACAATCGCTCTGGAGCGTGTGGGAGCGTTGCCGCGCTCGCGGCGTTCGAATGCAGTACCCGACAATCGCGTGGATTGGCGCGCGAGTCGCCGAAGGGCTGCACTGCGCACACGAGGCCACGGACGCCGCGTCGCGTCCCCTCGACATCGTGCATCGCGACGTCAATCCGGCCAACGTGTTCTTGACGTACGAAGGCGAGGTCAAAGTCATCGACTTTGGCCTGGCCAAGGCGAAGAACCGCGCGTCGCGCACGGCGGCCGGAGTGATCAAAGGCAAGGTGGCCTACATGTCGCCCGAGCAGGCGGTGGGCGGCGCGCTCGATCGCCGCAGCGACGTCTTCGCGCTCGGCACGACGCTCTGGGAGCTGGCGTGCGATCGCCGCCTGTTCAAACACATCGACGAAGTGGAGACGCTGCGGCGCGTGAACGCGGCGGCCGTGCCCGACCCCACGGCGCTGGTCGACGGATTCCCACCGATCCTGTGGCGTATCCTCGAGCGCGCTCTCGCTCGCGATCCCGATCGCCGATATCCAACGGCCGCGGCGCTGGCGCGTGACCTCGACGAATTCGCGGCCGGCGGGCCGGACGGGTCGGGGCCGCGCCCGCTGGCCGAAGTGCTCGACGCGCTTTTCCCGGGCGACGCGCTGAGGCAGCGAACGTGGGTTTCGGACGTCACGGCGCCCGGCAGCGTCGGCCGCGCGCCGCTCAAGGACCGATCGACGTTTTCGGGGGCCGACGAGCCTTCGGCCGCCGCGGCCCCGGTCCGCCGTGCGTCAACGCTCTGGCAAATCGTCGCCGTCGTCGTCGGAGCCGTCACCCTCGCCATCCTCATCGCCCTCGCTCTTCGATAAGGGAGCGCGCGACTCCGGGAGCGCGCGACTCGACCCGCGTGTAAGGACGGACTCGACCCCGCGTGTACGGAGCGAAGCGAAGTACAGGCGGGACCGAGTCCCGACGCCCGCGAGGGCGAAGCCCGCAGCAGGGGTACCGAAGGAGGGACTCGAACCCTCACGCCCTTTCGGACGGCGGATTTTGAGTCCGCTGCGTCTGCCATTCCGCCACTTCGGCTCTCGTGCGTGCTCTCGCGGGGTCGCGCGTCGACAGGGCGTACCGAAGCGTGAGTCGAGATGCAAGCCCTCGGCGCGGTGGCCGAGCGAGAATTACCGGACAATCCGATTGACGCAATTGTCAAATACGGTACTTCTCGCAAACGTCATGGCAGGCACATTGCAAAGTCGTCTGGGTGTTCTCGCTCTCGAATTTTCCGAAAGTGTGCTCGAGGCCATTCGTGGCGCATCGCTCGAAGAGCTATTCGGCGAATCGGTCGCCCGCGGGGCGCCTGCGGTCCCTCGCGCCGCCCGTGCCGTCCGCACCGCGCCCGCGGCGAGCGCCGGCCGACCACCCGCGCCTGCCCCTACAGCCACGGCTGCCACCTCGCGCGGCCGCAAGCCGCGTCCGGGTCGCCTGTCGCGTCGCTCGCCCTCCGACATCGAGCGGGTCATCAGCGAGATCGTCTCGCTGCTCACCGAGAGCCCGGGGGGGATGCGCGCCGAAGAGATCCGCCGTCGCCTGGGCCTCGTCGCCAAAGAGCTTCCGCGCCCCCTGAAAGAGGGTCTCGATTCCGGCCGCATCGGCAAGTCGGGCCAGAAGCGAGCGACGACGTACTTCATCGCCGGAGCCGCGGGGGCCGGCGCCAAGGCCCCGGCGGCCGGCGGTCGCAAGGCCGTCCGGGCCGTCGTCAAACGCAAGGCCGCGCCCGGCAAGGCAAAAGCCCAGAAGAGCGCTGCCCGCAAGCGCGGCGCCAGCAAGCGTGGCGCCCGGCCGTCGGCCAAGGCGCGCAAACCGAGCAAGCCAGCCAGACCGGCCAAGCCGACGAAATAAGCCGACGAAACAAACCGCTCCGCTGCGCCCCGCGCAGCAAGGTGGCGGAGTGGGCTTGGCGAGCCAGGCCTGAGCATGTTACAGACTTGCCCCCCCGCCGGGCGCTGCCTCAAGGGCCGCCCCGAGCTTTGTGGAGACGAGATGCCGAGCGAAGCGATTCAGTGCAAGCCCCTCGAAGTGGTCGTCAGCGACCGCGGGATCGAGCGTGCGATCAAGATGCTCAAGCGCAAGCTTGCGTCCGAGGGCGTTCTTCGCGAGCTGAAGATGCGTCGTCACTACATGAAGCCGAGCGTCAAGCGCCGCAAGAAGCAGGCGGAAGCCGCGCGTCGTCGCCGCAAGAGGGCGAAGGTCGAGGCGGCGCCGCCGGTGATCAAAGAGCGGACCTAGTTGTGGTCGAGGGGAGCGGACGACGCTCCCCTCGAGCTCCCCACCGGGAGCTTCGTACCAGGTCGGTTGTGGCGCGCCGCGACGACGGCCGTCGGGAGCTTCGTACCAGGTCGGTTGTGGCGCGCCGGGACGACGGCCGGGCTAGGCTGCGGCGGCGATGGCTTCTTCTAGGGTGAAGGAGCCGTCGTAGAGGGCGCGGCCCACGATGCAGAAGGGGATGCCGCGCGCGGCGAGCGTGCGCAGGTCGGCGAGCGAGCCGACGCCGCCCGACGCGATGACGGGCACCGAAGTGCGTGCCGCGAGGGCTGCCGTGGCGTCGACGTTGGGGCCGACGCGGGTACCGTCCCGGGCGACGTCCGTGTAGAGGACGCCGCCGAGCGGCGCGTCGGCGAACGAGGTGACCAGGTCGGCCGCGCGCACGCGCGTGGCCTGGGTCCAGCCGTCGACCGCGACGAAGCCGTCCTTGGCGTCGACGGCGATCACGACGACGCCCGGGTGCTCGAAGGCGAGCGCTCGAACCAGCGCGGTGTCTTTGACGGCCGCGGATCCGAGGACCACGCGTGCCGCGCCGAGCGCGCGATACGCCTCGAAGCTCTCGCGCGTGCGGACGCCGCCGCCGATCTGAACGCCCGGCCCGAAGGCTTGCAGGAGAGTCTTCACGACGTCGATCTGCACGGGATGTCCGTCCCGCGCCCCTTCGAGATCCACGACGTGGAGCCAGGGCACCTTGCCGCACCACGCGCGCGCGCGAGAAGATGGGTCGTCGTCGTAGACGGTGACGGCGTCGTAGTTGCCCTGGTGAAGGCGCACGGCCTTGCCGCCGAGCAGATCGACGGCCGGAATGACGATCACGACGCGAGGAACCTTTCGAGCAGCGCGAGCCCCGCGCGCTGGCTCTTTTCGGGGTGAAACTGGCAGGCGAAGACGTTGTCGTAGGCGATCGCGCTGACGAACCGCTCGCCGTACTCCGTCCTTGCCGCGACGACGCGCGGATCCCGCGGCGCGACGACGTAGCTGTGGACGAAGTAAAAGTGCTCGCCCGCGGGCGTGAGCAGGCCCCGGTGCTCGGTGGGCTCGGCGACGTTCCAGCCGATGTGAGGGATCTTCAGCGGGGCGCCCGTGATCTCGTCGGTGCCGCCTTGGAGCTTGACCACCTCGCCCTCGAGCACGCCGAGCCCCGCGCAGTCGGGCGCCTCTTCGCTCGACCGGAAGAGGACCTGAAGGCCGAGACAGATCCCGAGGTAGGGACGGCCGGTCGCCAAGTGCGCGCGCACCGCGTCGCCGAAGCCCTTCGAGAGCGCGCTGGCGCAGTCGCGGAAGCCGCCTTGCCCGGGCATGACGAGCCGGTCGGCGCCGGGCACGTCCGATGGGTCGCGACTGACCACGATGGAGTCTTTGCGACCGCGCGCCGCCTCCAGAAGAGCGCGCTCGACGCTCCGTAGATTTCCGAGGCCGACGTCGCACACGACGATTCGCACGGGGCCTCGCATACCACGCGCCAGACGGCCTTGCTCGCGCCTCGCTCGCGATCGACCCGGTGCTACGCTTGTCCCCATGGAGTCGCACGCGGACGCAGCGACGGCCTGGCTTTCGGACAAGGCGCAGGCGATGCAAGACGCGCTCGTCCCCCTCGTCGACATCAACTCGTTCACCGAGAACGCGGAGGGCGGCCGCAAGGTCGGCACGCTGCTGCGCGAGCTCTTCGCCGCCGGCGGCGTCGAGGCCACGTCGAGGCGGAGCGAGCGCTTCGCCGACCACCTGGTCTTTCGCAGCCGGCCCGACGCGCCGAACCGCGACGCGGTGGCCCTCGTCGGTCACCTCGATACTGTGTTCCCACCGGGCACGTTCGAGGGCTACCGGCGTGATGGCGCCCTCGCTCGGGGCCCCGGGGTGCTCGACATGAAGGGGGGCCTCGTCGTCATGGCGTTCGCGCTCAGGGCGCTCGCGGCGACGGGCGGGCTCGACAAGGTGGTCCCTCTGCGGATCGTCGTCGTCGCGGACGAAGAGGTCGGGTCGCCCGAGGGGCAGGGCGTCATTGCCGCCGCCATCGCCGGATCCGCGGCGTGCCTCGTGTTCGAGGCGGGCCGCGAGGCGGACGCCATCATCACGCGCCGCAGCGGGACGGGGCAGATGGCGGTGATCGTCCACGGCCACGCGGCTCACGCGGGAAACGGCCACGCGCAAGGCGCCAACGCGATCTGGGCCGCTGCGCGCTTCGTCGACGCGGCGCAACGGCTCACGGACTACGACCGCGGCGTCACCGTCAACGTCGGGCGGCTCACCGGCGGCGAGACGACGAACACCGTCCCCGATCGCGCCGAAGCCCACGTCGACCTGCGCTTCCGCGCGAACGCCGACGCCGACGCGCTCGTCGCCTCGATCCGCCGCGCCGCGGACGACGCCGTGGCCTCCGTGCCCCGTACGCGGGTCGAGCTGCAGGGCGGCGTGCTGCGGCGCCCGCTCGAGCGCACCGAGGCCAGCGCGAAGCTCCTCGCCGAGTACGGCGCATGCGCGCGTGCACACGGTCTCGGTTCGGCCGAAGCGGCGCTCATCGGCGGTGCGAGCGATGCGAGCACATCGGCCTCGCTGGGCATCCCCTCCATCGACGGCCTGGGGCCGCGCGGCGCCGGCTTTCACACCAAAGACGAGCGCATCGAGATCGCGTCGCTCGTGCCCAAGGCGCAGGCGCTGGCGCGCTTTCTCGCGGGCCGCGGCGCCTCCTGAAGGCTGCTGCTAGAGGTGTGGTCCGTGCGGCGCGCGCTCGGCCTCCTCCTGCTCGCCGTGGCGTGCCCCGCGCCGCGTGACACGACGCCGGCGGTCTACGTCGATCCCAACGGCGCGCGCCGCGCCCAGGCGCTGCTCGGCCCCCACGAGCCGCGGTCGACCGCGTCCGTCGCCCCGGCACGGGTTCACGTGATGGCGCCCGGCGAGGAGCTCGGCGGTCCCAACGCGATCGGGCGCCCCGGCGACTTGCTGCTCGAGAACAGCGAGGTGGTCTTCGTCATCGACCGCCTCGGGTCGAGCGCGGGGTTCGCCGAGAGCGGCGGCAACGTCGTCGACGCGGCCGATGCGCACGTGCGCAAAGACGAGCTCGGGCAGCAGTTCACGTACTTTGGCACCTTCCCGCGGCAGGGCGTGTACGACGCGATCGCCAGCGGGACGTCACCCGACGGGAGCGCCTGGGTCGAAGCCAGGGGTCGCGAGCTCTACGAGCCGTCGCTCGTCGTCGTCACCCGCTACACGCTGCACGCGCCCGACCGCGCGCTCTTGCTCGAGACCTCGCTCGAGAACACGGGCCCGGCGCCGGTCGAGGGGCTCTCGCTGGGCGACGCCATCCAGTGGGGCGGCGCCGAGAAGATCGCGCCCGGCAAGCCGCGCGGCTTCAAGGGGCCTTCGAGCGGCCCGTACGTCGGTGGCGTCGGGCGCTTCACGAGCTACGCCGTGACCTCCACCGAGGGAGCCGTCGACGGCGTCAGCGGAAGCACGTGGACCGACACCGCGCAGCGGACGGCGGTCACCCTGCGCCCGGGCGAGAAAGTCAGCTACGCGCGCGTCCTCGTCGTGGGCGAGCGCGCCGATTCGTCGAGCCTCGTCGCCGAGCTGTCGCGCGCAGCGGGGCAACCCGTCGGCCAGGTGCGGATCGATCTCCGGTCCGAAGCGCGCGAATCCGACGCGGGGGCGGGGCCCGTCCTCGTCCCGCCCGACGCGATTCTCGCGGTGAGAGACGCGAGCGGAAGCGACGTGATGACTATCCATGCCGCGGGCGAGACCCCTTCGCTCACCGCAGACCTACCGCCGGGTCACTGGCTCCTGGCCTATGCGGGAGGAGGCGGCAGGGCGGCGGCTGCACCGGCCGCCGTCGACGTGACGGCCGGCACCGAGTCACGTGCCGAGCTGTCCGTCAGTCGGCCGGCGGGCGCGCGCGTGCGCTGCATCGACGGGGCCGGCGGGGCGATGCCGTGCAAGGTCACGTTCGAGCGAATCGACTGGGGCCCGCTGCCCGACTTCGGCCCCGCATACGCCGCCGGACCGGCGCGCAATCAGGCGACGACCGCCGACGGAATCGTCGATGTCCCGCTCGCCGCCGGGACGTATCGCGTGACCGCTTCGCGCGGGCTCGCCTACGCGCTCGCGCAAGCCGAGCTCCGCCTCGAGCCGGGCGACATGAAGTCCCTCGACCTGTCGCCGCGGCGCGTGCTCGACACCGCGGGCTACCTGGGGTGCGACTTCCACCAGCACACGATGCTCGGCGCGGACGCCCCGGTCGCCATGCGCGACCGCGTGATCTCCAATGCCGCCGAGGGCGTGGACGTGGCCGTCGCGAGCGAGCACAACGTCGTGGCCGACCTCGAGCCCATCGTGCGCGAGCTGCATCTCGAGCGGGATCTCGTCTCCATTCCGGGCGACGAGCTCACCTCGGACGCCAGCCGCCATCCGTGGGGCCACGCCAACGCCTATCCGTTGCCGCGCGACCCGGCGCAAGCCCGCGGCGGCGCGCCCGCCGTCCGCGACCGCACCGCGCGCGAGGTGTTCGACGCGGTCCGCGCGTCGACGGGCGGCAACGTCGTCATCCAGGTGAATCACCCGCGCGCGGGCCGCAACGGCTACTTCGACCAGCTCGGGTTCGACCCGGCCAAGGGCGAGGGGACGGCGCCCGGCTACGACGCCCGCTTCGACGCGCTCGAAGTGTGGAACGGGCGCAACGTCGACGCGCGCGGAAAGGTGCTCGGCGACTTCTTCGCGCTGCTTCGCACCAGGCACCCCGTGACGGCCACGGCCGACACGGACACGCACGGCATCGTCGGACAGGAGGCCGGGTATCCGCGCACCTTCGTTCGCGTGCACGACGACGGTCCTCGTGCCGACTGGGACCCGGCGCGCACGGGCGACGTCGTTCGCGGCGTCAAGACACTGCGCGACGTCGTGCTGACCAACGGACCGATGCTGCGCGTCTCGGCCGACGGCGTCCCCGTGGGCGGCATCGTCCGTGGGCGCGTCGTACACGTGAAGGTCCACGTCGAGAGCGCGCCGTGGGTCGTCGTCGACACCCTTCGCGTCCTCCACGCGTCGGATCCGGATGCGAAGAACGACACCGACGTGAAGCACCTCGTCGAGACCCCGAACGATCGCGGCGCCATCGGCGCCGACGTGACCTTCACCGTGCACGCCAAAGCCGACGATGCGATCGTCGTCGTCGCGAGCGGCAGCAAGACGATGACGCCGGTGCTCGGCGAGGGGACCGATCCCGCAGAGACGACGCCGTGGGCGATGACGGGGGCTATCTGGATCGATGCGGATGGGGATGGGAGCGCGTTGGGGAGGTGAGGGGCGACCCCGACCCCGACCCCGACCTCGACCCCGACCCCGACCCCCAGGTTCGGCCTTCGGAGCTCGCGATCCACGGCCCCTTCGAGACAGAGCTTGCGCCCCCGAGCGGCTCGACTAGCTTGGCGCGGCTCGCCGTCGCTCCCCCCAAAAAGGGCGCGCCGCACGAGATCGGGGCGTAGCGCAGCCTGGTTAGCGCACTTGACTGGGGGTCAAGGGGTCGGAGGTTCGAATCCTCTCGCCCCGACTAGGCGGAATCGCTGAGAATTCCTCGGTTCCGCCGGTCGGTTTCTCCGGTGGTGCTTGGCGGGGCCCGGTCGAGAGCGACCGAGCCGAGGTCGAGAGCGACTGGGCGGAGGTCGGGAGGGACCGAGCCGAGGTCATTGGCGACTGAGCGGAGGTCGTCAGCGACCGAGCCGAGGTCGTTGGCGACTGGGCGGAGGTCGGGAGGGACCGAGCCGAGGTCGTTGGCGACTGAGCGGAGGTCGTCAGCGACCGAGCCGAGGTCGTTGGCGACTGAGCGGAGGTCGTCAGCGACCAGGGCTCGGTCGAGAGCGACTGAGGGAAGGTCGTAAGCGACGGGGCGAAGGTCGAGAGCGACTGAGCGTCGGTCGCGAGTGACCGGGGCCCCCACGAAAGCATCTCTCAGATGGGTCCGAACCTGGCTCGCTGGCGACGTGCGAAAGCCCACGCGCGGTCGATGTCGTCGCCGTCGAGAAACGACAGGTAGCCGGGGAGCATGCATATGGAGAACACGGCCAAGATCGATGTCACGGCGATCGCAAAGTGCAGCGCACCGCCCGCCGCGAACCCGGCGACGCGCGTCCGCTTGGCCAGGAGCAGCCAGGGAACGGCGGCCTCGATGGCGAGAGAGAGGTACGTCTGGAGAGCAGACATCCACTCATGACGGACCAGGAGGGTGCTATTCGGCGTCGTCGAGTAAATCGAGACGCTGAAGTACGCGCACACCTGACCGTTGCGCCAATACTCATCCGGGAGCTTGAGCCAGAGCGTCGTGACGTAGACGACGATGAGCTGCCACCGCATCAGACGAAGGCCGTAGATCGGGACGCTCTCCGCGTCGCTCGCGCGCGGCCGCAGCACGTGCGCCAGGCTCCACAGGCGCCCCAGCGGCGACACCATCACGAGCAGCGAGCCGATGCGAAGGAGCGCGTCCCAGCTGTGCAGGATCGGGAAAGCGCGGTCCGAATACGACACGTGCCACGCCCACACGACGAAGGCGCAAAGGCGCATCGCGACGCCCGCGCCGAGGCCGATCATGGCCGCCGCGGCCACGACGAAGACGGCGGTGACGCCCGCCGGCGACGTCACCACATAGAAGATGGACCCGTACCATCGTCCAGACGCCGTGGTCCGCGCCGCGTCGAGGGCGAGCATGCCCGACGTGGCGAAGTACTCGTGGCGCAGCGGCCAGAGCTGGATCAGGTTGGCCAGGGCCGCGACCGAGAGCCCGATCCGCACGAGAGCGTACGACCGCGGATCGGCGGGGCCCCAGAAGAAGTCGACGACCCGCCGCACGTCAGCCGCCGCAAGCGAACGCTTTGGAGCGGTGGTCCTCGCGCGTGCCGATGATGCCGTTGGCGCGGATGTCGGGCAGCAAGCGCAGGCGATCGTAGTACTCGTGGACGACGATCGTCTGGCCGCCGTGGCCGAGGCGCCCGCGGAGCTCGGAGCACATGCGGCCTGCGTAACCTGCCGCGTAGAAGAGGCACGTCGGGTCGTCGACGATGCACGTGAAGAGCGACTCGGCGCGCAGCGTGTGATCGTAGCGGCGCGCGCCAGGGAGGATCGGACCGACGGCGCCCTTGCCGCCGTCGCGCTCGATCACTTCGACCTCGACGTCGTAGTCATGCAGGTAGGGCGGCGTCGTGAACATGTTCCAGCTTTGCCAGATGCCGGTCAGCTCTTCGTAGTGCTCGAAGGGGACGGCGAGGGGGCGCAGCGACGAGCGCTCGGGGATCTGCTGCGCGCAGGTCGCCGCCATGTGCCCCACGAAGAGGGCGCACGCGGCGCCCTTGGCGGCCGTGACGAGACGGCCGCCGATCTTCATGACGACGCGTCGACGGGGCGCCACCGCGAAGGCCCGCAGGCCGCCGCGAGCGCGTAGAAGGCCGCCGCCGTGACGAACGTCGCCGGGATCCCGAGCGACACCGAGAGCGCGACGGCCAGGGCGCCGCCGATGACGCTCGTCGCGCCGTTGAGCGCGAGCGCCACGGGTGCGGCCCGCTGCCGGGCGGTGAACGCGAGGCCCGAGGGAAACAGCATCCCGAGCACGACGCCGAGCGCCGCCGCGCAGCCGCCGCACCAGGCGACGCGCACGGCGAACGGCGAATCGAGCGTGGCGTGGGCGGCGCGGCTGACGACGAACGATACGGCGACGAGCATGACCGCCGCGACGAGGGCGACCCTCGTCACGGCTCGCCGCGACCGCACGACGTGCGGCGACAGCGCGCTGCCGATCCCCGTGGCCACGAGGAGCCCGGCGAGCACCACGATGAGCGCGTACGTCGGGTGCCCGAGCACGACGTGAAGCCGCTGCACGAGCGCGACCTCCGTGAGCATGAAGCCCGCTCCCAGGCTCGCGAAGTAAACGGCGGCCGCGCGTCCCGGCAGCGCGAAGTCTCGGTCGCGCACCGCGCGCACCAGGGTGGGTCCGAGCAGCGCGGCCGCCACCAGCACGCTCGCGAGGCCCGCGAGGACGAGCTCCAGCGCGGCCGCGACGTTGCCGGCCAGCATGCCCCGGCGGTCCCCGTAGAATCGCTGCAGCACGCTCACCGGGTGCAGCCAGGCCCGCGGCGCGAGGAGCTGGAAGAAGAACGGCCGGTCGTCGGTCGGCGGCGAGGTGTCGAGCGCTTCGGCGTCGCCGACGGCGGCCAGCGAGGGGAGGTCCTTGGCGTCGAGAAGAGGATCGAGCAGCTCGCCAAAAGAGGGCTGGCCCGGAAGGATGAGCGGCAGGAAGCCGCGCTCGATCACTGCGGCCTTGAGCTTCGCGACGTCGTCGTCGGAAAATGGGGCGGGGCTCACCAGGATCGTGGCGACCAGGCCGCCGGCGATGAGCGCGACGTGGTCGCGCGGTCGCGTGACGCCGCGCTGGAGCAGCGCGCCGACGGCGAGGGCGACGAGCCGTGACGTCTCGCTGGGCTTCGTGGGCTCGTACCAGCGTGAGAACGTGAGGACGCCGTCCGGCTCGACGCGCTTCAAAAAGAGGGACCACGCCTCGAGCGTGTAGAGAGTGGCCTCGGTGTGGGCGAACGCCCCCGCGCTCGTCGCCGCCCAGGTGTCGACGAGCGACGCCTGCAGCACGCGGCACTGCGCGTCGGATCGCGCGAGCTCCGTGCGAGCGTCGCCCAGGGTGACCTCGACGCGCCGGTCGTCGAGCACCGGGGACTTGTCGTGGACGTGGCGGAGCATCGCCACCATCGCCGGGTTGATCTCGAAGCCGCGCACGCGGTCGTGGCCGGCGAACAGCGCGACCTCGAGGTCGCGGCCGCCGCCGACGCCCATCACGCACGACGTGCCCGTCGGCCGGATCACGTGGGCCATCGCCGTCCCGTCTTCGGAGAGCTGCTCGAGGCGATCGACGTGCTTGGCGCCCGGGTACGCGTAGACGACGGTGCCGGCTTCGCCGTCGATGAGCGCCCCGGCCATCAGATGATTGCGGGGATGGAAGTTGAGCCCGGGCGACCACACCGAGAACGGCTGCAGCGTGAAGCTGGAGAGCGCCACGTACGAGAGCGGATTCCACGACTCGAATGCGAGCGTCTCCTCGGGACGCGGCTTGCCCTTGGGGTAGCGCACGATGACGCCGTGGCCCGTCAGCTCGGTCACGAGCACGAGGCCGACGCACAGCGCGAATGCGTAGCGAGCCGACGCCCTGCGATCCACGACGTACGCCGCGATCGCGGCCACGGCGCCGATCGCGATGAGCGCGCTCGGCCCCGAGAGCGGGCCCACGAGCGCCAGCGGCGCGAGCGCGCCGAGCGCCGCGCACGCGAGATCGACGCCATAGGCCGTCGGGAGCGGTACCGGGAGCTCGGCCATGAGCCGCGCCGCCACGCCGCCTCCCGCCGCCATGGGGACCGTGGCCGCCGCCACCACGAGGACCACCGACGCCAGCGACGTCACGTCCGGGTAGAACGCCAGCGGTACGCTGACGCTCACCAGGGCCGCGAGCACCAACCCGAGCGAGAGCACCACGAGCCGGCGCGCGATCCACGGCTCGAGCGGCTGGCCCTCCGCCTGCGCCCGCGACGCCGCCAGGGCGCCCTGGGTCGTCCCGAGCATGGCGATCGAAAGGACCAGGAACGCGAGCCCGTACCACGTGCAGACGGAAAGCAACCGCGTGAGCAGCACTTCGCCCGCGACGACGCTTCCTGACGCAAGGCCCAGGACGCCCAGCCCCGTCTTTTGGGTCACCCCGTCAGCTCCGACGCCGCACTCTATCGTCTCTGTCCGCGCGCTTGTGTGGGAATCGCTTCAGGAATCGCGACTCCCGGGCGCGGGCTCTCGCTCGGGAGCTGTCAGATGCCTCCCATGCCGCCGCCGCCACCCCCGCCACCCCCGCCGCCTCCGCCGCCTCCGGCGTCCTCGTCGGGGCAGGACCCGCTCGAAGGCGAGTAGCACATGCCCGATCCGGCCGTATCGCAGCAACAGACGCCGCCGCCGTCGCACGCCGTCGCGCAGTCGCTGGCCGTCGCGCAGGCCACGCCGCCCCCCGTGGATCCGTCGTCGCCCGAAGAGCCGGGGGACGAGTCATCGCTGCTGCCGTTGTTATTGTTGTTGTTATTGTTGCCCGGGTTCTCCGAGCCGGAGCTACTTCCTTGGTTTCCCGAGGAGTTACCCGCGGTGGCATCCCGGTTGGAGCCGCCCGTGGACGTGAAGCCCGTGTTGGTGCTGCCCGATCCGCCGCAGGCGACCAGAAGCCCCGCGAAGGCGGCGTTGAGCCAGAGTGCACGACCCATGGAACTTTGCATATTGACTGTCTCCCCGCGCCCGCGCGGCGTTTTTCGGCACGAGATTGCGAAAGTGCCTGCTTACCAGTGTGCCCCAACCGGGCCCCTGGTCGCGCCCGTTTTAGCGTGAAGCGCAAATGAGACCGTGCTGCCACGCCATCTATCCGCCTACACGGTAGCGAAGGGGGGCAGCAGGGGAGAGGCTCGAGCGCTGCTCGCTCCCAACACGGGCCAAAAGGGCGGCGAGACGCGGGCGATGCTCGCTCGTCGGGGGCGTCATGCCCAGGGCTTCGCGAAGGACGCCCTGGGCGTCGGACCATTGCTCGGAGGCGATGAGCGCTTCGGCGAGCTTGCGGGCAAAAACAAGGACGGCGGCGAGGGGATCGTCGAGCTCGCCCCGGTGGAGCTCGCGCCGGGCGATGTCGAGCGCGTGGCGCAGGGCGCCCACGCTGCCGAAGAGGTCCCCGTGTGCGGCGCGGCGGGCGCTCAGGAGCTCGAGCAAAGAGAGGGCCTCGAGCGAGCTACCGGCGTGCATCGCGTGCTTGGCGCGAACGTCGAGCGGGGCGTCCGCGGTCAGCGTGGAGACCCGCTCGGCCAGCTCTTCGCGCCGCCCCGCGGGGATGCTCGAGAGGACGACGCGGCGTACCAGCGGATGGGCGACGCGTACGCCTGCCGGTTCGACGATGACCATGCGCGCGCGGGTCAATGCGTCGAGCGCGGCGCCGATGTCGGTGCCGCCGCCGAGGATCTCGGAGAGTGTCTCGGGCTGCGCGTCGTCGCCCCAGATCGCGATGGCGTGCAGGGCGTGGCGCGCGTCGGGCGGGAGGCGCTCGGCGCGACGCGCGATGAGCTCCGGCAGGCGCTCGGGCGGCGCCTCCGACGTCTCGCGCGACCACGCGATCAGCTCTTCGACGTGAAGCGGCGGCAGGGCCGCTCCCCGCTGCACGAGCTTGGACGGCAGGCGAGAGGCGAACGAGTCGTAGGGGAGCGGCGAGACCGACCACATCTCCTCGGGCATCGAGGCGCTCACAAGGCGCGCGCCGGGCGCGTAGGTGACGACCACGAGCGCCGCGACCGCCGGAGGATCCGCCAGCACGTCGACGACGGCGTTGCGGCTCGTGCCGTCGATGAAGTCGAGATCGTCGACCGCGAGCACCGCGAGGCCCGACCTCGCGCGGCGCGCGCCGCGCTCGAGGGCCCACCGGAGCGCGTCGGCCAGCTCGGCGCGCCGCTCCGGCG
>Ga0302326_10009770_pt1 | contig 20886 bp, 20 predicted proteins | sample Palsa_T0_3_FD_202264 | JGI IMG/M metagenome (GOLD analysis project Ga0302326, IMG submission 202264) | Peat permafrost microbial communities from Stordalen Mire near Abisko, Sweden - Palsa_T0_3 | ecosystem: Environmental > Terrestrial > Soil > Palsa > Peat permafrost | place: Sweden: Abisko...
GGGGCGTCGTCGCCGCCCAGCGAGCCGAAGTTGCCGTGCCCGTCCACCAGCGGCAGCCGCATCGCGAACGGCTGGGCCATCCGCACCAGCGCATCGTAGATGGCGCCGTCGCCATGCGGGTGCAGGCGGCCCATCACCTCACCGACCACCCGGGCGCACTTGACGTGGGCGCGGTCAGGGCGCAGTCCCATCTCGCTCATCTGGTAGAGGATCCTGCGCTGCACGGGCTTGAGCCCGTCCCGCGCATCGGGCAGGGCCCGCTGGTAGATCACCGAGTAGGCGTACTCGAGGAAGCTGCTGCGCATCTCATCGGTGACATCGATGTCAACGATGTTTTCCTCGAAGTCCTCGGGCGGCGGAGTTGTCGTGGTGCGTCTGGCCATGACCGTCATTGTGCCGCTCGCCCGGTCTCAGCGCCTGCGTAGCGGCGCCGGCGTGCCTCGGGCTAAGCTCGCCCGACTGGTTTAGTCCCAGCGTGTGCGCCTGATACCTGCGGAGTTGTCCATTTTCCCGTAAGATCCGCGTCGTACGGCACACCGGATTCTGCCGGATCATGCCATGGAATGAGAGGGGCGGGCGTGACATTTCCCGAGCAGCCGGGGGTCGAGGAACTGCCGCGGTGCGAGAACGGCCACTCGATGGCCCTCGCCGACAGCCGCTGCGCCCTGTGCGGTGCCCCTCGCTACCATTCCGGCCAGGACGATGCCGGCCCGCTGTGGGGGGCCGGCAATCCCCCGGCGTTCTCCGGGGAGGCAACGCAGACGGGGAGCTATCAGCCGCCAGGGGCTTACCAGCCGCCTGCTGGCTATCAGCCGCCAGCGTCCTACCAGCCGCCGGGGGACTACCAGCAGCCGGGAGCTTTCCCGTCAGCTGGCGGTTACCAGCAGCCGGGGGCCTATCAGCCGCCCCAGCAGCCGGGGAGTTACCAGCCGCCGCCCGGGGGCTACCAGCAGCCGGGCGGGTATCAGCAGCCGGGCGGCTACCCGCAGCCGGGGAGTTACCAGCCTGGGCAAGCGGCCGGTAACTGGCCGCAGGGCGGATCTGCGGCGGCCGGGAGATTCAACAGCCTGAGCATCGCGGCGTTCGTGCTCGGGCTGATCTGGGTTTACTGGGTCGGTTCGATACTGGCGGTGATCTTCGGCATCATCTCGCTGCGGCAGATCGGCCGTCAGGGCGGCCGCGGCAAGGGCCTGGCCATCGCCGGGATCGTGCTCGGCGGCCTCGGCATCCTGATTTTGATCATCGCGATCATTGGCGCCGCCGCGACCACGTCGACAGGCCTCAACGGCTCCTGACCAGGCTGGATGCGGTGTCCTCAGCGCGCATGGACCTGCCGTCGTGCCGTACAGGACCTGCCGTCGTGCTCAGCGTGCCGGGGAACTCGCCGTCGGTCTCAGCGCGCGGAGAACCCGCCGTCCACGCAGATGAGCTGCCCGGTGACGTAGTCGCTGGCCCGGCTGGCCAGGAACACGATCGCGCCCTGGAAATCCGCGGGTTCGCCGTTGCGCCCGGTCATAGTGCGCGCCGCCAGCGCAGCCGACCGGACCGGATCGCCGGCCACCGCGGCGGTCAGCGGCGTCGCGACGAAACCTGGCGCGATCGCATTACAGCACACCCCGCTCGCCGCCCACGCCTCCGACTGCGACCGGGTCAGCGAGACCAGGCCGCCCTTGGCCGCGCCATAGGCGCCGCTGTTGCCAAATGCCCGCATCGACTGCTGCGAGGCGATGTTGATGATGCGCCCCCAGCCGCGTTCTGCCATCGGTGGTCCGAACCGCTGGCCGAGCAGGAACGGTGCGGTCAGATTCACGGCGATGATCTGGTCCCAGTCGGCCGGGGTCAGGTCCGGCAGCGGCGGGCGGAGGTTGAGGCCGGCGCAGTTGACCAGGATGTCGGGCTCGCCGAAAAAGCCGGCCGCCTGCCCTGCGCCGCGGTCGAGCGCCGCCCGGTCACCCACGTCGGCGCTGACCCAGGCAGCTTCGCAGCCCGCCGATGTCAGCCTGGCAGCCGTGGCCTGCAGCGCGTCCGCACCGCGGGCGAGGAGGACCACGCGGGCCCCGGCCCGGCCGAGGGCCAGCGACATCGCCCGGCCGATGCCAGAGCTGCCGCCGGTGACGACGGCGACGCGCCCGCGCAGCGAGAACAGCTGGCTCAGGTAATCAGTCATGTCAACCTTGTGTATGGCCAGCGCCGAACGCCAGCGCCGGTGGCTGCTTCTTGAGCACGGCCAGCCGCGAGGCCGTGTTCAGGAATGATCAGCAGGGCAGCCCAGGACCGCGGTGAGCCGCCGGAAATCCCGCCGATTACAGCGCGGGCCGGGCTCCTACCAGGCTCAGCGCCCTGGCGGCCAGGCGGCAGCCGCTCGCGAGCGCCTCGCCCGGCGGCTTCTTGTCCAGCCACGCCGGCAGGAAACCAGCGCAGAACGCGTCACCCGCGCCCGTCCCGTCCACCACCCGCTCGACCGGCGGGCCGGGTACCCGGAACGGATCGGGCCTGCCGTTGGAGTAGAACAGGGCGCCATCGGCGCCGAGCTTCAAGACCACCTGCGGATACCAGGCATTGAGCACCCTGGCTGCCTGCTGCGGCTCCTCGCGGCCGGTCAGTACCCGGGCCTGATCGCTGTTGACGAACAGCAGGGTCGCTCCGTTGGTCATCTGCAGGTACGGCTCAGCACCGACCCGCTCCAGCGGCGCGGACGACGCCCCGTCCACCGACACGGTCATCCCGGCCCGCTGAGCGTGCCCGAAGGCGGCCAGCGCGGCGGTGCGGGAGCCCTCGTTCAGCAGCGAGTACCCGGAGATATGCAGGTGGCTGCCCGGCGTGAACAGGTCTTTGGGCAGGTCATCGGGAGATAGCGCCGCATTCGCGCCGGGGTCGGACATCATCGTGTGGTCGCCCTTGTGGGTGACCATCACCACACAGGTGCCCGTCGGCCGCTCAGGGTCCATCACGAGCCGGGCATCGACGCCGTAGCCCATCAGTTCCATGTCCCTGTTGCGCCCGGCGATATCGGCGCCCCGCCGCCCGACGAATGCCACCTCGGCACCGTCCACAGCCAGCCAGGCAGCGATGTTTGCGCCTGCGCCGCCGCCGTGCATGGTCACGGTCGCGGGCGTGTCACTGCCCCTGGCAAGCGGCAGCGCAGCGTGGGCGACCGTGTCCGTCATAAGATCACCAACGACGACAACCCGCGTCAATGTCGTCACCACCTTGATCCTGGGCTGAGCTGACGGCGCTGCGCCGGGGCGTCGGCTCACGAACTCGCTGCTACGAACTTAACAGTTCTGCGGACCGGTCTCGTGCCGTTCGCGCTCCGAAACGTGATTAGTGCCTATTCCGGGTCAGCCTCCGCTAGTCGTCGTGCGCAGCGGTTAGTATTGGCCGCCTGTTAACCGGCCCGATCCTAACCACTGAGGCGGGGCATGACCTGGACCTGGCAGTTCGAGAAGGCAGACGGCACGGTGCTTTCCTCGCGCGGCCTGCCGAAAGAGACCTTCAGTAGCCAGGGCGACGCCGAGAGCTGGCTCGGCGAGAACTGGCGGAGCCTGCTGGAGGCAGGCGTAGACCAGGTGACGCTGCTGGACGACGGCGAGGCCGTCTACGGCCCGATGAGCCTGCACCCAACGCAGTAGCTCCAGCTCCCGAGCTCCAGCTCCCGAGTTCCAGCTGCCGAGTTCCAGCTCCCGCGAGCGCCCGGCGTGGCCACTGCGCCTGCCGACCTGGACCTGCTGGCCGGATCTGCTCGACGGCTCGGCCGCGATCGACCGGCTGAGCATCGATACCGAGCTGCGCTGGCGCGAGCGCGACCGCCAGGCAGCTGACCCCGTCCCCGCAGCCCCGCTCGCCCCCCGCAGCCCCGCTCGCCCCCGCCCGATCGCCCCCGCCCGATCGCCCGCGCCGCCTCCTCCGCCTCCCGCGCCGGCCCGATCGCCGCCCGATTTCAGCCCTCTCACCCGATTCCGCCCGGCTAGCCATGTCGCGCGCCGGGGTCGGCTTCATGATCGTGGAGTGTTCATTGCGGTTTTCCGCAGCAAACGCTCCACGATCATGGTCTAGCTGGCCCGGTTGACACTAGCTGGGCGGGTTCCGATGACGACGGTGCCGTTCAGCTCCTCGCCACTGGTTACCCGCGGGATCAGGGCGCTGCGGGCGACGATATCGACGGCCTACGGCGCCCGGGCCGGTCAGGAGCGTTTCGCCGGGCTCGCAGTCCTGGCCGGGTCGCGCACGATCTCCGGTCCCAGGATGTCGTCGACGCGCCGCATCAGCTCGTCGTCCAGGTGCACGCCGGATGCCTTGGCGTTCTCCCGAACCTGCTCGGGCCTGGTCGCGCCGATGATCGCCGCCGACACGTTCGGGTTCTGCAGCGTCCAGGCGACCGCCAGCTGGGCCAGGGTCAGCCCGGCGTCCTGCGCGAGTGGGTTGAGCTGCTGCACCCGGCCGAGCAGGTCGTCGGTCAGGTAATGCGAGATAAACGTCGAGCCGGACTGATCGGTCGCCCGCGAGCCGGCCGGCGGGGCGGCGCCCGGCAGATACTTGCCGGTCAGCACGCCCTGCGCGATCGGCGAGAAGACGATCTGGCTGATGCCTTCGGTCTCGCAGAGCGGCACGACCTCCGCCTCGATCACCCGCCAGATCATGTTGTACTGCGGCTGGTTGGAGATGATCCGGTCGAATCCCATCTGGCCGGCGATCCGCAGCGCGTCGGCGATCTGCTCGGCGCGCCACTCGGAAACGCCGATGTAGAGCGCCTTGCCCTGGCGCACAAGGTCATCGAACGCGCGGATGGTCTCCTCCAGCGGCGTCTCGTGGTCGTAGCGATGCGCCTGGTAGAGGTCGACGTAGTCGGTCTGCAGCCGCCGCAGCGATGCGTGGGCCGATTCCATGATGTGCTTGCGGGACAGGCCGCGATCGTTCGCGCCGGGGCCTGTTGGCCAGAAGACCTTGGTAAATATCTCGATGGACTCGCGCCGCACGCCGTGCAGGGCACGGCCGAGCACCTCCTCGGCCCTGGTCCCCGCGTAGACGTCGGCGGTGTCGAAGGTCGTAATGCCCGCATCGAGCGCTGCCGCGACGCAACTGGCCGCGGCGTCCTCCTCGACCTGCGATCCGTGCGTGATCCAGTTCCCGTACGCAATGCTGCTGATCTTCAGGCCGCTGCGGCCAAGATGACGGTGTTCCATGTTCCCAACCTAATTGCCCGCAGCCCGGGGCGCGCCGCGCAGCGGGCGGCATTCCCGGCGGCTCCGCCGAGCGTCAGATCTTGTCGCCCACCTTCACCCGCGGCGGCGGCATCCGCAGCTTGCGCAGCTGAGTGCTGCGCAAGGCGGCGTACATCCGGACCCCGCGGGTGCTCTCGCCGGGATAGCGCTGCCGTGCCAGGCCCATGACCTTGCGGCCGGTGTACCAGCCTTCCGAGATGATGACCACCAGGACCCCGAGCACTACGTAATCGACGATCAGCGTCTTGCGCAGGCCAGGAGCGAACAGCAGGGCGACCAGCACGAACACGCCGAACAGGTAGTACTCGCTCGCTGTCCGCCGGGAGTCCACCACGTCGCGGGCGAGCGCCCGCACCTTGCCCTGGTCCTTGCGCGGCAGCGCCCATTCCTCCCCGCGCCGCATTGCCTCGAGCTTCTGCGCGCGGCTGGCCCGATCCCGCTGACGAGTCTGCTGGACCGCGGCTTTCTTGTCGGCAGGCGCGGTGTAGGGCTGCCGCCTGCGCTTTTCGGCCTCGCTGCGCTTGGGCGTGGGCCTGCCCTTGCTCGGCGTCATACCGGCCCGGCCCGTGCCGTCCGCCGACACGCCGGGACCGCCCGGGTCCTGAGTCCCCGAAGGGTCCTGATCGAGCACGTCAGTAGCGTCGCTAGCACGTCGTCGGAACACGCCAACAGCCTACCGGGATAACCCCCCCATACCGCCAGCGTCTGTGCTTGGCCGGCCTGCCCGGACGGCAAATCCGCAGCGACACGGCGTGATTACGGGAATGACTGGGCGCGCGCCGTCGCCTTCGTGGTGACGCTTGCATCAGCCCGTCGTAGGCTGGGGGCAGCACCTGCCGATGATGTCCGTTGCCGCTCGCAGCAGGCAGGCTCGCGGGGTCGCCGCGCGGTGCGGCAGCGTTGCATTTGAGCAGCGGTGTACTTGATGAGGGGATGGTCGCGCCTATGGGCGTAATGAAGCGGGTCTCGCTGATCTTCCGGTCCAAGGCCAACAAGGCCCTGGACCGGATGGAGGATCCCCGGGAGACCCTGGATTACTCCTACCAGACTCAGCTCGAGCTGCTGCAGAAGGTCCGTCGCGGCGTGGCAGACGTGGCGACCTCGCGCAAGCGGGTGGAGCTGCAGATCAATCAGCTGCAGCAGTCGTCCGACAAGCTCGACAGGCAGGCGCGCGACTCGCTGGCGGCCGGGCGCGAGGATCTCGCGCGCGAGGCCCTGGTACGCAAGTCCAGTATCCAGTCCCAGATGAGCGACCTGCAGACGCAGTACGCCTCGCTGCAGAGCGAGGAAGAGAAGCTCACTGGCGCCTCGCAGCGGCTGCAGGCCAAGGTGGACGCCTTCCGCACCAAGAAGGAGACCATCAAGGCCACCTACACCGCGGCCGAGGCCCAGACCAGGATCAACGAGGCCTTCACCGGCATCTCCGAGGAGATGGGCGATGTCGGCATGGCGATCCAGCGGGCCGAGGACAAGACCGAGCAGATGAAGGCACGGGCAGGCGCGCTCGACGAGCTGATGGCCTCGGGCGCGCTGGACGACGTGGTCAGCGGCCCTCGCGACGACATCCAGGCCGAGCTCGATCGGATGGGAGCGACCCACGGCGTCGACGCCGAGCTTGAGCAGCTCAAGAGCGAGCTCGGCCAGGGGAGCGCGCCGCGGCAGCTTGAGGGCTCGCCCGGGACGATCCCGGCCGTAGCCGACGGCCAGCCCGCGCACGTGCCGCTGCCAGCGGATCAGCCACAGGCAGGTGACGGGAAGTGATCGTCCGCATCCTGGGAGAAGGACAGCTGGACGTCGACGATTCAGCCGTTGCCGAGCTGAACGAGATGGACGCCAAGCTGGAGTCCGCGATCAAGCAGAACGACGAGGCCGGGTTCAGGTCGGCCCTTGACGAGCTGCTCAACCGGGTCCGGGCGATCGGGACCCCGGCAGAACCCGATCTGCTTGCGCCGTCCGGGCTGATCCTGCCGCAGCCAGACGCCACGATGGCCGAGGTCCGCAAGCTGCTGGCTGACGAAGGGCTCATTCCCGGCTGAGCCCGCGGCGGCGCGGTCCGGGGGACCGGCCGCAGCCACGGGAACGAGCGGGGGCAGCTGGCCGTTGTGCTGGTTGGCCGGTGCACGGTGGCCGGCCACCAGCAAGATCGCGGTGCGCACGGCCGGTCGGCTCGCGCAAACCACTCGGGTGCCTGCGATGTAATGAAGCAAGACGGCTCGCGGACGAGCCGCAATGAAACGGAGGCGCCGCTCATGGCGCGCACTCGCTACGCGTCGGACCCAGGGCTCATCGCGCGTATGGGCGCGACGATGTTCGTGCTCGGACTGGTGTTCACGGGGTTCGGCGTCGCGTTGTTCTATATTCTTTTCGACTACGCCAGCCGCAACGGCGGCAGCCCCAGCGCCGGCGCATTCATCGTCATCGCGGTCCTGTTCGGCGGGGGCATAGCGTTCTCCTCGTACTACTGGTCCGACAAGATCGCGCTGCGGACCGCCGGCGCCCGGCTGGTGAGCCCGCAGGAGGAGCCGGAGCTGCACGGCATCATCGACCGGATCTGCGCACTGGCTGACATGCCCAAGCCGCGGGTAGCCGTCGCACCGACTAACGTCCCGAATGCCTTCGCTACCGGACGCAGCAGCAAGGTAGCCGTTATCTGCGCTACCCAGGGGCTGCTGGACAGGCTGGACAACGAGGAGCTTGAGGGCGTCCTCGCGCATGAGATGTCGCACGTGGCGCACAAGGACGTCGCGGTCATGACGATCGCGTCGTTCCTGGGCATCATCGCTGCCCTGCTGGTCCGGTTCGCCTTCTACTCCGAGCTCTTCGGCGGCGGTGGCCGGGGCGGTCGCGGCGGGCGGGGCGGCAACAACGGGAACGCGCTGCCCATCATCCTGGTCGTGATGGTCGTCGGGATGGTGACCTACGCGATCAGTTTCCTGCTGATCCGGCTGCTGTCGCGGTACCGGGAGCTTTCGGCTGACCGGTCTGGCGCGCTGCTGACCGGGCGGCCTTCGAAACTGGCCAGCGCGCTGGTGAAGGTCACCGGAGACATGGCCAGGATCCCGACCAGGGACCTGCGGGCTGCCGAGCCGCTGAACGCCTTCTACTTCGCGCCTGCTTTGACCGGGCGCCGCGGCGAGCTGAGCCTGTCCACGCTGTTCTCCACCCACCCGTCGCTGGAGAAGCGGCTGCGGGAACTCGACAAGATCTCACAGCAGCTCAGCAGGTAGCCGGCTCAGCAGGCAGATGCACAGCAGGCAGATGCTCAGCAGGCAGATGCTCAGCAGGCAGATGCACGGCAGGCGGGCCGACCGGCAGTGGCCACTCGATGCCCGGGAGGTAGCAGGTGGGGTTTCTCGACGCGCTGCTCGGCCGGACCAAGCCGGTGCCGCCGAACCTGGACGCGCTGTTCGCGCTGCCCTCTGCCGCGCTGACCCTGCAGGCGGCCACTGACCTCAGGCCGACCGGTACCGGCTCGGTCTGCTTCCGTGCCGCCGAGGGCAAGGCGTTCAGCGACATCGAGAAGGATGTACGCGACCTGCTCAATATGGGCGAGAACAAGACGCCCGTCGAGGTCTCAGCGGACACCTACGGCTTCACCTGGCTGGTCTGCGGTCATTCAGCCGACGATATCGAGGGCCTGGTCACCGACCTGCACGCGGTGAACTCCTCGCTGGAGAGCGGCGGTTTCGGCCCGCAGCTGCTCTGCACGATCCTGAGCTTCCGCAATTCATCGGGGGGCCGTCTCGGGCTGGTGTACCTGTATAAGCGCGGCACGTTCTACCCGTTCGCGCCACAGTCGGGCGAGCGCCGCGACAACGCGCTGGAACTGCAGGTCCGTGGCGCCCTAGGCGATGATCTCAAGATCGAGCCAGACCTGGGCCGCTGGTTCCCCGTCTGGGGCGCCCCCGGCCTGTGACAGTGCCCGGCTTGTGACAGCGCTCACGGCCTGTGACAGCGCTCACAGGCTCACGGCAGGGCCAGCATCTGGTCGAGCGCGGCGCGTGCCTGCCGCGCGGTCTCGGGCTCGACCGTTACCTGGCTGACCACCGTCCCCGCCGCCAGCGACTCCAGCGCCCAGACCAGGTGCGGCAGGTCAATCTTGCTCATCGACGAGCAGTAGCAGACCGTCTGGTCCAGGAAGAGCACGTTCTTGTCCGGGTTGCTGGCGGCCAGCCGCTGCACCAGGTTCAGCTCGGTCCCGACGGCCCAGGCAGAGCCCGACGGCGCTCGCCCGATCGTCGAGATGATCTTCTCGGTCGAGCCGAACTGATCGGCCGCGAGGACGACCTCGTGCGCGCATTCCGGGTGCACGATCACGTTCACGCCAGGAACGCGCTGCCGTATCGCATCGACGCGATCGGCGGTGAACCTGCCGTGCACTGAGCAATGTCCCCGCCACAGGATCATCGTGGCGGCACGCAGTGCGTCCTCGTCCAGCCCGCCGCCAGGCAGCTGCGGATCCCAGACGACGCAGTCGGCCAGGCTCATCCCCAGTTCCAGCACGGCGGTGTTGCGGCCCAAGTGCTGGTCGGGAAGGAAGAGCACCTTGCCGGCCTTGCCCAGCGCCCACGCCACGGCGCGCTGGGCATTGGACGAGGTGCACACCGTGCCGCCGTGGCGGCCGGTAAACGCCTTGATATCAGCTGAGGAGTTCATATAGGTGACCGGGATCACATCACCGGTAAGGCCGAGGTCCGCCAGCCTCTGCCAGCACTGCTCGACCTGGTCGTAAGTCGCCATGTCGGCCAGGGAACAGCCGGCTGCCAGGTCGGGCAGGATTACCCGCTGGCCGGGCGAGGTGAGAACGTCGGCCGACTCGGCCATGAAGTGCACCCCGCAGAACACGACGAACTCGGCGCCAGGCCGGGCGGCCGCCTCGCGTGCCAGCTTGAAGGAGTCGCCGGTCACGTCGGCGAACTGGATGACCTCATCGCGCTGGTAGTGGTGGCCCAGAATGAAGGCGCGATCGCCGAGAGCGGCCCTGGCCTGTCGTGCGCGGCGTACCAGGGACGGGTCTGAGGCCGGCGGCAGCTCGCCTGGGCAGGACACGCCGGGCTCGGCGTCGGGATCTGCGCCCGCGCCGAGAATGAGCAGAGGGAGCGCGTCACGGCGGGCCTGATTGTCTGCTGGCGTAGTCACCGGTTGCCTGCTGGCGTAGTCATGAGCCTCGAAATCGTGAGGACGTATCATCTGATTTAAGACACTAACTCTACGGGTCGGCCATCCGTGCGGTTCCGGTCCGGCCCCGGGGCGCAGGGGACCGGACAGGTCCGGCCCCCTGGGCGCGGGGGACCGGACCAGGTCCGGCCCGGCGGCACGATTACGGGATTGCCTTCAGTGGCGCCACCCAGAGAGCTTTCCGGCAAGCCGGAATGACGCCGCAGGGCATATGGTTGAGATGCATGTGACGAGGCTGCGCCGTCGGGGCGTGGCCAGTCGGACGCGGGAGCTAACGCAGATGACAGTTCAGGACCAGACGACCACGCAGGGCGTCATCCTCACCGAAGCTGCTGCGGTCAAGGTAGGCAGCCTGCTGGAGCAGGAGGGCCGCGATGACCTGCGGCTCCGGATCGCGGTGCAGCCGGGCGGCTGCTCGGGCCTGCGCTACCAGCTGTACTTTGACGAGCGCGAGACTGATGGCGACATCGTCAGCGACTTCGGCAATGTCCAGGTCGTGACCGACAAGATGAGCGCCCCATATCTTGGTGGCGCCACCATCGACTTCGTGGACACGATCGAGAAGCAGGGCTTCACCATCGAGAACCCCAACGCGAGCGGCTCCTGCGCCTGCGGCGATTCGTTCCACTGATCGCGGGCGTTCTGAAGTCGCACGACGGCGCTGCCGGGCCTGCCCGGCAGCGCCGTCTGCATGGACTGCGTCAGGGCGCGATCAGCGCGGTCACAGCGTCGATATAGTCCCTGGGCGAGCCGACCCCGGTGGCATCGTCGTAGCCGACCGTGGCGTGCAGCGCGGCTGCGCCCTCGCCGTCGATGCCGAGGGTGCGCAGGTCGTAGGTGATCGGTCCCTTCCTGGTGGCTGCGTTGGTGTAGTTAGCACGGACCTGGGCCAGCGGTGTCCTGCCGAACGGGTGGTCCTTTACGTCGTGAAACGCCTTGCTGTCCGGCGCGGTGTCGGCCTTGTAGATCAGCGGATTCGCGAACCCGAGTGCCCCGCCGGCAGCCTGCTGGGCATCCGCCTCGATCCCGGCAAACGTCGGGCAGGCGACGCTGGTCCCGCCGATCCTGGACAGGGCAAAGCCGTAGGTCTTGCCATTGGGCTCCAGGACTGTCTCGCCGACCAGGAAGCCGGTAGCCGGGTCGGCATAAGCCGAGACGTCCGGGACCTCCCGCATCGGAGTGCTGCTCATCGCGCCGTCCGGCAGTCGCTCAGCCAGCGAGTCCGGCACCACGCCTGCCTGGTAGGCCGGCTGCGGATACAGGGTGCTGGTGCCGCCGCCGCTGGCGCCGTCAAAGAAGGCCGGGTACCGGCCGGGCAGCGCGTACTGCCACTGCTTCCCCCGCTTGCCCAGCGGGTCGAGCAGAGTACCCCAGGATGTCTCGAACAGGTAGTTGTCGGAACTGCCGATCGCCAGGCTGGTACCGCCGACCGAAGTGACCCAGGGATCCGAGGTCGGGTAGTCCACCTGGATCTTGTCTGAGTAGCCGGGGTCCTCGGCCGGAGACTCATAGCCGTTATCACCGGAGGAGAACATGAAGGCAATGCCCTCCGCGGTTCCTGCCTGGAATATCAGGTGATACACGTCGGTGAACCCGGCCGCGCCGTCTTCGGTGTCGCCCCAGGAGTTGCTGACGATGCTGGCCAGGTGATGGTTCACGATGCGGGCGAGCGCGTCAGCGAGGTCCGGGTCCTGGCAGCTTGCCGCGGCCACGAACCGGATGCTCGCGTCCGGCGCCATGCCATGTACCGACTCGACGTCCAGAGTCTGCTCCCCGTACCAGCCCTGCGCGCCGCACTGCTTGTTGCTTGCCTGGGTGAATCTGGCCGGCAGGTACTGCTGGTACTGGCCCGGGGCGAACGGGTGATCGCCGACCACCTTGGCGTAGTGGTTGGCGTCGCTCAGCATGGTCGGCGAGGCGTAAGCATCGACGATCGCCACGGTCTGCCCGGCGCCGGTCATGCCCGACGTGGTGACCCCGTAGGCGCCCCGGACCTGGCGCGGCGTGTAGCCGCACAGCGCCCAGGGCTGATGCGCTCCGTAGGCCTTCGGCTTGCTGGTGGCGATTTTCTGGCCGTAATAGGATGCGCATGGCTTGGCGACCCAGTAGTTGGGCCCCGGTCTGGGCAGCTTCGCGGGCCTGGCGCTCGCGGGCCTGGCGCTCGCGGGCTTGGTGCTCGCCGACAGGGTGCTCGCCGACAGGGTGCTCATCGGCCGCATGACCTGCCGGGCGGTACTGAGCCCGCTGACCGTCAGGACCGAGCGGGCCACGCTGCTCGGTGCGCTCGCCGGCTCCAGCGGTGCCCGGACGATGCCCTGGCCGGCCACCCGGTACCGGGCGAATGTCACGTCGAACGCCCGGCTCGCCGCCGTGACCGGCCCGCGGACTGCCACATAGCCGTCAGCGACGTGGTTGCTGACCGAGGTGACAGTCAGGCCCGCCTGCCGCAGCCACGACTGCACCGCTGCCACCTGGGCGCGCGTGGCGCCGAACCGTGCCTGCACCTGGGCCGGGGTGAGGAAATGCCGGTAAAGCGCCGTCCCCGGCGTGGAGACTGCGGTGTCGAAGGCCGCCAGGCCCGCCGTATTGCCCGCAAGATAGACGCGCGCCGTCACGGTACCGGTGGTGACCGCCCGGCGGCCGATGCGTGCTGACGCGACTGCCCAGGACGGGCGGGTACCGGCGATGACGCTGCGTGCAGATGCCTGCACCGGTGTTGACATGGCGAGCGTCAGAACGCCGGCGGTCAGTGCGCCGACGGCCAGCAGCGTGCTGGCCTGCCTGAACCGAGCGAAATGCGGCATACGCGATCCTTTCTCGGACCTGCGGGCTTGATGATCATTTAAGTCGATGTCCGGCCATCGGGCGTCACGATCCGCCATCGGATTCGTTGCGAATAGGGCCAGGCACCACGCAATGTGCTGGTACCCGCCCGGGGCTCCCGGTATGCGTCCCGAGCGTCCCCGCCAGCCCCGCCAGCCCCGGCGGGCTGCCAGCCCCGGCGGGGCCGGCATGATCCTCGCGATAGCGTGCTGTGCATGGTGGCTGCGCTCGCGTCCGGATATTACGGCCCGCCCCAGCTGACCATCTCGCGCGCGTTTACCGAATGGACTCTCGACCCGTGGGCGCTGGCACTGGCGCTGCTGCTCGCCGGGCTCTACCTGGCCGGGGTTCGCCGGGTCCGCCGGTCGGGTGCGGACTGGCCGACCGGGCGGATCGTGGTGTTCTGCGGGCTCGCGCTGGGGTTCGGCGTGCTCGCGACCATGTCCTGGGTAGGCGTCTATCAGAATGTCCTGTTCTATGCCCGCGCCGTGCAGACGATCCTGCTGCTGCTGGTAGTCCCGTTGTTCCTGGCCCTCGGCCGGCCCCTGTCCCTGGCAATCGCCGCCCTGCCCCGCCCGGGCCGGTGGATAGCCGCGGTGATCCGCAGCCGGGCCGCCCGGATCCTGACCTTCCCGGCGATCACCACCATGGTCCTGGTCGTCACGCCGTTCCTGTTCTATTTCACCTCCTGGTACCCGGCCGGCTTGCACGGCACCCTGGTACGCGAGATCACCCACCTGGCGCTGATGGCCCCGGGCTTGGTGTTCTTCTGGACGCTGCTGCGGGTTGACCCGGTACCCAAGGCGTACCCGTACCTGGTGTCGCTGTGGATCACCGCTGCTGAGGTGGTGGGCGATGCCGTCCTCGGGATAGCGGTGATCGCCGACCAGAACCTGATAGCGGGCGGCTATTACCACGCGCTGGCGCGGCCGTGGGGGCCGAGCCTGGCGACTGACCAGGTGCTCGGCGGGGGCATCCTGTGGATACTGGGGGACATCGTCGGTGTGCCGTTCCTGGCCGCGCAGCTCATCCAGATGATCAGGGAGGACGAGGCCGACGCCGTGCAGATAGACGCCGAACTGGATGCCAGGGACGCCGAGCTCGGCCCGTCGAGTGCTGGCCCGTCGAGTGCCGGCCTGTCGACGGCGGGCCTGGCGGCAGGCGGTCCTGCGGACGCGTCGGCCGGGCCGGACGCGGCGGCCGGGCCGGACGCGGCGGCCGGGCCGGATGACAGCAGCGGCCCGGCCGCCCAGCGGCCGTGGTGGGAGTCAGATCCGCGCTTCGCCGACCGGTTCCGGCCCGTCGATGACGGCGCCGAATAGCCAGCTGCGCAGGAAGCACGAGCCAGCAAGCACGAGCCGGCAAGCACGAGCCGGGAAGCACGAGCCAGCATGCGCGAGCCGGGAAGCGCTAGTAGGAGCGCCGGACCAGGAAGGACCAGCCCACGGGCAGCTCAGTCGCCCCGAGGAACTCCTGCGACTTGATCAGGCACCAGGCCGGCAGGTCAGTCTTGGCCGCCGGATCGTCGGCCAGCACCTCGACGATCGCTCTGATCGGCACTTCCCTGATCCGCTCTGCCAGCATGATGATCGGGATCGGGCATTTCTTGCCGAGCGCGTCAATCGTCAGTGCAGGTGGCTGCACGGTTGGATGCACACAGGGAACGCCGGCGGGGATCGGCTCGGGGGTCACGCGGTTACCTCCACGTAAGGGTCGAGCGGGGCGGCGCGCGTCCTGCGGATGCTCCGACAGTCTCGCGCACCCAGGCCATGATGCCAGGCAAAACGGTGCGGAAGCCATCGACTGCATCCTTCGCGGCACCACGGGGAAGCGATACCCGCACACTGCCGCCAGTAAGCGCGCCCACCGCCGGCGCGCTCTGGTGGGGGTAGCGGGAGCTGGCAGCTGGTTGCGTTGTACTGTTTCCACGACAGCCTGTAGGACGAGCACTGTAAGACGAGCAAATACCGGCCGGTGGAGCCGGGCGTCATCCGCTGGGAAGGCAATCTGTGACTCCCACCCGCAGGGCCCCGCGTCTCGGGGACAAAGGGCACCGAATCCGCCGCTGGGTGCCGCGCGGCGTTCTGCTGGCCGGCCTGGCGATCGTCACGACGGGCTGCAAGTCGTCGGCCTTCACCCGGATGGGCCTGCTGCCGCCGGTGACCAAGCAGGGCCAGCTGGTCGTGAGCCTATGGCAGGGATCCTGGATTGCCGCCTGGATCGTCGGGGCCGTCGTCTGGGGCATGATCGTCTGGGCAGTGATCTTCTACCGGAAGCGCTCGGACCGGATCCCGCATCAGGTGCGGTACAACCTGCCGATCGAGATCTTGTACACGGTCCTGCCCTTCATCATGGTCGGGGTCCTGTTCTACTTCACCGCGCGGGACGAGAACGCTATCGACAAGCTCTCCCCGCATCCCAACGTGGTCGTGAACGTCTACGGATTCCAGTGGAGCTGGGCGTTCCAGTACCCGCAGTACCCGGTGACGGCCACCGGAGCCGGCTGCCCGGGCACCGGCGTCTGCGATGTCGGCGCGATGGCGAACCCGAACGTGTCGCTGGCCAGCCAGCATCTTCCGCTGCTGGAGATCCCCGAGCACGAGAACGTCCGGTTCAACCTCATCTCACTCGACGTCATCCACGCGTTCTGGGTGGTGCCCTTCGAGTTCAAGCGCGACGTCATCCCAGATCACCCGAACCATTTCCAGGTGACGCCCATTTCGACGGGCACTTTCACCGGCCGGTGCACTGAGCTCTGCGGCGTCTACCACAGCCGGATGCTCTTCACCATCAAGATCGTCACGCCGGCACAGTTCCGCCAGTGGATACATGCGCAGCAGGCGCAGCAGAACTCATCTGGGAGTGCTCAGTGACCACGATCCAACAGCCCCAGCCGGTCGAGCAGACCATCATTGCCGCGCCTGGTGGCTACGGCAAGGGCAAGGGCTCGCTCCTGGCCGACTGGCTCTCCTCCACTGACCACAAGGTGATCGGTCATCTGTACCTGATCACCTCGTTCTTCTTCTTCCTGGCCGGCGGCCTGATGGCCATGATCATGCGGATCCAGCTATTCGAGCCGGACAACCACATCGTGTCCGACCAGCAGTACAACGAGCTGTTCACCATGCACGGCACGATCATGCTGCTGCTGTTTGCCACGCCGTTGTTCGTCGGATTCGCCAACGAGATCATGCCGCTGCAGATCGGCGCGCCCGACGTGGCGTTTCCGCGGCTGAACCTGCTCAGTTACTACCTGTTCCTGTTCGGCGGGCTGATCCTGCTGTTCAGCTTCCTGACGCCGGGCGGCGCCGCCTCGTTCGGCTGGTACGCCTACTCGCCGCTGACCAGCGCGCTGTACTCGCCGGGCATCGGCGGCGATATGTGGATCATGGGCCTGGTGCTGGCCGGGCTCGGAACCATCCTCGGCGGCGTCAACTTCGTCACCACGATCCTGTGCATGCGGGCGCCTGGTATGACCATGTTCCGGATGCCGTTGTTCACCTGGAATATCCTGCTGACCAGCATGCTGGCGCTGCTCGCCTTCCCGGTGCTGACCGCCGCGCTGCTGGTGCTGGAGATCGACCGCAAGCTCAATGCCCAGGTCTTCACCGCTGACAGCGGCGGGGCGATCCTGTGGCAGCACCTGTTCTGGTTCTTCGGCCATCCGGAGGTCTATATCGTGGCGCTGCCGTTCTTCGGCATCGCCACCGAGATCCTGCCGGTGTTCAGCCGCAAGCCGCTGTTCGGCTACAAGGGCCTGGTCGGCGCCACCATCGCCATCGCGGGCCTGTCACTGACCGTGTGGGCGCACCACATGTTCACCACGGGCGCGGTCCTGCTGCCGTTCTTCTCCTTCATGACCTTCCTGATCGCCGTGCCGACCGGGGTCAAGTTCTTCAACTGGGTGGGCACGATGTGGCGGGGCCAGCTCACCTTCGAGCCCGCCATGCTGTTCATCATCGGCTTCCTTGTCGTGTTCCTGTTCGGCGGGCTGACCGGGATCATCCTGGCGTCGCCGCCGCTGGACTTCGCCGTCAGCGACTCCTACTTTGTCGTCGCCCACTTCCACTACGTGCTGTTCGGCACCGTGGTGTTCTGCATGTTCGGCGGGTTCTACTTCTGGTGGCCGAAGTTCACCGGCAAGATGCTCGACAACACGCTCGGCAAGTGGCACTTCTGGGCGGTGTTCATCGGCTTTAACATGACGTTCCTGGTGCAGCACTGGATCGGGCTGGAGGGCATGCCGCGCCGCGTGGCCAACTACGTCGGCCTGCCCGGCAATGTCACCACGCTGAATCAGATCTCGACGATCGGGTCGCTGATTCTCGGCGCGTCCACGTTCATCTTCCTTTACAACGTCTACAAGACCGCGAAACACGGGGAGCGGGTGACCGCCGACGATCCCTGGGGCTTTGCGAACTCGCTGGAATGGGCCACGTCGTGCCCGCCGCCGCGGCACAACTTCACCTCGATACCGCGGATCCGCTCCGAGCGCCCGGCCTTCGACCTGCACTACCCGCACATCAAGACCGGCCGGGACCGGGAGGCGGAGCGGCAGGCCGAGCGGGAGTCGATCGGGGCAGGGCAGTGATCCCCGCCCGCGGTAGTGAAGGTCAGAGCCTGGATGACACGGCAGGGGTGCTGCGATGAAGGTTGAGGGCTACCTGTTCCTGGGCTGTGCGGTGTTCTTCGGCGCCGCGGACCTGGTGTACTGGAACTTCTCGCATGACCCGACCGGGACGACCGCGCTGGCGCTGGCGGTGGGCCTGGCCTTCCTCACCGGGTTCTACGTCCTGTTCACCGGACGACGGCTGCCGAAGCGGCCGGAGGATGATCCGGAAGGCGAGATCTACCAGGGCACCGGCGAGCTCGGCTTCTTCAGCCCGCATAGCTGGTGGCCGCTGTTTGTGGGCCTGGCTGCCGCGTTCGCCGCCATCGGCGTCGCCATCGGCTGGTGGATGTTCCTGATCGGCCTGCTGGCCGTGCTGTTCAGCATGATCGGGTTCGTCTTCGAGTACTACCGCGGGCACTACGCGCACTGACGCACGTCCGGGCCGGCCGCGCCAGCAAGGCCGGGCCGCGCCACCAAGGCCGGGCCGCGCCACCAAGGCCGGCCGCGCCAGCAAGGCCGGATCAGATGGTTCCGGCCTCGATCGCGCGGCCGATCCAGGGAATGACCTCGTCGAGCATCTGCTCCAGCTGAGTGGTCGCCTCGAAGCCGAGTACCCGCTTGGCCTTGTCGGTCGACGGGACGCGCCGCTGCACGTCGTACTCGAACGGGACGTCGTTGACGATCCGGAGCGGCACCCCGGCGCCCTTGACCTTGCGCCAGATGACTTCGGCCAGCTGGCGGACGGTCGTGCTCTGGGCGGTGGAGATGTTGAAGTCCTCGTTGCGCGCGGCCGGATGCTCCATCGCGGTCACGATGCCGGCCGCGAGGTCCCCGCCGTAGGTGTAGTGCCTGACCTGCTCGCCGGACCCCAGCAGGTGCAGCGGGTCCTGGCCTTTGAGCACCTTCTGCACCAGGTCGGGCACCACATGGCTCATCGCGAGCTTGACGTTCCCGGACAGGATCTCCCGGTCACCCAGTGCCCTGCCCTCGCCGATGCCCACGCAGTTGAACGGGCGCACGATGGTGTAGGGCAGCTGATACTGGTCCCACGCGGCCCGGGCGAAATACTCCACCGCAAGTTTCTGGAAGCCGTAGGAGGACAGCGGCGGTGGTATCTCACGCTGCTGGCCTTCGTGTGACGGCCACTCGGTCGCGCTCTCGAAGACCATCGAGGAGGACAGGTAGGTAACCTTGCGCAGCCGGCCGTCCCGGTGCGCCGAGATCGCCGCGTCGCAGGAAGCCGAGATGATCCGCTCGTTCGTCGCGAGCAGGTCGTAGGCGTAGGTGTGGAAGTAGGAGATGCCGCCGATCATCGCCGCGCCGGCGATGAAATGATCGCTGTCGGCAAGCAGGCGCGTCATCAGGCCGACATCTCGCGCGTCGCCTTCGACGAGCTGATAGCGCGGATGGCCGTCGTAGGACTTGCGCACCTTCCCGTACTTGGAGAAATTGTCCACCCCGACCACCGCGAACCCGCGCCGCAGCAGTTCCTCGACCAGATAGCCGCCGATGAAGCCCGCGGACCCGCTCACCACAACCTTGTCCATTACTTCCCTCTCTTTGCCGGCGACCTGCCCGATGCCCGGACCCGGATCTGCTCAGCCGACAGGCGCGGGCCGAACGCGAACCGGTACCAGCGCAGATAGCTGGGGATCCACTGGGCGACCTTGAAATTGGAGACCCCGGCCTGCCGGTCCAGCCAGATAGTGGGAATCTCGGCGACTGGCCGGCCGAGCCGCTTGGCCTTGGCGGTCAGCTCGATGCCGATCTCGAAGCCGCCGCGCGAGTCGATGCCGACCTCGCGGACGAATGCCGTTGAGTAGGCCTTGAAGGAGTTGGTCGCGTCCCGGGTGCCGATATGCGCCAGCAGCCGCAGCGAGCGGCCCGCGGTCCCCGACAGCAGGCCCTTGAGCACCGGACCGCCGACCTGCTGGCCGCCCGCCATGTAGCGGGACGCGGCGGCCACGGCCACCCCCCGCTCCACCAGCCGGACGAGATCATCGACCTGGGTGGCGTCGTCGCACCCGTCCGCCATCGTCACGACCGCCACCGGCGCGGCAGCGGCGTCTATCCCGAACCTGATCGCGTTGGCCGGGCCAGGGCCGTAGGTGTTCACCAGGCAGCGGATCCGGGGCTCCTTGAGCGCGTACTCCTGCGTCACCGGGACCGTGGTGTCGCGGGCATCGTCGACGATGACGAGCACCTCGCACGGCAGCCGCACCGACTCAAACAGCCGGTCGAGGACGGGCACGATCTGCCCGCCCTCGTTGTAGGCCGGGACGACGATCGAGACCCGCGGCTCGCCCGCGCTCATATCCGCACGCCCTCGCCGAGCACGTTCCAGATGTCGGCTACCGGCTTGTCTGTCCGCAGGCCCCGGTACTCCGGGTGCGGCGCCCCGACGACGAGAAGATCAGATCTGGCGAGCACCTCATCGAGCGGCCGCAGGTCCGGGTCGGTCGTCACATGCGGATCAGCGCACAGCACTGCGGCGGCCTTGAATGCCAGGATCCGCTTGAGCTTGTACGACAGGCTGGAGCGGACGTCGTCTGAGCCGCCCTTGAAGGCCATTCCGAGGATGCCGACCGTCAGGGACGCCAGGTCGAAGGTCTGCTCGAGGCGGTGTACCAGGTAGAGCGGCATGCCTTCGTTGATGGCCATCGCGGCGTGGCCGATGGGGAAATTGTTGTGGTTGTAGGCCGCTATCTGCATCGTGTCCTTGAACAAGCACGGCCCGGCGGCGAAGCCAGCGGCGGGCAGGTCGGCGGCTCTGGGGTAGTCCTCGGCCAGCCCCTGCCGGATCCGCTCGAAGTCCAGGCCCTGGTCATTGGCCATCATGTAGAGCTGGTTGGCAGTCGCGAACTTGATGTAGCGCCACACGTTAGTGAACAGCTTCGCCAGCTCAGCCTCCTCCGGAGACATGATTACCAGCTTGCTGGTCAGCAGCCCGAACAGCCGGCTGGCTCGCTGCACGCCCCGTGGTGTCCTGGACGAGACGATCTGCGGCAGTTCGAACAGCTCGGTCATGGCCTTGCCCTCGGCGATCCGCTC
>Ga0302326_10009771_pt1 | contig 20885 bp, 14 predicted proteins | sample Palsa_T0_3_FD_202264 | JGI IMG/M metagenome (GOLD analysis project Ga0302326, IMG submission 202264) | Peat permafrost microbial communities from Stordalen Mire near Abisko, Sweden - Palsa_T0_3 | ecosystem: Environmental > Terrestrial > Soil > Palsa > Peat permafrost | place: Sweden: Abisko...
TCCCGGCCGCGGCCCGCAATCCTGAATTGCAAGCGACGCCGCCGGAAATAATCAGCGCCCGTGCCCCCATACTTTCCGCCGCGGCCTGCGCCCGCGTGAGCAGTTCATGAATCACAGCGTGTTGAAACGATGCCAGCAGATCCCGCGTCGCTTGCGGCGTAACCGCCAGCCATTCATCCACCGAAGGCGACGGGTTTTCCCTTACCAAGGCGCGCCGCGCGTCAATCTCCGCATCCATGGCGCGCGCTTCCACCCATCGCAGCACCGCCGTTTTCAATCCGCTGAAGCTGAAATCGAGCGCGTTGCCTTTCATTTTGGCGAAGGTGAAGCGCACCGCCCTCGGGTCACCATAAGGCGCCAAACGGTCGATCAAGGGGCCGCCCGGATAGCCATAGCCCAGCAGTTTCGCCACTTTATCGAATGCCTCGCCGGCTGCGTCGTCGCGCGTTCTGCCGAGTAGGCGATAGCGGAATCCATCCCGCAACTCGAATAGATGCGTGTGCCCGCCACTCGCCACCAGCGCCAGAGCGGGCAGCTCCACCGGCGCTCCATCGCGCTTAGCTTCCATCACCACCGCGTGGATATGTCCTTCGATATGGTTCACCGCAATTAGCGGCACGCCCCGCGCAAAGCTGAGCGATTTGGCGTAGGTCAGACCTACCAGCAACGACCCCACCAGCCCGGGTCCAACCGTAGCGGCGATGGCCGCCAAATCGTCGAGCGCCGCCGCGGCGCCTTCGAGCGCCTCGCGCACCACCGGCACGATCGCGCGGAGATGCTCGCGCGATGCCAGTTCGGGAACCACGCCGCCATACTTGCCATGCGTCGCCATTTGCGACGCCACCACCGACGACAGCACGCGTTCGCCGTCCTGTACCACCGCCGCGGCGGTTTCGTCGCAGGAAGATTCAATGCCGAGAATGAGCACCTGTCCCCAGTCTATGCCAGGCGGGCGGCAGCTTGGCTGCCCAGCACTTTTTGCTTGCGGCTCTGCCCGCCGATGCGCCATATTGGGATTGGCGTCAAATAGCCGTGTAGAGCGCACTCGCAGCACCCATTTCCCGCAGTTGTCCGGAGGCGCGCTCGATCTGTCTGGCGCGGACCGTTTCCATGGCGGACAACATCCTGTACTTTACCGAACTTACGGGGATGCCGGTGCTTGACCTCAAAGGCCGGCGCATCGGGCGCGTCCGAGACGCGGCCCTGGTTCCGCTCGTCCACCCGTCCCGGATCGATCGCTATCTGGTGGGCGGCGGGGAATCCTGGCTCACCGTCCGCTACGACCAGATTCAGTCTGTCCAGCTGGGCCGCGGGATCCAGCTCAGCGACGAAGTGCTGGTCCCCTATCACGAAGATGAGTACATGCTGCGGATCGCGCGCGATCTGCTGGATCAGCAGATCATCGACGTCAACGGGCGCAAAGTGGTGCGCGTCACCGACGTTACGCTGGAAATTCAGGCGAACGGACCGCACGATATTTTGGCCGTGATGGAAGTCGACATCGGCATGCGCAGCATCTTCCGCCGGCTTTTTGAGGGCGTGGCTCCGCCCTTGTGGGTGCGCCGGTTCCAGCGCTGGATTCCGCCCAACTCGATTCGCTGGGATTTCTGTAACGTGGTGGAGCCCGACCCGCTGCGGCGCCTGCGGCTGAACATTTCCTATCAGAGCCTCGAAGAAATGCATCCGGCAGATCTGGCCGACATCGTCGAGGATTTGAGCCACGCCGAACGCGAGGCCATCTTCGAAACCATCGATAACGAAGTGGCGGCCGATGCGCTGTCCGAGATTGAGCCCAAGATGCAGGCCAGCATCCTCGAATCGCTGGAGCCCGAAAAGGCCGCCGAAATCGTGGAAGAGATGTCGCCGGACGAAGCCGCCGACGCGCTTTCGGAGTTGGAAGATGAGACATCCGAAGAGATTCTCGAGGAAATGGATACCGCCGAGAAAACCGAAGTGGAGGAGTTACTGGAATTCGACGAGGATACCGCCGGCGGCATGATGAACACCGAATACGTTTCGCTGCACGAAAATGCCTCGGTGACGGATGCGCTGGAAGCGCTGCGCGGCAACGAGGATCTGTTGGAAACGTTGAATACGCTTTTCCTGGTGGACGCGGACGAGAAACTAACGGCGGCGGTTCCGCTGGCGCGGCTCTTCATCGCCGAGGGCGGCGTGCGGCTAAAGGATCTGGCCTCGAGCACGCTCCTTTCGGTGAGCGTCGACGAGCGCCAGGACCGCGTGACCGAAATCTTCGACAAGTACAATCTGCTCACGCTGCCGGTCCTCGACGAGGACGGCAAGCTGGCCGGGGTAATCACGGCCGACGACGTCATCTCCGTGCTGAGGGAAAGCTAACGGGATGTCGAAAATCCTAAGCCGGTATCGTTATCAAATCGCGGTGTTTCTGGCGGTTCTCGGTCCGGGATTTATTACTGCGATGGTGGATAACGATTCCGGCGGCATCTATACCTATTCGGCGGCCGGCGCGAAGTACGGGTACCTGCCGCTATGGACGCTGATCCCTATCACGGTGGTCCTGATCATCACCCAGGAGATGTGCTCGCGCATGGGCGCGGTGACCGGCAAAGGGCTTTCCGACCTGATCCGCGAGGAGTTTGGCCTGCGCCTGACGTTCCTGATGATGGCTCTGCTGGTGCTGGCCAATTTCAGTAACGTAGTGGCGGAATTCGCGGGCGTCGCCAGCTCGCTCGAGTTGTTTCACATCAGTAAATACGTTTCGGTTCCGCTGGCGGCCGTGGCGGTCTGGTTCCTGGCGGTAAAAGGAAACTACCGGAGCGTCGAGAAGATCTTTCTCTTCGCTTGCGTCTTTTACGTCACCTATATCATCTCCGGCTTTTTGGTGAAGCCGGATTGGAAAGAAGCCGCGCTCAACAGCATTGAGCCGAAGCTGATGCTCGATTCCGGCTATATTTACATGCTGATCGGCATGGTGGGCACGACCATCGCGCCGTGGATGCAGTTCTATCTGCAATCGGCGGTGGTGGAAAAAGGCGTGACAGCGAAGGAATACGCCGCCTCGCGCATCGAAGTGATTGTCGGCTGCATTCTCACCGACGTGATTGCCTTCTTCATCATCGTGGCCTGCGCGGGCGCGATTTACAGTGTGCACCCGCGCGATATATCGGATGCCAAAGAGGCCGCGCTGGCGCTCAAACCGTTCGGGCAGTATGCGTTCCTATTGTTCAGCGCGGGATTATTCAATGCGTCGATTTTTGCCGCGTGCATTCTGCCGCTCTCGACGGCCTATTCCGTCTGCGAGGGCCTGGGCTTTGAGGCCGGGGTGAATCGCCGCATGCGCGAGGCGCCGGTTTTCTACTTTCTCTACACGGCGCTGATCGTGGCGGGCGCGGCCGTAATCCTGATTCCCGGCTTCCCCTTGGTGCGGATGATTCTGCTCTCGCAAGTGTTCAACGGCGTACTGCTGCCCTTCGTGCTGATCTTCATGATCCTGCTGATCAACAAGAAGGACCTGATGGGCGAATGGGTCAATCCGCGCTGGTTCAACACGTGGTCGTGGGTGACGGTAGTGGTGATGATCGGGCTGACGCTGGCGCTGGTGGGGATCACATTGCGGGGGTAAGAGTAAGGCGGACACTATTGACTCCAGGCCGCGTTCTCCACCACAATGCCGATTCTCTTGCCCAGCGCTTTGAAGGCAGCTTCAATTTGATTCATGCGGGTATGGTGATCCAAATCGAAGAGCCGATCCACCACGGTCTTGGGAATGCCCATGCGGGATGCAAGATCGATTTTGCGCAAGCCGGAGGCGCGGAACTGACGATAGAGCTCGACTTTGGCGGCTTGCCCTCCGGCGGCGGTTCGAATAACGCTGGGTATTCCATAAACGTTTCACCCTTCCTTATTTGAGGCGAATGCCTAGCTTCCCGAGGATGCTGTGAAGCTTACCAGTCCGGATTTCCTTGCTGGGATGCCGCAGGATGGTCGTCTTGATTCCACGGTAGGTGACGATCCAAAACTGCTAACTTATCTTATCGAGCGGATGATTGGTATCGAGCAACGCCGACCGGCGGGCTGGCCCGTGGTTCCGCCTCCCAACCTATTTCCCGGATAGTTTGCGGAACAAATCCAGATTCTGTCTGGCCTCGTCGGCCTTGCCCGCTTTGGCCGCCACTTGCGCGCGCAATTCAAAAACCCTGGGAAAATACAGCGGCATGAAAGTGCTCACCCCGGCCCCCGGTGGCACGGGGTTGAGCTTCAGCAACGGGGCCGCGGCCGCGGCGTCCCCACTTTCGAGAAGCGTCCATGCCAGCAGGACGGGTAAACCTTCTTCGTTGACTGCAATGCCAGAGGCGTTATAGAGCCGCTGCAGCGGCTCGGCGGCGGCCTTAACCTTGCCGTCGAGCAGCAGCGCATAAGCCAGCATTTGATCCTTGACTGCGCCCTGCGCCGGATCGGCGGCGAAGCGATCCGCGCGCGACCGCCATTCCTCGGCCGGCGCCGAAGGCTGGGAGAGGAACCGTGCGATCAAGGCCGGAGTAGCCGCCGGCGGAGTTGCCAGGGCCGCGGCCTTCTGTGCCATCTCCGCCGCGGTTGCGCGCTCTCCGGAAATCAGGCTCCAAATGGCCAGTTCCGCGTAGGCGTGCGAGGCCACGAGTGGCTGCGAACCGGCCTCAGACGCGCGGGCCAGCGACTGCAATTCCTTGTAGGCTTGCGTGCGCCGGCCGGTCAGCCACAACCATTGCAACGGGCGGAACGGCGCGTTGGGATCGTGACCCGCGGCCCGGACCTCGGCGAATTGCCGGTCCAGATCGTCGGCAGGCGCGATATCGCCGGTCATCGCTCTGGCCATGGCCGCTTTGAAGAGATCGCCGCCTGGGCCAGTGGGAAGGAAGTTGGGGTCCTTCTTGTTGGCCTGGAGATATAATTCCTCGGCCTCGCGCAGATGGCCGGCCAGAAAATTGAGGTCGCCTAGAGAGTCGATCGCGTTGGCGTCGTTGGGCCGCAACTGCTGGTAACGGTGGAGCGCGGCGAAGCCGGCCTCGAAATCGCCGGCATAGGCGGCGGAGTAGCCGAGTTCATTGAGCAGACTGGCATTCTCGGGCGCGATTTCCAGCGCGCGGCGGTAAGCGTCCTCGGCTTGCTTGTAGCTATGACGGGACATGGCCAATACGGCGAGCGTCTGCCAGGCATTGGAATTGCCGGGTTCGAGCTTCGCCAACTCCGTCAGCGCCGCTTGTTTGGCTGCGGCATCGGCCTGCAAATCGGCGTCCACTACGGCGATACGGGCGCGCTCGATGGGCGCGATGGCATCGCCCCGCGCCATGGCTTGGTTGAGCACGGTCATGGCCGCGGCTTTATCTCCGCGCTGCGCGTCGAGTTCGGCGAGCATTCGATACGGCGGCCCGAAATCGGGGTCGGCCGCAATGGCGCGGCCGAGGTTCGCGGCGGTATCGGGCAGGTTGCGCGATTCGAGCGCTTCGGCATACGCCTCGAGGCAATCGGAATTATGCGTGGGGTAGGGCGCAGTCCGAACGGAGATCTGGCGCGCCAGATCGGTTGCTGCGCCCAACACGTCATTGGCTGCGGCGGAAACGGAGACCGTTTTTACCATGCGGCCGGTATGCGCGTCTTCGATCGAAAGGCTGACGGAAAGGCGTCCGCCGCGAACCGAATAATCGCCATAGCCCAAGCGGTCCGCTCCGGCGGCAAGAGCGTCCGTGCGTTCGGTTGAAATACCCGGAGCGGAAATCGGCCGGACGCCCAGCGTGCGGTCGAAGGCGCGCAATTGGGCAGTGGAAATCACCGCCAGACCGGGCGCGCCGGATAGCTCCGCGCTGAGAACTTCCGACAGGGCGCGGCCCATCCAATCCTCATTCGAATCGGCGCTGAGATTCTCGAAACGCAGAATCGCGAAATGCTGGAGTTCGGGCTTGGTGTTCGACCGCGCGCAACCGGCAGCGGAGAGAAGCAGCGCGATACCCAGAGGACACGCCAGGAGGCCTGTCCTACAATACACGCGGCTCCAGCTTCATTAGCTCTTGAAACTCGGGCGAATTGCGCATTGGATTGAATTCCGGCGCCTCGGCTGATTTCTGCCTGTCTTTCAATCCTTCTTCGAATGCCTTGCGGAGATATTGCAGCGCCAATTCGTTGCGGCCCGACTTGGCGTACATCTTGGCCAGGTAGAAATGATATTTGGCCCGCTCCTCGATGTTGCGCTCCTGCATCATAACGCCGAAACTACCGTGCCGCTCGAACACTTCCGGATCGAGGCGAACCGCGGTCTGGAAAGCGGCCTGGGCGCGGTCGTAGTTCTTGCGCGAAAACCAGGAGGAGCCCAGATTCACGTAAACAGCAGCCGATTTGCCCTCTTCCGGCGCCTGCGCCACGGCGCGCGCGAACCAGGTAGTGGCGCGGCGGTAGCTCTTCTTGGCGTAATAAATTGTTCCGATATTGTTGAGCGCTTCCTCGTAGTCTGGCTTCAGCTTGACGGCCTGCTGATACTCTTTCAACGCCTGATCGAACTGCAGCAGCTGGTGATAAGCGATGCCGATCTTATTGTGCAGCGCCGGATCTTTAGGCGATCCCGAGCGAAACGCGTCAATCGCCTCGCGGTACATTTTGCGCGCGATAAAAATGTCGCCCTTCTCTTCGGGCGAAAGTTGCCGGCGTTCCGTTTGAAGCGGATTCGGTATGGAAGTTCTAGTCCCGTCCACCAGCGCGCTCCCCGTCTGTGCGAACGCGACTGTTGAACCGAGGCCTGCCACTAGCAACGCGGCGAGAGGTTGAAAAGCCATGGGCCCCCCTTATGGATTCTATTTAAACACACCCAGGATGCGGCGGAGAAGGCTCTTCTTAGGCGGCTTAGCGTCAGTGGCCGGCTTCTTCTCTGGGGATTGGGCAGCTGGCATATCGGGCGGCATCTGCCGCGCCGCGCGGCGAGCCACGGAGCCGGAATCGGTCTGCGCGATGCTGGCGTGCGGGGGCGCCTCGGATGGCGCAACGGCATGTACGGGCGCCGGCTGTTCCGTGTCCCATCCCGCGATATTGGTGATGCCCTGGCGTCCTCCGTGAAGCGGGCAGAGGCCCACCGGCTGGGTACCGGCGATGTAAACCTCGGAGCGGACTTTGGGGCATGCGGCCGTTGCAGGCAGACCGGAAAGCGGGTCGATATCGACGGTGACGATGCCATCGGGAGCGGTGAACGGCTTGGTATCGTTATACTCGCGAAAATTGAGGGCGCGCTTCATGAATTCTGCCCATATTGGCGCGGCGGAGTGGGCGCCCTCGAGATCGAGCTCGCGGTTATCGTCAAAACCCACCCACACTACGCACAGCAATTCCGATGTATACCCGGCGAACCAGCCATCGTGCGACGTGCCGGTCTTGCCAGCCGCGGGAACATTGAATTTGTAGCGCGCGCGCACGCCCGCCGCAGTGCCGGTACGCAGCACCTCCTCCATTAAGCTGGTCATCAGGTAAGCCACGCGCGGATCGAGCGCTTGTTTGGTCTCGGGCTTATCCCGATAGACGGCTTTGCCATCCTGCGAACGGACCAGCGAAATGAAGCTGGGCTTGACATAAATACCGCCGTTGGCAAACAAGGTGTATGCGCCGGCGGCTTCCAGCGGCGTGATTTCGTAGGATCCGAGAGCTACCGCGGGCGTCGGCTCGATCTTGTCATTCATGCCGGCGCGGTGGGCCATCGCCACCACGTTGTTGTAACCCACCATCTCGGCCACTTTCACCGTGGCGACGTTCAGCGAATGGGCCAGCGCGTCGCGCAAGGTCACATCGCCGTAGAATTTCTTCTCGAAGTTGCTGGGCTGGTAAGGCTTCTCGTCGTACCAGAACGTGGTGGGCGAATCATCCACAATCGTGCTGGGCGTCAAAACCTGCGAGCCGCCTTCGACGCCTGTATCCATAGCCGTGGCGTAAACGAAGGGCTTAAAGATCGACCCCGGCTGGCGCTTCGCCAGGACATGGTCGAGCTGACTTAAGCCGTAATTCCGCCCGCCGGCGAGCGCACGGACGGCTCCGGTGTGAGGGTCGATGGCCACCAGCGCCACTTGCGGCTCCGGCGGAACCTGTCCGCGGAAACGGCGCTGCTTCTTGATTTGTTCGTCTACACCCGCCATGCCCAGCCGGATGGCTTCGGCGGCGGCCCGTTGCAGGCGCATATCGAGCGTGGTGTAGACGCGGAAGGCATTGGATTGAAAATCCGTGTCCTGAAACCGGGCTTGCAGCGCGTCGTCCACCAAATCGACGAAATAGGGCGCTTCCACCGATTGCGCCGAACCCTGCGCCACCGCGACCGGCGCTTCACTAGCCAGCGCATAATCCCGGTCGCTGATGTAATTGTTCGCGCGCATCAGTCCGAGCACGATGTTGCGGCGCTCCTTGAGGCGCTCCGGATGCTTATAAGGCTGGTAGTAGGATGGCCGCTGAATCAAGCCTGCCAGCGAGGCGGCTTCGGGCAGGTCGATCTGGCTCAGATCCTTCCCGAAATACGCTTCGGACGCCTCTCCGAATCCGCGGATACTGTATGCTCCACGCCAGCCGAGAGGGACCTCGTTGGCGTAATCCTCGAAGATCTGCTCTTTGGACAAGCGCTGTTCGAGTTGCACCGTGATGACCATTTCGGCCAGTTTGCGGGTCCACTTCTTCTCTGTGTCGAGCCAGAACATGCGGGCAAGCTGCTGGCTGAGAGTGGAAGCGCCCTGGTCTTTGCGGCCGTCGCGCAGATCCGTATAGGCAGCCTTAACAATGCGGATCGGGTCGAATCCGTTGTGGTTGAAAAAGCGCTTGTCTTCGATAGAGGTCACCGCCTGCACCAGCACCGTAGGGATGTCGTGGAACTTCACCATGCGGCGCTTTTCACGGCTGGCGCCGGAGACGTTGGTGATCAGTTGCGGCTCCAGTTGATACTCGGGGCGGAAGGTGTTGTCCTGCAGCGAGACGATTTGCGAGATTTTACCGCCGGCGAATTTGATCAAGCCGGCTTCCTGGTCGAAATAGGATTCGGGGCCCGGGAAGATTTCGATGGAACTCGGATGAATCTGGTAGTAGCCTGTGAGGTTGGAGTGCGCCTCGGTATACCCGCTGCGGCGTAGCTGGGCGGCTATGTCCGCCGGCGATAGCACATCGCCCAGGGCCACCGATTCCGGCGCGCCATAGATCTTGGCGGTATTGGCGAAGGGCACGTGCAGCTTCTGCTCGACCACGTGCGAGTATTGGACATAGAAATACTCAAAGACGCCGGCTACCGCAACCGTGAAGAGCGCCACGGCGATCATCAGGAAGCGGCCGACCGGTCCCAGTAGGAAGCGCGCCAGGCCCGAATGCGCCTGGACCCGGACTTTCATTTCTCTTTTGGGTACTGATTTGGCCACCACAGTTAATTGTCTCATGGAGCTTGTGCCGATAAAACCGCGACCGCCAGGACGTTGATGCGCACGTCTCCCCGAGCAGGGCAAATTGCACGCCTGGCGCCATCGCGGGCAGATTCAAACTACGGGATTTGCCGGCTCACGCTTAGGCGGACCTCGCTAGACTGATCCCGGCCACCCACATGGCGTGTAATGGCGGACACGAATGCCCACTACGCTAAAAATGCAGCTCAACGGTGTAGCCCGGCAAATCCACCTTCACCCGGTAATGGACGTCGATGCGCAAGTCCTCTCCGCTGCGGGTGATCTGCACCCCGGATGCTGTCACCGGAAGATTCAAACTACGGGACTTCGCCAACACCATACGGACCAAACCATCTTCGGATCGATCCCGGTTATCTACATCATTCTTCAGGCTGGAGACATACTCGTGGAGCTCGAATGCGTGCAGATATAGGGGAGCGAGAATCGCGGCGAAGAACCCGAGCGCCGCTAAGACCAGGAGCCCGCATGCGAGGCGCCACTTGGGGACGCCTTTCACTGCTCGTCGCTATCCTGTTTGCTGGCAGCGTAGAGCTCGTCCCACATATCGCCGGAGTGGGCCGTCCATTCGGGGTTCTCCAAACCTGAAGTCTGGAACTCTTCCTGCTTCAGGGTGCCGTGGCCATAGGGGCAAATATATTCAGTCCGCGGCCGGCCCATTTGCAACATGAAGCCGCGCGAGCCCGTTTCCACCGGCATGCGAAGCCGGCGCAGGCATACCCGGCAGCGGTAGCGTTGATCGTAGACGATAAGGTAGAGCATTCCGGCGCCGAACAGAAACCAGACCATCAGCGCGAGGTTAACCGCCAGATACTCCCTTCCATAAAAGTTGAGCGGCGCCGATGCCCGTTTCTTCCCGTCTATATCCAGGAGCTTTGCCGCATCCGCCTCCTTCTTTTGCTGCTCGGAAGGCTCCGGCAACTCTGCCAGGATCTGCGCATTGGGCACGGCGGTAATTTTGGGGCTTTCCGGGTAACTCTTGAGAGGGGCAGCCGGAAGGTCTTTGGCGCTTTGGCGGGGCATGGCCGAGGTCGAATCGGATTCCGGCGGCGCCAGCGGATTCAGGAGCCCCAGCGAGCTGTACAGAATGCCGCCCGCCAGGATCAGCTTAGCGGCAAAATAGGCCCAGTAGCGCATACCTATATAGACTCAACCTCCTGGTAATTAGTTTCTAAAGTGGGAAGGCCGAACGCAAGGGGGGTGGGAGCCGTTTTTTCGACGCGGAGACGCGCAGAGCGCGGAGGCCACGCGGAGAAAACTCAAAAAGAGGGGTTTTCTTCCCGGCGCTTATCTCCGCGCTCTCTGCGTCTCCGCGTCGAAAAAAGCCGCGCTACTCCCGGAAAAGATTCCGCAGGATGAACAGCACGTTGGCCGGACGCTCGGCCATGCGGCGCATGTAATAGGGATACCAGGCTTCGCCGAATGGGACATAAAGGCGCAAGCGGTAGCCCTCGGCGATCAGCTTGCGTTGCAGATCGCGGCGGATGCCGTAGAGCATCTGAAATTCGAACCTGTCGCGCGGGATGCTTCGCGAGGCGGCGTAGGCCTTCGCCGCTTCGATGATCTTCTCGTCGTGGGTGGCGATGGCCGGGTAGGTTCCCCGGTCGAGCAGCAACTTCATCAGCTCGATGTAGTTGCGATCCACGTCCGCTTTCTTGGGAAAGGCCGCGGTAGCAGGCTCCAGGTAAGCGCCTTTGCACAGCCGCACGCGAATGCTCAGGCCGCAAAGCTTTTCCACGTCCGCCTTGCTGCGGTAAAGATACGCCTGGATCACGGTCCCCACCGCACCGTGTTTCGCGTATAGATCGGTCACCAGGGCGATGGTGCGATCCGTGTAAGCCGTCGATTCCATATCCACGCGGACGAAACCGCCGAGGCCGGCGGCCCGCTCTACCAGCCGCTCGACGTTGGCGCGGCATTCGGTTTCCGAAAGATCGATGCCGAAATGCGTAAGCTTCAGAGAAACATTGCCCTCGCTGCCGTTCGAACGAATGGCTTCGAGCGTGCGCATGTAGACATCGCGCGCCTCGGCGGCCTCAGCGAGCGACGTTACGCTCTCGCCCAGGTGATCGAGCGTGACCGTGAAGCCTTCGGCATTGAGGCTGCGAACCAGAGCGAGGGTCTGGTCGAGCGTTTCACCGGCTACGAACCTTGTGGCGAGGCGGCGGGCAGTGGGGGAAGTCTCCATCCATCGCCTTAATCGCTTCCGCCGCGAGAGGAAGAGCAAGAGGGCGCGCACCATTTCAGGCTAACATCGATGTCTGCTAGACTGATCGCGTTGAGGGTCAATACTCCGATCGATATCCGGCCGGGCGAATTGCGGTGTCCGCGCTGCATGAGCAGGGATATTGTGCCCTCCATGCCCCGCGGTATCTGGGACGACATCATGAGCGGCGCCGGCCGTCTGCCGCGCCACTGCCGCTATTGCGGCAAGCGGTTTTACGCCAAGCGGGAAGCCATCAAGCGAGACATTGAGATCCGGGAAGAAGACGAAAAAAAACGAACCGGCGAGTTTACTGAAACGGGATTTTAGCAGCGTAGCGCACGCGGCCGTGCGCGCAGCGCTCACACTCGTGTGACCGTGCCTCGGACGCGTCCCCAGGAGTGGGGACACTGCGCGCATGAGTGAGTGCGCCACGGCGCAAAAAAGGCGGCGGGCAAATTGGCCAGCCGCCCGAGTTGAACTCCGTTTGAGTTGGCTTAGAACGTGAAGCGTGCGCTTACTTGCAAGCGCCGCGCCTCCGTACCGTCCGGGAAGCCGCTGGAGGCCGTGCCGATGCCATAGGCGCCCGGATCAAGCGTCAGCACCCCCGCTTTGGCGATGTACTCCGTGCTCGACATGGCGGTGGGCGACCAGGAGTTGCTGACATTAAACGCTTCGAAGTTGAGGCTGAGGTTGGTCTGCCGATCCTTGATCATGATCGGAATGAACTTGCTGAGGCGGGCATCCGCGCGGTAGGAGGCTGGCGTCAGGATGCTGTTCACCGGCAGGAATGGCACGCGAGCGTTGCCGCTGAAACCGTCGAGCCTGCTGGTGGACAAAAGGCCGCTGGGGCCAGCCGAGCTGACGCTGACGGCGGGACTGGCATAAGGCCGGCCGGCGGCGAGCGTCACTATGCTGGAAAGCTGCCAGCCGTTGAGCATGTACTTGGCGAAAGCGTTGCCCGAGTGCGTCACCGTGGGCGCCCAAACGAACGAGTACACGAAGCGATGACGCTGATCCAGCCAGCCGCTGGCTCGCTCGAGGGCGTTGCCGCCGTTGTAGAGCGACGTCGTGGAGTTGAAAAAAAGGGCGTTGCTGCCTTGTTCCTGACCGTCATCGATTTCATGAGACCAGGTATAGGCTGCCAGCATCTGGATGCCGTGCGTGAAGCGTTTGTTCAATGTGACAGCCAACCCGTCGTAGCCGCTGTCCACGCCATTGGTGACGTCGTACACCGCGCCGTACCTGGAATTGGGGCGCGGCGACAAATAGAGGGGCATAGTAAAGCTCGAGGGCACGCCGGGGCCGGGGTTTGCCACTGTGTAGGTGTAAGTGGAGGTGGGCGCTGCGGCGTTCAAAACGTAGGAGCCCAGCAGATGGATGCCGCGGCTGAAGATGCCGGAAACACTGAGCAGCAGGTCACTGGTGAGCTGGTGCTCCACGGTCACGTTGCTCTGCGCCGAGTAAGGGGTCTTGATATGCGCATCGGCGAACTGGATGGTGGAGGCGGCGACAGAGGCGACGGAGGCCGCCGAGGGCAGGACGGTGGGGAACACCGGTCCGGCGGCGAGCTGCGCCGCAGTACCGCTGCTTAACGAATCCAGAGTTTGATAGATACCGTTGGTGGTCCACAGATTGTCGATCAACGATCCTAGCAGGCGCGCATAGAACATGCCGAAACCCGCGCGCAGCACGGTCCGGTCAGTGAGCCGGTAAGAGGCTCCCACACGCGGCGCGAAGTTCATGCTCGGCTCATGGATGAATCCGGTATCCGGCCAATCCGGATTGGTAACCGGGAAGTTCAGACTCATCGACTTATCGTAGCGGATGCCTAGATTGAGAGTGAACTTAGGAGTTACCCTCCACTGGTCCAGGGCATAGAACGCCAGCTCATTGATCCGGTAATCGGCGACTGGGTTGCCGAACGTCTGCGCGAACCCGGTCCAGTTCTTTCCCGTGGCGGCGCCTACGACGCCTGCCGGATTGCTGTAGTCCTCGGCGAACGTGGTCGGGGTGGCATATGTGTAGGCGCCAAAGGCGTCACCGTTGCCAATGTAGTAGTTGTAGTCCTCGGTGGTGAAGTAGTTGAAGCCGAACTTCAGAGTGTGGTTACTCTTGATCAGACTCGCGTCGTCGGAAAACTCGAAGCGGGTCTCGGATGGTTCCACACGCGGCAGGTAGGTGGCAGGTCCAAGCTGAACGCCGTCCACGGAAACGTCCAGATAGCCCAGGCCGCTTCCCAGTGACGCCTGGTCGAACGAGTCCGCCTGCCGATCGGTATCTACACCGAACCGGAAGGTATTGACAAAGGTGCTGGTGGGTACGGACGTCCAGCCCAGTTTACCGTTGCGCACACGCACGGAGTCGTCGCCGTTGCCGTTGATGCCCGCGCCCGAGGTGGAGTCGAGACCGGTCTGGATGCCGTTGGGCGATAACCAGCGCAGGAAATTGAATTCCGCAGTGAAGGTGTTCTTATCCGACATGTGGTAATCCAGGCGGCCGAAAGCGAGATCGTTATCGTCGGTTCGCGGGATCAGGCCGAAGAAGCGCGGCACAAGGTTATTGATGGCCGCGCACTGCGCGGGTGTAGCGGGAGCGCCGCAGGCCGCCGATCCTGTCGTAACCCAATTTTGGGTCAGGGGGTTGATGATGTTCGCGGCAATGTAGCTGTCCAGGTACGGGAACTGACGATGGGTGAGGTCGAAATTGACCAGGAAAAACAACTTGTCCTTAATGATCTTGCCGCCTATAGTAGCGCCGCCTTCGACGCGCTTCTCGGGCGGATTGAGGCGCGTTGGGACGGCTTGCCCCTGGGAGTTGGTTTCGCTAAGCGTGGCAAAAGGATCGGCGGCATCGAAGCCGGTGCTGCGGAAATAGTAGAAGCCGCTGCCGTGAAATTGGTTGCTGCCGCTCTTGGTAACGGTGTTGACCACACCGCCCATGGCACGCCCGTATTCCGCGGAATAGTCGCCCGAAACCACCTGAAACTCCTGCACGGCGTCCTGCGAAATCTGCGATTGAATGCGCGTGCGTCCGGCGTTTTCGTCGTAGAACTGTTCGGTGTTATCGTTGCCATCGATCAGGAACGAATTGTTTCCCGCCACGCCGCGAAAACTCAACAGCCCGAAAGTGGCATCGTTGCTTACGCCGGGCGTCAGCAGCACGAAAGAATCGACGCGCCGTCCGTTGACCGGCAGTTCCTGGATTTGTTGGTTATCGACTGCCGTGGAAACGTCGTTCTTGGTGTCGTCGACCATCGTTGCGGTGGCTGAAACTTCCACCTGGGTCGTACCTGCGCCGACTTGAAGCTTAACGTTGAGATCCAGATTCTGGCCAACCTCCAAATCGATGTCCTTCACGTCGTACGGCGTAAATCCGGTCGCGGTGACGGTCACTTGATAACCCGGTCCCGGGATCAAAGATGGAGCAGTGAATACGCCTGCTCCATTCGATGCGATGGAGCGGATCTGACCCTGAGTCGCACTCGAAATCACCACCTTGGCATTAGGAACCGCGGCGCCACTGGCGTCGGTCACGGTCCCCGAGATCCCGGCCACGCCGCCCGCTTGGGCGAATACGGATGCGGGTAGGAACAGCAATAGCGTTGTAATGGACTTCCAGTTCATAAATCTCCCTGAGCGAAAAACAGAATATCAAGCCGGCGATTACAGCTTTATGACGGCTTCGCGAGTTTTACCTAATGTGTGAGTATACCCTGAAACTGCCTAAGTCCGTTAACAAAAATTACAATTGTGACAACCCGATTTTGCGCGCAGGCCATGGGCCCCGCGCCACTGTTCTAATGCATACCGACGGCGCCGCGAACGGAGTCGATGAGCCTGGTGGGGTCGTATCCGGCGCCATCCTTGAAAACCAGCTTAATCTTGCGGATATCGGCGATTCGGGCGTCCGGATTGCCGTCGATCACAACCAGGTCCGCTGCCTTGCCGGCGGCGATGGTCCCGAAGTGGTCGAGTTCGCCCAGAAGCCTGGCGCCGTTCGAGGTTGCGATCTGAATGGCTTGCACCGGCGTGAATCCGCCTTCCACCAGCAACTCCAGATTGCGTTGATCGCCGAAGCCGGCCATGGCGCCGCCGTTGCCGGTGGGGTCGCATCCGAACACCAGCAGCCCTCCGGCCTTTACGAAGGCGAGTTCAAACTCCAATTACTTATGCATCTGGGCGATGGAGGCCGAAGCTTCCCCGCCCCGCGCGCGGGCCCGCGCACTGAGATAGCTCACGGCCGCTTCGGGCGATGCGACATCGAGAAAGCGCGCCTCCAGCGGCGGGCGGCTGCCATCGAAAGCTTCAAAAACGGAGAGCGTGGAGGTAATGGCGACGTGATGCTTCACCAGATCGGCGATCATCTCGCGCAGCGGCGGGCTGGCGATATCGAGGCGGCCCATTTCGGCGCGCGTGACGCCCTGCGCCGGGCACTGGTCGGGCTGTTTGCCGGGGTGGAATTCGGTGTCGACCAGCAGCCCGTGTTCCAGATTATCGATGCCGATGGCGGCGGCTTCGCGGAAGCCGATGGAGCATAGATGGCCAGTAACTTTGATGCCGAGCTTGTGGGCTTCATCGACGGCGGCTTGCAACTCGGCGTGCGTGATGTCCATGTAGGCTTTGAACGACGTCACGCCTTCAGCCGCCCAGTAGTCGACCGTGCGGACCGCGTCCGCAGGGCCGTCGAGCTCGTGCATCTGCGCGGCGAAGCTGCCTTGGCCTTCAAGGTAAGGGCCGGTAATGAAGAGCCGCGGGCCGGGCATTTGGCCGGTGTCGACGAGGCGCTTGACGTTGAGATCGGTGTAGGGTTCGAGGCTTCCAGCGGTGCGCGCGGTGGTGATGCCGCTGGCGAGGTAGAGGCGCGGGAAGCTGAACGCCATCTCGTTGTACATAGGGATGCCGCCGCCGGAGGGATAGAACAAGTGCTCATGCATGCCCACCATGCCGGGGATGACGGTGTGGCCGGTGAAATCGAGCGTCTGCGCGCCCGAAGGGACAGTGACGCTAGCCGCGGAGCCGACGGCGGCGATCTTGCCGTGGTCGATGACCACCGTCTGATTTTCGACAGGCGCCGCGCCCGTGCCGTCAATCACGCGGACGTGGGTGAGCGCTACGACTGGCGCGTTGACGGCGATAAAGGGCTGCGTACCTGGGGCGAAGCGGTTCTGGGCCGGGACGGCGACAGCAAGAAGAAGGACAACGATCAGGGGTCTCACAGAGTCCAATTGTAGACCGGTGGAGCGTGCTTCAGCTTGCCCATTGGGAGGACAAATAAAGCATGCTGTAGCAAATATAAATTTCAGATTAATCATGCTCCGAGGCTTTTAGGATTGGGTTATACTTTGCGAAAAGGGCCGCGTACCGCCTCGCTTCAAAATCTTCGTGCTCTGGAGGGAAAACATGCTGGGTTCACAAACGCGCAACACCGTAATCGTCTGCTTAGTTTTGCTCTGTTGCCTGGTTTCAGCGCCACTTTCGGCGCAACAGATCTTGGGCTCAATCACCGGCACGGTCAAGGACGCATCGGGCGCCGCGGTACCCGATGCAACGGTGAAAGCAATCAATACGGCGACCAACCTCACGGTGACCGCGAAATCGGAATCCAACGGCTCTTACCTGGTTCCGAATCTTCCCGCCGGTACATACACGCTGGCGATCACGAAGGAGGGATTCGAGACCGAGAGCCACACCGAGGTAATCGTGAACTCCGACCGCACCACCACCGTCAACGGCAGCTTGCAATTGGGGGCAGTGGCCACCACGGTCAAGGTTGAATCGGTAGCGCTGATGAACCAGGTCGATACCACCAACGGATACATTGTCGACCAGGCAACCATTCAGGAGACGCCGCTGGCAACCGGCAGCTTTACCCAATTGGCGATTATGAGCCCGGGCGTGCATGCGGATTTTGTGAGTGGGGCCGGCGCCAATGCCGGGCTGGGCAACCAAGGCATCACCGCGAATGGACAGCGGGAGACTAGCAATAGCTTTTCGCTGAATGGCATCAGCACCAACAATTTGTTCAACGGAAACTCCACCAGCCAGGTTGGCGAGAATCGCTTCGTACTGAACACGGGTGAGAATTTCGGCGCGGGCGGTTCGATTCAGAGCGTCTCCGTCTATAACGCCATCGGCCAGGCGTTGCCCACTCCGCCGGTGGAGGCCATTCAGGAAATCTCGGTGAATGCAGCCATGTATGACGCTACCCAAGGCGCCAACAGCGGCGCGCATATCAGCGTGATCACCAAATCCGGCACCAACTCGATTCACGGGACGCTATATGAGAAGTTCCAGAACAGCGACATGAACGCGGCGCCGTTTTTTTACAACGCGTCGCCGGCCGTCACCACTAAGGTACCGTTCCTGAACCGCAACCAGTTCGGAGGGGTTGTTGGCGGCCCAATCAAGAAAGACAAGCTTTTTTATTTCCTCTCTTACCAGGGCATTCGCGCCGTGGACGCGGCCGAATCCCAGAAGAATGTGACGGTGCCCACCCAGCTCACCAACGACCGCAGCCCGCAAGGCATTGTCAACGCTCTTACGAACAGCGGCTACGCGGCCATTACTACCAGCCAGATCAGCGCGCAAGCGCTGTCGATGTTGCAGGCCACGCTGCCCAACGGTCAATTTCTGATCCCTAGCGCGACGATCACCAATAAGACTCAAGCCAAAGCTCTGGGATACGATGCGATCGAACAGGGGCCGAATTCGAGCGCCAGCGTCAACCAGGGAATTGCGGCCATCGACTATGTGATCAACGACAAGGACCGCCTGTCGGGCAAATACTATGTTCAGAACGACCCCACGAACAGCCCGTTTGGAGCAGTCGGCTCGCTGCTCGGGTTTGCGCAAACACTCAACTCAGGCAGCCAGGTGGCGTCGGTCAATAACACCGTAATCCTATCTCCGAACCTCACCTGGTCGCAGCGCATCGGGGTCAACCGGATGAAGGCCTACGCCCAGACAGGGCAGCAGTTTTCGCCCAGCCAGTTTGGCATCAATCTGCTCGGCTCGACTGGCTTCCCGCAGATTACGATTGCGAGTGACGACCCCACCCTGGCAAGCGCGTTGGAATTTGGTCCCAGCGTCAGCTTCGGTAACGCGGGCATGTACCAAAACCAGGGCGAAGCGGGAAGCACGCTGACCTGGGTGAAAGGACGGCACACGCTTACCTTTGGCGGGCAGTACGATTCCACCCAACTGAACATCGTCAACCGGAACACGGATACCGACACGCTTGGGTTTAAGACGTTCCTGCTATTCGTGGAAGGCACGGTAACCACCGGCACCAAGTCGCTGGCATTTGATGGCTCGGCGAGCCGCTACTATCGTTCGCATACCGGGGGCCTGTTCGTAAATGACAATTTCAAGGTGAGCAGCAACCTGACGGTCACCATGGGACTGCGCTGGGACTACGAGGGTCCGCTGACCGAGAAATACGGAAGGCTGACGGATTTCAATCCGAGCGCCTATTCCTACAATCTGGCGAGTGACACCATAACCAGCACGGGATTCGAAATCGCGGGGAATAATCCCACCGAGGCTACACCGGGCGCGAGCAATTCCTTGCTCACTAAACACCAGTATGGATTTGCGCCGCGGCTCGGCATGGCCTGGTCGCCGCGTTCGCATTTGACCGTACGCGCGGGGGTTGGCCTATACTACGATCGCGGCGAATTCTTCAGCGAGTTTTCACCCAGTGCGGGAGGCGGATTCAGCGGTCCATTCGGGGTGACTCTCGAGCCGCCATTCGTATCGGTGAGCGAGGCCACTACCGGCGCAACCTTCGCCAGTCCCTTTGGCACCACGCCTTTTGCCACGCCCCCTGGCAGCGCCGCCGCGTTCCAGGCGCTGCTGCCCAACATCGCGCAGACCGAGTCCGGCAAATACCCGGCGGGCAATCTGTATGGTCCGGACCTGTTCGGGGGCTACGCCATCAATAACAAGCTTCCCTACACCGAGAATTGGAGCTTCGACGTGCAGTATCAGGCATCGAACAACTGGCTGTTTACCGCGGGCTATGTGGGCAACCACGGAGTGCATGAAGTCTTGCCGATCCCCTTTAACGAACCGCAGATCGCCACGGCGTCGAATCCGGTAAATGGCCAGATCTATTCCTACGGCGGCACCAATACGACATCGCTTTCGCTGGAGCCTATTTCCACCAGCGAATTCTCGGGCAACGCGCCCATTCGCGTGCCCTATATCGGCTACGATATGAACTCCGTGCTGTATGAGGCGGAAGGCACGGCCACTTACAATGCCTTGGAACTACAGGCGAGGAAGCGCCTGTCCTTCGGCCTGCAGTTGACTGCCTCTTACACCTGGTCGCACTCACTCGACGAACAGAGTGGCGGGGGACTCTTCTTTACCGGAAATAATCCCGCGTACCCGAAAGAGAACTACGCCTCCTCGGACTTCGACCAGACCCACGTTTTCCTGGTCAATTACACTTACACGATGCCCAACGTCACCGCGAACAAAAAGTTGGGCAATTTCGTGAATGGATGGACCATCGGCGGGCAGACGGTTGCGCAGAGCGGCCAACCTTATAGCGTGTACGACTACTCGGGTTCGGTGGGAAGCTTGTATTTCGGCACCGATATCGAGCTGATCAATCCGATCGTTCCCCTGGCGCCTGGGGTTACAGCCAAGCAGGCGGAGTTGCAGGGGACCACCGGCGTCAACGCCGGCAAGCCGGTGTTAAACGTCAATGATTTTGCGCCGCAGTTCGTCGCCCCGGGCACGAATGGCGTACCGCCGTGCGTTGCATCCGCCTGCGATATCTATGAATCGCTCTTCAGCAGCACGGGGCGCAACTTATTTCGCGGCCCTTTTCAAGTGCGCTTCGATGCGACCTTGCGAAAGGAGTTCCAGATTGGCGAGCGTTTCCGGTTGCGCCTGAATTTCGACGCGTTTAATCTATTCAATCACCCGGATTTCGACGCGCCCAACAACGACGTCACGTTCTTCTCCGGCTTTGAGCCGCCGCCGGTTTATCCGCCCTCGGGCAGCCTGGGGCAAATCCAACACACCATCGGCAGTTCCCGGTTCTTGCAAATTGCGCTGCATCTGACTTTCTAAGGGGTAACCCTGCTGGCGCGCCGGGCGACTGACGTCCGGCTACTGTCCGTTTTTGGGACTAGGTTCGAATGGTAAAACATGAATTTGGTGGTGGCCGGTTAGCCCAGCAGTCTGGCCGGCGCTGAAAACATTGCGGTTAGGCAGCGCCGGCTGTTGATTTTATTCAATTGGCAAAGATCCAAG
>Ga0302326_10009773_pt1 | contig 20884 bp, 18 predicted proteins | sample Palsa_T0_3_FD_202264 | JGI IMG/M metagenome (GOLD analysis project Ga0302326, IMG submission 202264) | Peat permafrost microbial communities from Stordalen Mire near Abisko, Sweden - Palsa_T0_3 | ecosystem: Environmental > Terrestrial > Soil > Palsa > Peat permafrost | place: Sweden: Abisko...
CGCTTTTTCCGCACCGGGCATACGCCCGGCGAATACTCACTGTTGCCGTCGCACCCGAGTCCCGATCTGCCGTTCACACTCGACCTGCGCCGCACATGAAAAGCGAAGCATTGATCGACAAACGTGCCGCGACGCAAGCAAGCGCTAGTGAGGCGTGGCTTGCGAGCTACGCTCCGGATCCGCGCCGCTACGATGAACTTCTCGATGAACGTGGCGTGGTGCGCCCGCACTGGCGCGGGCTCGTTGAACGACTGACTACCGACAAGGCGCTCGACATTGCACGCCGCGCGCTCGAGCTCACGCGGCGCCTGATTGTCGAAAACGGCGTGGCTTACAACGTCTATTCAGATCCGCAGGGAGCAGACCGTCCCTGGGCGCTTGATCCATTGCCGCTCGTACTCTCGCAGGAGGAGTGGCGCGCGATTGAGAAAGGGGTCATCCAGCGCGCGCGCCTCCTCGATGCAGTGCTCGCGGATCTGTACGGGCCGCAACGCCTGCTGGCCGAGGGCCTCGTGCCGCCGGAGCTGCCCTTCGGGCATCCGAATTTCCTCTGGCCGTGTCACGGCCTCGTGCCGCGGGGCGCGAGCTGGCTGCACATCTATGCCGCCGATCTTGCGCGCGCGCCCGACGGGCACTGGTGGCTGCTTGCGGACCGCACGCAGTCGCCTTCGGGTGCAGGCTACGCACTCGAGAACCGCGACATCGTCGAGCAGGTTCTGCCCGAGGCGATCCGCGATCTCGGCGTGCGGCGGGTGCGCAATTTTTTCGGCGAGATGCGCGAACGCCTGCGCAGCCTCTTTGACTACGGCGCCAATCCGCTCGCCGTGATTCTCACGCCGGGCCCCTTGAACGAGACCTATTTCGAGCATGCGTACATGGCTCGCCAGCTCGGTCTGCCGCTCGTTGAGGGGCACGACCTCACGGTGCGCAACGACATCGTCTATTTGAAGACCCTGGGTGGGCTTAAACGCGTGCACACCATCCTGCGGCGCCTTGACGATGATTTCTGCGATCCGGTGGAACTGCGCAGCAGTTCCGCCTTGGGCGTACCCGGTCTCGTCAGCGCCATCCGCGCAGAGAATGTCGTAATCACGAATGCGCTCGGCACGGGTGTGCTCGAATCCGCGGCATGGCTCGGTTTTCTGCCGGGAATCACCGAGCGCCTGCTGGGCGAGCCGTTGCTGATCCCCTCAGTCGCCACGTGGTGGTGCGGCGAGAAGCCGGCGCTCGATTACGTCATCGCTCATCTGGATCGGCTGGTTGTCAAACCGACCTACCCCAATCAGCGCTTCGAGCCCGTGTTCGGCAGCGACCTCGATGGCGAGCAGCGCGCCGCGCTCATCCACCGCCTGCAGGCGCGTCCGTATGCCTACGTGGCGCAGGAGCACATCGCGCTGTCGCAGGCGCCGGTGTGGCGCTCGAACGGCACGCCAAATATCGCGGCCCGGGCATTCACCATCCGGATCTATGCCATTGCAACTCAAAGCGGATTTCGCGTGCTGCCCGGCGGCCTTGCGCGCGTCGCCTCGGAGAGCGCCGTCGATGTGGTGTCGACGCAGCGCGGCGGGGGCAGCAAGGATATCTGGGTGCTGTCGGGCGGCGAGGATGAGCTGGCGACTACCGGACCGCACCGTCGCCTGCACGTATCGATACGGCCTGACGACGTCCCCTCGCGCCTGGTTGAGAATTTGTACTGGCTCGGCCGCTACACGGTCCGATGCGCCGATAACGCGCGCCTGCTGCGCAGCACGGTGCGGGTACGCGTCGACCGCGGCGTATGGATGCACGCGGTGCGTATCTGCCGCGCACTCGGCGTCGTTGCGAAGGATGCGCAGCCAGGCGTTGGCCTGGGTGATCCCTATGGCATTGCGGCGGACGTCAAGCGCATCGCCTGGTGCGCCTCCCAGGTGCGCAGCCGTCTTTCGCAACGCTACTGGCGCGCGGTCGTCGGGCTGCAGCGCCAGGTTCAGGAGGCGAGCGTCTCACGCGAGGAACCGCGCGAAGCTCTGGAGCGGCTTGCGATGTCGCTCGCCGCGTTAAGCGGCTATGCCGCTGAGGACATGACGCACGATGAGGGCTGGCGTCTGCTGCGCATGGGCCGGCGCGTCGAACGGCTGCAGTTCACGGCGGCCCTGCTCGCACAGCATCTGCATTCCGCGGCGGCGACGCGCCAGGGTCAGGTCGAATGGTTGCTCGACGTCTGTCACAGCATCAGCATCTACCGATCGCGCTACTTCGTCGCGCCGCGGCTAGGGTCGGCCCTGGATCTGCTGGTGCGCGATGCGCATCACCCCGTCGCTCTCGCGTTCCAGTGCGGCTCGATCGCGCGCGATATTGAGGATCTTGCCGCGTCCTTGAAGATCAGCCGTGATCCGGGGCTCGAAGCGACGATCCCGGAGTTCACGGACGATGATCTGCTGATGCTCGAGAGCGAGGGCGATGCGGCGCACGGGGCGCGACTGGTTCTGGCGGAGAAGTTGAGGACCCTGCAGGCCGCGGGCGCGCAGCTCTCCGACCGCCTTTCAATGCGGCATTTCTCGCACACCGGTGACTCGCAGTCGGTGTGGACGTGAGCTCGCGTATGCGCTATCGCATCCATCACAAAACCGCTTACGACTACGCAAGCGAAGTGCTGCATGCCCATCACATACTGCATCTCGTGCCGCGTCCCGCGCCATTCCAGCAATGCGTGGAGCACACGATCAGCGTGGAACCCACGCCGTATCGGCGACGCGACTCAGTCGACGCTTTCGGCAATGCGCTGACGCGCATCGAATTCGAGCATCCGCATCGCAAGCTCGATGTGGTGACCGAGATGGAGGTCGACGTGTACCCGCGGCCGAAGGTATTCGCCGCCCACAGCGTGCCGTGGGAGCGCCTGTCTGCCGAGCTTGCCTATCACGGCTCATGTCCGACGCGTGAGAATCTCGAGGCGTGCCGCTTTCGTCATGAATCGCCGTACGTGCGCGTGAAGCAGGAGTTCACCGACTATGCCGCCGAGTGCTTTCCGGCGGGCTGCCCGATGCTCGACTGCGCCGATGCACTCATGGTGAAGCTGCACCGCGAATTGAAATACGCGCCAGGCGAGACCACCGTGCGCACGCCCGTGCGCGAGGTGCTGAAGAATCGGCGCGGCGTGTGTCAGGACTTCTCGCATCTCATGATTGCCTGCCTGCGCTCGCGGGGCCTTGCGGCGCGCTATGTCAGCGGTTATTTGCGCTCCGGACCGGTGCGCAGCAATGCATCGCCCGAATCACCCGCCATTGGAGCCGGCGCCTCGCATGCATGGGTGGCGGTTTACATCCCGCCCTTCGGCTGGCTCGAATTCGATCCCACCAACAACGTGTTGGTAGGCACGGGTCACGTTGCGGTCGCGTGGGGGCGCGACTTTGGCGACGTCTCCCCGCTGCACGGGGTCATTCTGGGCGGCGCCACCCATGAGCTCAAAGTGTCCGTCGACGTGGAGTGTGTCACTCAGTAGTCACGGTGACATCGACGGTGAGCGAGAGGAATGTCCCGGGAGAGCCTTTGAAGCTGCCTACGAGCGGCACCGCCTGTGCGGCATCGCGCGCCACCGCCACGCGTATGAGATTGCGCCCGCCCACGAGGGCATTGGTCGGATCAAATTCAACCCAACCGGCGCCGGGCAGATACACCTGCACCCATGCATGGGTCGCGCCGCTGCCAACCATGCCGCCTGAGGCGCCGAGCAGCACTTCATCGTAGAGGTAACCGGAGACGAAGCGCGCGCCCAAGCCAAGACTGCGCGCCGCCTCCATCATGAAGACCGCCAGATCGCGGCAGCTGCCGCTGCGAATCGCAAGCGTTTCCAGTGGGGATTGCACGCCTTCGCGCTCGCGCACCACGTACTGAAACTGGTGCTTGATAGATGAGGTCATGGCAACCAGCGTCTCAAAGGTTCCGCCCTCGGCGGTGCCTCGCAGAACGCTTTTTACCCATTGGTCGATGCGATGCTCGGGATCCGGATAATGGCGCTCCTTCGTGCGGCCCAGATCCAGGGCGTCGTCGGCGGCGTAGCTGAACGGAAAACGCGCGGCGTACGGTTCGACCGCGATCGCCTCGGAGACAACTGGGTAGTGTTCGGCTCGAAACGCGGATTCGAACGTGAGCGTGTCCGCCACCTCGTCGAAGGTCGCAATCGCGATGGAATTTCCGAACACATCGTGAATCCAGCGCAGCGTGCTCGATGGCGGATCGATGCGCAGCGTCGTATCGATGAGCCGCAGATCGTGGCTGTCGCGCGGCCTGGACATGAGCCGATGCTCGCCAAACTCGACCGCTTCTGAATAGCGGTAGCAGGTGCGGTGGTGGACATTGAGAATCACCATGGGACTTTACAACCTCAGGCGCGGCCGGGCTTTGCAGCCGCAGGACAACGAACGTGTGGGCAAAACGATCCGTAATAAATTCTACCCCTTTGCTGCAAAGGTATTGACGTCATGCCGGCTTGGAATCATCCCGGGAAGTGGCGCAGATGTATCCGCAGCCCGTGGTCGGCGATGCCTTCGTCGCTCAAGCGCGCGTGGCGAATCTCAGACAGGCACGCGCTGCACGTGATAAGTGCGCGGCTGGATCTCTCGGTGCTCATGCCATCGACCTTGCGGTTTCTGTCCTGCCTTGCGCAAGCGAAATGCTTGGCTCGGCGGAACCGGCATGATCGATCGCTCATGCCCGCGAACGGACGCCGGCAACCTCGGCGCGACGAAGGACGTTCCGGATTCATAGCATTACCGGTCGTGCCACCCACCACGGTGTGCACGCGTCCATCCGTCTTGCACGTCACCCATTTACGCCATCGGGGTCTGCTCACAGACCTCTCGGACGAACAGGTACGGCTGGTGTCTCTCTCGCTGCGGATCTAAACGCTTCTGCCGCCTAACTGGGCATTAAATGCAGCTGCGCCTTGAGTATCGCCTCGCCTCTCCCACTGGGATGGGTGAGCGTGACTCACATCGCCTACGAATATCATCTGGGTAAGAAGTTCTCCTCCTAGAAGCACATCTGATCCTTGCACGCGCTGCGTGTGCCTCTGCGACCTCGGTACTATCTCATCACGAGGTCGCGCGGATCGCCAGCCCGATATTCCAGTCATTTGCGTAAGTTGTTGCGCTTGCGCCTGCGCATAAAATCGGCTAACGCAGTCCAAAAGTGTGAGGGAGCACCATCGCCACGCAAGGCCGCGCGTGACCGAGATGGCATGAGCTCACTCGTTCATTCTCGCAGGCGCTCTGGCTCCATGGACATTGCGCAATTCCCTGGCGGGTCGCAACGTCGTGTTGCTTCTTTCGAATCTAGGCGGTGACGTTCAGCGTGCTGCCCACCGAGCCGATGGCCTGAGTGGCGAGCAGTTCGCTTGATGCGGCGGCACTTAAGTTGTTTACGCCGCCGCCATGGTGATGGCCGTGCAGATGCGCCTTCGCCGAATCCTGCTTCAGGTTTGCAAACGCTTTCTGTGCCCCGCCGACATTGCCGGAGGTTAGGCTCGCTGCGAGCGCGCGCGCGTCGCTCTGCACCTGTTGCAGACTCTGCGCAGTCGCCTGCGAGCTTGCCTGGGTTGCTGGAATGCTTTGCGCATCCTTCTGCAGGGCGCTGAACGCGTTCTGGGCGGAAGTGAGATTGTTGGAACCGAGAGCGCTTGCGAGGCAGCTGAAGTCGGTGCTGCGCTGCTGAAGAGAGTTCTTCTTGTTGAGTCCAGGAGCACGCTGCGCCGTGCTGCCGCTGGAAATGCTGCTGATTGCCATGCCCAAAGCTCCGCCGGTAGGGAATTCCGTGACGGAAGTTTGCACAGACCATGCCACGTCAAAGGGAATAGCGCCGCCGACTCAAAACCCGCCGGGCACTCATCGGAATTTGAGACACGCGTCTTAATTCGCTGCATGGTTATGCGTCCGACTTCGTCATTTATGGGCGCGCTGACGGGACCGCCAGCGCGTATGTGGCAAGGATTTTCCGCTTCAGCGGCAAAGCTTTGCCGCCTGTACGCGAAAGCCGTGCCGCGCTGCCATCCGGTGCGCGGCGGTAGATTCCTGAATCGGCCCTAAGGGCGTCTATTAGGACGCCCGAGCTTGCACAGAACTGCCACTACGAGCGACAGCTTGAGACGCGAGCTGCGCGCCGCCTCGGTTGCGGGTAAAGCGGGCGCTGTGGTAAGAGCGACAGGAGCGTCAACCACCGGATGAGCGGCGCATGCGCGGGCCGGTTCTATACGCAGTGACATGGATCGCGCTGGCATGCGCCAGTGCGCCCGTTTCCGCAGCTTCCGTGCCGCTCGAGGTCTACGGTCGTCTGCCCTCGCTCGAGGACGTGGCGCTTTCGCCGGACGGCGCGCGTATCGCTTTCGTACGCACGCGGCAGGACACCCGATTTATCGCCGTCATTTCGCTTGCGGACAACAAGGTTCTGGGCGCGCTGCGGCTCAGGCAGGAGAAGCTGCGCAAGATCGAATGGGCGGATGACAACCACATCATGATTGTGACATCCGCAACCGCGCCCCCATCGGGCTTCCTGGGCTCCGAGAATGACTGGCAATTGCTGCAAGTCTACGATGTTCGCAGCCACAAATCGGTACCCGTTCCAAATCCGCGCGCGATAACGACTGCGAGGATGATGAACGTCATTAATGGCCGAATCATGGTCCGCACTCTCGGCGGCCACATCGTGCTGTTTGTCCCCTGCGTTTATTTGGACCGCGAACCGCTGCGGGCGCTCGTCAGCTTTGATATCGACAGTGGAGCCGAAACGCTGATCAGCCAGGGATCGCCGATGACGCAGGGTTGGCTCGTCGATTCGGATGGCGAGGTCATAGCGGAACAGGATTACGACCAAAGCAGCCAGGAATGGAAATTGAAGCTGCATCGAGACGGGCATTGGCGGGAGAGCATCTCCGGACATGATCCGATCGATACGCCGCACATCCTTGGATTTGGGCCAACCGAAGACACGCTGCTGATGCAGGCCGTGGAAAATGAAGAGCCGGTGTGGCGGCTGCTGGCACTCAAGGACGGCACGCTCGGACCGCCGATGCCGGAGCGGCGCGAGCTCACCACGCCGATTGAAGACCGCTCGACGCGCATGGTTGGCGGCGTGCATATCGTCGATGATTCACGCTACGTTTTTTTCGATCACGAAATGCAGGCGCGCTGGGATGCTGTTACCCACGCTTTCGATGGTGAGCACGTGCGCCTCGTATCAACTGCCAGAGGCTTCAGTAAGTTCGTCGTGCGCGTCGACGGCAGGAAGGATGGATTTGCATATGAGCTGGTGGATCTGGACACGCATACAGCGGCTTCCCTGGGCGATGTCTATGCGGGAGGCGCGGTGCCGCTTGAGGCGCGCCACATCAGCTACGCGGCAGCGGACGGACTGCAGATTCCCGCTTACCTCACTCTACCGCGCAGCGGCGCGACCCGAAGACTTGCGCTCATCGTGCTGGCACACGGCGGCCCGGCGGCGCGCGATACGGCCGATTTCGACTGGTGGGCGCAGACACTCGCAGATCAGAACTACGCCGTTTTGCAGTCGAACTATCGCGGCTCGGATCTCAGCCGGCGTTTTCTCACCGCAGGCTTCGGTGAGTGGGGACGCAAGATGCAGACCGATCTTTCCGACGGCGTACGCTATTTGGTGAACGAGGGCATCGTGGATCCGGCGCGGGTTTGCATCGTCGGCGCAAGCTACGGGGGATATGCAGCGCTTGCCGGTGTGACACTGGATCCGGGCGTGTATCGTTGCGCTGTCTCGGTCGCTGGAATTTCGGATCTGAAGCGCTGGCTCAATTGGATCAACGATCGGAATCTGCGCAGGCCTAACCTCGATCAGCGCTACTGGGATCGGTTCATGGGCGTCAGCGGCCCGGATGATCCGCTCCTTGGCGCCATCTCTCCCATCATGCATCTTGATGCGGTGAACGTGCCGGTGCTTCTGATCCATGGGCGCGACGATACGGTGGTGCCCTTCGAGCAAAGCAGCGTCATGTTCGATGCGCTGCGGCACGAAAAGAAGGACGTCGAGTTCGTGACGCTGCGGGACGAGGATCACTGGCTCTCCCGCAGCGAGACACGTCTGCAAATGCTGCAGGCCTGCGTCGCCTTTCTGCGCGCTCACAATCCGCCGGACTAACCTTAATGGGAGGCGCTTCTTCGCGCCATGACCATTCGGTGACACTCCGGCATCGGCCGATATGGTCTCCTTATCCTTCTATGGACCACATCGGCGTCGTCGGTCTGTCATATCGTCACGCAAGCGTCGAGGATGTCGCGCGCTTTGCCATTCCCAAGGCCGACATCGAGGCGCGCCTGCCCGAGCTGCGCGCGGCTCTCGGCGCCGACCTGGTTTTTCTCGCCACCTGCAATCGGGTCGAAGTCATTTTTGCCACGGGGGATGCTTCGACGGCCGGGGATCTACGCGGCGCCGTCTTTCGGGCGCTGCGCGGCCGCGACCCCGAACTGGGCGAGGCCGCCGAGACACTGCGCGCCTGGACCGGCGAGGCGGCGGTCGAACATGTATTTCTGCTGGCCTGCGGCCTTGATTCCGCGCAGGCTGGCGAGCATGAGATCACGGCCCAGCTGCGCGGCGCATGGGACTCGGCCCGCGCTGCCAAGGTATGCGGACCCACGCTCAACCGTCTCATGAACGAAGTCCTGTCCATGGCGAACCGCGTCCACCGCCTGAGTGCTGCCTCGCGACCGCCGTCGCTTGCCGATCTTGCCGTGGAGCGCACGCTTGCGCATTGCGGGCAGCACCATGCCCCCGTCGCACTCGTCGGCGTGTCGCCAATGACGCGGCGCTGCGGACATTTGTTGCACGCCGCCGGCGTGCCGCTCGTGGTCGTTAACCGCTCAGTCGAGGTAGCCGAGGAGTGGGCGCAGTCATTGGGTGCGCGGTGCCTCGCACTCAGTGATTTTCGCGCATCTCCGCCCGCCGTCGCGGCGGTCGTGGTCGCCGCCGGCGGCTCCGGGGCCATCCTCGATGAGGCGGCACTGCGCGCTCTGGCACGGGCGGCCACAACTTCACCCCTGATCATCGATTTTGGCCTGCCCCCCAATGTTGAGCCTGCCGCCGCGCACGCCGTCGGTCTTGTGCGCATCGGCATGAAGGAACTCATCGAGGCCACGCGCGAGCAGCGTCTGGCGCAGCTTCTGCGCCTGGCACCGGTGCGGGCTGCCATCGACGAGCGCCTCGCGCGCCTGCGCAACGAACTCGCCACGCGCGCGATCGGCCGCAGGCTCGCTGACTTGAGAGACTCCTTTGAAGGTATTGCCTCGGCGCAGATGGATCAGCTGCTCGCGCAGGATCTGCGCGACCTCGATGATAACGAGCGGCAGCTGCTGCGGCGCTTCGCAACGACGCTCGCGCGGCGTCTGGCGCATCTGCCGCTGGCAGGGATCAGGGCCGCGGCTCCGCACGCAAGCTCGGATACCGTGGACGCCTTCTTTCGCGCGGCGCGCCTGCAGCGCGCTCCGAGCGCCTGCGACGCCGACAGCGGTAAAAGAAATTCATGAACGACGAGCAGGCACGCGCGGCATCGGCTGGGGTGCGCTCGAGGGAACTCTACGAGCGCGCCTGCCGTGTGATTCCCGGCGGCGTGAGCTCCCCGGTGCGGGCGTTTCGCGCCGTTGGCGGCACTCCACTCTTCATCGAGCGCGGCAAGGGTCAGTATCTGTACGACGTCGACGGCCGGCGGTATCTGGATCTGGTGAATTCCTGGGGTGCACTCATCCTGGGCCATGCGCATCCGCAGGTGGTTGAGGCAATGGCGCAGGCCTGCCGTAACGGCACCACGTTTGGTGCGCCGTGTCCGGCTGAGGTGGAATTGGCGGAGCGGATCACAGCCTCGTATCCGGGGCTTGAGCAGGTGCGCTTCGTGTCCTCCGGTACCGAAGCGGTGATGAGCGCGATTCGCGTGGCGCGCGCGGCGAGCGGCCGCGATCTCATAGTCAAATTTTCCGGCTGCTATCACGGCCATGCCGATCATCTGCTGGTCGCGGCGGGTTCAGGGCTTGCAACATTTGGGCGGCCATCTTCAGCGGGCGTGCCTGCGCCTTTCGTCGCCGCGACGCGCGTACTGCCGCTCGATGACGAAGCCGCGCTCGAGGCGCTCTTTGCGACTGAGGCAGAGCGGATCGCGGCGGTGATCATTGAACCGATGCCCGCGAACCACGGCCTCCTGCCGCAGCGGCGAGCGTTTCTCGCTGCGCTTCGCGAGATAACAGCCCGGCACGGTGCGCTACTCATCTTTGATGAGGTGATCTCGGGATTCCGGCTGGCGTTGGGCGGAGTCGCGCAAGTGTCCGGCATCACGCCCGACATGGCGACCTTCGGGAAGGTGATCGGCGGCGGGATGCCGGTCGGCGCCTTCGGCGGCTCGCGCCGGGTAATGGCGCACTTGGCGCCCGATGGCGATGCCTATCAGGCCGGCACTCTGTCGGGTAACCCGGTCGCGATGGCCGCGGGATTGACGACACTCAATCTCCTCGCGGCAGGGTCTGTCGGGCAGCAACTGGAGACCTTGGGAGCAGCGCTGGAAGCTACGCTTGCGCCGATATTGGCGCAGGCACCGTTCCCGGTGCGTCTCGTGCGGGCTGGATCGCTTTTTTGGCTGTGCCTTGCTGAAGGCGAGGCGCCGCGCCGCGCGGCAACCCTCGAGCCGCAGGCGCTGCAAAGATTTGCGGCGCTGTTTCACGCCATGCTCGCGCGCGGCGTCTACCTGCCGCCGTCCGCGTATGAAGTCTGCTTCCTGTCGGCAAGCTTCGGTGCGCAGGATCTCAAGTACTTCGCCGACGCGCTCAAGGAGTCGCTCCTCGTCGCATCGAAAACGCCATGAAGAGAACGCGAGTCTTTGAGATCACGGCACTCCTCCTGGTCATCGTATCGGTGATCCAGGTCGGCTGGTGGGTCTATGATCAGCATGACTACAGTACGCAGAAGCTGCAGGATGCGCGCAGCTCCTACGCGCGCGAGATTGCCGCGGCACAGGCACTGCTAGCAGCCGGCACGCCCGCCGAGCACGTGCACGAGCTTTTGCCCGACGTCGCCATTGACGACGGCCGCGCTCGTTCTTCTGGTGCGGTCGATGCGGCGTTTGTCGCGGAGCGGCACCGGCGCATCAACCAATACGCGTGGGAGAGCGGATTCTTTCTTCTTGCGCTTGCGCTGTGTGTCGGGGTGATCTGGCGCGCACTGCGCGCCGAAACCAAGGTGCTGCAGGAGCAGGACAGCTTTCTCGCGCTCGTCTCGCATCAGTTCAAGACGCCGCTTGCGAGCCTGCAGCTCTCGCTTGAGACCATGGCGAAGCGGCAACTCACGCCCGAGCAGTCGCGCACGTTGATGGAACGCATGCTCGCGGACCTGACGCGCATGGAGTCGATGGTGTCGCGCATTCTCGACAGCGTGCGTCTTGAGCGCGGACGCGTGGATCTCAAGAGCGAGCCGGTGGAGCTCGCCGCCGCTGTGGGACGCGTCGTGACGCAGTTTGAAGAGCGTGCGCGTCAGGAACGCATTGCGTTGACGGCGGACGTGCCGCGCGGCCTCGTCGTCCTCGCCGATCCGCTGGCCGTCGATGTGGTGGTGAGGAATCTTCTGGAAAATGCGCTCGCGGCGGTTGCGGCCGTCAGCGGCGGCAGTGTGACGTTCACGGCGCGCGCGGTGAACGACGAAATCGAACTTTCGGTGCGCGACAGCGGGGTCGGCTTTCGCACCACCGACAGCGCCCGACTCTTCAAGAAGTTCTCGCGGCTGCATCCGGGCGGCGGTGGCAGCCACAACGGCACGGGGCTCGGCCTCTTCATCGTACGGCGCCTCATGCAGTTGACGGGCGGCCGCGTCAGCGCCCACAGCGTTGGTGTTGGGCAGGGCGCGCTCTTCGTTCTCTCCTGGCCGGCGGCGCCGAGGCAGAGCGTGTGAGCACGGCGCAAGCCTCCGCCGCGCGAACCCTCGTCGTGGAGGACGATCCGCATCTGGCCGCGGGCCTCGCCGAGAATCTGCGGGCCGAAGGCTATGCCGTGGACACGGCGCCCGATGGCAGGCTCGCTCTGACGTGGCTGCGCGAGAACTCCTGCGAGCTCGTCGTGCTCGATGTGATGCTGCCGCACATCGACGGCTTCACGCTGTGCCGCACGCTGCGCGCGGAAGGCAACAACACTCCGGTCCTGTTTCTCACGGCGCGCGGCGATCCGCAGGATCGCGTGCTTGGCCTCGAAGCCGGCGGCGACGACTATCTCGCCAAGCCCTTTCATCTCGACGAATTCCTCCTGCGGGTGCGCGCCATCCTGCGTCGCTGGGAATGGTATCGCAAAGCCTCCGCGACTCCGCAAAGCGCCGTGCTGAGATTCGGCGGCAATGAGGTCGATTTCCGTGCGTTTCGCGCGCGTTCGTGGAACGGCGCTGCGCAGGATCTCACCGAAAAGGAAGCTATGATCCTCAAAGTACTGGCCGAGCGACCCGGCGAGATCGTCTCGCGCGAAGATCTGCTCGAGCGCGTGTGGGGGTACGATGTCTTTCCCTCGACGCGCACCGTCGACAATTTCATCCTGCGCCTGCGCAAGCGCTTCGAGCGCGATCCGGCGAATCCGCGCCACTTTCTCACCGTCTGGGGCGTGGGTTATCGCTTTCTGATTGAGGGCGGAGCATGACGCGGGCAAGCGCACTGCGCATCGGCACGCGCGCCTCAGCGCTCGCGCTGTGGCAGGCGCGCCATGTGGCGGACTTGATTGCCCTGCAGAGCGATGCGCCGCCGGTGGAGCTCGTGTACATCAGCACGGAGGGAGATTTGCGCACCGACGTGCCGCTGTGGAGCGTGGGCGGCAAGGCGTTCTTTACCAAGGAAATCGATCGCGCGCTCCTGGCGTGCGAAATCGACGTTGCGGTGCACTCTCTCAAGGATCTCGCGACGCAGCTCGAACCAGGCACCGAGCTTGCGGCGGTGCTGACGCGCGAAGATCCGCGCGACGCGCTCGTCAGCCGCGGCGGTGAGCTGCTGCATGAATTGGCGCCCGGCGCGCGCGTCGGATCAAGCAGTCTGCGTCGCCGGGCATTTCTCGCGCACGCGCGCGCGGACCTTGTGCCGCTCGAATTGCGCGGCAATGTCCCGACGCGTATCGAGCGGCTGCAAAGCGGCGCGTACGACGCGGTCATCCTCGCAACCGCCGGCTTGAAGCGTCTCGGACTTGAGGGACACATCACCTGTCATCTCCCGGTCAAGGAGTTTCCGCCGGCGGTCTCGCAGGGAGCCATAGGAGTGTGTGTGCGCACGGATGACGAGCGCGCTAATCGCTGGGTGACGGCGCTCGATGACCGCGCCGCGCGGCTCACGACCACGGCGGAACGCGCGCTCCTCGCGAGCGTCGAGGCCGGCTGCCAGGTGCCGCTCGGCGCGCTCGCGACGCTCGTCGGAGAGCAATTGCATCTGCACGTGTCTGTATGCGCGCTCGACGGTTCGTCGCGGTTGACGGTTGAAGGCAGCGCCGCTGCGCATCCGATGGATGCCGCGCGCTTAGGACAGCGCCTGGCGCAGGAGCTACTGGCGAAGGGCGCGCGGCGCCTCATTGCAGCGGTGCGCGAGGCCGATCACACGGTGGCTGCGCCATGAGCGAGGAGCTTTCCGCCGCGGCAGTCGTGGTCACGCGCGCGGAGGCGCCCGACGGTCCGTTGAGCAGGGAACTGCGCAGTCTCGGCCTTAACGTCCTCCTGTGGCCGGCGGTACGCACCGCGCCCGCAGCTGGGAATGCGCTCGAACGGGCGCTCGCGCGCATTCAGGATTTTGACTGGATAGTGTTCACCAGCCGCCACGCGGTCACGGCGGTCATCCGCTGGCTACCGCGCCTGCCGCCCGGCGTACGCGTGGCCGCAATCGGACGGGCCACTGCGCAGGTGCTGCGTGGCCGCGGCTTTTCCGTGGATCTTCTGCCCAACGAAGCCAATGCCGCCGCACTCGTCAATGCATTCGCAACTCAAGGCTGTTCCGGTGCAAGAATCCTCTACCCAGCAAGCTCGAGGGCGCTGCCCACGATTGCGCAGGGTTTGACGCAGCTCGGCGCCGAGGTGCATCAGGTCGAGGGCTACCGCACGGAGGCCGCGCTGCTTGACGCCGACGATTGCCGCGCGTGGATCGACCGCGAAGTGATCAGCGCGGTGACCTTCGCAAGCCCGTCGGCGGTGATCGAGCTTGAGCGTGCGCTCGGGCTGCCCCACTTCACGCGACTTCTCGCGCAGGCCGCGGTCGTCGCCATCGGTCCGACTACAGCACGCGCGCTCGCCGAACGCGGCCGCACTGCCGTGCTCGCAGAAACCGCGACTCTCTCCGGACTTGCCAGTACTACTCACCGTCTGCTGCAAACGAGGCCATAGCCATGGGATACCCCCTGCAACGACCGCGGCGCCTGCGCCAGTCCGAAGTCTGGCGGCGTATGGTGCGCGAGACGCGCCTGACGGGTGATGCACTAATTTATCCGCTCTTCATCGTCCCCGGGCGCGGTGTGCGTCGGGCAGTGGTCAGCATGCCGGGCATCTGCCAGCTATCGGTTGATGAAGCGGTGAAGGAGGCGAAGAAAGCAACCGAAGCGGGCGTGCTCGCGCTCATGGTGTTTGCGGCGCCGGCCGAGAAGGACGGGCAGGCGAGTGCGGCGCTTGATCCGCAGGGCCTCGTGCCCGAAGCGATAGCCGCGATCAAGCGTGCGCATCCGGCGCTTCTGGTCTGGGCCGACGTGTGCCTGTGCGGCGCGACCGATCACGGACACTGCGGGCATGTACTGCCCTCAGGCGAGATTGACAACGACTCCTCCGTCGAGACGCTTGCCAAGGTCGCGCTCAACTATGCGCGCGCGGGTGCTGACGCCGTGGCGCCTTCGGACATGATGGACGGTCGTGTGCTTGCGATCCGCAAAATGCTCGACGGCGCAGGCTTCGTGAACACGCCCATTGTGTCGTATGCCGCGAAGTACGCCTCGGCCTATTACGGACCTTTCCGGGAAGCGGCGCAGTCCGCACCGGCATTCGGCGATCGCCGCGCCTATCAGATGGACCCCGCCAATGGTCGCGAAGCATTGCGCGAGGTTCTCCTGGATATCGAAGAAGGTGCCGACCTCGTCATGGTGAAGCCGGCGGGCCCCTATCTTGATGTCATCGCGCGCGTCCGCGACATCGTCACCGTGCCGGTGGTGGCATATCACGTGTCAGGCGAGTACAGCCTCATCAAAGCTGCGAGCGAGCGCGGCTGGATCGACGAGCGGGCTGCGGTTTTTGAGAGTCTCACCGGCATTCTGCGCGCCGGCGCCGACCTCATCATCACGTACTACGCGCCCGATGTGTGCCGCTGGCTATCCGAATGAGCGTCTTTTTGGAGGCATGCCGCGCGAGGCCCACCGCCTACACGCCGATCTGGATCATGCGTCAGGCGGGGCGCTATCTGCCCGAATACCGCAAGCTTCGTTCCCAGGTCGATTTCGTCAAGCTGACGCGCACTGCGGAGCTTGCGGCGGAAGCGACCCTGCAGCCGCTGCGGCGTTACCCGCTCGATGCCGGGATCCTGTTCAGCGACATCATGACGCCGCTGCAGGGCATGGGCATCGAGCTTGAGTTTGAGCCCGGACCCATCGTGCGCGAGCCCATCCGCACCGATGCCCAGATTGATGCGTTGGCGGCGCTCGTGCCCGAGCGCGACGTGCCCTTCGTGCTCGATGCGGTGCGCCTGGTGCGCGCCAACGCGCCGCGCGGCATTCCGCTCATTGGCTTCGCCGGCGCGCCCTTCACGCTCTTCTGCTATCTCGTCTGTGGCAGGCCGTCGAAAGAATTTGCGGCGGCGCGCGCCTTTTTGTACGCCCACCCGGCATCGGCCGAGCGCCTCCTCGCGCATTTGGCCGATGCCATGGCGGCGTATCTGCGCGCTCAGGCTCAGGCTGGCGCTCAGGCGCTCATGCTATTTGAATCCTGGGCAGGACTTCTGGCCATGAAGGAGTACCGGCGCTTTGCGCTGCCGGCAGTTAAGCGCACCGTCGCTGGCCTGCGCGATCTGGGCGTGCCGATCATCTACTACGCCAATCAGGGCTCCGCACTCATGCCGGCCGTGGCTGAGCTTGACGTCGATGTCGTGGGAGTGGACTGGAGGAGTTCGCTTGCCGCGAATCGCCAGATCCTCGGTGCATCGAAGGCCATCCAGGGGAATCTTGATCCGGCAGCGCTCTTTGCAGCGCCGGCGGACCTGCGCACCCAGGTGGATGCGGTGCTTGCGGATGCGGGCCCCTCCGCCGGCCACATATTCAATCTTGGGCATGGCATCTGGCCGGATACCGATCCTGACGCCGTGGCGCGGCTCATCGATTACGTCCATGAGCGCACTGCGCGTGACTGATCAGGATCTCACGAGCGCTGCCGCCGCCTACTTCCGGGATCTGCAGGGACGCATCGTGAGCGCCTTCGAGGCCTTGGAGGAGAGCGGCACGTTTGCGCACCGCACGTGGGCGCGGCCCGAGGGACATCGCCTGCAGGGCGGCGGTGAGACGCGACTGATGCGCGGCCGCGTATTTGAAAAAGTGGGCGTAAATGTCAGCCACGTCTGGGGCAGCCTGGCACCGCAGTTCAAGAGCCAGATCCCCGGCGCCGATGAATCGCAGGGGAAGTTTCAGGCCTGCGGTATTTCTCTGGTCGCGCACATGTACAACCCGCACGTGCCCGCCGTACACATGAATCTGCGCTATTTGAGTACCAGTCGCGCCTGGTTCGGCGGCGGCTCTGATCTTACTCCCACGTTTCCCGACGCCGAGGACACCGCAGCCTTTCATGATGCGCTGCGTGGCGCCTGCAATACCTACCGCGCCGATGCCTATGGTGAATTCAAGGAGGCCTGCGATAAGTACTTCTATCTGCCGCACCGGCAGGAGTCGCGCGGTGTCGGTGGAATCTTCTTCGATCAGCTTGCAAGCGCAGACCCGCGCGCGGATTTTGCATTCGTACGCGCCGTGGGCGAGGCATTCCTCGGCGTGTTTCCGAAGATCGTCGCGCGCCGCAAGGATGCCGCCTTTGATGTGGCGGAGCGCGATCAGCTGCTTGTGAAGCGCGGTCGTTATGTCGAGTTCAACCTGGTGTATGACCGGGGCACGCAGTTTGGATTTGGCACCGATGCGGATCCTGAGGCGTATCTCATGAGCTTGCCGCCGCTCGTCAGGTGGTAGCGCGGCGGCACGGATTTTCCGGGCGCGCCAAGAGCCTTTTACCTTGTCTTGCACAAAGTCCGTGCGTGCGGTCCCGTGCGCGCTCTACCGCGGATCATTCGCGCACGATGCATGACTGCGCAGGATGGCGGCATGTGATGCTAGGCCATTGACTCGTCTCGGAAAATGCTTCCGCAACAGGTTCTGGCATACGGGTTGCATTATCTAAGTCGTGGATGTCGCCTCAACGTCCACGAGTGTCCACCTACCAAGGTAGACCAGGCACGCCGCCGGTTCGGAGCCCGTGACCCCCTCTCGAGCACGATCCCGGCGGCGTCTTTTTTCAACGAAGATTGATCCGGGATTTTTTTCTCGCCGCGGCTGCCCGCCATCGGATCCGCCGGAGGGGAGAGCACGAACCGCGCTCGGCCGTTGTTAGAATTCGCGCTGTGGAGAGCCCCTACACGCGAGTAACTTCCGCGCTCATCGAGTGGCATGCGCGCCGTGGCCGCCACGATCTGCCTTGGCAGAAGGAGCGCACACCCTATCGAGTGTGGATTTCGGAGATCATGCTGCAGCAGACGCAGGTGATTACGGTCATTCCCTATTACGAACGGTTCGTTGCGCGCTTTCCGGACGTCGTAACTCTCGCCGCGGCTCCAATCGATGATGTGCTGCATTTATGGACCGGTCTTGGTTATTACGCCCGGGGGCGCAATCTGCACCGCGCAGCACAGCGCATCTGCGCCGAGTTCGGCGGCGAATTTCCCGACAGGTTTGATGCGCTCATGACGCTACCGGGAATCGGCCGCTCGACGGCGGGCGCGATCCTTGCACTCAGCCGCAACGAACCATTCGCCATTCTCGACGGCAACGTCAAGCGCGTACTCGCGCGCTACTTTGGAGTCCCCGGACCGTCGACCGACGCCGCAACGATCAAGCGTCTGTGGCATCTCGCCGAGCGCTGCACGCCGCAGGAGAACGTCGCGGTCTATACCCAGGCGATCATGGACCTCGGAGCGACCGTGTGCGTGCGGCGCAGGCCGCTATGCGCCTTCTGTCCCCTCGCTGCAGCGTGTGTCGCGTGTCGCACCGGACGCCAGCACGAGATTCCGCCGCCGCGCCCGGCGCGCGCGCGGCGCAGCCGACAGGTGTTCATGCTGGTCGCCGTGCGCGAGGACCGTGCAGTGCTCCTCGAGCGCCGGCCGGAAAGCGGTGTCTGGGGCGGACTGTGGTGCCTGCCCGAGTTCGACACACCGTCCGCCGCGAGAATTTTCGCCGATCAGTCGCTGCTAGGTGCGTGCGACAAACCGCAGGCGCTGGAAATGGTGCAGCACAGCTTCACTCATTTCGATCTCGTCATTTCACCGCTGTTGACGCGCTGCAGCGGTCCCGCCGGCGTCATGGATGAGAATCGGAGCCTCTGGTATAACACTCACGAGCCTGCGCGCATCGGCATGCCTGCCCCGATCAAAACCTTGCTCGATCGTCTGGCGGATCCCACGCTGTTCGATGCACCCGCGGCCGGCCGCCTGGAGAGTTGAGCGTGTCCCGCATGGTGCAATGTGTGCTCTTGAAGCGTGAAGCGCCTGGGCTCGACCGCGCGCCCTATCCGGGCGAGCTCGGCAAGAGAATCTTCGAACAGGTCTCGAAGGAAGCCTGGAGCCGCTGGATTAATCATCAGACGATGTTAATGAACGAATACCGCCTGACGCCGGTCGAACCCAAGGCGCGCAAATTCCTCGAGACGGAGATGGAGAAATTCTTCTTCGGTTCGGGCTCCAAGGCGCCGGAGGGATTTAAACCTCCGGCAAGTTGAAAGCGTCATATGTCATCCGTGCGTCGGGTTACTGCGTTGGGATATCCAGGCAACAATAAAGAGGTGCGTCATGCATGCGCACGCGGAGAGTATTGCAACACCGGACAGCGGCGCACAGCCGCCGCCTTATCAGAAACCCCTGCGGACCTGGGCGAGCCGCGGCACCGGCACCACCTGCAATTTATGTCACGGACGGATCCATCCGAGTGATATTGAGTACCAGGTGGAACTTGCGTTCGATGACGTGACACGCATGCTGCACATGCATTTCGCCTGCCATCAACGCTGGGCTGCCGAAGGCCGGCGCCACGGAGGGTAAGAGCGCAGAGCATCGCGGTGGCACAGATCGCGAGTGCGGTCGCGGAGACATTGACATCCGCCCCGCAAAGCTCCATTGCGGCACTTCGTTTTTGGAAGTCACGGCCAAAGGGCGGCCTGCTAAACGCCTTCTCGTGCGCTCCGAAGAGTCAACGAGTTGACCGAACCGTCGCTTGACGCCTTGCGCGCCAGCCGGGTCTAATAGGTCCTTCCCCCTTCGACGGCCAGGTAGCTCAGTTGGTAGAGCAGCGGACTGAAAATCCGCGTGTCGGTGGTTCAATTCCACCCCTGGCCACATCAAATTTTTTGTAAGGTCTCAAGACCTCGGTGACACACTGGCATTGGTTTTTGCCAGAAGCCGTTCGTATGGGGTTTGCCCATCGAGGGCTCCATGGGGCCGATGGTAATTGTAATAGTTTTCCCACTCACGAAGCATGTCGTTGAACAGGTGTATATCTTCAGTAATGCCGTCTTTGTCTAGGTTAGCTTCACGTGATTTGCGCGTTGCTTCGCGCGCGCTTCGGCGAGACCGGGTTTCGCTTTCAGCAGACGAGCGACTGGTGGTGGCTGCGACAACGGCGCCACAACATTGAAGCGGTCTGCCACGCGCCTGGCTGAGGGAGGCTGTCGCTGGATCGATTCCGCCCCTGACCACCCCTAAGGCGGTTCTTGCTTCACAGCTTCTCCACTTTTCCGACCTTTATGGTCTTGACGAGCCAGTGACCGTCCACGCGTGCGAGCGTCATTTCGGAGAATGAGTGCGCGCCGATTACGTTGTGATCCGCATCCATCCACAGACATTCAAAGTACAGCGTCCCGGTGTCGCCCTTGGCGTGAGCATGCATGCGGAACGCGGGCGTATACCCTATCCAATGATTATCGGGTCGAAACGGCGCGCCAACGTCTCTCCAGTAAGTGAGGACTTGATCCTTGCCTTGATAGACCTTGTTCCCGTGGGCCGTGTCCGTGAGTACAGCATCGTCGGAATACAGGCTCATCATAAGACCCAGATCTTTGTTGGGTAGCACACTCCCGGCCGTGTGAAATGTCACCTCGATGTTGCGGAGCTGCAGCACATCGGCTGGGCTGCCAGAGTCCATCGGCGCAGTCCCGGCCAAGGCTGCCGCAGAAGCTACCCAACAAAGTGCGAAGAGAATGCGGTTCATCTGTCCCCTCCCGGTCTGCGATGTGGATTGGGAAACGCTCGTCGATGCTCGATTTTTCACTGAACCTCCGGCGGGCTGAGGAGATCCGCCGTGCGGTAGATCGGGCGCTGTAGCGCTGGCGTCGGTCCGCGCCGCGCCAATACGGCGCGGATCTCGGGAGTCACTACGACATAGTGCCGCAGCAAGGTGTTGACGGCGGCCGCGTCGCCCTTCGACATCGGTGTGATGAATTCCATCGCTGCCCGCTCCACGTCGGCGTCAGCGGCGGCGCGGTCAATCTTCAACCGGCCGTCAGCGCCAACAGAGATCGCCCCGGACTCGAGAAGATGATTAAGCACGTAGGTGGAGCCACGGGCGGCGGGACTACCGCCCTGGATGCCGTGAACGCGCGCCAATGCCTCAATCAGAAACCCGCTATA
>Ga0302326_10009774_pt1 | contig 20884 bp, 17 predicted proteins | sample Palsa_T0_3_FD_202264 | JGI IMG/M metagenome (GOLD analysis project Ga0302326, IMG submission 202264) | Peat permafrost microbial communities from Stordalen Mire near Abisko, Sweden - Palsa_T0_3 | ecosystem: Environmental > Terrestrial > Soil > Palsa > Peat permafrost | place: Sweden: Abisko...
TGCCACCGCGAGATTCGCCGGCAGCGTCCATGGCGTGGTGGTCCATACCAGCAGATTGGCCGACTCGCCGAAGTCCGCAGCCAGCAGCGGGAACTCAACGAAGATGCTGGTGTCTTCCACGTCCTGATATTCCAGCTCGGCGTCGGCAAGCGCCGTCTGATTCCGCACCGACCACGGCACGGGCTTGAGCTTTTTGTAGACCAATCCCGCTTCGACGAATTTGGCGAAGACTTCCAGTGTCGCGGCTTCGTAGCCGGGGCTCAGCGTGAGATATGGGTGTTCCCAATCGCCGAGAATTCCCAGCCGCTGAAATTGCTGGCTCTGAATGCGGACATATTTCTCCGCGTATTCGAAGCAATGCCGGCGCACCTCCGGCACGGACATCTCGCGGATCTTCGACTTCAGTTCCTCCTGAATCTTGTGCTCGATCGGCAGGCCGTGACAGTCCCAGCCAGGGACGTAAGGAGTCTGATATCCCTGCATGGTGCGGAAACGGAGGATCGCATCCTTGAGCGTCTTGTTGATCAGATGCCCGATGTGAATGTCCCCATTGGCAAACGGCGGGCCATCGTGCAGCACCCATTTTTCCGCCGTCGCCCGGGCGACGAGCACCCTGGCGTACAGGTTCATCTCCTGCCATTTGCGCAGCCGCCCCGGCTCGTTGGCCACGAGCTTCGCTTCCATGGGAAAGGTTGTTTCCGGGAGATTCAGCGTCTGCTTGTAGTTCTTTTTTTGCGGCGTTTCCGTTGCCATGATCCTCAGTTCGTTCTGCATCTCAGGCTTTTTTCCACCCCCTCTCCCGGTACTCCGGGAGAGGGTTGGGGTGAGGGTGATTTCGAACCTACGACAGGCTTACTTTTGCGGGGCCCTTCTTCGGCGTAACGGACGACTTTGTACGCTCCAAATCACCCTCACCCCCGCCCTCTCCCGGAGTACCGGGAGAGGGGGCAGCTCGCCGGTGGTTCGGAAACTGCTTCTCAATTCGTTGCCGTACGCACCCGTGTGGGGCTTCACGGCGAGACAGCCATTACTGTATCGCGATGCGCGGGCTGCTCCAAGTGAATGCTCCGCCAGCCGCCGCGGGCGAAGCGGCGGTACATGAACAGGCCGAGGATGACGCCGTAGCCCGTTGCGACCAACCAGGGGCCGGCTGGACCGAATTGGGGAAACAGTTTGGCGGTGGCGTATCCGCCGAAGACGGTTATTCCCCAGCAGAGGATGCCGGTGGCGACGGCGGGCACGAATGTGTCGCCGGCGCCGCGGAGCGCGCCGTTGTAGACGATGTAGAGGGCGTCGAAGAACTGATAGACCGCGGCGAAAACGAGCATCGTGGCGCCGATGCGCATCACCTGCGGATCGCTGTCGAAGAGGCGGATGAAGGAGTATCGGCCGAAGAAAAAAACGATGCCGCAGCTCACCATATAGATCGCGGTCAGCGTGAAGCCGAGCCGGGCTCGCGCGGCTGCCACGTCCGGCTGTCCGCGGCCGATGTAACGGCCGACCAACGCCGTGACGGCAGTCCCCACGCCGAAGGCGGGCATGAAGCTGACCACCATGTAGCGCATCATGTACGTTTGTGCGGCCATGGCCGCGGTGCCGAATTGGCCCATCACCCACATTCCGAACAGCGACCACGCCAGAACGTCGGCGACGATTTGCACGCCGGAGGGAATGCCGATGCGCAGCAGCGTGAGCATCTGCTCGCGCCGAAGCTTGAAGTCGAGCACGTTGTAGAGCCGGCGTCCCTTGCCGTGCAGGATGAAATAGAGCAGCACGGCCGATTCGACGACCACGCCCGTGTTCTGTCCCCAGGCCGATCCGGCGATTCCGAGCCTCGGCAATCCACCATGCCCGAAGATCAGCATCCACGCGGCCAATGCATTGGCGCTGACTCCCGCGACGGTTGACAGCAACACGCTGCCCGGCCGATCCGTCGCCAGCAGAAACTGCCCGAACGCCACGCCAAGGAGCTTGAACACGGATCCCGCCAGAGCGATGCCGAGGTAAACGCCTTCGTCGGCCGCCAGCGCAGGCTCGTGGCCCATCCAGACGAACACATGTTGTGCGGCCGGGATCAGGGCCGCAAAGACCGCTGATCCGACCAGTGCGAACCAGATTCCCTGCCAGAGAAATCTTCCGCACTCGGCGAACTCCCGCCGGCCGAAGCTTTGGCTCGCCAGCGTGTTGACGACAAACAAGACGCCGACGCCAAGACTGATGACCGAGAACGAGAAGAGTCCCGCGTTGCCACCCGCGGTGGCCTCGGTCAATCCGACGCGGGAGAGCATCAGCGTGTCAACGAACTGCATGATGGTGTACGAGGCCATCTGCGCCACCGTTGGCGCAGCAAGCGCCAGCAGCTCCACGATGGGTGAAACCTGCTTGTCCTCGGAGACGTTTTCGAGTGCCGTCATCCTCGCACCATCTCTCCGCGAGGCGTATTGTAGGACGGGGTTGTGGTGATTGGTGATTGGAGCGTGACGCGCCGAAGCGGAGCGACGCGCCAAGGGTAAGCGGCGGTTTCGTTTTAGCCGCGTCCGCAAAAATGCTCGATTTCGCTCGCGGGACGCGCCCGCCAAGGCGGGCGGCTAAAGTGGGAGCGAATACGTCGCGGCGCGGTTGCTGTTTTTCCGACGACGCCAAACCGCATCGCGTTACAATCTGCCCATGCCGGAATCTTCGGCGACAGATCCTGTTGGCGGTGAGTTGACGCCGCGGCCCGCGGCGGTGGTGCCGCGCGCACATCGGCCGGGCTGCGAAGCGAGCTTGCCAATCGATCAACTTCTGTTGCCGGTGTTGCGAAGCACATCTCGGGGAATTGTGCTGATCACCGGCGAGCCGGGCGGCGGGAAAACGACGGCACTTCGACATCTGGCCGGAGTCGTTCCCCCGGCGGCGCAGGTCGTCTACTTCGATGCTGAGGAGACTGCAGAAGCGCATCAAGCCGCCAGATCGGGGCTGGCGGTCTTGGCGGCGTTGGATACGCCGGCGGCCGGCACGTGCGTGGAGGTTTTCGAACTCAGCCCCTGGACACTGGACGACTGCCTGGAATATCTGGTGGCGCTGCACCGCGACCAGTGCGCGTCGGTCCTCGGCCGCCTCGGGCGCGATCCTTCCCTCTCTCTCCTGAACGGATCGCCTCGGCTCCTGTCGCTGGTGATGGATGTGATGGCGGGCGATCCGTCGCTGCTGAGCGCACGCGACATTCTGCGGCATCACGTGCGGCGGATCATTCCGCCGGGAACGGCACGGGATCGATTGATACGCGACGGGCCGCGGGACGCTGCTCGCAACACCGACGTATGGCGATGGTGGCGTCACGAACTGATACGACAGATCTGCGTGGCCGACTGGATTTGCGCGCAGCTTTGCGATGGAGTGATACCGGATCAACTCCGCCACATTGTCGACCGTGCTTATCTGATTCCCGAAATCGCCGCTGCGGTGCAAGAGCAACCCGCGGCGATCAAATGCCTTCAGCGACTCCTGTTCAGCGACAAGCGATCCCGGGCCGTCGCCATGGCGGCAAGCATCCTTTTGGCCGCCGACGCGAGTTGGCGGCCGCCTGATGGGCGCGAGCTGAATCTGTCCAACGCGCTTTTGCGGGGTGCTCGGTGGGCCCGCGTCGATCTATCGAACTCGTTGCTGGTGGGTGCGAATTTAGCCGGTGCGGATTTGACTGGCGCGGATCTCTCCGCCGCGTACGCCGATCGTGCCAATTTGAGCGGAGCGAAGTTGAGCTGTGCGCGTATGGAAAATATCCGGCTCTGCGGCGCGAACCTCTTCTCCGCCGATCTGTCAAATGCATCAGCGTCAAACGCTCATTTGTCTCAAGCGAGTCTGGAGGCGATCAACGCGAGGAAGACGGTCTTCCGGGATGCTATATTCATCGAGACGAATTTGAGCAGTGCCCAGTGCGACTCATCTGATTTTTCCGGGGCATCCTTCTCGCCGATGAATTTGAATGAAGCCGACTTCTCGGGCGCGAACTTTACTGGGACGAAATTCCTCCGGCTCGACCTATCTGAGGCGAACTGGACCGGCGCATCCTTTGCCGGGGCGGAACTCATCGACTGCAATCTCGAAGGTTTGGAGATGGAGGCCGCCGACTTTGAAAAAGCCGACCTGACGGGAAGTCTTCTGACCGGCAGCAGAATGCCCAGGGGAAACTTTCGTGGGGCGAATCTGACCCGCACCGGGCTGGCCGATATCGATTGGACGAACGCGGATCTCCGCGGTGCAAATTTCGCGGAAGCCAGTTTTCACATGGGCTCAACCCGCAGCGGGCTGGTCGGCAGCACCATCCCCAGTGAAGGCTCGCGGACGGGCTTTTACACGGACGATTACAACGACCAGACCTACAAGTCGCCCGAGGAAATTCGCAAGGCCTGCCTGTGCGGAGCGAATCTGATCGGAGCTGAAGTTGAACGAACGGACTTCTATCTCGTCGATTTGCGTGGCGCGATCTATTCCAAAAGCCAGGCCGAGCATTTCACAAGAAGCGGGGCGATCTTGCGGCAGCGGAATCAATGAGCGACTTCATTGCGGCGAAAGTCACCACTTGGCGCGCGCCTGCCAGGCCTCCGGCGTTAGAATCTTATCGCCGATGAAACGCGAAACCCGTCACGTGCCGGTTCTGCTCGACGACGTGTTGGAAATTCTCAATCCGCAACCTGGCCAGGTCATCGTCGATTGCACGCTCGGTCTCGGCGGTCACTCCGCGGCGCTGCTGGAACGCATCGGTCCCACCGGAAAGCTGATCGCGATCGACTTCGATCCGGCCAACATCGAACTGGCCCGCGCGAAATTGGGAGCGGTTGGCGAGAACTTCGAACTTGTCCACAACAATTTCGCCGCGCTGCCGACGGTTTTGGCACAAGCGGGCGTGCCGCGTGTTGATGCGATCCTGGCGGATCTCGGCGTGGCCAGTCCCCAGATCGACGATCCTGGCCGAGGCTTTTCGTACCGCCGGCCGGGGCCGTTGGATATGCGGATGGACCCGACGCGGGGGCGGCCGGCATCGGCATTGATCAATCGGCTCTCCGAACGGGAACTGGCGGAAGCGTTTCTCGAACTTGGCGATGAAACCGACGCGCCGCAGATCGCTCGACTCATCGTTGATTACCGTCGCACTCAACCCATCACCACGACTCAACAACTCATGGCCATCGTCTGCGAAGCCCGCGATTTTACGCTCGCCCGCGCGGCGGGCGCAAAGCTTCATCCGGCTGCCCGTACCTTCCAGGCTCTGCGCATTCTCGTGAACCGCGAGCTGGCGAATCTCGATCGGCTGCTGACGGTTCTGCCTGACTGTCTGGCTCCCGGCGGGGTGGCCGCGATCATCAGCTTTCACAGCGGCGAAGACCGGCGGGTCAAGGCTGCGTTTCGCGGTGGGTTGGCCGCCGGCGTGTATGAGGCGATCAGTCCCGATCCGGTGATCGCTGATGCGGATGAGCAACAACTGAATCCCCGCTCCCGCTCGGCAAAGCTCCGCTGGGCGAAAATGATACGGAGATGATTGCACGCCGACGCGGTGGTGCGGAGAGAAGACGGGATGGTGCCCTGTTTCGCACGGCGCAGCTCAACATCCGGGACGGCGCGAGTACGCTCTGTCCCGGCTTATGCGGGCACCCGCGTGGGGGTGAGCGTTTGCGGAGATTTTTCGCGGTCCTGCACCGTCGCTTGAAAGCTGGCGCGGTAGGCTAGGAAATTGAGCAGCGCGAGCAATGGGACGGTCAGCGCGCCGAGCACCGGAATGATCTGAAAGAAGATCAGAATCAACAGCAGAATGCGCAGGCCCCAGCGGAGGAGAAATCGGCTTTTGAGGGAGAGGTACTGTGCGAACGGAAGAACCAACGCGATGCGGTAATAGACGATGCCGACGATCAGGCCGAGCAGCGGAATCAGGCCGATGAGGAAACAGACGACCAGAACCATCGGCAGGCGCGCGGTCACGTGACTGATGTAGGCGTCGGCGAAATTTGAATCGGAGAATGGCCGGGTGCCGCAGGCGGGGCAGGGCGCGAACGGCTGGCGGGGCGTAAGGCGGGATGCGCAGACGGGGCAGCGGCGTTTCTCGACGAGACGATAGGGATGCGAAGCCGGGTCATCGAGGACACCCGGCAGGGAGCCACCGAGAAAGCCGACGGCGCACGGTACCGGCAGCGCGGTGTTGCATGACGGGCAGGCGACGGCGCTGGGATAGACGAGTTTACCGCAATGTCCGCAGGCGATTTTCCGTTCTTCCTCGGCCGTTTCGACGCGCCGCCGGAGGAGGAAGAGGAATCCGGTCGCGATTGCCAATAGCAGCAGCGCGACGATCGGGAAGAGGACCACGAACAACATCCCCGCCAGCGAACCGGCGTCTTCCGCCCAACTGATCAGATGATCCAGGTGCGTGCCTTCGATGTGATCGAAAAGGAGCCGGACGACTTCACGCCGCACCGACGCCACCCGCCAGACGCCGACGGCGGTCGTGATCAGCGTAATCACATCGGCGTAGCTGGCGCCACGCACAGTCGCCTGAAGAAAGCTGGCATCGGTCGCTTTGAGAACTCCCAGCAAGCTGAGCAGGGCGACGGCGGGCTTGAGGTAGATGTCAAACTCGTGGAGAAACTGCCGGGCCTCGGGATTCTTCTGCGCGAGAACTTCCAGGATCGACAGAATCGTCAACGCAATCAGTGCCTGGTCGCTGGTGAACCACGGCGGGGCGGCGTGAATGTGCGCGAGCAATCCCAAATGCCCGACCAGCGGCAGATGTCCGCCGAAGCGAATGAGCAGGGCGGTCAGCAACGCCGGAAGAAAGACGCGCGAGGAGAACGGTCCGATCGCGCCGATGCCGTAGAGGAGAGCCGAGAAATTCATCGTCGCAGAGAGTAACTGATTTGCGGCGGATTCGCTCGTTGGAGATGATCGAGTGATGCCCCGACCCGGCATGGCGTGGCGCCACGTCATCGTGACCACCCTTTATTCCTGGAATCACGGCGATGCGCGTGGGTTTCGCTCGCGCGGCCATCGCATTCACTCGTCGGGAGATTACAAGAACCCTCCGCCCGCCGGAGAGCATGCCGGATTGCTGCGGTACCAGAAGAGCATTTCCGGTGAGCCGGTCGACCTATCAGAAAACGTTCGTGCGTTGATTGGCCAAGCCCTTGTTCAACCATTGCTGGAAATGAATTTTCGCGTTCTGGCAGCTTCTGTTTCCGGGCGACATGCACATGTGCTCGTTGAACTTCCGATCGATATTGCGACGGTGAAGAGGGCGATTGGGCAAGCCAAGAGGAAGTCATCTCGAGCCGTGAAGGAATGGTTGCCCGGACGAGTTTGGTCGGCCGGGGGTACCTACAAACACGTGAAGGACCGCTCGCATCTGAAGAATGCCACCGAGTATGTTCTGTACGATCAGGGCGACGACGCCTGGACGTGGTCGCACATGGATGCAAACACGGCTGGCATGTTTGGGCGGCGTCTGCAGAATCCGGGGCAGAATCCGGGGCGGCGCTGAAGCTCTGCCCCGGCGTGTCCGCAGCGGACGTCAGATCACGCCGGGACAGAGCGTACTCGCGCCGTCCCGGAATCTCTTCGTCGCACATTGTTCCCAACGCCGCCCGCCCGAGAATGCGGCGATGCCGTTTTGCCAATAAAAACTGAGCTTCTGCTCCTCGATTCATCGGGTGTGGTTGACTTTGACGATGGGATTTCTACAGTCCCGAGTATGTCGGCCCGATGAGATCGGTCTGGCAACCGAACCCGGCAAGGATGCCGCGGGTCGGGAAGTGAACGAATTAGGCCAGGGACGGTCTCCCGCCTCAATCGGTTGACGTCCCTCATTGATCTCAACGTTTTGGGCGCTGGCGGGTAATTCTTGCGCGGATAGGGGATATGCTGGGCTGTGCAGCGCTGGGACGTTGGGTCGGGTTGTTGTATATGGCCAGAAATCCGGTACTCGATCTTCCGCTGGGTCAGGTCATGCGATCGGAGATCGCGCTGAGCCTGCAGGTTCTCCAAATTCACACCGTCGGTGCTCTGCTGCACGCGTGGCGGAGCCCGAAGAATCACCGCAACATCGAGCAGATTTTCGATTCTCCGGAGCAGGCTCGCCACGCGCTGGCAACCTGCGCCGCCTGGCTTGGCGTGCAGACGCAAGCCATCGCCAATCCCGTCGGGGCGTGGTGGGCCGGCGATGGACCGCCCATGCAGGGATTTGCGCCGCTCGCGGAATTCTAATCTGGATTATTGTGGTGCAGGCTTCCAGCCTGCACTGCAAACAATTGAAGCTGGCCGTTCGTCCACGTGTGATGATGGCGCATCACCACTGCGCTTCGTCGAACGGGCTCGAAGCCGCTCGAATCTTCGGCTTTGGCAGCATCGCGATCATCGCCTTGGCAAAGCTCGCGTCGGACGCCGACCCCACGCGGATGTTCAGCGGGGAGCCCCTGACGATCTTCACCTGCGACGCGTGCGGCTCCGCTCCGCTCTTCACCATCTGATCGAATACTTTGCGCGCAAAAATCTGCGGCGTCTGAATCTGCATAAACCGCGACGGAAGGTGATACGCCAGGCCGGCGCTCCCCTCATCCAGCTCGATCAGCGACGAACGAACCGGCGCGGCCAGGATCACGGCATCACTCTTCTCCGACTCGCCCATCGCCGCTTCGATATCGGTATACGGAACGGCAGGGCGGGCGGTGTCGTGAACGAGCACGTGCGAACATTCCGCCGCGACGTTTTTCCCGGCGGCCTGGATTTGCTCGATCCATTTCACGCCGCCAGCGACGAGTTTGACCCCGTACAGGCCGAGATTGGCGCCAAATTTCCTTTTGGCTTCCTCTGCTGACTGCTGGGTGACGACCAGTTGCAATTGCTTCACATTGTCGCGGTTGAGAAACATCTCCACCGCCCGCAGCAGGCTCTCGCGACCATCGACTTTAACATACGCTCCGCCCGCTTCGCTCGATTGTCCGGCCGGGGCGGCCGTGAGCAGAATTACGCTATAAATTGCCATGGCTGACGACTCCTGAGCCGATGCATTCGTTGGGTCTGTTGAGAAGGCCCATTGAGAAACATAGCTTGCCGGCATTGCTCCGCAAAGGGGCCACGCCAAACGCGGGCGGGTTCGATTTTGTCAACTCGAGCTGTGGAATTGACAGTCTGCCCCCAGCGCCTAAAATCGCCGCTCCATGTTTGAAGGCGGCGGCTGTACCGGGCTCGTAGCTCAGTTGGTTAGAGCGCGTCCCTGATAAGGACGAGGTCACAAGTTCGAATCTTGTCGGGCCCATTGAAGTAAAATCTGCCGAACGCATTACTTGCGAACCTGCCGGCGTCGGGCATGGCGGCTCAGGAGTCCCCTCCCAGCAACTCACCATTTCCGCTTTCCTGTGTCCCAATGGGAATGGAACCTTTGCGCCGCTGCACGACGGCGAGCAGATCAAAGCGATGGTCAGATTGAGCCATGACAATCTGGTCAAGGTGCTGATATCGAGTGGCGGCTGCGGTTTTGGATCGGCAGTTACCAAGGCCGTCGCGAACGCCGGCAATCGCATCATAAGCAGGTATTGGCGTCGACAACATGAGGTTCTCATTCGGGGGCGGACGAGCCATATCGGTGTGAACCGACATCGCTGCGCTTGCGGCTGCCATGCAGAATGTGATCAGCCCAAATGCGAGGCGAGCGATCGGCATAAATCATTTTCCGGAAGACTGCATGACGACGTTTACGCTGGGCGCGGCACCGCATGAAGGTAAACGAGTAAAAGAGTTATTATGCGGATTGATATTTAATCCTGTTTTCGGTACATTGGAAGGGTCAATGGACGTTTCCCATTCCTTCAGATGAGCCAAGTTGATCCAATCGTCTCTCGCGCAGGCCTGCTGCTCATCGCGATCGCAGCGGCGTTGACGTTCAGCAGGCCAATGGCCTGCGGCGATGCGCGCGCGTCGAGCGTCGCGCAGGAGCCGGTTGCTTCCCGGGCCGACAATTACGACGAGGCGCTGGCTCGCGCAAAGGCGACCGACAGCGATATCGTCGTTTTCCAGCGCGGCAGCGACTGGAACCGTCTCGGGGAGACGCTGTATTCAAATGTCTGGATGACAGACGAGCTGCTTCGCGAGCTGGGACCCGGCTTTATTCTTGTTGCTGTGGATCATCCCGAGGCCGCCGGCGGGCGAGCGGTGCTGGGTCAATGTTCCGCGGTCCATTGCGGAATCACCGGCTTCTCTGATCTGCAGATCGGAAGCTCCGCTCCACTGCGGCTCGCGAAGCTCGTGGACGACAAGAGCCCTCTGCCGCGTGAGGAAATCGTTGCCATCGGCTCGAAGGAGCAGGTGCCGTACAGAACTCGTTCCGACTCAACATGGGTGGCGCAGCCGAATACCAATCCCGCGCACGACGTTCTTGCCTTGCGGCTGCGCTCCGGTAACGGCGGAAACGTGGTTCGTCTGGATTTCCCTACTGATCCGAGTTTGCCTGGTGGGGGGCCGGGGCGCGCCAGCAACGGAAACTTTGGGATCTCCCAGGTGGACGCTCAATTGGGCGAGCGTCCAATCAAGCTGACCGCAGCCTGGGCAAGCGCCGCCGAGGGCAACTGGGGCGCCTGGCAGGCAATCGATGGAATCGGAGATCACCCCGACAATTGCTGGAATCCGGCCGCCAACTTGCACCTGCGCCGCACCTTACTCTTGGTTCTGGGCGAGAAACTGCCGCCAGAGGTCCCCCTGACAATCCGGCTCACATGCCAGACCCAATGGGATCAGCATGTGCCGGGCGCGATACGCGGCGCAGTACTTTCCAGGGACACGCTCGCTGCCGACATTGCCGCCGTATATAAGGCCCAGCTCAACCTGGCCGAGAACGCGAAATTTACCTGGTGGGACACTGCCTACTGCCCGCGCGTTGCGCTGCTCGACAGCCGAGGTCGTGCCGTGTCCTGCGAGAACAAGCCGCGGCTGGATCTGACCCCCAGTTCATTGGCGGATCGCATTAAGCAGCTCCGCTCGGTTCGAGAGCAGCGCGATGCGCTGTGGGCAAAAGCCGAGGCAACCCAGGGTCCTGAGAAGGCCGAGCTGCTCCGCCAGAGCCTGGACCTGCTTGGCATCGCCAATTGGGCAGGCAATGACAACTGCTACCAATTTATCCACGACGAGATGACCGCCGCCGATCCGCAGGACGAAAGCGGCGCGATCCGCTGGCTTGGTTTTCCGGCCCTTGCACGTGATGGCGCGCCGGGAATGGAAGCGGCGGACAAAGCCCTGAATGAAAAGCGGTATGAGGACGCCCTTGCGGAAGTGGACGAGCAACTGGCTGATCCTCGGAACAAGGCGCTGGATCACGATCGCATTCAGCGGATCATGCTGCACAAAGATCTTATCTATCGGTCATGGCCGGGGCATGAGGAGCAGCGCTTTGAGGTGCAGCGCCAAATCGCCGCGCTGGATTCGACAACCTATCTGGGGATCGGCGCCGTGGGCTACGCGGGTATGTACCATCGCAGTCCGACGCCCATGCTCCCGTACGGGTGGGGGCCCGCGCAGATCAAAGCCGGCCAAAACACCTGGGATATCACCAACACGGATTACTACTTCGATCACCCCGGCACGTACAAGTTAACGTTAGCCTGCACCGGCGGAAAGGATTCGCTGACCGTTCATCGAATCGCCATGTTCGACGGCAATGTCACCGTGGCGGAAGCTTCTCCCTTGGCGCCGGCGAATGAGGTCGGGCCGGGCCACGCGGTTGAAGTGATCCTTAATCTGAAATCCTGGACGAGTAATCGCAAATATACCCTGCGGATTGAATCAGAAGCGGCGCAGGCCGCCCTCGACAACACCGGCAACTTCGGCATCGAGCCGCAGTTTGATCCACCGGGCACGAAGCCGTCTCTCCAACTCTCCTCCGCTATTTCCGACGAAGTGACGCAGACTCTGGCCTCCGGCGACATCGCGGCCTGGCAGAAGCACCTCGGCGATCTCGTCTTATCGCAGGGCGCCGACAACGCACTGGCCACGCCCGGCGTGCGAGCCGCGCTTGCCCAGGAAGAGCTCATTCGCGAATGCCACGCCGACAAGATCGCCGCCATCGCCAAGCGCGAAAACGGCAATGTCTTTCTCGCGCGCTTCATGAGTGATACCGACTGGCTGGAGTCGTTTCTGGATTCCGGACCGAGCGATCGAGCCCAGGCGCTGGAAAATCTCCGCTTTCTGTATGAATACGCCGCTGATGACTTCGCCAACCCGATCGTCAAACGCATGGCCACCGCCATGTCGCTTAATGTTGGAGAGAATTTTTCCCGATATCGTCTCTTCGATCGTTTCAAGCACACGCAATGGGCTCTGCAACAGGGCCTGCTGCACGTTGATTTTGAAACCTACACGGTTCGCGAAATGCGCTTTGCGGTCTATATGCCCGGAACCGCGCGCGATTACCAATTCCTCCTCGACGATCGGCAGAATACCGTCGGCGACTATTTCGGTGCGTGCTGGGCCATCGCTTATCGCGATTCAAACGACTACGGATTTTCGGTTCAGGGCTGGGGATACACCGACCCCTGGCAATGGTTTTATGGCTCTGGAGAGGGAGCCCGCCCCCTGAAAGCTCAACGCCAGATCGGGGGCGTCTGCGGCACGCTCTCGGAATACGGCGCTTCGGCAGCTCAGGCGCATGGGGTGATGTCGGTGACGGTGGGCCAGCCGGGGCATTGCGCGTACGTCATCCGCGTGGGTGATTCCTGGGGAATTGGCAATGATGTCTTCGGGCCCGCGTCGACAGGATTTGCCGCGTGGAATTGGGACGGTACGGGATACTCCGTCGCGGCTGACTTGTGGGAGCCCGTCGAGGCCGATCGCGAGCATTTCATGAACGCCACCCGGCTGGCCTGGCTGGCCCGGCTGCAGATCGACCGCAGCGCCGACAAATCAGCCGGCTTATGGACCGAAACCTATCAGCACGCAATCGATACCCAACCTCTGAATTATGGAACATGGCTCGAATATGTCACTGCCATAACCGCCGCCCAGAACGTTCCTCCTGCAACTCTGCTTGCCCTGGGCCGGCGGGCCGCCGAGGTCTTTGCGCCGTATCACCAGCCCGCATTCGCCCTGGCGCATCGGTGCTTCGAAAAGGCCGCTCCCTCGATGAAGGCGACCGATCGCATGGCGTATCTTCTCGAGCTGCAGCGCCTGCTGCGGCAGGACAAGGCAACGCATCTTGCCGCCTATAACTGGTCCGACAACTTCCAGTGGGAGGCGGATCACCTCGGCGACCCGGCGATGGAACTGCCATTCTTTGCCGCTTTGCTGCAGATCCATCATTCACCTGACCCGCAGTACAACGGGTTATTCGGCGGTGTGATCAGTTGGGGCTCCAGCCGTTTTTCAGCTCTGCCCGCGACGTCCGTCGCGTATGCCAAAAGAATTCAGGGGTTCTTCCAATCCTTGAAGTCACCGGCGGACACTGCGGTTCTCAGCGACGCCATTTCCAATGGAATCCGCAAATCCAGTGAAACATCCGATCGTGCCGGTTACCGCGCCTGGAGCGACATGGCCACCCGGATGCTGCCACCCGTCAAGCCCGAGGATGTGTATTTGAACGCTGCACAGGCCGCCGCCGCACCCCAAATCCTTCCCTTCCACGGCGACTTGCTCAGCAAAACCGGCATGCTGCAAACCAGCAGCGCGTGCCAGTACGATCGTCCCCTCTCCTATGCCCAGATCCTTAAGGGCGGCATCGGAGGCTGGTTCGATACGAACAGTGAGGAAAACCCATGGGCGCAAGTGCAGTTAAGCGGCGAGTCGGTTCTCAGCGGGATTTTGCTGGTCAACCGCTATGAGTTTGACCCCAATTCCGAAGAATTTCGATGGGCGGTGCCGTTGCGTGTGTCGGTCTCGATTGATGGCAAGACCTGGACCGAGGTTGCATCCATCACGCAGGCCGATGCCGTCTTTCGCGTGGATTTGCGGTCCAAAGCGCCGCGGGCGCGCTATGTGAGGATCGAGCGGATCGCCTCCGCCGACAAAACCGCGCCGCCCGGCCGCTTTCACTTCCGCAATTTCCTGATCTATGGCAGAGCGCTGCCCGCTTCATAGATGGATTTGCAGCCCGAATTCCTTGACCGACTGCGCCGTCGCCATGTGGGTCATCACCAGCTTTTGCGGTGGACGGCCCCCTTCTTCTTTCTCCTTCCCATCGCCCGGGATGTACCTTCCGCCGGCGGATAGGGGCCGAAGGCGAAAAAACCGGGCTGATCCACACAGCGCGTGTAGCAGGCCACCGCGTCGGGGCACGCGTTCAGCACCGCCTCTTGCCGTTCGATCTTCCGAGGCTCCCAGGCGTCATCGGCGTCCAGGAACGCCACGAACCTCACCGCTGGCCTGAGCGATGCCAAGGTTGCGGGCTGCGGGCAGTCCACAGTTCTTGGTACGCACGAGACGCAACGGAGGGCCGGACCAACCTTCCGGCACGCGGACCGGATCAGGGGAACCGTCATCGATCAGGATGATTTCCCGAGCCGGAGCTGTTTGCTCTCGCACCGACTGCAGGGCCTCGCCCAGGTAGTCCTGAACCTGGTAACAGGTAATCACCACGCTCGTCTGATTGGCCATTTCCAGCTCGCAAGAAGTGCCCAGCCGTTCGTTGCGTCATGTGGGCAGCACCGGCACAGGTTGCCTCATAACCACAAAGAGAATCGTTCATAGTTATACTGTAATTCGTTCTCGCACCGTGTGTTCATCCTCGTGGTTCGCTATGCATGCTCCGCAGACTGTCGTCCTGCTGAACTTCGAAGGGCTGGAAGATACGCTCAAGTGTCTCGAGTCGCTGGCTCGGCAGACGGTGACGGGAGCACAGCTGATCGTCGTCGACAACGCCTCGCGCCAGGATCCCAGCGCGGTCGCCGACCTTTATCCGAAATGTTTGCTTCTGCGGCGCCGCGAGAATGGCGGCTGGGCGGGAGGCAACAACACCGGCATTCGCGCGGCGCTGAGCGCTGGATCGCGGCAGGTCGTTCTGCTGAACAATGATACGGTGGTGGCGCCGAACTTTGTGGAACGTTTGTGCGCCGCAAGCGCGGCTCACCCCGAATACGGGGTCCTGGGTCCGCTGATTTTTTCCCTGAACCGGCCCGATGAGTTGATGACGGCAGGTTGCCGCTTCAACCGCGCCAATGGGACCGGCTTTTTTCAACATCAGGAGGTGCCGGTCACCATCGCGGAGCCGCCCGTGGCTCGCGCCACGGACGTGGTGAACGGCTGCTGCATGATGATTCAGGCCGCCGTCTTCGAACGCATCGGCCTGATGGATGAGCAGTTCTTCCTCGTTCATGAGGAATCCGACTTCTGTCTGCGTGCCCGCAAGGCGGGTTTCCTTTGCGGCATCCTGGCAGAGCCATTGGTCTGGCACAAGGGGTCGAGCGCGTTCAGCCGGACTGGTAAACACTTGCAGCGTTATTATGACGCCCGCAATCTCTGTCGGCTGCTGCGCAAACACTCCTCGCCGCACCCGGGCCGGCGGCTGCCGCTGAGATCCTTTTGGGAGTATCTCAAATACGTTTATTACCGTTATTGCATTGAGCGGGAGCACGGGCAGGACGTGGCCGCGGACGGCGTTCTGGAAGGATTGTGCGATGCCTTGGCGGGCCGCTACGGCTGCTTTGTTTCACACGCTCGTCCTGGCCTGTCGGCCCTCAGGCGGTTGTTCGAGTGGTGGCGACTCCGGCGGAGGTCCGAACGTTGCGGCTCCTCTTCGTGAAAGACGCTTTGGCCTGGCCGCGCTCTTCGGGCCATGATGTGCATTCGTATTACATGATGCGCGCGCTGGCACAACTCGGCCATACGGTCGCGCTTGCGACCGTCCAGGAAGCGGTGCCCGAGGCCATCGACGGATTGACGCTGGAACGCTCCGATACGTTGGATTCTGTGAGCGTGGACGCAAATACGCCCGAGCCGACCTTGCGGTACCTGCAAGAGCGGTTTCGTTCGTACTGGGGTGTCGAGCCGCAACGCATCTGTGCCGTGCGTCGGATATCCGACGAAATGCAAGCGGATGCGGTCATTGTCGTTGGCCTGGGTGTGCTGCCCTATTTAGCAGGGCTCGTCTGGCCGCTGCGCGTTTGGTACGCCGCGGACGAGTGGGCCTGGCACCATTTATCCCAGACGAACTGGCTGCACCCGCACACCTGGGGAAACCTCCGTCAATCCCTCATCAAGGGTCTATACGAGCGTGTGTATGGACCGCTGCTCGATCGTATCTGGGTCGTATCGACCACCGACCAAGGGGCGATGCGCCGGGTCAGCGGCGTGCGGGGTGTGGACGTCATCGCCAACGGTGTGGACACCGACCACTACCGTCCCGATGCAGAGCCATCATTCGAAAATACCTGCGTGTTCTGGGGGCGGCTCGATTTTGGGCCGAACGTGGAGGCGCTGCAATGGTTCTGCAACAACGTTTGGCCGGAGCTGCACCGTCAGGTGCCCAGCGCACGGTTTACGATTTACGGATTTCAACCGACCGCTTCCGTGCAGGCGCTGGCGGGTCGGGATGGCATCACGATGATTCCGGATTTACCGGACCTGCGGGCGGAAGTCGCTCGTTATCAGGTGGCGGTGTTCCCCTTCGTGAGTGGAGGCGGCATCAAGAACAAGCTTTTGGAGGCGGCCGCCATGGGGAAGGCGATTGTCTGCACACCGCGCGCGACCGGCGGCATTCGCGGTGGGAAGTTGCCATTCGCGCAAGCACACCGTCCGGGGGAATGCGTCCAGGAAATCCGAAGTCTGTGGGGCGACGCGGCGCGCCGGCACCGGCTGGAACAGGCGGCGCGGCAATGGGTGATCGAGCATCACACCTGGCGCCTCGCGGCAGACCTAGCCGTGGCCAGCCTGGAAGACGCACGCCGCCGACGGCCGGCCGTAGGATAAAAGATAGGTTGGCGGCAGCGGTCCTGACCCTCGGAACAGAGTTCAGGGTGTCAGGGTTCAGGGTTCAGGAAGGAAAAAACTGCCGCTTCTGTCGCATTTTTTGAACCCCTCACACCCTGAACCCTGAACCCTTTCTGTCCCGACCCTCGGGTCCGGCATTTCCGAACCACGCTACCCAATGTGACACGCCCAGCGCATTTCGCAAGCTGCTTCCGAAAAGTCCTAATTGCGTCGGTGCACGTTTTTTGGCAGAACCGCTCAACGTCCGGGGCTTGCCTCGGATGACAACTCAGAGTCGGCGCAACGGAAATTTCATATCAAAGCATGGCGCGGGTTCGGGCCACACACAAAAGAGGCTCGGTGCACCCACGGGGGCGGAGCGTAAACGACGATCGGCCCACTCAGCCGACGTCGATACGCCCGGCAGACTGCGGCAACCATTCATTTCGCAATGCTCAACGCGCTCACCGTCGATGTCGAGGACTACTTTCAAGTCACGGCCTTCGAGCGCCAGGTGCAACGGCATCAATGGGACCAGTATCCGTCGCGCGTCGCACAAAACACGCAGCGCCTGCTGCGGATGTTCGACCAACATGAAGTGCGGGCGACCTTCTTCGTACTGGGGTGGGTGGCACGCAGATTCCCGCTGCTGGTGCGCCAGATCGCTGAGGCGGGCCACGAGCTTGGGTGTCACAGCTACTGGCATCGCTTGATTTATCTCATGCGGCCCGATGAGTTTCGTGCCGACCTGCGGGAGGCGCAATCAGCGATCCAGGACGCGGCCGGCGTGGCCGTTACCGCGTATCGTGCGCCAAGCTTCTCCATCGTGCGGGAAACGCTCTGGGCGCTGGAGATTCTCCGTGAGGAGGGATTCGAATCCGACTCGAGCATTTTCCCGGTCCATCACGGCCGTTATGGCATTGCCGATGCGTGCCGGGCGCCGCACCGTCTGACAACACCTGGCGGAGCGTTGTGGGAATTTCCTCCTTCAGTATTGCGTGTTTGTGGGGTCAATCTGCCCGGGTCCGGCGGAGGATATTTCCGGCTGTTTCCAGCGCGTTGGACAGCGCTGTGTCTTGCGCGTCATAACGCGTGCCGCGATCCCGCCATGTTTTACATTCATCCGTGGGAATTGGACCCCGACCAGCCCACACTGACCGGATCGTGGGCGTCGCGCGCCCGTCACCGCGTCAATCTCCACAGCACGGAGAAAAAGCTGAACTGGCTGCTGGCACGCTTCGAGTTCGGCCGCGTCAAAGACATTCTGGCGAAACTTGATACTGCCGCCGTTGCGGGCAGCACTGCGACTCTACAAAGCACTTCCTCATGAGCCGCCCCAATATGCTGTATGTCGTTCATCGGCTGCCCTACCCCCCGGACAAGGGGGACCGCATCCGCTCGTTCAACGTGCTCAAGTTCCTGTCGAAACGGGCGGCGGTTCACCTGGCATGTCTGGCAGACGAGGAGGTGAGCGCAGAGGCCATCGCTGCGCTGGGCGCGCTGTGTGAACGCGTCGCCGTGGTGCGCCTGCCACCTCGTCTCCGCTGGCTCGCGGCGGCGGAAGCGTTCTTGCGGGGGCGCTCCTTGAGCGAGGGCGCCTTCGGCTCCGCGCAGCTTCGGCGCACTCTCCGCCAGTGGGCGGGGACAACGCGGTTTCAAGCGGTGATCGGCTCCTCCTCGACCGTGGCGCCCTATCTGCAACTGACTGAGCTCAGAGGTGTTCGAGCGGTGATGGATCTGATGGATGTCGACAGCCAAAAATGGTTGGACTATGCCGCCGCCAGCCGCGCGCCGCGGTCGTGGCTCTACGAGATCGAAGGGCGGCGCGTGCGGCGGCTCGAGCAGGACATCGCCCGGTGGACCGACACCATTACGCTGGTCAGCGACGCGGAGGTAAGGCTCTTCCGCCGGTTCTGCGGATCGGGTGCCGTGACAGCTATCCCAAACGGGGTGGATCTTGAGTATTTCAGTCCTGTGAAGTTGGTGACTGAGCGGAGCTGCGTTTTCGTCGGTGCGCTCGACTATCGGCCCAACGTGGACGCTGCCTGCTGGTTTTGCCAGCGCGTCTGGCCGGCGATTTATGATCGAGCGCGCGGCGGGAAGATGTATGTCGTCGGCCGGCGGCCGGTTCGAGCAGTGCGCGGGCTTGCCAGTATCGCGGGCGTCCAAGTCGTCGGGTCGGTTGCTGACGTGCGCCCGTATCTGGCGCGCAGCGCGGTGGCCGTGGTGCCTCTGCGAATCGCCCGTGGCATCCAGAACAAGGTTCTCGAAGCCTTGGCGATAGGGAAGGCTGTTGTTGCCTCGCCGCCTGCACTTGCCGGAGTCAACGCCGATCCGGGGATACATCTTTTGCAGGCGTGCAGTGAGCAGGAGTGGATCGCGACGATTCGAAATCTTTTTGACGACGCGGCATTGCGGCAGAAGCTGGGCCGGGCGGGACGTGAATTCGTCGAATCACATCACCGCTGGGACCGCTGCCTGGAGCCGCTCGAATCCATCCTTGGCTTGCCGGCTGCGACGCGGCATGGAGCGCTGTGTGAGTCTTACGACTGAACTGCTTCGCGAAGATTTAACGCTGGATCAGGTTGCCGCGAACGGTGGAGTCGCGACGGATGACCCGCCCACGCTGGTCGTTGAGCCGCATCCAGGATGGCGATTGCTCGATCTGCGTGACCTGTGGCGCTACCGCGAGCTGCTCTATTTTCTCGCGTGGCGCGACGTGAAGGTTCGCTACAAGCAGACAGTGCTCGGCGCTGCCTGGGCGGTGTTGCAGCCATTTGCGACGATGTTGGTGTTCAGTCTTTTTCTGGGCCGTGTGGTGAGCGCGTCGGGGACACACATCGCCTACCCGCTCTTCGTATTCGCCGCGATGCTTCCGTGGACGTTTTTTGCAAACGCCATCAGTACCGCGGCGCAGAGTGTGGTGCTCAGCCAGAACCTGGTGACCAAGGTCTATTTTCCGCGAATGATCATTCCGATGGGTGCGGTCGCGGCGGCGTTGGTAGATTTCGTCGTCGGCGTCAGCATGCTCGTGCTCATGATGGTCTACTACCGGATCCCCCCCGGCTGGACCTCCCTGTTGATCCCACTGCTGGTCGGGGGCCTGGCGATCGCCGCATTGGGAGTAGGTTCGCTCCTGGCCGCCTTGACGGTGGCATATCGCGACTTTCGACATGTGATTCCGTTCATGGTGCAGCTATGGATGTTTGCGACACCGGCGATTTATCTGCAGGCAGATCACGCGATCTCCCGACGGTGGGTTGCCTGGCTTCCGTTGAATCCCGCGTACGGACTGATCGTCAATTTTCGGGCGGCTGCGCTTGGGCAGCGGCTTGATCTGGGCGCACTCTGCATCTCCGGCTCTGTCAGCGTCTTGCTGCTGATGACGGGGTGCCTCTACTTCCGCCGCGTTGAACGGAGTTTTGCTGACACCATTTGAATGCGGCGACCTCTGACACCTGCTTTGCCGCGATGCGTGGCCGAGCGAGTCCAGCGGCGTTTGCGCGCGGTTTTATCAGGATTCGCGAGGACGAGCCATTTGGCACCGGTCCCTTCGGGACCCCGCTAAAAGGGAGATGAAGTGAACTTGGAGCGGCTTTCAAGTTGCTATGCCGCCTTGACCGTCCCCCGACCGCCGGCATCGCCACTTTAGTGGCGATGTCCGAACGCGGACCCGCTGCACCATCCTGAAAACCGCTGTAGGCAAAGCGTTCCACTTTTTACCGGAGACTTGCGGATGACAGGGATCGTGGTTACCTCTTTGCTCGCATATGGGGGAGCGCTCGTATCGCTCGTCTATCCCTACATTGGATTGCTGATCTACATCCTCATTGCGATCCTCAAGCCAGACTACGTGTGGTACAACTCTGTAGCCGCGGGCAATTACAGCCGCGTCTTGGGAACCGGCATGCTGTTGGGTTGGGCGCTGCAAGGGTTGGGGGGATTGAGGTTCGGGAGGGGGGGCGCTATCGCTGCTGTG
>Ga0302326_10009775_pt1 | contig 20882 bp, 21 predicted proteins | sample Palsa_T0_3_FD_202264 | JGI IMG/M metagenome (GOLD analysis project Ga0302326, IMG submission 202264) | Peat permafrost microbial communities from Stordalen Mire near Abisko, Sweden - Palsa_T0_3 | ecosystem: Environmental > Terrestrial > Soil > Palsa > Peat permafrost | place: Sweden: Abisko...
ACCAGGGAACTGGGAGCGGAGAACGAAGTGGTCATCGAGAAACAAACCAAGTTCGCGCGCGGCGTTTTGCGTCAGAAGTTTCTCGAAGCCGAGATCGGCGTGAGCGGCGCTAATTTTTTGATCGCCGATTCTGGGGCCATCGTGGTGGTGGAGAACGAAGGCAACGCGCGGCTGAGCACTTCGGCGCCCAAGATCCACATCGCAATTGCCGGCATCGAAAAGGTGATTCCGCGCGCCCAGGATCTGGCGGTTTTCCTGAACCTGCTGGGCCGCAGCGCCACCGGCCAGCCGCTCACCGTTTATACATCCTTCCTTTCGGGTCCCCGGCGCGCGACGGAAATCGACGGTCCCGACGAGTTCTACTTATTGCTGCTCGACAACGGGCGCACAAAGTTGCTCGAAGATCCCGAGAAACGCCAGTCGCTTTACTGCATCCGCTGCGGCGCGTGCCTGAATCATTGCCCGGTGTATCGCAAGATCGGCGGGCACAATTATCCGTGGGTTTATTCGGGGCCCATCGGCGCCATCATTACGCCCCAATTTCACGGCGTCAAAGAGGATACGTGGCTGCCGTTCGCATCCAGCCTGTGCGGGGCCTGCGCCGAGGTATGTCCGGTAAAAATTGAGATTCCGAAACTGCTGATCAAGCTGCGTGAAGAGGTGACGGAGGTGCAGCGGCGGCAAACCTCGGGCGGCGGGGAGCGTTTCGCCTTTCAGTTGTTCGCCTGGATCGCGAGTCATCCGAAGTTCTACCTGATGCTTGCGAGCTTGGGCTCATTCTTCTTTCCGATCGTGCCGCACATCGGTCCGCTGAAGAAATGGGCGAGCCAGAGAACGGTGCCGCAACCCGCAAACCAGAGCTTTCATCAGTATTGGGCGGCCAAGGCGCGTCAAACGGGTAGGTCACAATGACTTCGCGTGAACAAATACTGGGCGACATCCGGCGATCGTTAAAGAGGGCCCCGGGCCAGCCTCCCCTATTCGAGGCGGCCCCTCTGTCGGCCCCCGCATTGCGAATCCCTCTGATGGATCGCAATCTCTCTGTAGAACTCTTCGGCCAGAAGTTCGAAACCTTGGGGGGAAAGATTATTCGCGTGCGCGACACGGCCAGGGTCGTTCCGGCGATTGCGGAGCTACTCGCCCTTAAGAGCGCCGTCGCGTCCAATTCGCCTTTTCTGCGAAAGTGCGGAATCACCGGGCTCCCACAGGTTCACTCCGCCTTCACCGACCGCGAGGAACTAAAGGCCGCTTGTGCCGCCGCCGACATCGGAATCACCAGCGTCGATTACGCCCTGGCCGCTACCGGCACTTTCGTCATGCTCTCCAGCCACAGTGAAGCCCGGTTGATTTCGCTGCTGCCGCCCGCCCATATCGCGATCTTCCCGCGCTCGCGCATTCTCGCGAATCTGGATGAACTGCTCAGCATTCTTCCCCGCCCCGCCGACCAGACCAGTTCCATGGTTTTGATCACCGGCCCCAGCCGTACGGCCGACATCGAACAGATCCTGGTCAAGGGCGTGCATGGCCCCGGCGAGGTTTACGCGGTGATTGTCGACGAAGAGTGAAGCGCGGGCGCGTAAGATTCGGAAATCAACCGCTTCGTGGCGTCGATCTTGAACCACAGCAGCACGCCCAGAAACAGCAGGATCGCCATCGGAATAAACGGGGCGTTGTAGTTGCCGTACCGATTCACCAGATAACCGAACATCACCGACGAGATCACCGAGCCAATTTGCGCCGCGGTGTTCATCGCGCCAGTGACCGCGCCCGCGTATTTCCCGCCTATGTCCAGACACACGGCAAACACGATCGGCTGTTGGAATGTAATTCCGCCATAGATAAGCGACAGGAAAATCAGAGCCAAAAACCGCTGTTCGGTTACGAGGACCGCTACGGTAGACAACATCGCGCAGCCCAAACCCGCCAGGCCGATGGCGCGGCGGCCCCACTTCAGGCCGATTCTTCTCACCAGCGCATTACTCGCGATCCCGCCGCAACAGTTCGCGACCGCACCCACTAGAAAAGGCAGCGTCGACAGCAGCAAGTCATTTTCGCTGTAGCCGCGTCCCTTCACCAAGTAGGTATGGAACCACGATTGGAAGAAGAAATAGGCGTAGACGTAGCACGCGGCAACTCCCATGGCAGCCCACAGGTTCGCGGAGCGCAAGGCGATGCCCCAGGGCAGGCTGTGTTGCGCCTTCGGAATGAGGCCAGCGGTCTCCTCGAGTTCGGCCCGGCTCACGCCCGGTTTCTCGGCTGGCGAATCGCGAAACCACTTGTACCATACGATGCTCCAGGCCACGCCCAAAACGCCGAAGGCGTAGAACGAAGCTCGCCATCCGTAATGCACCTGGATCGGCACCACCAGCAAGGGAGCTATGGCGCCACCGATTTGGCTGGACATCAGGATGATTCCGAACCCGCGAGCGCGCTCCTCCGCGGGAAACCAGCGCGCGACTGCGACGGAGGCGTTCGGAAATGCACCCGCTTCGCCCATTCCGAACAAAAACCGGGTAGCCAGAAGCGGATAGTAACCGGTGACCGCGCCGGTCAGCGATGTGAACGCCGACCACCACAGGACGACTCTTGTGAGCACCCGGCGCGAGCCGATGCGATCTCCCAGGGCGCCGCTGGGGATTTCAAATACGGCGTAAGCGAAAGCGAACACACCCGTGACCCAACCCCAGCCGACCGGGCCGATGTGCAGGTCGGCCTGCATGCGCGGACCCGCCACCGATATACAAACGCGGTCGAGGTAGGTGATGACAAAGAGCAGGGAGAGAAGTCCCAGCACCCGATTCCGGTATTTCGTCTGATATTCCTCCCTGCTGATTAGGCGCCGAACGCGCTCGCAACCCGGAATTCGCTGCGTGGCGATGACAATGCACTCACGGTCTCTTCTTCGGCATAGGCTGTGACGGTACGATACAGTCCCTCACGCGGGTCGCGATGTACGACCAATCGGCGGGCAGCAATATCGACCACCCAGTATTCGATGATTCCCGCGCGGGCGTAGAGTTCGGCCTTGGTGGTCAGATCAAAGCCCAGGGTTGAGTCAGAGACCTCGACCACCAGGCGAAGGTCGCCCGGCCGCGGATTGGCATCCTGAAATTCGCGCGATGGCTTGGTGAGCACAATCAGGTCAGGTTCGGGTTCGTTAGTCGGATTATCCTCTGGAGCGACGTCGATTGGCGCTACCGGATTCACAAACTGTTGACCGAAGGTTCGCACCAACCAGGCTTGTACGGCGACAAGGGCATTCACGTGGAAACGCTTCTTGCCCGTCTTACTGATCAACTCTCCTTGGGCCAGTTCCAGGCGCTGCTGTTCCCACAGGCCGGAGGCTTCGAGCGCGGCGCATTCCGCGCGAGTCCAGCGCTTGCGAGGAGGATCCACGGGGACGGGGCGGTAGGGCCGGTCGGTGATGACTGTCGGCATCTGGATCAATTCTAGCTGGATTAAAGGGGACGGTCGAAAACGTATAATGATCGCGATGCGCCCGTGGCTCAGGGTTGGGAAACGGCTCGAAATTACCATCGCTATTATCGCCGTTGCCTGCTTCTTAGGGGGCGGAATCGTACTAACCGGGAATGCGCCTGGCGAAATACGCTGGATTGTATGGATAATCGTCGCGGGCTTTATCTTTCCTTTCTGTTTCGCTTCTTTCTTGGCCTTAAGTTGGTTGCGCCTGCGCCAGAACGCGTCTAATCCGGTGAAGAAGGCTGCAGCCCCGTCGGCCGGAGCCCGGGCTATGATGTACTTAATCCTGCTCTTGGTTACGGCGTTTTCGGTACTAAAACAAACGAGTATGTTTCGGGGACGACTGACGCTGGCGCAGATCTTTTTGTTGAACTTGGTTTTTTTGGCAGCGGTAGTGGCGCTAGCGGAATTTTCCAGCTGGCGTAAGCGGCGGTAAGGCGGATTGAAAAACGTATAATGGTCTCTATGGATACTGAGGCGCGCGCTGAAAAACGGCTTGCCTACGCTACGGGCATTTGCACGCTGGTTAGTTCCTCGTTTGGTTTCCTCTTCGCTACCCGCGCACCCAGCAACATACGCTGGATGATTTGGCCGCTAGGCGCCAGCATGTTCTTCTTCGGGATGGCGTTTCTATTGGTTGGTTGGTGGGCGCAAAGAAGTGCAGTTACCGGGACCGCGTGGGCTGCACAGCGAGAGAATCGGCTATTGGCCTATCTGGTTGCGGCGGTCATAACGGTCCCCTCTGCAACACTTCAGTCCAGTGCCGTTCCCGCTCCGTTCGGCAAGCTGCTTCTGTGGAATTTCGCGATCCTGGTGATTTTAATAGCCCTCGTGGAGTTCACCGAGTGGCGCAAACGGCGACCCGCCAGCGTCTAGAGCAAGCTCTCCGCCAGCTCTTCGAAATTCCGCGGCGTCACTAAGTGGAACCTCAGCGACAGGCGCGTGAAGCTGCGCAGCGCGCGAGTCAGAGCGTCGGTTGGGATTTCGGGGCTGGCGAGAAACATGCTGCCGGAAGAGATGCGGAAGGGGAGCACGCGCCACTCGCGTATGACGCGGCGGGGCAAAGCGCGGGCGATGTTGGTGTTGATCACCCAAGGTTCCAGGCGACCGGAGGGCAGGCTTTGTTGCAGGCTAAGCGCCTCGTACAGTTCGTCCTCCGTGATTACGCCGAGCAGCACCAGATGCTCACCCAGGCGCTTGCCCGCCGGTTGGGTGGCAACCGCGCGTAGCACATCGGATTCATCCGCGTAAGCCGAGCCGATCAGGATCTCGCCGAGCTTGCGCTTGTGCTCGATAAGCGCGCTGCGCGACGGGTAGGCATGTTCGGTTTTCACCCACACCAGTGGCTCATGGCGGATGCGGGCGCGCACATAGGAGCGCACGGCTCTCCAAGTGGCGATAGTGTTAATCCAATTGCCGCAGACCGAGCGCAGCGGCACGCCGAGCGCAAATCTAGGGCCATAAAGCCGCGCCGTGCAACTCATGCGCACCGTGGTCTGTACGATTTGGAAACCGAGCGTCGCGACGAGCAACACGGGATGCAACGAATATTTCGCGATGCCCCAGGGAGCGCCCGTGCTTCGGGCTGCCACCCAAGTGACGGCGCCGTAAAGAAAGACGAAATTGCTCAACAAGCTCAACGGGTGTCCGAGCAGGCCTTTGCGATCGCGCCAAAACCAGTAGATTTCGGGCAAGCTTCCGCGCCAGCCATGGCGCTCCCAGGATTGCAGGCCGATACCCAGGATCCAGCGAGAGCGCTGGCGGATGGCCGATCGCGCGGTGCGGGGAAAAAATTCACGCGTGGCCACCAGGGTAGCGCCGTGCTTAGCCACAGGCACGAACATCTGCCGGCAGGCGAGCTTGTGAAGGCGCAATCCGTTTTCGTAATCCTCGGTGAGACAGGCCGGCTCGAAGATGAGGTTGTGCTCGGCCAGGGCTAGCATTTCCAGAGCGCCGCGCGTGTAGCCCGTTCCCACGCCATTAGAGGGAATGAAACTCTTCATGAGCTGGCGGGCGGGCATGTCCTTCAATTGCCACTCGGCGAACTCGTCGCAATAAATGCCGTGGACCAGGTCGCGCAGCGGCGTGGGAAGCGGTAGCACGGGAATCTGCACCATATCGAAATCGTCTGCGCAGGAATTGATACGGGAGAAGGCCTCGGGATGAATCAGATCCTCGGCGTCGTGGGTAATGACGATGTCGAAGCGGGATTCGTGATGCTCCTCAAAGAGCAGCATGCGCTGATAAATCCAGTTGAGGCAGTCGGCTTTGGACGTCGGTCCGTTGTGCGGACAGACGGCAAGGTGGACGTGCCGGAACCGGCTTTCCAATTCTCGTATGGCGTCGAGTGTTGGGTCGTCGTTCGGATAGGCGCCAATAAAAAAGTGATAGTTAGTGAAGTTGATGGCGGAGACATTGTGCTCCACCATGCCACTGATAACGGCATGTTCGTGCCAGAGCGGAACAAAGACGGCAATGCGTTTTTCAGCGGGTGCCGGGTGCGGTAGCGCGGCGACGGGGACCGACTTCCTTACGGTCGCGGCTCGGAAGCGGTGCCTGAGCCAGGCCCACAGGCAGACGAGATCCAGCGTAAGGTCGTCCAGACCGCTAATAAGGATGACGAGCGCGAGAGGGAACAAACAACGGGCCACCCAGGCGTCACATTGGGCTTCCAGCTGTGCCACCAGGAGGAGCCACCCGGAGAGAAGAGCGGAAGTCACCCGGTATGGTAGTGGATCAGAAGGAGAAAGATCGCAAGATAACTTGAACCAGTAAGGCTTTCCTCACCGGACGGTCTTGGTGGCAGGTCAGTGTGTTACCGGTTCGGCGTTCGGATTCGGGCCGTGAAACAACTTGTGCTTCACGTCGGGCCAGAATTCTTTCAACACTTGCGAGGCGGCGTCAATGCCGATCTGCGACGCCAGTTTCTCCACGTTGTCCCCCACGTCGCGGGTGTCGGGATAGTAAGCGTTTGAAATCGCGGTCCCAGCGGCATTGCCCAGAAGTTCCGAGAAGTTGAAACGGGTGCCACCGGCGTCCGTTTTCGTGACGAAAACCCGTGTCGCGGCATAGAACGCCCTGGACCAGACGCCTCCGTATCCACGCCGAAAATAGCGCGGATCTTCGCGCAGCATGCTGGGGAATATACCCTCAGTCATCATGTTGCCGATGGCCTGGTCGGCATACGCGGTGCCGACGCGGCGGCCGTATCCGGCCCATCCCTGGCCGAATTCCGGGTGGGAGTTGTCGGCTTGTCCCCAGGCGGCGATTACCGCGGCCAAGCCCAACAGCGGATAGTCGAAGGAGTCCTTGGCTGCGATAGTGAATTTCTGCTTCGCCGTGATCGGCATGTAGACCGCAGTTGCATTGGCGGTCCGATAGTTGGGAAGTACGCCGAAAATGCGCTTGTCGGGAGGCGGGGGTTCGGTTTGGCCAGGCTGCTGAACGGGCGGTTGGGCAGGCGCAGGCTCTGGAGTTTGTGCGAAGGCAAAGCCTGAGGCTAGCAGAAGAACAAGCAAGGGCCGGAAGTAGGAAGTCATGAACAATGGTGAAGCGACCGAAACAGGCAGCGACCTGACTATATTGTACAAGGTTAACGATGCTTGACGCCCGGATTGGTTCCGGACTTTACGAAACGTTAACAACCTCCGCGACGGGGACTAGAATGAGCGTATAAGCGATCTCCCGCCGTTGTCGGATTTGGCCTCGAGGGTCGAACAAAACCGCCTTGAATTTCTTCGAACCGACTTGGAATTGTGTTTCACCTTCGCCGTGAGGGCAATGGCCGGGCGGCAGGCTAATTAGCCCGATCGAGGTCATAGGCAAGGCTGAAGCCTTGTTTCACCAGATTCAGGATCAGTGCCTGCACTTCAGCGCGCGAGTGTAGACGCCGCCGGGGACGTTGCACGTGCCATTGTAGACACCCGAGGCCTGTGGACGGGAATAACCGTCATTATCGTAGAAGCATGACGGTGCATATGATGGAGGACGAAGTTGCCCGGGACCTGCATAGCGTGTTGGAGAAGGTCCAGCAAGGCGTGGAAGTCATCATTGAACGAGACAATCTTCCGGTAGCCGTCCTGAAAGCACCCGTGGTAAAAGGCCGAATGATCTCGGAAGTGATCGCCGCCCTTGAGGCTAGCGGTGCGAATGCCGTTATAGACGATGACTTTGCTCGCGATATCGAGGAAGGTATTAAGGCACATCGCGACCCATGGAACCCGCCTTCCTGGGATTAGTGCTCGATTCGAGCGTTCTAGTCGCCGCCGAGCGAAGGAAGCTAACCACTCCTGAGGCGATCAAGCAAATTCGCAAAGTGATTAGCGACGTTCCTATTGTGATCTGCGCGTTGGCAGTGGCGGAACTCGCCACGGCATCTATCGTGCCGATACGCCGGAGCGTAGCCGCCAGCGGCGTCAGTTCCTCGACGAACTCAAAGCACAAGTCCCAATCCATCCGGTCACTGAGGCCACTGCGGAAATCATGGCGCGCGTAGGCGCGCAACAGGCTGCCAAGGGAATCACCGTTCCTATAGCGGATCTCATCATCGGAGCTTGCGCACTCGAACTCGGCTACTCGGTGGGAACAAGCAACATTCGCGATTTTGGCCATATCCCAGGCCTGAATCTCGTTCACCTCTAGCCGCGCACGCGACGCACGCTACGCTCCCCGCCTGGTCTCGCTATATTGGAAGCTCGGGTCTAATCCAAAGTCACATTCCATGCTCGTAGTCATGCAAGAAGGCGCTGAAGAAGCGCAAACACAGAACGTCATTGACCGCCTGGTGGCCATGGGCTTCATTGTCCACCGGTCATCCGGAATGATGCATACCGTGCTGGGCGGAGTGGGGCCGGTGGGCGACGTGGATCCCATTGAGTTCGAAGTCATGCCCGGCGTCAAGGAATGCCATCGCATTGTTTCGCCTTACAAGCTGGCCAGCCGGCATTTCAAACCCGCAGGCACGCGGATCAAGATCGGCGATGTCGAGATTGGTGGCGATCAGGTTGTCATCATGGCGGGACCATGCAGCGTCGAAAGCCGCGATCAGATCGATCAAGTGGCCCAGGCTGTGGCCGTCAGCGGCGCGAAAGTGCTGCGCGGCGGCGCGTTCAAGCCGCGATCTTCGCCTTATAGCTTTCAAGGCATGGGCGAAGAGGGCCTTAAGCTGCTGCGCGAGGCAGCCGACCGCAACAAGCTTCTGCTGGTGAGCGAGGTAATGGATCAGACCCAAATCCCGTTGCTCACCGAATACGTCGACATCTTGCAAGTAGGCGCCCGCAACATGCAAAATTACAACCTGTTGCGCGAGCTAGGACAGTCGCGCAAGCCGGTGCTGCTGAAGCGCGGCATCTCCGCCACCATTGAGGAGCTGCTGCTCAGCGCCGAGTATATTCTTTCCGGCGGCAACTACGATGTGATTCTATGCGAGCGCGGCATTCGAACCTTCGAGAATTCCACGCGCAATACCATGGACATCTCGGCGATTCCGGTGGTGAAAGCGCTGTCACACCTGCCGATCGTGGCCGATCCTTCGCACGCCACAGGGCGCCGCGACAAGGTGCTGGCCATGGCTCGCGCGGCCGTAGCTGCTGGGGCTGACGGTCTGCTAGTGGAAGTGCACCACGATCCCGATCACGCTTTGAGCGACGGCGCTCAATCGCTCTATCCGCGCCAGTTCGACGAATTGATGAACCAGCTGCGCATTATCGCCCCCGCGGTGGGGCGTTCGGTATAGGCGCCGATTCGATGGAAACGGTCGCAATCTTCGGCGTTGGACTCATCGGCGGATCCTTCGCCCTCGCGTTGCGCAAGGCCGGATTCACAGGTCGAATAATCGGAGTCCTGTCGGACCCAACGATCCAAACGGCCCTGGATGCCCGCGTCATCGATCAAGCGCTGCCGCCTCAACAGGCGGCCGGTCAAGCCGATCTGGTGTACCTGGCGCAACCAATCCACAAGATCATCGAGTGTCTGGAAGAACTCGACGCCTGGGTTCAGCCGGGCACTCTAATCACCGACGCGGGCAGCACGAAAGAGCTGATTGTCCAAACGGCTAATCAAAAGATTTCCCGCGGCCGTTTCCTGGGCGGCCATCCCATGGCCGGGCGTGAGCGCCGAGGAGTGGAAGCTGCCGATGCGGATCTGTTTCAAGGACGGCCCTACGTGCTTACTCCGCGTTCGCCAGCGGATCTGGACCATCCGGCCGCGCGAGATTTTCTCAATTGGATACCTCGCATGGGGTCGTTCCCCTTTATCCTGGATGCCCAAACCCACGATCAGACCGTCGCGTTCACCTCGCATCTTCCCCAAATTGCGTCCACCGCGCTGGCCGCGTTATTGGAAAACCGGCCGCAAACCCAAGCTCGCGTTTATGGACCGGGCTTGGTAGACAGCACGCGTTTGGCACTCAGCTCTTTCGATATTTGGGGGGATATTTTTGATACGAACCGCGACGCCATACGATTGGCTCTGGAAAGTTATATCGCCAAACTCGAAGAATTTCATACGGCGTTGGGTAGGCCGCGCCTTGGACTCCGAGTTGGAGTTCCCGATGGGGAGCACATACGACGCGATTTTGACGCTGGGGCGCGTTTTGCCGGCCGGCTTCGCGATCTGTCTTGACAAATCAATTGCATGCACGCGATTCAAGATCATTAACATTTTGTATGACAATTCACTTGACATTCGGACTATAATAATCAGGATCAATGAACTCTCAGCCAATCTCCATCGCTGCCGTCGTCCGTGGCGAATTGATCAACATGGACGGTGTCGCGAAATTTTCGCCTAACCGGCGCTTCGCAACCGTATACTCGGAAGGCAGTCCGTCGGACTCTCTTTTCTTTGTCGAGTCCGGCTTGGTGAAGGTCCTCAAGCGAGGTGACGACAATAAGGAAATCATCCTGCAAATTGTATCCCCCGGTGAGTTGTTTGGCGAACAGGCGCTGGGCACGGAACCTGCCCGTACTATGGCCGCCGAGGTGTTGCAAGAGGGCATAATTTACGTAATTCCGCGCGATTTGTTTTTGCGCGTCTGCGACGATCATCCGGAGTTGTGGCGTGAAATGTCCGGCCTGCTGACCGCGCGCAAGCGCCAACTTGAAAAGAAAATCGAGCTGCTGTGTTTGCGGGATGTCGAGTACCGAATTCTGTTCTACATGGCGGATCTCGCCAAGACCTTTGGCGCCAAATCGAACGCCTCGGAATATTCCATCCCGCTCTCGCAAGGCGAGCTCGCAAGCCTGATTGGCGCCACCCGTGAGACCACGTCCACCACTCTCAATGCCCTGGCGCGGCGCGGGATCATCCGACTGGGACGCCGCCAGTTGATCGTTCCGTCCATCGACGGTGTGCTCGAAGCGGCCAATCAACGAAGCCAGGCCGCGAAAGTATCGTAGTCGGTCGGGCGTTACACCTGTGCCAGGGCCGCACACCCCATCGATGTCGAAGGCCAATAGTTCCAGACAGTTAAACCTGGAACTTCGATTGCCATTGTGTCCCGCCATGAAGCTGGTTCTGATTCCGGCGTTGGCCGCCTGTACGCTTCTCGGGCAATCCCTTTCGCCTGGGGGCGGTTCGACGGATGAAACTAGCGCCTCCGATCTGAACGTCAATTCCCGCTACACCGTCGAGAGCATCAATTTTATTGACCAACGGGATTACAAACTCAGCACTTCGGCTTTGGACGAGATCCGGCGCCTGGTGGGCGCCAAAGTCGACACCGAAGCTTTGGATCGCTTGGTGCAACGACTCCGGGGGGAGCTTCGCGCGCATGAAGTGACCTTCAAGCTGACGCGCGGCGCGGCGCCGGAAGCTGTCAGGGTACTTATTCACGTGGACCGTGCCGCCGGCGCCGTGGACGCCTCCGTTCCAAAGCTGATTTACAACTCGCAGCTTGGGTTTACCGGAATTGGACAAGTGGCCACAACACTAGGTTCCAACACGCTGACTTTCCAAATGCTGCGCGATAGCGACTCTTTAATCGAGACTGCGTCCGGCATACAGGCAAAATATGACCGGCTGTCGCTGGCCAGCGGACGCATCCGCCTGGGCTTTGAGTTCGATGCGTATGAGAATCAATATGACCCGTCGACGATTGCCGCGCTGGATTCTACTTCGCGACCTTCTTCCCAGTCTTTCAACATTGGGGCTGGCGCTTATGGTTCCCGTCTGAATTATGAGCCCAGAGCCACTTTTGTTTTAGCCGCGCCTTTGACGCTAAGCGTTGCGTTCAGCTTCGAGGAATTGAGAAATCTCCCTTCGGCCGCACGTTCGGAATCGGCCAACGCGATGGTCGATACGCTGCGCTATCGTCAGCGCTGGACCGGTTCCACTGGCGACAAACAGGAGTTGGACGCAGGGTACAGCCTTCGCGCCGCCACCGCACTGCTGGGCTCAAACCTTGGGTACACACGCCATCTCGCGCATGCCCGCTACAGCTATTCACGCGATGCGCAGTCCATTGAAGTTGCTATTGCCGCCGGCGCCATCTACGGCCAAGCACCTCTGTTTGAGCGTTTTGCGCTGGGCGACAGCGCTATGCTGCTAGGCTGGAACAAGTACAAGTTGGATCCTGTCGGTGGAAACCGGCTGGCATACGGGTCCGTCACATATGGTTATCACATCATGCGCGTTTTCTACGATGCCGGATCGGTCTGGGAGCAGGGCAAGCAACCTGAGGCGAGACACTCCGTAGGTATCGGAGTATCCAGCGGCCTGGGCGTTCTTGAGAAGGGCGCTTTCTTGCTGGCGCTGGCCTTTCCTCTCCAGGATAGCCACGTCATTCCGGTACTGATCGCGGGAATGAATTTTTGATACCACTCCCTCACGGTCGCGGCTCAGTAAAGATGTCGCAGGCGGTCCTAGCCCTTTTCCTTTCGATGGAACTCGGTGCGATAACGGTGTCGTCGCAGGGCCTGATGCCTCGCCATGTATCGGGCGAGATCCGGGTAACTGCCCCAAATCTGCATTTTCTGACTGGCGCTTCGCTGTCGCGGCTGCGCGATGGCGCAGCGGTCCCATTCGATTTTCAGCTCGTCGTCACGGCGGGATCCAAGGGCAACGTCGTGGCTCGCGCCCTGGAACGATTCACCATTAGCTACGACGTGTGGGAAGAGAAGTTTTCAGTTGTGCGGGTGCGTGATTTTCGCCGCTCGGGTATGCGCCTTTCGGCCGGGAGCGCCGAATCCTGGTGCCTGGACAATATTTTTGTTCCCGCCGCCAGCCTGCCCTCGGGCCAGCAACTCTGGGCGCGTCTGGAAATCCGCAGCGTGGAATCCAAGGAGCTTCTAGCTCCCGCTTCGGGCATCAATCTGGCGACTCTGATCGAAATCTTCAGCCGGCCTTCGCGCCCGCAGCAGGACCATTGGTCGCTGGAATCGGCGCCCTTCCAATTAGCAACGTTAAAGCAATGAACACTCTGCGCAGCCGGCTGATCCTGGTCTTTGTGGCCGCGACTCTCGCGCCGCTATGCGTGATCGGATGGCTTTCGGTGCGTCTGCTGAACTATAGTCTCGCGCTTGCGCCCACTGCGGAGCTCGATCAAGTTTCGCGATCGCTAGAGAAGACCGGACATGAGCTGTACCGCCGTGCCTGCGAATCGTTGAAGCAAGACGCGCTGATTTTGAAACGCGTTCGTCCGCAAGAATTCACTGCAGCCAGCCGCACCAGCTGGCCGCCCGCGGTACAGGAGTTTTTCTCGAGCGGCGAAGCGGAAAACTTCATCCTGACCGGCAAGCAGGGCGATCACATTGAATATCTGGTCCGGCGAGGAGACGGCGTCGCTATGTATTCCGGGTCTCTCAATGGCGTCGCGATGCAGCAACTTTCCGATCAATATACCGGAGCGCGCGCAATGGTCGCCGCGGCCGGGACGCATAATTGGCGCCGAGGGTTCACCTATACTTACCTGCTGCTCGCCGCCGTGATTTGGCTGCTGACATTTCTCGCGCTGCTCTACTTCGCCCAACGAATCAGCCATCCGATCCAGGAGCTGACCAAGGGACTTTCGGAGGTTGCGGCGGGCCACATGGATTATCGGGTACCCCAGGAACGCCGCACATGGAGCAAAGACGAAATAGGGTCGGCTGTGCGAGCCTTCAACAACATGGCCGAAGAGCTGAAACAATCGCAGGAGCGCCTTGTTTATGTCACGCGACTCGAAAGCTGGCAAGCGCTGGCCCGCAAGATGGCGCACGAAGTGAAAAATTCTCTTACGCCTATCCGCCTCACCATGGAAGAGATCGCGGTAAGGCAATCCGGATCGGGCGGCGAATTCTACGAGCAGGCCGCGCAAATCGTGGTTGACGAAGTGGTCAGCCTGGAGCGGCGCGTTCGAGCGTTCTCGGAATTTTCAGCCGAGCCGCCTGTTTCGCCCAAGGCGATCGACATCAATTCCCTGCTCGAAGAACGCATCGCATTCTTGCGCACGGCGCATCCCGAGGTGCTTTACAACACGCGGCTGGCGGCGGATCACCCGCGAGTTTTTGCCGACGAAGATCTGGTCAAGGGGCTGCTCACCAATCTGCTAGAAAACGCTGCCCAGGCAGTGAGCCCCGGCGGAATAGTGCTCGGCGTAACCATCAGCGCGGGGGACAAGATTACAATCGAAGTCCACGACTCGGGCCCGGGTGTCAGCCCGCAAGCGCGCAGTTCGCTGTTTCAGCCATCGATTTCCTTTAAGCGCGGCGGCATGGGCCTGGGACTGTCCATCGCGCGCAAGAGCGCTCTGCTGGCAGGCGGAGATATTCTGCTCGTTCCGGGCGAGCTCGGAGGAGCAGCCTTCCGCGTGTTGCTTCCGATAGCGTAAGCGGCGGCTCCCCGACATGGCCGCGAAACGCATTCTGGTTCTGGACGACGAGCCTAACATCGGCGCATCCCTGCGATTGATCCTGGAGCGCGAAGGTTACTCCGTCACACTGGCGCGAAGCATCGCCGAAGCCAAGCCCGCAGCCGAACGCGCCGACCTGCTGCTGCTCGACGTCCGGCTCCCAGATGGAAGCGGCATCGAATTCCTGCGGCACCTGCGCGAGCGGGAGGTCATGACGCCCGCCGTCATGATCTCCGGCCACGGCACCATCGCCGAAGCAGTCGAGGCGACCCGCGCCGGCGCTTTCGATTTCCTGGAAAAACCCCTGGGCCGCGACAAAGTTCTTCTGTCGCTCAAGAATGCGCTGGAACAGGTCAGCTTGCGGCGCGAGAACGAACGGCTGCGCGAACTGGTGGCCTCCAGTACCAAAATGATCGGAGCCAGCCCGGCTTTCGTTCGGGTGGTGGAACAAGCCAGCATGGCCGCGCGCTCCGACGCCCGGATACTGATCATGGGCGAATCGGGCACCGGCAAAGAACTGCTGGCCGCCCACATTCATCACGAAAGTCCGTTCGCCAACGGCCCCTTCGTGAAAGTGAACTGCGCCGCTATTCCTTCGGACCTGCTGGAAAGCGAACTGTTCGGCCATGAGAAGGGCGCATTCACGGGCGCGATCTCCGCGCGCAAAGGCAAGTTCGAGCTGGCCGATGGCGGCACCATATTCCTGGACGAAGTCGGCGATCTGCACGCCGCTTCGCAAGCCAAGCTGCTGCGCGTTCTGCAGGAGGGTGAATTTCATCGCGTGGGAGGCGAACAGCCCATTCGGGTGGCAGTTCGCGTGGTTTCGGCCACTAATCGCAATCTTACGGACCTGGTGGCGCAGCAAAAGTTCAGGGAAGACTTGTACTATCGCCTCTGCGTGGTGCCGATCCGCGTGCCCTCGCTGCGAGAGCGGCCGCAGGATATTGTCGCCATGGCGGATTACTTCCTGGACGATTTCTGTCTTCGTAACAATTTTCATTCCAAGCAGATCGAAACAGAGACCTACGAAATCCTTGAATGTTACGGCTGGCCAGGCAACGCGCGCGAACTCCGCAATATCATCGAGCGTATGGCGATTTTGACGCCCGGCAATCTGCTGACGCCCGATTCGGTGCCGGTGGAGATCCGGCTGGCTGGCGAAGCTGGTCCTCGCTCTAATATCAAAGAAGCGCGCGCGTCGGCTGAGCGCGAGCACATCCTGCGGGCGCTGGAAGAGACCAGTTGGAACGTGTCCGGAGCGGCGCGGGCGCTCGGGATGGAGCGGACGAATCTCCACAAACGCATTCGAGCTCTGGGGTTAAGCCGCACAAAATAAATCTATCCCGATCCCCACGACATTAGTCCAAAAAGCAGGAACGCCGCCGCAGCCACCAACTGCGCGATCACTAATCCCGCCCGTTGCCCGAGCAACCAGCGGTTGATCCCCAGCAGCAGGAAACCGCCGGCGATCGTGAAATACCACCAGGCGAACATGCGTGTGCGCAGAGGGTTCTTCACGAATGTAGGAAGCCCCCAATCGCATGAAACCAGACGCATTTCCCCCTTGCGAAACCCAACGGATCGTGTGATATCATGGTCCAGTTTTATCTTAAACTGTGCGCAGTCGCACAGGCATCAGAGCTAGGAGAATGTAGCAGTGAGAGAAAAAGGGACTGTAAAGTGGTTTAACGCCGCCAAGGGTTATGGCTTCATCCAGCGCTCTAACGGCGAAGATGTATTCGTTCACTTCAGTGCAATCCAGATGAACGGCTATCGCACTTTGGAAGAAGGTTTGGAGGTGGAGTTCGAGGTGAAGCGGGGCCCCAAGGGACTGCAGGCCGAGAATGTTATGAAACCCTAACTGGGTCTTCCGTAAAATTTTTGGAAGAGGGCCGTCGGAGGAGACGGCCCTTTCTGTTTCTGTGTGAACTCATTATTACTCACGCACGGCGCTGGATCCAACCGCAACGCTCCCTTGCTGGTGGCGCTCGCGAATGCGTTTTCCGGGGTGGGCGTCGAGGTAGTCCGCTACGATTTGGCGTTTCGGCAAGAGCGTCCGAAGGGACCGCCGAGGCCTGGTGACGCGGCGCGCGATCGGGAAGGGATTCGTCAGCAGATCTTGAAGGTGCGCGAGAAAAATGCTCAGCAAGTCTGGCTCGGAGGAGTGTCCTACGGCGGCCGGCAATCCAGCATGCTAGCGGCCGAGGCGCCCGGTCTTGTGGATCGATTGCTGTTGCTCTCCTATCCGCTGCATGCTCCGGGGAAGCCGGAAAAATTGCGGACGGAACATTTTCCGAGATTGACTGCGCCAACTCTGTTCGTGCATGGCTCGCGGGATCCGTTTGGCTCGCTGGATGAAATGCGGCGCGCTCTTCGGCTGATTACGGCGCCCGTCAAGTTAATGGAGGTCGAAGGCGTGGGCCACGATCTCGGACGTAACCATGCGGCGCTGGCGGACAAGATTGCGGCTGCTTTCTTAGAACTTCATTCTTAGAACTCGACGGCCAGCAGCACCAGTCCGATCCACAATGAATCGGCCAGCAAAAGGTGCGTGATCTGCATCCAGACGGGCGCGAGCAGGATCACATTGATCGCGCCGGCGGCAAGTTGCGCGAGGGCGAGGATCAAAACATAAATCGCGAGTTTCGATGGACGCGTTCGTAGTACTACGATGCTTGCGGCTGCGAAGTACAGAGCCCCTGCAATCGCGAACACGGGATGCAGGACGCGGAGGCGCAACAATAAACTCGCGCCGCCCGAGAGATCCTGGCGCAAGCCTTGTGCCAGCGATGTCGCGGGGAATAATGTGTCGCCCAGGGCAGCGATGGCGCCCGTTACGGTGACCAGCATCGCGATGGGCAGCGCGGCTATCACCAGGGGCGAACGGCGTCCCCAGCGATGCGTCTCGCGCGAAAACCAGGCAGTCAAGGCCAGCGCACCTAACAACAGCAGCGTGTTCACCAAGTGCAGCGATAAGTAGGACGCGCGTCCGGCGGATTGATCCTTGTCGACATAGTTGAACAGCACTAAGCCCGCGCCCAGCAGCGCTTCGGTAATCAGAAAGACGAACGATGCCAGTGACGTCGCGCGGACCCGGCTGCCTCGCCGAAAGCTCACCCGGCTCCATAGCCAGAGCGCGACGACTGCCGCTAAAGCCACGCCGCTCATGGCTCGATGCGTGAACTCGATAATGGTCTCGATGCGAGGCGCGACAGGAACTACTTCGCCGTTGCACAGCGGCCAATGGCTTCCGCATCCGGCACCCGATCCGCTGGCTCGAACAAATGCGCCCCACAGGACCACAAGCACGTTCCATCCCAGCACCCCCCAGGCGAAGACCTCGAAATTTGCGGTGCGGGTGGGAGCCGGGGATGAGATGGTGGCGGCCAATTTCCATCTTACTGCCAATCTCCGATCTAACAACCCTGTTAAAATCGTGGGTCGAAGCCGTAAATGCAATTGCTGCGCGATTCTCTGTTGCCCGCGATTCTGTTTTGCATCCTCAACGGGAGCGGCGTGGCACAGAACCCGAAGCCCAATCCTGACGACGGCTACAATCCCGTTGTCGCGCCCCAGAGCAAAAAGAAGAAGGGCGATGAGATAACTCAGACTTTGCCTCCGTCACCGGAATTGCCGGCGGCCGTCACCGCCGAGACTGCGCGCCTGGCCTATCAGGTGTCGCCGCTGTCGTCGAAAGGTCTGCTTTCGCAGCAGACGCGCGATGCGTTGAAGGCCTTGCTGCGGCAGAATCGCGGACCCATCGTGAAACTGCGAGCGTTCGTCGCAGGCTCGGGCGATCTGCGGCGCGTGGGGGAAATTGCGGGCGAAATGTTCCTGGAAAAACATTTGCCGCTGCCGGCTCTCAGCGTGGCGCAAGTAGGCGCACTGCCTTTGGAGGGCGCGCAGGTCGTGATTGAAGCCACCTCAGTGGATCGGAAAGCGGTGAATCCATCGGGTCTTGCCTTCGTCGCCGTGCAGCCGGCGTCGAGTGTGGCCGATTCACTCGCGAAACTGAAGAGCGTACTAGCAACCGCCGGCATGCAACCCTCTGAAGCTCTGCTGATCACGTGTTTCGTCAGCTCTTTGGAGGATCAGCGCGACGTGCAACACACCATGGGCGCGGAGTTCCCGGGCGCTGCGCTCGACTATGTGCAAAAGCAACGCGCACCGGTAGGTCCCGCCGCTGCTTGCGAGGCCACGGCGCGCTTGGCGAAACCGGCGTCCTTAAGCAATTCGGAAATGGCGGTGGTCACGGGCCCGCAAGTAGTAATCACCGGAACCCAGCTCGCGTTCGGAAATCACGACGCCGATTTTAAACTGGCCTATGAACGGCTGGAGAAAACGCTAGCCGCGTCAAAGACCAGCTTCGATCGCGTTGTGATGGCCCATCTCTACGTGACAACGAGCGGATTATCCAGCCGTATTCTGAGCTTTCAATCGGGCCGAGCGACCTCCAGCAACACTCCGGCGATTACGCTGGTCCCGCTTGAATCACTGCCCTCGCTGGATGCGCAGTTTGGGATCGACGTGATCGCGGTCCCGGACTCGGGGGCGGCACGTTAGCTTGATTTTTACGCGCCGACTTTTCGTTGCATCTCTAGCCAGCGCGAGTGCTTGCCTCGCCGCCGACAAGGCACAGACCTATCCGTCGGAGATCAAGCGCTACGCCGACGAAGCCACTGAGTTCAACGTCTTTCGCTTGACCGACCCCGCCCATGCCAGTTGGCTGCCGGCTGCTTATAACCGTGCGATCTCAAAGAAAACCGAGTTCCTGATTCATTCAAGCGACCGCTCAGGATCGCAGCAAGGGTATCGGTTGGATCTGAAAAGCGGGCAATCGCGGGTTTTGACCGAAGCCGCGGATTTAGTCGCCGGTTCGCTGACGCTCGCCCCCGATGAGCACGAGTTCGCTTATCTGGCAGGCCAGCTGCTCTACATGGGACGCACCAACGGTATGCACGCGCGCGAGGTCTACCGGGCGGAGGAGGGGTTTCAGTTCGGAAGCGGTTTTAGCCTTTCTGAAGATGGCCTGGTGGCCATGTTGATCGAGCAAAAGTTGGGATTGAGCCGCCTGCGTCTGATCACCATGCGGACCGGCGCGGCCACGACACTGGTGGAATCGAACGAGCCGTTATCCGATCCGCAGCCACGCCCGAAACGTGCTGGTTTGCTTTACCGGAAAGCAGACGCATTATGGGCCGTCAACTACGACGCCGCGCAAAACCACAAACTCCGGATAGCAGCGGGCGGCCTAGGGACAGCGCTATGGTCAGGCGATGGAAAAACTGTCGACTACTTGAACTTCCCCGTGGACCGGAAGCAACTCAACAATATTCGGGAGTTCACCCCCGATACAAATGACGATCAATTTGTTTCGGCCACCAGCCAGTTCGCTTCCTTTAACCACAATGCCGACACCAGCGTATTGGTGGGCGCAAGCGGCAGTAAAGCTTCACCGTACCTGTTGCTGCTGGTCCGGTCCGTCAAACGTGAGCTTACTCTGTGCCAGCATCGCGCCAGCGATCCAAGGCAGGTGACGGCATTTTTTTCTCCCAATAGCCAACGAGTGATCTTTCAGAGCGATCGCGACGGGAAGATGGCGATTTATTCGATTGCGGTCGACCGGTTGGTGGAAGAAACCGAAGCCGAAGCGCCCTGATCGAAAAGCTTTGCGAAAGCCTCGCGCGTCTTGCGGATATCGTGGCTCGCCTCCATTTTCTTTCGTCCCTCCGCGCCCATGGCTTCGAGGAGTTCGGGCCGATCGATAAGCGTGTTGATGGCCTGGGCGAATTCCGCCGGATTGGGCCTGTCGATCAACATGCCACAGCTCGAATCCAGAACTTCGGGAATCGCCCCGACGTTGGACGCTACCACCGGGCGGCCGCAGGCGAGCGCCTCAAGGACCACCAGCGGTACGCCCTCGCTGCGCGACGTTAGGATAACGATGTCAGAAGCCGCGTACAGTGGCGCAAGATCATCCACTTGTCCTCGGAAGTCGAACAGCGCTTCGAACTCGAGTTTCTTCACGCGGCGCTGGAAGCTTTCTTTCTCTGGCCCGTCCCCGGCAATGGTGAATCGAAAATCACGTTGCGGACGAAGCTTCGATAGTACATTGGCGATATCGGCCACTAGCAGCGGACGTTTGACGGGATCGAGTCGCGCGGCAAACAGAATGGTCTTGGTGGAATGAGCAGCGGGCGGCGCTTGCCGGAAACGCATCAGATCTACCCCGTTAGGCACCAGCGAGATCTTCTCTTCGGGTACCCCTACCGCGAGCAATCGATTCCGAACAGCTTCCGACATCGCCACGCGCCGGTCGATCTCCGATGCAACTCCGGCTGTAGATCCGATCTGGTCCCAGGCCTCGTCAACCGAATGAATTACATCCACGATCTTGATTTCCGGCAGCAGCTTCTTGATGTGCGGAATTGCCGCGTAACCATAGAGGCTGTTTTGTACGACCAGGTAATCACATCGCCAATTTGAGATTACCGAGCAAAGACCGGCGATCATCCGCTCGGGCGGGATTACTTGCGCCAAGTCGTAGCTATGCTCGACGCCATCCGCCCATTTC
>Ga0302326_10009776_pt1 | contig 20880 bp, 14 predicted proteins | sample Palsa_T0_3_FD_202264 | JGI IMG/M metagenome (GOLD analysis project Ga0302326, IMG submission 202264) | Peat permafrost microbial communities from Stordalen Mire near Abisko, Sweden - Palsa_T0_3 | ecosystem: Environmental > Terrestrial > Soil > Palsa > Peat permafrost | place: Sweden: Abisko...
CCAGGCAGAGCGGATGCTGTCGGGTGCAGGCCAAGTCGTAGCCCTAAGTCCCAAAGCCTTAGATCTTCTGATCGCGCTGGTCACCAAAGCCGGCCGGGTCGTCGATAAAGAAGAGCTGATGCGGGAAGTCTGGCCCGACACTTTCGTCGAAGAAAACAATCTCACCGTCAACATATCCGCGCTGCGGAGGGCGCCAGGCAGTGCATCTTCGGATCAAGACTATATCCAAACGGTGCCGCGCAGGGGCTACCGTTTTGTAGCGAGCGTGCGCCAGGCTGCAGAATCGGCACTGCTTGCTCCGGGAGGGACAGCGAAGCCGACCAATGGCTATGCCTTCTTCGGGCTCACACGCCGTTAGGTGGCGTTTACCTTACAGGAGATTTACCCCCAGCGGTCACGACTGTCGTAGAGGTTCTTTCAGACAAAGGTCAAAAGACCACGGCTACGCTCGCTGCCCCCTGGTATCTTTATCCTCACGAAGTCCTGGGGAGGACAGCCGATCTTCGCGACTTCTTAACCACAATCCGCTACTTCAAACTTGCCTTTAGCCTTATGGCCCCTGTGCGGCTTCACCCTGAGGAACTGTGCCCTACGACCGAGGATACCGGCGCAACTCCATCGGGAGATTCGGAAATTGCCGCTTCAGACTAGACCAAACAAGTTGCTCAGGGAACAGTGATCTTGTTTTGCTGTGACGCGCTGGCAGCCACAGACTGCGTAACGCCCATCACAGTCACAGCTCCGGTGGCTGCGTGCGCGACGCCTGGAGGAACCCAGAAAACATAATTCCCCGCATTGTTAGTCGAGGTTCTGTACGTTTTTCCAGCGATGGAGAGTGTGACAGGTTGATGCCTCACAGTGTTTCCGGTCTTAGAAACGACTGAGCCCTGGGCGAGGATGGACATCTGGGCGGAACCCAACTGCGTAGGAACGAACAAAAATGAGCCAAACAAGTTGTCCCAGAAAACGAGCATTTCGGTTGGTCCCGTGTAGCCGGGAGAAGGACACTGAATGGTTACGGCGGCGGTCTGACTGGAATCAGTCGTGTCGTCTAAGGTGGTTGTGGTTTCCCATGTCCACTTCTGGTCGGAACTTGCGCCCAGCTTGAGCCAACCGCCCAGGGTTCCGGAGATCGACTCGGCCAGGCTCACTGAGTAATCGACCTTCGCCGATTTTCCTGTATCGGTTTGTAAATCGTTTTTGAGGGTCAGTGTCGAGGTGGTACAGCTACAAACACCCTTGTTGCACTCGGTTGTCGAATCGGGTGGCTCATAGGGAAAATTTTGGACCGTGGGAGCGTAGCGACTCGCATCAACGGTCGTTGAGCCATTCGCGAAAGGGTCTAGCGATAGTAGAGTGTTAATGTCATCACTTGTGAAGTTGAGGCGTGTGAGCGTGGCGCTTACGGTCGGATTCGTCTGCGGGTTTTTCAGTGCGCCCACCGAAACAAGGAGTGGCGTGGGACCATTTCCAGTCGCAGGATTTATCCCGAAATACCAATTCAGGCTGGACGGCGGCGTACAATCGCCAGATTGAGAGAAGGTGGGAGCTCGCTGTACCGCGAGGGCTGGATTTACCAGCAGCACAAACTGATCTTGGTCATGATCCACTCCGTCGGCGTTGCCTGTCACTTTCATATCGCTCGTCTGTGATTTTGAGATTGTTGTACTGTTCGAATCGGTAGAAGTATTGGAGTAACCGGTGCTGGCGCTCCCACCGAAGGTTGATGCTTTGGCGTCCTTGCCGAAGACGCTGGCGCTCACCGTGAAATCAACGGCAAAGGTGTTCGACTTGCTGATTGAGGCCTTAGTTCCCATCGTGCTCCCGCTGCCGTAATCAGCGCTGCTGAATGTATTGCAGTTCAAAGCTGCTGTACTGGTGCATCCGGGCGGCGCATAGAGCAAGGCCAAGACATAATACCTCGGGAAAATCGTATCTACGGCGGCTACGCATTTCTTGCATGCCGTCTCGCACTGCGACACGCATTTTGCGTAGAGCTTGGGGTTGTCGATGTCTTGCGCGATACACGCGGTTTTGGTGCAAGTAAACGCGCATGATGGTTGGCCCCACAAAATTAAAGGCCGCACGACCAGCGAAATCAAGAGAAGCTTAGAAACTAGCATGAACCCTCCGGTTGAAAGCCGTCCGGATTGGAGTTTGGTTGCCGTGAGCAAGGTTGCGACGCTCAAGGGCGAAGTTTTGACGGGTTGCATGGATCTCCTTTTCCAATAGTTCGGACTAATGCCGACCTTAACCCAACATGCAAAAGACCGCAGGCAAGCGCCATAATTTGCATTGGCCGTTCGCGACGGGTTAGAATCTATCGAACAGTTCAGATGGTAGTGGAAGATGGGAAAGGAAGTCCTTAGCGACCTGCTAAGAAGTTGCTAAGAATTTCCTGGCTTCGATATCGTCATGAATGCACGGGGATACGGTATCTACGAGTTCGGGCCTTTCCGGTTGGACCAGGCAGAGCGGATGCTGTCGGGTGCAGGCCAAGTCGTAGCCCTAAGTCCCAAAGCCTTGGATCTTCTGATCGCGCTGGTCACCAAAGCCGGCCGGGTCGTCGATAAAGAAGAGCTGATGCGGGAAGTCTGGCCTGACACCTTCGTCGAAGAAAACAATCTCACCGTCAACATATCCGCACTGCGGAGGGCGTTAGGCAGTGTATCTTCGGATCAAGACTATATCCAAACGGCGCCGCGCAGGGGCTACCGTTTTGTAGCGCGCGTGCGCCAGGCTGCAGAATCGGCGCCGCTTGCTCCGGGAGGGACAGCGTCCGCCGAAACCGATTCGGAAGTTCTGGTGGGCCGTGAACCCGAACTACACATATTGGAGAGCTTCCTGCGCGATGCCGTAGAAGGAGCCGGGCGGATGATCTTCATCACCGGTGAGCCCGGAATCGGCAAGACAGCTCTATCCAACGCCTTCTTGCGCCACGTGCGATCCCGGTTGCCCGTTGCGGCGATCTGCCGGGGCCGCTGCCTGGAACAGTACGGAGCGAGCGAACCCTATCTACCCGTGCTTGATGCACTCTCTAATCTCCTTTCCGGAACCGCCGGCAAACTCGTAGCCGACGTGCTTCGTTCTCGCGCACCGACCTGGTGCCTGCAATTCCCGGCCGTTTTTGGCTCCGCTGACGGGCTCGAGCGCCTCTATCGTGAGACTGTCGGCGCTACCAAAGAACGTATGTTGCGCGAACTGGTAGATGCATTAGGCACACTGGCGTCCGCCGCGCCGGTAGTGCTCCACTTCGAGGACCTTCATTGGGCGGACCCTTCAAGCATAGATCTGCTGCGGCGTCTCTGTCAGGACACGGAAAAGCAGCGGCTACTGGTGACCGGGACCTTCCGCCCAGCGGACGTCGAGCGCAGCAATTACCCGCTCAAGATTTTCCTGCTGGAGATGCAGGCGCACAAACAATGTGAGGAGATTGCGCTGGGGTTGCTTACCCAGCCGCATCTGGTGACCTATCTGGACACCCGCTTCGCTCCCAATCGATTCGATCCGGAACTCGCAGCTTTGATCCACCGCAAGACTGAAGGCCAGCCCTTATTTGCGACGAGTCTGATACAGTTCCTCGTCGAACGCGGGGACATCGCCCGGGAGGGCGACTACTGGATGCTTACCCGGCTCCTGTCCGAATTGGACCTGGAGGCACCGGTGAATGTCCGCAAAATGATCCGGAAAAAGGTCGATGCCCTCGATTCGGAGGATCGGCGCGCGATGGAGTACGCCAGCATTCAGGGCGAGGAGTTCACCTCCGTGGTGCTTGCTGGCCTGCTGGAAGTGGACGAACTGGGCCTTGAGGAACGTCTCGATCGCCTGGACAAAATTCATCGTCTCATCCAGACGTTGGGAGAAGAGGAACTGCCCGACGGAACATTCACCACGCGCTATCGGTTTGCGCACGTACTTTATCAGAACGACCTCTACCAGGATCTAGTGAACAAGCGTAGAGTGTTGCTGCACCGCCAAACAGGTGATCTATTGATCCGGTATTGCGGTGATCAGGCGCCGCGGTTCGCCACACAGTTCGCCATGCACTTCGAGCGTGGACGGAACTTCGCGCGTACAGTCGAATTCCTCATCCACGCCGGAGACCATGGCAGGCAAATCAATGCCAACGACAAGGCCGTGGACCACTACAGTCGTGCTCTTAGTTTTGTCCCCAGGATGTCGCCCGATGAGCAGGCATCAAGGCTTTTTGCGATCTATCAGAAACGGGGCGCCGCTTACCTTGCGACGAGCCAATTCGACCAGGCAGTTAAAGACTTTACCAGCATGCTGGATCAAGCGCGCGCAATGAACGACCGCACCAGGGAGCACAGTGCCCTGAATGCTCTCGCCGAAGTCTATTTCTATTCGCATCGTCTGGATGAGCTGGAGGAGTGTGCGGGTGAGGCTCTGCGCATTGCCCGATACCTGGGAGACGACCGCCTGCGAGTGGAGACTATGGTTTTCATCGCGATGAGGCAAGACATCGTAGGTGAACTCGGACAAGCCAAATGCAATCTCGACGATACCATCCGAGTCGCGAGAGCACTCGACTTCAGGAGGGCGCTCCTTGACGCGCTAGCCTGGCGCGGCCAGTTGCACTTCTTCCAGTCTGAATACGAATGTGCTCAAGAGGTTCTCCGGGAAGCCCTGGACCTTGCCGCAGAGCTACGTCACGGGCCTCTTTTTCTTCAGGCGCAGTTTTTCCTCGGTCTGAGCCTGGGGAACATGGGCAGGTTTTCGGAAGCGTTAGCCGTGCTTAAAGGAGCAACAGCCCTGGCCCGGCTGAACGGCGACCAGTACTGGCAGGCGAAGATCCCCAACTGCATCGCATGGATCTACCGCGAGTTGGAGGACTTTCACCAGGCATTGAAGTACGACCTGGAGGGTTTGACAGTCGCCCGAGCCAGCAAGGTGAGAGAAGCTGAAACCAACTCACTCATCAACTTGGGCTGTGATCTTACACACGCCGCCGACGCCGAAAAGACACTGGAGTCGTTCGGTGGGGCTGCGGCGATTCTTGAATCAGACGTCTGGTGCCGGTGGCGTTTCACGCTCAGGCTGCATGCCGGCTTTGCCGCGCATCATCTTTCGCGGAGAGAGCTGGACAAGGCTGCGGCGTATGCAAGGCTGCTACTCGAGTCCGCGACTCGCTATGAGGCCCGAAAGTATGTCGCCCTCGCGCATAAGCTGCTGGCCGAGGCCGCTTGCGAGCGGCATGCTTTCGCTGAAGCGGAAGATCATTTAAACGCTGCGCTCACGCAATTGGCCGGCTACCCCGTCCCCATCCTCATGTGGAGGATTAGTTCTATGCTTGGACGTGTGCGTTTGCAGCGAGGCGACGGTTCGGCGGCCGAAGCCTTTGAAAGAGCCTCGACGATCGTTCAGATGATCGCATCAAACGTAGATGACGAGAAGCTTCGCACATCGTTTCTGGCCGCGCCTGCCGTACAGGAGGTGTTTGTGAGGGGGAGGACGTTCCACCCCGCGTAGAGAATGGGACGCCTCTAAGCGGCGGCGGAATAATAGACCATGTAGCGCCGCGTGAGGGCGGCTTGCGGCGGTAGGTGGCAGATGCTAGAACGATAGCTGAAGAAAACAGCCCTTGTGTCCAGTAACTGGATGGATCCTGGGAAACGCGAAAGCAGCAGGCCGTTGCCAATATGTGCCATTTTGGCACAATAAAGGGTTGATCGACCGCTCCAAGAAGCTCCCGGCGTTCTTCTACGAATCCGCGCGCGGCAGCCGGCCCGTACGGGAGTGGGTCCTGGGCCTAACGTTGGAAGATCGCAAACTCGTGGGTCGGGACATTCAGAAGGTCGAATTCGGCTGGCCGCTGAGCATGCCCTATTGTCGCAATCTCGGCAACGGCCTGTGGAAGTGCGGAGACGCCGGCCCAGGACCTGAGAATCGCTCTCCACCTTATGAAGGAGGTGCTCTGAGATGACAAATAAAAGGAAGAGTAAGGTTGATTCGTCTTTTGATGGTTTTCTGGCCGAACAGGGCATTCTGGAAGAGTGTGAGGAACAAGCCATCAAGCAGATCCTCGCCGATCAGATCAAAGCCGCCATGGAGAAGGATCGCCTCACCAAGGCGGCGATGGCCGTCCGCATGCAAACCAGCCGTAGGGCACTTGATCGCTTGCTCGATCCTACCAACACGAGTGTTACATTGCACACTCTTCAACGAGCGGCTGTGGCAATCGGCCGTCAACTCCGGCTGGAACTTATCTGAAGCTGTGAATACCAGTGCGTCCGATCAACGCCAGACCATGCTGAAGCTTCTCTCTCCCGCGGACGCGCAACGGTTACGCGAATTTCTCCGCGAAGCCAACTATACGCACGAAGAATTGCAGAGCAAACGGATTTCACTGGAACTGCCCTCACGCGGGAATCTGGCCTTCGTGCTGGACCGCGTCCGAGAGCCTTCCCTTGCGAACCTGGTGTTGCGCTGGTTCTTCCTGGGCGTGGCGGCCGAGAGCGAGTCCGCCGCCGCTCTGGCGCCGGAGCCGGTTCTGGAGCTCATGCTGAAATGTGGAATTCTGGAGCGGGACGGAAGCGCGCTGCGGCCCGCGGTGATGCTGACGCCCTGCGACGAGTACGTCTTCGCCGCCGACACCGCCGGGCGCATGGAATCGCACCCTGCCGATGGGGTGGTGTGGCCGAATCCCACCACGCGGCTGCTACAGTATTTCACCATCCGCAGACCAGTGGATGCGACGCTGGACCTGGGCGCGGGCTGCGGCATCCAGGCCGTTATCGCGGCGAATCACAGCCGGCAAGTGACCGCCACGGACTTAAACCCGCGCGCCGCTGAATTCACTTACTTCAATGCGCGCCTTAACGGTTTCGAAAATATCGAATGCCTGACCGGCGACACCTACGAATCCGTGGAAGATCGTGTGTTCGACCTGATTCTGGCAAATCCGCCGTTTTTTGTGACTCCAACCTCGGGTCCGCTGTATTGCGAGAACAGCATGGAACTGGATCAGTACTGCCGCCGGGTGGCGCGTGAGGCGCCGGGCCACCTGAAGGAGGGCGGTTATCTGCAAATGGTATGCGAGTGGGTCCAGGTACGGGGAGAGCAGTGGCAGGACCGCGTTCGGGAATGGGTGGCGGGCCTCGGCTGCGACGCCTGGGTGTTTCACAGCTATGCTCGCGATGCGGCGACTTACGCGCGGGAACGCATCCGGCAGACGAACCCGGCCGCGGAGCCGGAAACGGTAAAACGCTGGATGGATTACTACCATCAGCGGGGCGTCGAGGAAATCCACGGCGGGATGCTGGCTATGCGGCACCGCGCCGGCCGGAACTGGGTGCGAATCGCAGACATGCCGCTCGACCCCGGCGAGCCGTTCGGAGATGCCGTATGGGAGGGATTCGCGTGCATGGATTGGCTGGAGTTACACGGCTCGGATGAAGAGATGCTGGCCGCCCGGCCCAGACTGTCGCCGGACGCGCAACTCGACCAGCAACTGCGGCAGGTGGAAGGCCGATGGCAACCGGTGGGTATGACCCTGCGTTTCACGGGTGGTATCCCGGATTCCATGCGACTGGAACCGTCCGTAGCGGAGTTCCTGGGCCGGCTGGACGGGCGTCAAAGCCTGGGCGAAATGATTGCGGGTCTGGCGCAGCGGGTCCACGCCGATCCCCAAGTTGTTCAGCGGGAATGCCTTGCGGTCATTCGCAGAGCTATCGAACGCCGTTTCCTGCTTCCGTAGCCGCGGCGGAGTGAGTAAGCTACTGTGTTTATTTATACTGCCCACTTGACGAAAAGGCGCGGGCGAAATATAGTTACTGAGCCGGAGTTTTTCGGCGGCAGGAGCGTTTATGGCAAGAGAAAGCACACAACATAAGCTGGACCGGGTGCGTTCGCCCCGCGTACAGATCACCTACGACGTTGAAATCGGCGGCGCGATTGAGCTCAAAGAGCTACCGTTCGTGGTCGGGGTCCTGGGCGACTTGACCGGACAACCGGAGCAACCCCTCCCCAAACTAAAAGAGCGTAAATTTGTGGAGGTTAATCCTGACAATTTCGACGCGGTTCTAGAGGGCATGAAACCACATTTGTCCTTCTCGGTGGAGAATAAGCTTAGCGAGGAATCGGAAGCGCCCAACCTGAAAATCGATCTGCACTTCAAGAGCATGGACGATTTCGAGCCGGAAAACGTGGCCCGGCAGGTGAAACCGCTGAAAGAGTTACTGGACCTCCGCTCACGGCTGGCCGACCTGCGCGGCAGTTTGCAGGGCAATGACAAACTGGAGGAGTTGCTGCTGGAAGCCGTCGGCAATACCCAAAAGATGGAAAAACTGAAGGGTGAGATGGGAAGGAAGGAGAGCTCCAATGGCTGATGCACAAAGCGCGCCAGCATCGCTGAGCGGCGCCGAACAGGTTCAGGAGCAAGGACTCCTGGACCAGATTGTCGAAGAAGGACGTTTTGGCGTCGAACCCGCCTCCAAAGAACGCGGCAAGAACCTGGTGAAGGAATTCATCGCGCAGGTGCTGGACGGGTCCATGACCATCGCCCGGGACGCGGAGATGATGATCAACGCCCGTATTGCGCAGATCGATCACCTGATCTCTCTGCAGTTGAACGAGGTCATGCACAACGCCACCTTCCAAAAGCTGGAAGGGACCTGGCGCGGCATCAAGTACCTGATGGACCAGAGCGAAACCGGGGTCATGCTGAAGATCAAGGTCCTCAACGTGGGCAAGAAGGAGTTGCTGAAAGATTTGGAACGGGCGCCGGAATTCGACCAAAGCCAGTTGTTCAAGAAAGTCTATGAGGAAGAGTACGGTATTTTCGGCGGATCTCCCTTTGGCGCGCTGGTAGGCGATTACGAGTTCGGCAAACACCCCGACGACATGGCATTGATCGAGAAGATATCCAACGTGGCCGCGGCGGCGCACGCGCCGTTCGTGAGCGCGGCGGCTCCAGACCTGTTTAACCTGCAGAGTTACACCACGCTGGACGCGCCGCGCGACCTGGCCAAGATCTTCGATACCACGGAGTACGCCAAGTGGAAGAGCTTCCGCATGACGGAAGATTCCCGTTACGTGGCTTTGTGCCTTCCCCGCACGCTGGGCCGGCTGCCCTACGGCAAAGACACCAAACCTGTGGAAGCCTTCAACTACGAAGAGCACGTGGACGGCAGCGACCACTCCAAGTACCTATGGATGAACGCGGCGTTTGCGCTGGCCAGCCGCATGACCAATTCGTTTTCGCAGTACGGCATGTGCGTGGCTATGCGCGGCGTGGAGGGCGGCGGCCTGGTGACGGGGCTGCCCGTGCATAATTTCTACACCGACGAAGGCGACGTGGCCATGAAGTGCCCGACCGAGGTGCCCATCACCGACCGGCGTGAAAAGGAACTGGCGGATTTGGGCTTCGTTCCCCTGGTACATTGCAAGGGGACTGACTACGCCGCATTCTTCAGCGTGCAAACAGCCCAGAAGCCGAAGTTGTACGACACGGACTCGGCCAACGCCAACGCGCGGCTGTCGGCGCAGTTGCCGTATCTCATGGCCGTGTCCCGTTTCGCGCACTATCTGAAGGCCATGATGCGCGACAAGATCGGCAGCTTCATGTCGCGCGCCGATGCGGAGATCTTTCTCAATCGCTGGATCACCAGGTACGTGGTTCCGGACGACACAGCCTCGCCCTCGATGAAAGCGCGGTGTCCGCTGCGGGACGCGCGCATCGACGTCTCGGAAGTGCCCGGAAAGCCGGGCGTCTACCGTGCCGTGGCGTTCCTGCGGCCTCACTTCCAACTCGATGAGTTGACCGTTTCGCTGCGCCTGGTAGCTGAACTGCCGGCGGCCGCGAAATAAATTGCCGCCCGGCGCTTGGCGGCTGCAACAATTTCAGCTTCAAAGTAACTATCTAACAGGAAGGAGTACAACATGGCAGTTTCAGCACATCTGTATGTCGACGGTATTAAAGGACCCAGCACGAGCGTTCCAGGCACGATTGATGTTCTCTCGTTCAGCTGGGGTGTCAGCCAGACCGCGGTTTATGGCGCCGGAGCCTCCGGCAAAGAAGCCAAGGCGGGACGGGCGGACTTTTCGAACCTGACTATTATGAAGGTTCTGGACGCAACTTCGCCGCTGCTGTGCGATCATTGCGCGACCGGCAACATCCTGCCCAAGGTCTACATCATCTACACTAAGCCGGTAGGCGACAAGCAGGATAATTATTTCCGTATCTGGGTCAAGGACGCGCTCGTCACCTCCGTGCAGTTGTCCGGCAGCAGCGAGCAGCCGGTGGAGTCGGTGAGCTTCGCCTACCAGGGCGTGGAGATCGCCTACAGACCCGAGAAGGACGACGGCACGCTGGATGCCGCTATCCCGAAGGGCTACGACCTCGAACTACTAACCGCCGACTTCGCCGCGGATTCAGGCCTGACGTAGACCGCACTCATGACGGCGAAACAACTCCTCGATGCCGGGAAGGTTCGCAATGCGGAGGGCGCCCTGGCAACGCACCTCCGCGAGCATCCCACCGATACCGAGAGTCGTATATTTCTATTCGAGCTCCTCTGCTTCTCCGGACAGTACGACCGTGCGGAGAAGCAGTTGGGCGTTTTGTCGCAAGGCGGCAAACAGGCGGAACTGGGGGCAGTTCTGTACTACTCGGCGCTGCATGCGGAAAAGACGCGGCACGAACTGTTCCGCAAAGAGGAATTCCCCGACGGCGCCGCCGCGGCCTCTCCCCCAGGCAAGTTGAACGGCAAGCCTTTCGAGTCCATACGGGACGCCGACGCCACCATCGGAGCGCGTCTGGAGGTGTTTGCCGCCGGCGCGTATCTTTGGATTCCTTTTCACCACATCGCCAATGTGCAAATGGAAGCGCCGCGGCGCCTGCGCGACACGCTCTGGTCCCCGGCATTCGTGCTGACAGGGCCATCTTTCAAGGGCACGGATATCGGCGAAGTGTTGATTCCCGCTGTGTATCCTTTTTCGTGGAAATCGAGCGATGAGCCGATATGGCTGGGGCGAACGACCGAATGGGTGGCCGATGACGAGGGCCATGAGTATCCCGTGGGCCAGAAAATGTTCTTAGTGGATGACGAGGAAGTGCCGCTCCTCGAGATGCGGTCGCTGGAGTTCGCTTCCGATGCCTCTTCGTGAAGACATCCTGAACCCTATCCCGGGTGAGGTTCCGAGCGGCCAGGACCTGCGCTATGCTCCCCTCTACGACAAAATCAAGGAAGCGCGCCGCGAAGATGACGACCTGAACCAGGGCGCCTGGCAGCATGAGCGCAAAACCGCCGATTATGGCGCAGTGGTCAAGCTCGTCCAGGAGGCCATCGCCACTCAGTCGAAGGACCTGCAGTTGGCGGCATGGCTTACCGACGCGCTGGTCAAAACCAGAGGTTTTTCCGGCTTATATGACGGGCTGGCGCTGTGTCGCGGGCTGATCGAGAACTTCTGGGATACCCTCTATCCGCAACTGGAAGACGGCGATGCGGAGCAACGGGTCAACGTCCTGGATTGGATCAACACGCGGCTGGAGTTGCCGCTAAAGAGTGTCGCCATCTGCCGCGACGGTTACAACTTCTACCAGCACAAAGATTCGCGTTTGGTCCTCTCCGAGGATGAGGCCAAGACGAAAGAACAAAAGGCCGGGCGGGAAAAAGCGCTGAAAGAGGGAAAACTGGCACCCGAGATCTTCAACCGATCCTTTGGCGAGACGCCCAAGGCGTTCTACGCGGAAGCGGAGAAGGCTTTGGATGGCTGCATAGGGACTCTCGGCGCGCTGGACAAGGTGTGCGGGGAGAAGTTCACCGACACGGCGCCCTCTTTCGGGAAGCTGAAGAATGCGCTGGACGAGGTCCGGCACGTGGTCCACGGCTTTCTGCAGAAGAAGCGCGAGTTCGAGCCCGACCCGGTGGAAGAGGTTCCGCCACCGGCAGCGGAGCCTGCCCCCGCGCCGGGTGATTCGGCCCCGGCAACCACGAGAGCGGCAGCAGCCATTAGCACATTCGATCTGAACTACACGGGGCAAGCTGCCGACGAGCCGGCGGACCGGAGTGCCGCGGTCGCCGGGGTAGCCGCGGCCGCTCAATTCCTGCGCAAGCGCGAGCCGTACAGCCCCGCGCCGTATCTGATGTTACGCGGCTTGCGCTGGGGCGAATTGCGCGCCTCCTCGGACCCGGCAGTGCTGGAAGCGCCGCCCGCGGAGATCCGCAGGCAGATCCGGACTATGGCGCTGAACAACAGGTGGGCGGACGTGCTGGAAGCTGCGGAGAACGTCATGGCGCTGCCGGGCGGCCGGGCATGGCTGGATCTGCAGCGCATTGTGGTGGAGGCCTGTGTGGCGTTGGGCAGCGATTACAATGCCATCGCCATCGCCATCCGGTCGGAGTTGCGAACGCTGCTCCACGACCTGCCCCAACTGCTGAACGCCACGCTGAGCGACGAGACGCCCGCGGCCAACCCGGAAACCCAAACCTGGCTGCGCGAACTGCTGGCCGAGCCGGTTGACGCAACGCCGCACCCCAACCTGCCGCGGCTGCCGGTAATGGAGAATTCGCACGACCCCGGCTGGCAAAAGAAGTTCATCGACTCGCACGCCCTGGCGACCGAAGCTATGCGACAGGGTCAGCCGCAGAAGGCCTTCGAGATACTTTGCAAAGAGGTGGAGCGGCAGCGCAGCGGCCGGGGCCGTTTCCTGCGTAAGCTACAGCTTGCGCAGCTATGCATCGGCGCCGGTAAGGACGCCATCGCGCAGCCGCTGCTGGATGACATCGCGGCCAGCCTTGAAAACCACAAGCTGGAAGATTGGGAAGACCGCGAGATGGTGGCGGGCGTTCTCGCCTTTCTGCTGCAGGCCAGCAAAAAGATCCAGGGCGACGCGAAGGTCAAGCAAGCCGTCTTTGAGCGCATCTGCCGCCTCGACCCGGCGCAGGCATTTTCGGTATAAGACATGTTCCCCCGCTCCTCTACCGATTTCGCGACTGCCGTGACGCTGTCCACGCTGGACCGGCTCATCGACGAAGATCCCGGCGTCGCTGTCGAGCCGGCTCTCAGCCGCTCGCAATCGGTCCGGAAATTGAAGGACGCCCTGCGGCGCGATCTGGAATGGCTGCTGAATACGCGGCAAATCGCAGTGCCGCCGGATGAATCGTTGAGCGAGGTCAACCGCTCGCTGTACGTTTACGGCCTGCCGGATTTCACTGCCTTCAGTCTCAATTCTCCTAAGGATCAGGCCAAGCTGGTGCGCCTTCTGCAGGGCACCTTGAAGCTCTTCGAGCCGCGCCTGGCGAACGTGAGGATCGTTCCGCTCGAAGCAGGGGCACACGGTACCCGCACGCTCCATTTCCGCATCGAGGGATTGTTGATCATGGACCCCGCCCCCGAGCACGTATCCTTCGACACCGTGCTGGAACTAACCAGGGGCGAGTACGAGGTACAGAGTGCGGGATGATCTGCTGTTGTATTACGAGCGCGAGCTGACTTACATGCGTCAGATCGCGGCGCAGTTCGCCGAGAAGTATCCCAGGGTCGCTTCCCGGCTGGTGCTGGAGCCGACCAAATGCGACGATCCCCACGTGGAGCGCCTGCTGGAGGCGTTCGCTTTCCTTGCCGCGCGCGTTCACCTGAAGATCGACGATGAGTTCCCCGAAATCACCGAGGCCCTGCTCGGCATCATCTATCCGCATTTCATCCGACCTCTCCCCTCCATGTCCGTCGTACAGTTCCATTTGGATCCGGACAAGGGAAAGCTATCCGGCGGGCTCCCCATTGAGCGGAACACTCTGCTCTATTCCCGCCCCGTCGACGGGGTCCCGTGCAAGTTCAGCGCCTGCTACGACACTACGCTGTGGCCGATTTCGGTCACCGCCGCCGGCTGGACCACGCCCGATCGTCTCAAGCCTCCACTCAAGGCCGCGGACGCGGCTGGAGCGCTGCGTATCGAACTGGCCTGCACCACCTCCGACATGGAGTTCGCCAAGCTGGATCTGGACCGGCTTCGATTTTTCCTGGATGGTGAGAGTGCGCTGGTCCACACCATTTACGAGATGCTGTGTTGCAACCTGGTGCAGGTCGTAGTACGCGATCCCTTGCCCGGCTCGCGCATGCCCGCCGTCACGCTGCCGGCCACCTGCCTGCGTCCGGTGGGCTTTGAAGAGGACGAGGGCATGCTGCCTTATCCGCGGCGTTCCTTCATCGGCTACCGGTTGCTGCAGGAGTATTTCACGTTTCCCGAAAAATTCTTCTTCGTGGACGTGACCGGTCTGCGACAGGCTTGCGCGGCCGGGTTCAAACGCCGCATCGAGCTGGTGTTTCTGATTTCGCGCTTTGAAGGAGACGAACGGCGCCAGCGGCTCGAAACCGGCATCTCGGTGTCCAGCTTCCGCCTCGGCTGCAGTCCGGTCATCAACCTGTTCCCGCAGACCAGCGAGCCCATCCTGCTCGATCAGCAGAAGTACGAGTATCCGGTTGTCCCGAATGCCCGCCGGCCCCTCGCCATGGAGGTTTTCTCCATAGACCAGGTGGCCAGCCTGAAACCCCAGGAGCGGGAGATCGTCGAATATTATCCGTTCTATTCATTCCGGCACTCTGCTCAACGCGACCGGAAGCAAACGTTTTGGATTGCCAACCGGCGGCCCTCCGTGCGGCCTAACGACGATGGCACCGAGATCGAGCTTTCGCTGGTGGATCTATCGTTCCGGCCCACCCGCCCGGCCACCGACGCGCTCACCGTTCGCACTACCTGCACCAACCGCGAGCTGCCTTCCCGGCTGCCCTTTGGAAACGAAGCTGGGGATTTCGAGCTGGAGACGGGCGCGCCCATCAAACGCATTGTGGCGCTGCGGAAACCCACCGCGCCGATCCGTCCTCCGCTCGGCAAGGCGATGCAATGGCGCCTGATTTCGCACCTGTCTCTCAACTACCTTTCGCTGGTTTCCGAAGGCCCGGACGCGCTCCAGGAGATCCTGAAGCTCTACGACTTTACCGGCTCCGCCTCCACCGGCAAGACGGTGGAAGGTATTACCGGCCTGAAGAGCGAGCGGCGGTTCGCGCGGGTCGTCTCCGAGGATGGCATTGCTTTCGCGCGGGGCACGCGGGTGGAGCTGGAATTGGACGAAGAACAGTTCGTCGGCGGCGGCGTGTACCTGTTTGCCAGCGTGATCGAATACTTCCTGGCGCTATATGCTTCCTTGAACAGCTTCAGCCAGTTGTCCGCCAAAGTCCAGCAGAGAAGGGAGGTTTTGCGGGAATGGCCACCACGAGCCGGTCGCAGGATTTTGATGTAAGCCGCTCCTTTCTCGGACAGGAATTGCGCGAGCATCCGGGATGGTTCCAGTTCTTTCAGGCGGTCCGTTTGATGCACCGGATGTTACCGGAGCGCGGGGCGGTCGGCCGTTTCGTGCCGCCCGGACGCGAGGTGGTGCGCTTCTCCGCCAACAACCTCCTGGCCTTCCCGCCCAGCCAGATTCACACGCTGGAGTGGTCCGGAGAAGGGCCGGCCCACATGAAGGTCAACTTTTTCGGGCTTACCGGACCCATGGGCGTCTTACCGCATTGCTACACGGAGCTGATTCGGGACCGGAACCGCGCCAAGGACTATGGCCTGCAGGATTTCTTCGACTTGTTCAACCACCGCATGATCTCGCTGTTCTATCAGGCGTGGGAGAAATACCGTTTCTTCGTGGCGTACGAGCGCGAAGAGGAAGAGCGGTTTTCGCGGTACCTGATGAGTTTTGTCGGTCTGGGCACGACCGGCTTGCAGCACCGGCAGACGGTATTGGACGAATCCTTTTTGTTCTACTGCGGCCTGTTCTCCCTGCAGCCGCGCTCGGCGGTTGCGCTTGAACAAATCCTGGCGGACTACTTCGACGTGCCGGTGGAGATCGAGCCATACGTGGGCTCCTGGCACGCCCTGGATCCCGACAACCAGTGCCAAATGGAGGGCAGCGTGGCGTACTCCGATCAGATCGGATTGGGCGCCATAGCCGGGGACGAGATTTGGGACCGGCAATCGCGCGCGCGGATCAAGCTTGGGCCGCTCGCCGCCCGGCAATATCTGTCGTTCCTGCCTATAGGCGATGCTTGGGAGCCGCTTCGCGCCATCACCACTTTTTTCTCCGGAGGAGAAATCGAGTTTGAAATCCAGCTCATACTGAAACGCGATGAGGTGCCGCGCTGCGAATTACGCGCGGGCAGCGAAACGGCGCCGCTTCTGGGTTGGGTCAGTTGGATCAAATCCGGGCCTGCCTTCGCGCGCGACCCGGACGATACGGTTTTATTGCTGAATTAACCGCCACAGAGGGAATTGTATGCCAGTCAATCTCAGGTCGTTGATCGGGAAGTTGAACGATACCACTCGCAACGCGCTCGAAGCAGCGGCCGGTCTGTGCCTTTCGCGCACGCACTATGACGTCGAGGTGGAGCACTATCTGATGAAGCTGCTGGATTCGAGCAGCGCGGATCTGGCGGCCATCCTGAAGTATTTCGAAGTGGACAAATCGCGCTTCGCGGCCGAGCTGACGCGCAGCCTGGATAAGCTGAAGTCGGGAAACGCGCGCAACCCGGCGCTGAGCCCCACGCTCCGTAATATGCTGACCGAGGCCTGGACGCTGGGCTCGATCGACTATGGGGCCAGCCAGATCCGCTCCGGCTTCACCATTCTGGCGCTCGCTACGGACGAAGATCTGGCGCGCATGATGCGCGAGGTCAGCCGCGAATTCCAGAAGATCAACGCGGACAGCCTGCGTAAAGACTTCCAGCAGATTACCGAGGCATCCAGCGAAGAAGCCGAGGCGGCGGCCCCAGCGCCCGAGCCCGGCGCGGCTCCGCGGGCAGCCGGAGGCAAGACGCCCAACCTGGATCAATACACCATCAATCTGACCGGGAATGCCCGTGCCGGCAAGGTCGATCCCGTGCTGGCGCGCGATTTCGAGATCCGCCAGGTGGTGGACATTCTCACCCGCCGCCGCCAGAACAATCCGATTCTGGTAGGAGAGGCAGGCGTGGGGAAGACTGCCGTGGTGGAGGGTTTCGCCATTCGCATCGCGCAAGGCGATGTTCCGCCGGTGCTGAAGAATGTGGAAGTGCGGACGCTCGACCTGGCGCTGCTGCAGGCCGGCGCCGGGGTGAAAGGCGAATTCGAGAATCGCTTGAAGAGCTTGATCGCCGAAGTCAAAAATTCGCCTATACCCATCATCCTTTTCATCGATGAGGCGCATACCATGATCGGCGCGGGCGGGCAGGCCGGACAGAACGATGCCGCCAACCTGCTCAAGCCGGCCCTGGCGCGCGGCGAGCTGCGTACCATCGCCGCGACCACGTGGTCGGAATACAAGAAATACTTCGAGAAAGATCCCGCGCTGGCGCGCCGCTTCCAGTTGGTGAAAGTGGAAGAACCTACCGAGACGCAGTGCCAGTTGATGATGCGCGGCGTAGTTCCGGCGCTGGAGAAACACCATAACGTGCGCATCCTGGACGAGGGCCTGTCGGCGGCCGTGAAGCTGTCGCACCGCTACCTGCCGGATCGTCAGTTGCCGGACAAGGCAGTGAGCGTGCTGGACACCACTTGCGCGCGCCTGTCGCTCGGCCAGAACGCCACCCCCGGTCCGATCGAGGACGCCATGCGCACGCTGGACGATCTGGCGGTGCAGATGCGCATCCTGCAGCGGGAAGCCGCGGTGGGCGTGGACCACGCCGAGCGCATCGGCGGCATTGAACAGCAGACGGCCGCCACGCAGGCCCGTCTCGATGAATTGCGGGCGCGCTGGGAAAAGGAGCGCGATCTGGTGACGCGCATCCGCGAGATCCGCGGGCAACTGGAGACTGGCGTGGCGACGGCAGGTGCGACGCCCGGCATCGACTCAGCCAGCGGCTCGGCCGGACAGGCCACCGCTGCCGCGCCGGCGCTCAGCTCGAATGGCAGCGCCCTGCGCGCCGAACTGGACCAACTGAACGCGGAACTCGAATCGGTGCAGGGCGAGACGCCGCTGATGCGGGTCTGCGTGGATGCCCATTTGGTGGGCGAGGTGATCTCCGGCTGGACGGGCATCCCGGTGGGCAAGATGTTGAAGGACGAGATCGCCACCGTGTTGAAGCTGGAAGCTCTCCTGGGCGCGCGCGTAATCGGCCAATCGCACGCGCTGGAGGGCATCGGTCATCGCATCCGCACCGCGCGCGCCGGCTTGGACGATCCGAGCAAACCGGTCGGCACCTTTCTGCTGGTAGGGCCCAGCGGCGTCGGCAAAACCGAAACCGCGCTGGCGCTCTCCGACCTGCTCTACGGCGGCGAGCACAATGTCATTACTATCAATATGTCGGAATTCCAGGAGGCGCACACTGTCTCGACTTTGAAGGGCTCTCCTCCCGGCTATGTGGGCTACGGGGAGGGCGGTGTGCTTACCGAAGCCGTGCGGCGGCGGCCCTATTCCGTGGTACTCCTGGATGAGGTGGAAAAGGCCCATCCCGACGTGCTGGAACTGTTCTTTCAGGTTTTTGACAAAGGCATGATGGAAGACGGGGAAGGGCGCCAGATCGATTTCAAAAATACGATTATCATTCTCACTTCGAACGCCGGCACGGACACGCTGATGAAGCTGTGCGCCGACCCGGAAACCATGCCCGGACCCTCGGGCCTGGTGAATGCGCTCAAGCCGGAGCTGAACAAAGTCTTCAAGCCCGCGTTTCTAGGCCGCCTGGTGATTATTCCCTATTTCCCGATTCGCGATGAAAACCTGAAGAAGATCGTAGTGCTCAAGATGGCCAAGATCCAGCGCCGTCTGAAGGAAACGCACCACATCGATATGACATACGATCCGGCCCTGATCGACGACGTCGCCCGGCGATGCACGGAGGTGGAAAGCGGCGCGCGAAATGTCGACAATATTCTCACCAACACGCTGTTGCCCGATATCTCGCGGCAGTTGTTGGGGCGTATCGCCGAGGGCCTGAGACCAGAGTCCATCCGCGTTGGGATCGGTGAGGACGGCTCCTTTGTATACTCGTAAACAATGCACAACCGGCATGCCGGATTGCGGAGGTAATTGACGTGGCCGCTCCTACCCAGATCAACCGGCCATTTCGCGTAAAGACATCGCTCGGCGACGACGCCCTGCTGGTGGACAGCTTTGTGGGCGTCGAGCGCGTATCGGAGCCCTTCCGTTTCCTGTTGCGGCTGCTCTCTCCCGATCCCAACGTGGACATGCAGAGCCTGCTCACGCAGCCGGCCGTGTTGTCGCTGCAGTTGGACACGGACACCGAGCGCCACATCCACGGCAACATCAGCCGCATCAAGCTGCTGGAATACGGCACGGACGGAATGGCCGCCTACGAGGCCGAAGTGGTTCCATGGTTCTGGTTTCTCAACCTGTTCTCGGATTGCCGCATCTTCCAGAACATGAGCGTGCCGGACATTGTGGAAAAGGTTTTCAAAGACCGCGGCTTCTCCGATTTCGACGCGCGATTGCAAGGCACGTATAGTCCGCGCGTTTACTGCGTGCAGTACCGCGAAACCGACTTCAATTTCGTTTCGCGTTTGCTCGAAGAGGAAGGCATCTTCTACTTCTTCGAGCAAAGCGAGGACAAACATACCCTGGTGCTAGCGGACGATGTGTCCGCGTTTGCCGCCTGTCCGAATCAGGCGACCGCCCGATTTTCGCCCAGTACGGGCGGGAATATGGACGAAGATAGCGTGGCCACGCTGGAGGCGGAGTTCCGGGTCCAGACGGGCACTGCCTCGCACACCGACTACGATTTCACCAAGCCCAACACCAGTCTCTTTGCTACGCTTGCCGGCCAACAGAAAGGAGAAGCCTACGATTATCCCGGCAAGTACCTCACCAAAGACGACGGCGATCACTACGCCCGCATCCGGCTGGAGGAACTTGAAGTCAACATTTCCACCGTGCGCGGGGAAAGCAACTGTATGGGCTTCGAGTGCGGTTACAAGTTTACTCTGAGCGACCACTACCGCGACAGCGCCAACATGGATTACACGATCCTGATGCTGGAGCACCACGCCCGCAACGCGAGCTACCGGGCGGGGACGGTGGACCCGTTCGACTACCGCAACCGCTTCGAGGCGATTCCCAATTCCGTGCCGTTCCGGCCGCCCCGCCGGGCCCGCAAGCCGGTAATCGAAGGGACGCAGACGGCTGTGGTGGTGGGCAAGTCCGGGGAGGAGATCTGGACGGATCAATACGGGCGCGTGGTAGTGCAGTTCTTCTGGGACCGCCAGGGTACCAGCGACGAGAACAGCTCCTGCTGGATCCGCGTGGCCCAGGGCTGGGCCGGCAAGCAGTGGGGCTTCATTTGCATCCCGCGCATCGGCCAGGAGGTAATCGTCAGTTTTCTGGAAGGCGACCCGGACCGGCCCATCATCACGGGATCGGTCTACAACGCGGTTGAGATGCCGCCCTACACGCTGCCGGACCACCAGACGCAAAGCACCTGGAAATCGATGAGCAGCAAGGGAGGCGGCGGCTTCAACGAGATGCGCTTCGAGGATGACAAAGGCAGCGAGCAGATCTTCATCCATGGCGAGAAAGACATGGACATGCGCATCAAGAACGACCGCAGGGAGTGGATCGGCGAAGACCGGCACCTGGTGGTGACGCGCGACAAACTAGAGAAGACCGGCAGAGACAGTCACCTGGATTTGACCCGCGATCATATTGAAAAGATCGGCCGCGACCATCATCTGACCATCAGCGGCAAGGAAGCGATTTCGATTACGGGGTCGCATTCGTTGGCTGTGACGGGTGACGTGATCGAGCAGTTCAGCGGCAATCATAGCAGCCAGGTTACGCAGAACCTGTATCTCAATGCCATGCAGGTGGTGATCGAAGCGACGACGGGGCTGACGCTCAACGTCGGCAGCAATTTCATTACGATCGATGCTACCGGGATCGC